>Ga0247728_10092_pt1 | contig 24638 bp, 20 predicted proteins | sample SalenrCarbi39_FD_183048 | JGI IMG/M metagenome (GOLD analysis project Ga0247728, IMG submission 183048) | Saline wetland microbial communities from Lincoln, Nebraska, United States - Carb-i39 | ecosystem: Environmental > Aquatic > Non-marine Saline and Alkaline > Salt marsh | place: USA: Nebraska...
CAGAATCAAACTCTCCAGTTGAAAAACTGAAGTCGTACGAACACCTCGTAATTGAGGCACCCGCACGATTGATTACTATCGTAAAGGCTGATTCCTTCCCGACTCGCTATTTACTTGTCAAAGAACCGCAGTCACTTGGACCGCCGGAGCCATTGCTCCGCCGTGCCGTCGACCTTGTCGCAGCGCGGACGGCCCTTTTGCCGCATCCCGCATCTGCTGTCAATACCCTTTTTCACTTTTTTTTCGTGGCCGGTCGATTTTGCCAGTGTGGCGCATCGTCCGGCAGGGCCTGCAAGGTAGAAAGAGCACTCCGCTCGGAACTCCCAATGGCGACGCGCTGTTCGCGCGCTGCCGCCGGTCGTCGTCGCGGAAGCGGGTATCTATGCGTATCGCCCGCCAAGGTCAACAACCTTTTCGCGCCCTTTCTACACTATTGCCTCAACACGCTGAATTTGCATGCATAAAAACTTGCATCCGATTGCCGGGCGAACCGTGGCCCGCCCGGCAACCGGCGATGATGCGGGCAAGGCCTACAGCGTGGGGGGGATAACCAGCCCGGCGCTGACCATCTCCTCCACCTGGGCCACGTCCTTGTCCCCCCGGCCGGACAGGTTGACCAGGATGATGGCGTCCCTGCCCATGGCGGGCGCCAGCTTCATGGCGTGGGCCAGGGCGTGCGACGATTCCAGCGCGGGGATGATGCCTTCCGTGCGCGACAGGATGAAAAAGGCGTCCAGCGCTTCGGCATCGGTCACGCTGGCGTACTCGGCGCGGCCAATATCCTTGAGGTGACTGTGTTCCGGCCCCACGCCGGGGTAGTCCAGCCCGGCGGATATGGAATACACGGCAGCCGGTTCGCCTGCCTCGTCCTTCAGCATGTAGGAATGGAACCCGTGCATCACGCCCGGCGTGCCCATGCACAGGGTGGCCGCGTGGTCGCCGTAGGTCAGGCCGCGCCCGGCAGGCTCGACGCCGATGAGCCGCACGCCCTCGTCACCAATGAAGTCCGCGAACAGGCCGATGGCGTTGGAGCCGCCGCCCACGCAGGCCACTGCGCAGTCGGGCAGGCGGCCTTCCGCCTCCAGCATCTGGGCGCGCGCCTCGCGCCCGATCACCGACTGGAAATGCCGCACGATGCGCGGGTACGGGTGCGGCCCCACGGCCGAGCCCAGCAGGTAGAAGGTGTTTTCGGCATCGCCCAGCCATGCGCCCAGGGCCTCGTCCACGGCTTCCTTCAGGGTGCGCTGGCCGCTCATGGCGGGCACCACTTCCGCGCCCATCATGCGCATGCGGAACACGTTCAGCTTCTGGCGTTCCATGTCTTCCGCGCCCATGTGGATGGTGCACTGCATGCCCATGAGCGCGGCGGTGGCGGCGGTGGCCACGCCGTGCTGACCCGCGCCCGTTTCCGCAATGACCTTCTTCTTGCCCATGCGCTTGGCCAGCAGGATCTGCCCGATGGTGTTGTTCACCTTGTGCGCGCCAAGGTGGTTCAGGTCTTCGCGCTTGAGGTAGATCTTGGCCCCGCCAAGGCGCGCGGTAAGGTTGGCGCACAGGAACAGCGGCGTCTGGCGACCGGCATAGCGGGTCAGGTAGTATTCCAGTTCGGCCAGAAAGTCCGGGTCGGCGTGGTAGCGTTCGAAGGTGGCGGCCAGTTCGTCGAGCACGGGCTTGATGTGCTCCGGCACGTACTGCCCGCCGTAGGGGCCGAACAGGCCGTCGGCAGCGGGCGGCGCGGGGAGCGTGGCCAGGCTGGCAGCGCGCGCGGCGGCGGCGCAGGCGCAGCCGCCATCGGTGGGCAGGGTGGCGCCGTAGGTGACACCGGCAGGGAACATGCGGGGGATGGTGGACATTGTCGAAGCTCCTCGTGCTGTTGCAGCAGGACTCCGGCCTGAATGCGGCGGCCAATACGCGGGGTTCGGCGGCGCGCCCGGAGTTCCGGCCGCGTGGGTTTGTCAGCGGGTGCCACAGCTTTCTGCGGCGGCATGCGCGAACCTCCACGGCCCTGTGGTCAGGGCCGCCACCACCGGTGGACCGGGTGTGCGCAACGGCGCGGCCCCGCAGGCGGCGGGGGCGCGGGCGGCAGCAGGCCCGGCGATGGGGAGGATGCGGTACGCATGCACTGCTCATGCCGTGAACCGGGTCGGCTGTCAAGAATTGTATACAGTATGCGAAAGACGAGATTCGTGCCGTCGAAACAGGACAATCCGGCGGCAAAACAGGACATCCCGGCGGGCTGGCCTGCCCTGCCCTCGCCTGCCAGGCGCGGGGGTGCTATCCATATATGGCGCGCCGGGCGTGGCGCGGCCCGTCCATGGGACTCGTCTGGGCGGCCCGTCCGCCCCTTACGCACAGTTATCCCAACCGTAACCCGACAACTTCATGGAGCCGCCATGTCGTCCGCATCCGCAATCAACCCCGCCGCAGCCCCGGCTGCATCCATCACGGCACTCGTTCTCGTCGACATCCAGCGCGACTACTTTCCCGGCGGGCGCATGGCCCTGCCCGATGCGGACAGCGCGGGCCGCCGCGCCGTAGAGATTCTGGCCCGCTGCCGCGCGGCGTCCATGCCGATCATCCATATCCGCCATGAAAGCATCCGCCCCGGCTCCACCTTTTTCCTGCCCGGCACGGAAGGGGCGGACATCCACCCGCTGGTGGCCCCGCTGCCCGGCGAGGCCGTGCTGACCAAGCACTTTCCCAACTCGTTCCGCGATACGGAGCTGCTGGACCGCCTGCGCGCAATCGGCGCCACAGACCTTATCGTGGTAGGCATGATGACCCACATGTGCATCGACACCACGGTGCGCGCGGCCTTCGACCTGGGCTTCCGCTGCCGGGTGGCGGGCGATGCCACGGCCTCGCCTGCGTTGGCGTACGGCGGCACGCAGGTGGACGCGAACACGGTGCGCGCCACCTTTCTGGCCGCCCTGAACGGGGTGTTTGCCGACGTGACCGACGCGGCGGATCTGACGGTATAGCGCCGCGCGGTTGCGGGCGTTGCGGCAGGAGCGCAGACAGGCGAGCACGGTGCGAGGGGGCGGTATCGGCGATACGGCGAAGGCACGAAGCGTCCCCATGCGTCTCGCCCGATGCGCCCGTCCGCTACGCTCCCACAACGCGCCCGCCCCGGCAGCCAAGCCCGTCCTGCCGCCACACCCTTGCCGAGTCGCCGCCGGGACGGTACACCCGACGGGGAACGGGTGCACCGCGCGGCACGCATCCGCCCCCCCCCGGCGACTGCATGACATGCCCCGCCGGGCGGCCCACACAGGCCGCCGCAGCGGGCCATCGCGCGCCTTGCCCCCCACGCCCCATCCACGTGCCCACTCCACGGAGGCCCCATGGAACACCATATCCGCTACGACGCCGCCCAGCGTGCCCTGATCCTGCTCGACCAGCGGTTGCTGCCCACCCGGCAGGAAGATTTCGTGTGCCGGACCACGGAAGACATCGTCACCGCGTTGCAGGTCATGGTGGTGCGCGGCGCCCCGGCCATCGGCGTCACCGCCGCGTGGGGCTGCGTGCTGGCCGCGTACGAGGCCGCCGAGGCGGGCGACCACTGGCACCCGGTGCTGGACGGCCTGCTGGAGCGCATCGCCAAGGCGCGGCCCACCGCCGTGAACCTGCGCTGGGCCGTGGACCGCATGCGCAAGGTATGGAAGACCGCCGGGCACGCGCCCTTCGCCACGCTGATCTCACTGTGGGAATCGGAGGCGCGGCGCATCCATCGCGACGACATCGAGATCAACCGCGCCATGGGCCGCCACGGCGCCGCGCTGATCGACGAGGGCGACACGGTGATGACCCACTGCAACGCGGGCGCGCTGGCCACCGCCGGGTACGGCACGGCGCTGGGGGTCATCCGGGGCGCGGTGGACGCCGGCAAGAAGATTTCGGTCATCGCCAATGAAACGCGGCCCTTCCTGCAAGGCGCGCGGCTGACCGCCTATGAACTGCACGAGGACCACATCCCCGTCACCGTGGCCTGCGACAACGCCTGCGGCCACCTGATGCGCAAGGGCATGGTGCAGAAGGTGGTGGTGGGGGCTGACCGCATTGCCGCCAACGGCGACGCCGCCAACAAGATCGGCACCTATTCCGTGGCCCTGCTGGCCCGCGAGCACGGCGTGCCGTTCTATGTGGCCGCGCCGCTGTCCACCATCGACAGGAACACCCCCGACGGCGATCACATTCCCATAGAAGACCGCACCCCGCGCGAGGTGACCCACGTGGGCGACACCCAGATCACCCCCGACGGGGTGCCGGTGTACAACTTTGCCTTCGACGTGACCCCCGCCGCGCTCATCGCGGGCATCGTCACCGAGGTGGGTGTGCTACGCGCCCCGTATGAGGAAAGCATCGCGGAGGCGTTCCGCAAGGCGGGGCTGGAGTAGCGCGCCCAGGCACCGGCCCCCATCCCGCATTTTTCCGCATCCCCGTGCCGTCACCGCGTGGCGAGGGCACGGGGATGCGCAGCTTCTCCACCCGCCCGCGCGCTCACGCATCCATGGCGCACAGGTGATGCGTTGCTCCGTGCACGTGGCTGTGCCATGCTTATGACCACGTTCCGCGCCTGTCTCCCGCCCCAATGCCCCACATCGCCCGGCACCGGAACGCCAGGAGCCCCCGCCATGATGATGAAGCTTTCCGACGTCGATCTGCTGGAAGCGCTGGAGCGCCCCGAAAGCGCGCCCCTGCGCGAGATGTTTTCCGTGCGCCGGGTGGCGCGCGGGCAGGGCATCTTCTGGCCCGACGAGCAGGAAGACCTGGTGCTGGTTGTGAAGTCGGGCCGGTTCCGGGTGTACCTTTCGTACGGGGGCAAGGAATTCACCTTGGCCTTTCTGGAGCGGGGCGACATCTACAGCAGCCACACCGGGGCGCACGTGCAAGCCCTGGCCGACGGCGAGGTGCTGCTGGCCGACACCCGCGCCTTCCGCCGCCGCATGACCGACCTGCCGGAGGTTTCGGCCATCATGGTGCGGGTGCTGGGGCAGATGCTGCGCTCCACCTTCTTTCTCATCGAGGGGCTGGTGTTCCGCGATAGCAACACCCGCCTGGCCTCCCTGCTGCTGGAACAGGCCGAACGGGCTCCCGCCCCCGACCCTGACGATACCGCCGACCTCGCCGAAATGGACGCTACGGACGATGCCGCCAACGCGGGCGCGGCATCAGCCCCTGACGACGCGCCCCCGCATGTCCTTGCCACCCCCTCGGCCAACGCCCCGGTCCACGCCCCGGCCAACACCCCTGCCGCAATGCGCCCCGCCCATGCCCCTGCCCGGCGCCACGCCATGCCGTCCCGATCCGTGCAACCCGGCAGCGGCCAGATCATCCGCATGGACCTGACCACGGAACAACTGGCCGGCATGGTGGGAGCCACCCGTCAGACCGTGTCCACCCTGCTCAACGACATGATCCGCTCCGGCATCCTTGAACGGGTGGGACGCGGCGCCTATCGCGTGCGCGACATGGACCGCCTGCGCGAACTGGCCAGCGCGTAGCCAGCGCCCCTTTTCGCCCCGGCCCGCCCTGCCTGCCTGCGTTCCAGCCAGCCCCCGCTGTCCGGCGCCCCTCGGGGCCGTCAGCGCCGATCGACCTCGTCGGTCGAGTTCACTGCCCCCCCTTTGCCCGACTCCCGGCCCGGTAGTCTGCCAGTTGCCCGCCTGGCTGTCCGCCTGGTCGTCCACCAATGGCGCCCCTGTCGCGCCGTCCCTTCCCCTTTCGTCAAGCCGCGCACTCTCCCCCCTTTCCTTCCGCAATACCGCTGTCTTTCCAGCGTGTTTCCGCATTCTTTCGCCCCCTCCCCTTTTTTCCGCACCTGCGTGCCTTTTGTCGGCTATCCGACATACCCCACCGCCCTGCCGCGCTACGTTCGCACCATACAGTGCCGCCCACACGCAGGAGAGGACGCGCGGGGGCGGCGGATGCGTCCGCACGCGTCGCGGGAAACGACAGCGGACGCGGTGCAACCGCAGCGGCCCCGTGCGGGGCCACCGCCCAGGGAGGGCAACATGAATTCCGAGACCCCCTACACCGAGCACACCCTGTGGGAAGACGCGCGGCAGATGCTGCGCAAGGCCGAAGCCGAAAACATTCCCACCGCGTGGGACCGCATGCGCGAGCAGACGCCCCACTGTAAGTTCTGCGAACTGGGCACCACCTGCCGCAACTGCGTCATGGGTCCCTGCCGCATAGCCAACCGCAAGGACGGCAAGATGCGCTACGGCGTGTGCGGTGCCGACGCCGACGTCATCGTGGCCCGCAACTTCGGCCGGTTCATCGCGGGCGGCGCCGCCGGGCACTCCGACCACGGCCGCGACCTGATCGAGACGCTGGAGGCCGTGGTGGAAGGCCACGCCCCCGGCTACACCATCCGCGACGAGGCCAAGCTGCGCCGCATCGCCGCCGAACTGGGCGTGGCCGACACAGACACTCGCCCCACCCTGGACGTGGCCCGCGACCTTGTGGACGTGTGCTACGCCGACTTCGGCAGCCGCCGCACCGAACTGGCCTTTCTGAAGCGCGCCCCCAAGGTCCGCCGCGAATTGTGGGAACGCCTGGGCATGACCCCGCGCGGCATTGACCGCGAAATCGCCGAAATGATGCACCGCACCCACATGGGCTGCGACAACGACCCCGCCAGCCTGCTGACCCACGCTGCGCGCACCGCGCTGGCCGATGGCTGGGGCGGATCCATGATCGGCACGGAACTGTCGGACATCCTGTTCGGCACGCCCATGCCCCGCCAGTCCACCGTGAACCTGGGCGTGCTGCGCGAAGACGCCGTGAACATCCTTGTGCACGGCCACAACCCCGTGGTGTCGGAAATGATCCTGGCCGCCGCACGCGAACCCGCCATGCAGCAGGCCGCCCGCGATGCCGGGGCCGCCGCGCTCAACGTGGCCGGGCTGTGCTGCACCGGCAACGAACTGCTGATGCGCCAGGGCATTCCCATGGCGGGCAACCACCTGATGACGGAACTGGCCATCGTGACCGGCGCGGCGGACGCCATCGTGGCCGACTACCAGTGTATCATGCCCAGCCTTGTGCGCATTGCCGCCTGCTACCACACCCGCTTCGTGACCACCTCGCCCAAGGGGCGGTTCACCGGGGCCACGCACATCGAGGTGCACCCCCACAATGCCCAGGAAAAGTGCCGCGAAATCGTGCGGCTGGCCATCGAGGCCTTCACGAAGCGCGACCCCGCGCGGGTGAGCATTCCCGTACAGCCGGTACCCATCACCACCGGGTTCTCCAACGAGGCCATCCTGGCCGCGCTGGGCGGCACCCCGGCCCCGCTGCTGGACGCCGTGAAGGCCGGGCAGATTCGCGGGTTCGTGGGCATCGTGGGCTGCAACAACCCCAAGATCAAACAGGATTCCGGCAACGTGGGCCTGGCCAAGGAACTCATCCGCCGCGACATCATGGTGCTGGCCACCGGCTGCGTGACCACGGCGGCAGGCAAGGCCGGGCTGCTCATGCCAGAGGCCGCCGACATGGCCGGGCCGGGCCTTTCCGCCGTGTGCAAGGCGCTCGGCGTGCCGCCCGTGCTGCACATGGGCAGCTGCGTGGACAACTCGCGCATCCTGCAACTGTGCGGGCTGCTGGCCGATGAACTGGGCGTGGACATCAGCGACCTGCCCGTGGGGGCGTCGTCGCCGGAATGGTATTCGGAAAAGGCGGCGGCCATCGGCCTGTACGCCGTGGCCAGCGGCATTCCCACCCACCTCGGCCTGCCGCCCAACATCCTGGGCAGCGACGTGGTGACCGGCTTGGCCGTTGACGGCCTGAACGGGTTGGTGGGCGCGGCGTTCATGGTGGAGGCCGACCCGGTGAAGGCGGCGGACCTGCTGGAAGCGCATATCGTGGAGCGGCGCCAAAAGCTGGGATTGTCCGCGTAGCACGGCACATCTACTGACAGGCGCGCACCTTGGGCATCACCCGGCGGCGCGGTCACCGGCCCGTGGCCGCGCCTTCCCGCACCGGGACGGGCCGGGGCAGGCACTTCCTGCTCCGGCCCAGCTCCGGCGCTTCGGCCCTGCCGGAGACACGCGGGCAAGAACGGCGCATGCCACCGGAGCATCTCCGCCCCCCCTTTGAACATTTTTTTGGGGGGGTGGGGAGCCGGGGCTGGGAAGGAGACCCTTTCCCGAAAGGGTCCCTTCCCCGCCCCCGGTTCTCTTTCTTCCGAAACGGACGCCACGCAGGAGGCACGCATGAAATTGGCATTTGCGGGCAAAGGCGGCGCGGGCAAGACCACGCTGGCAGCCTGGACGGCGGACTATCTGGCCCGGCACGGGCACGACGTGTGGATGATCGACGCGGACACGGCCCTGTCATTAGGAAGGGCCTCCGGTCTTGCGCGCGACGGCCTGCCGGTGCCGCTGGTGGAGCGGCACGACCTGATCATGCAGCGCATCGGCACGGGCATGATCAGCCTGACGCCCGAAGTGGGCGACCTGCCCGAGGCGCTGGCGGTGGACGTTCCCCTTGGGGGGGATGCGGCACCCGGCATTGCGCCAGGGCGCAAGCGGCTGCTGGTCATGGGGTCGGTTGCCGGGGCCGGGGGCGGCTGCGCCTGCGAGGCCAACGCCCTGCTGAAGGCGCTGCTGGCCCATCTGGTGCACGACCGGCGCGAATGGGTACTGGTGGACCTGGAGGCCGGGGTGGAACACCTTGGCCGGGGCACCGTGGCGGCAGTGGACGGCCTGGCGGTGGTCAGCGAGCCGGGGCTGCGCAGCCTGGAAACGGCGGCGGACATCGCCCGTCTGGCGCACGGCCTTGGCCTGCACCAGCAGGTGCTGGCCCTGAACCGGCTTGCCGGACCGTGCGCCGCCTGCGCCGAGGACGAGTACCTGCCCCAGCTACCCCAATTGCCCGACAGCCCGGAACTGGTCGGCCTGCCCGAAACGCGGGTGGGCGTGCCCGCCCTGCCCGGCCTTGCGGCGCGCATGCTGGACAACGCCTGCGTCACCGGCCTGCCGGAACACGCGCTGGTGGACCGGTTCATCGCGCGGCTGCTGGAAGGGTTCGGACATCCGGCGGAGGCCACGGCCTGAGCGGGCCGGAATGGGCGGTAACCAACGCGATGCCGCAGCATTTCCCGCCAAAAAAGACCAACGCCGGGCACTCTCGTGTCCGGCGTTTTCGTTGCCCGTCGCTTAAACCGTCCGCGAAACGCGCGGCAGCAGTTCCTTCCAGCGCGCCGCGTCCAGCCGCTGGCCGGGGGGCAACGCGGCCAGCACCGCGCGCAGGCGCAGGGCCTCGTCCCGCAGGACCGCCAGATCAACCCCGAACCCTGCGGGCAGGAACGGGACCAGATGTCCGGCGCCGCGTTCCAGCAGGCGCAACGCCCCGGCGCGGTTGCCGTTTTCCTCGTGCAGCAGGCCCACGGCAATTTGCAGGATGCCCTTGTACACATCGCGCTCGGGCCGGGTTTCGTCCAGCCACAGATGCTCCAGCACCTCATGACAGGTGAACCACGCCCCGGCATCGAACAGGGCCAGCGCCCGGTCGAAGCGGCGGATTTCGTCCCCCGTACGGCTATCCGGAGTATGGCCGCCCGGCATTTCGCTATCCGGCGGGCCGCCATTCGGCACGTCACGTTCCGGGAGGCGGTCACCGTCCCGTTGCGATGCATCGTCCATGGGGCCTCCCCGGCGGCGGTGCGCCGTCACGACGCTCCGGATATTCCCACTCCTGCCTACGCCATCACAGCATTCCGGACATCCCCTACCCCGGCTGCCGCCGTCGGCGGTGCTACACCCCGAAAAACCGCCGCGCGTTGTCCCCGGCCACCGTCCACAGTTCGGCCACGTCCATGCCCCGCGCCTGGGCCACGGCCTGCGCGGTGAACACCATGTACGCGGGTTCGTTGCGCTTGCCGCGATAGGGCACGGGCGACAGGTACGGGCTGTCGGTTTCCAGCACCAGCCGATCCAGCGGCAGCGCGCGCGCTGCCTCGCGCAGGGGTTCGTTGGCCGGGTAGCTGACCGGGCCGGGCAACGAGACGTGCCAGCCGTGCGCCACGATGCGCGCGGCCTGCGCCGCATCGCCCCCAAAGCAGTGCCACAGCAGCGGGTAGCCGGAAAAGCCTTCCTCCTCCAGCACCCGCAAGGTGTCGTCGAAGGCGTCGCGCGAGTGGATCACCACCGGGCGCTCCACCTCACGGGCCATGGCCAGCTGGGCGCGAAAGGCCGCGCGCTGGATGTCGGGCGGGCAGTCGTCCCAGTAGAAATCCAGGCCAATCTCGCCCACGGCGCGCAGGCGGTCGTCCTGTGCGAATGCCGCGCGCATGGCGGCAAGGGCCGCGTCGTCGCAGGCCTGCGCCTCGCAGGGGTGGATGCCGAGCAGAAAGAACACCTCGGGCCGCTGCGCGAACAGGTGGCGGTTGGCCGCCCATTTCTCCGGGCCAAGGAACACGTTGCCGAACTGCGCTACCCCGGCGGCGCGGGCGCGGTCCAATACGGCCTCGCGGTCAGCGTCGAACTCGCTGCCATCAAGGTGGGCGTGCGATTCCACGCCGGTACAGGGCAACCCCAGGCTTTCCGGCGCGGGGCGTTCCGGTTTCTTCTTGGACATGATGCGGATTCCTTATGGTGATGACGCGCGGCACCGGCCATGCGCTCTCGCCCGCACGAATGACGGACGGGCGGGCAGAAGGCTACGGCACGGACAGACGGCGCGTGGCGGCGCGAATGTTCATTGGAAGCACGGAGTAAATGCGTCCTCGTGGGGTGCCTGTCCAGTGCACAGGCACTCGTTATGGGGCTGGCGGAAGACCTGGCTAGCTGCGCGCGGCGGGAAACAATTCCCCCTTCGCCACCCGCTCCCACAGCGCCAGCACCGTTGCACGCTGGCGCTCCAGCGAACAGGCCCGCGCCGTGGCAAGTCCCGCCCGGCGCAGCGCGGCCAGTTCCGGCCCGCCCGTGGCCGCAAGACGTACGGCCCGTTCCAGGGCCAGCCCGGCGGCCACCACGTCGGCGTCGGCGGCAAAGTAGCCGTTGGGCGGCAGGTCCATGCCCCCGCCAGCCGGGTCCGCTTCGGGGCCGCCCCCCGTCCACCACGGGGTCACCCCGCCGGGCAGGGCCTGGCGCATGTAGTCCCACCCGCCAAATCCGGCAAAGCCCACCAGCAGGCAGCCGCTGGCCAGCGCCTCCAGCGGGGGCAGCGGGCAGCCTTCGGGAAACCCCGTGGCCAGAAACACCTGCGACGTGCGCAGCAGATCCGCCACTTCGGCATGGGTGCGGCCATGAATCTCGCGCCACTCCACCTCCACGGCCCGCTCCCCGCGCGAGGCGGACAGGGCCAGCCGGGCGGTCAGCAACTCGCGCACCTGCTGGGCCAGCGCGCGGTTCTTGCGCGGCATCCAAGCAATGCGCACCGGCCCCGGCGCGGGTCCGTCGGGAACGGCGCCCCCGTTCGATTGTTCCCCGCCATCCCCACCCTGCGCCCAGGCCGGGTGGAACACTTCAAGGTCGATGCCGGGGCGCAGCACCGGGGCTTCGCGCCCGGTCACCTCGCGGGTGTACCAGGCCACCGGGTCGGACACGGCCAGGAACGACACGTCAAGTTGCGGCCAGGCCACGCCCGGCGGCAACGAAGACAGCAGGTACGCCCAGTTCTGCACGTACACCACGCACCGCGCGCCCGCGCGCAGGCCAGGAGCCAGCGCGTTGACCCAGCCTTCCGGCACCAGCCACACGTCGCGCGGGGTCGGCGCGGCGACGGCCTCGTCCCAACCCATTATTGGCGCGGGCGGGCTGTCCGGATCGAGCCCGGGCGCCCCCCCTTCGCGGGGGACGAGAAACACCGGGTACCCGGCGGCATGCAGGTGCGCGGCCATGCGGTACAGCACGGCAAGGCCCCCGGTCATGCGGGGCAGCGGCGGAACGAACAGAAAGGTACGCATGGGCGATGCTCCGTGATTGGACGCAGCAAAGCAGATACCGGAGTGAAGGGCAAGGGGGAGTGACCGGGCGGGGCTGTGCCAGACTGGACGGACGGGGCGGACGGGGCGGACCGGACGGACTGGGCGGACCGGACGGACGGGGCGGACCGGGCGGTGCAAACCATAACGGACAAGACGGGGCCACGGATGGGACTGGCGGAACGGGCCGCGCGAGCCGATACCATCGAGCACTTGGCCGGATGTCTTCAGGCACGCGCGCCATACCTCCCCGCCCCAGAAAAAAACGCCGGGGACGGAAGGCCTTCCTCCATCCCCGGCGCAAAATCAGGCAGCGTCAGTCTACTTGCCGCAGCACTTCTTGAACTTCTTGCCGCTGCCACAGGTACAGGGCTCGTTGCGGCCCACCTTGGGGGCCTCGCGGCGGAACGGCTCCTGCCCGTGCACCAGGCCATCGGCGTAGTACCACACGCCGTCCTCGCACCGGAAAAAGCTGTCCTCGCGCAGTTCCTGCGGCACGCCGCCCAGCACATAGTGGGCCACGAACGAAACCTCGCCGGTCTCGTCGCCGGGCTGGCCGCCCTTCACGGAAAGCACTTCCAGCCCCTTCCAGTCCACGGCTTCGGACCAGGCGCGCATCTCGTCGATGCTGACTTCCTCGCGCATGGCAGGGTGGGTGGAGGTGTCCAGGTAGTCGAAGGCGTGCAGGCAGTGGGCGGAATAGCGCGAGCGCATCAGCGCTTCTGCCGTGGGCGCGGGCTTTTCGCCGCGCACGTAGGGGCCGCAGCAGGCGTCCAGCGCAAGGCCGGAGCCGCAGGGGCAAAGCGTGGTCTCGGACATGTGGGTCGATCCTTCGGCCCGCCGCCCGACGCTTCGCCCCGCGAAGCCCGTCGGCGTACCGCTAGTGGTTACCGCAGCCGTGATGGCCGTGGGATGTACACAGTTCCTGCCGGTCGGTCAGGTGACCGTCCAGCCAGCTCCGGGCGGCGTCATGAACCGGGCCGGATGCCCCGCGCACCACGTCGATGCCGTGGCGGCGCAGCGTCATCACGGCGCCTTCGCCCATGTTGCCGCCCACCAGAACGCTGACGCCAAGGTCCACCAGGACGGGCACGATGTTCGACTTGCACCCGCAGCCGGGGGGCGGCGTCAGGCGCTCTTCTTTCACAATGTTGCGGGTCTCGTCCACCGTCAGCAGGGTATAATACTCGCAGTGGCCGAAATGTTCGTCAATGATGCCGTCTCGCGAGGGCAGGGCGATTTTGAGCATGGGCAATCCTCCGTAACGAATATGCGTTCCGCCCCTGATAATCCTTTGCCCCGGAAAGTCAATGACCACTTACTTCATCCGGCTCGGGCGGGCACGGCAAGTCCGCGCCGCACGTCACAAACGCCCTTGCCGCCATGTCGCCACATGGCCGTCACGCGGTGGGCACCCCGGCACGACACCGTGGCGGGCGTGGCACCGGCCAGGCAGACACCGACACGAGGTCATTGCCCCGTGCCCTTGCGCACACCCGGCAGAAGCCGCCATGGTCCTGCGCCACACGGACTTGCCGCCCGATCGCGTCATTCTGTCCGGCCCGATGCGCCGCAGGGTGGCGCGGCACCACCGCGTGTGATACCCTTGCTGCATGGCTCGGGCCGGAGGCCCGCAGGAGCATCGCCGGGTGGCGCACCGCGCCCTTACAGGCAGGGCGACGGCAGGAAACGCGCCCCCCCGGCCTCATTCCCACCCCCGCCAGGAGACTTCGGGACCATGACAGACTCCACCACCGATCGGCGCAAGTTTAGCCGCCTTCCCAAGCCCTTTCGCGTCGAGGCCAGCGAAATCCGCTTCCCCCCGTCCAGCCAGGCCCGTTTTGAAACCCAGTGCTGCGACATCAGCGCCGGCGGGCTCAGCGTGCACAGCCCCCGTACCTTCGAGCCGGGCACCAAGTTGCAGGTGCGCGTGCACATCCCCACGCTGAACAAGTATTCGCCGGGGTTCTTCAAGGTCTACGAGAACGACGCCGACCAGTACCTGCAAGCCATCGCCGAGGTGATCCGGGTGGAGCATTCCGCCGGGGGCTACCTGCTGGGGCTGAAGTATGTGGATGTGGACGAGGATGCCGCGCGCGCCGTGGCCAACATGGTCAACAAGGCCGTGCAGGGCTGACACCCGCATTGCAGGGCCCGGTGGCCGCCGAACACCCGGCGCCACAACGCAGAACGGCTTGCGGACCGCCCGCAAGCCGTTCTGGAGGAAAAGCTGTCTGCAAAAGAAAGGAAGGTACTGGGGACATAGCAACCCGCGTGCCAACACCGCCTTTACTGGCGGTGTTTTATTTTATCCTGCCAACTCGCACCATTGCAGCATCACAGCCCCAATGCGCGCGACAAGGCGGCAACCCCTGCCGTATAAAAAATTGAACCCTACCTGCGCGGCAGCATATAAACTGTTCGCTCAGACATTTTTTCCAACCTCCCCGCTCCAATCCGCCGCATCCGGGCACCTCACCCCGGACTTGCTCATAATTCCTTATTTCACAAGGCATTGGGCGTTCACTCACCCAACCCCGGCAAGGCCGTTTGGGCCGAATTCAAAAAATTCTACCCCCACCACGGCGTGTTGAGCCTTCACTCTCACCATTGACATGAGCCATCTCAACTCCCATAGTGTAGATAATGATTGACAGCGCAACCATGTAGGCTGTTCAATCAAACAGCGCCCGGAACCATCCGGGACGGATACACTCTCTGATGGAGGTTTCACAAATGCCCGCCCGTCATTCCAGCATTCCCGTGACGCGGCAGGACATCCAGCCTCGCAAGGACAGCGAGGCGGCCCTGTTCCGCAACCGGCTGAAGAAGATCGGCCGCATCCAGGACACCCGCACCCGCGCCCACCGCATCCTGCTGGCGCTGGGTTACGTCATCGCGCTTACCCCGCGCGGCGTGCCCGCGTTCACCCGTGCGCTGGTCCGCAAGGGTGCCAACGTGGTGGTGTGGCTTACCGACGAATCGCGCGATGGCCTGCCCTCTTCGCTGCGCAGCCCCGCATGGGCGGGTTTCTACGCGCGCGACGACAGCGACGAGATGGTCTACGACGAGGACTATTCCACCCTCATCGACTACCTGCGCGAACTGCATCCCGAGCAGATGCGCGTCGCCCCCGAGGTCATGTCCGACAACTGATCGGCGGACGCCCCCGCGCGCACGCCGGTCACACGTCCGGCAAAGGGCCTCCGGCCCGGCGCACGGGGACAGCCTGACGGCAGGGTCTCGCCGCCCTCCGTCGGGTTGGCCCGGATGGCACTGCCCCGAAAGGCTGCCATGTACGGAAAGAGCCGCACGGTCCCGCTCTTTCCGGCCACCGGTGGGGATACCCTGCACATCCGTCTTTCGCCCCCTGACGGCAGCCACACCCCCCATCGGCCCGCGCCATATCCGGCCCCGATCCGGTCCGGTCCGATTCGATCCGGTCCGATTCGATCCGGTCCGGCCCAATCGATCCCGTCCTGTCCTCACCCGCCAGATCAGCCCCGACGCATATTCCGTTTTCGCCTGCGTAGCGCCCAGGTGAGTCGGCGCGCTGTTGCTGCATCTGCCGATCACCGCATCGCCCCGTCATTCGCCATCCCGCGCTGCTTCCGCCCCATGCCGCCTTGCGGCATGGCCGGCACAGGCGCACGGCGGGCGTGTTGACGCCCCTCGCGCGATGCGGGTATCCTCCGGCGTCTTTTTCCACAAGGAGTACCCCCGCATGCTCGATCTCAAGCTGCTGCAACGCAGCCCCGAAGTGGTGGCCAAGGCCCTGGCCGACCGGGGCTCGTCGCTCGACATGGCCGAATTCACCGCCCTGGATGAACGCCGCCGCGCCCTGCTGGCCGAGGTGGAAGCCCTGAAGGGCGAACGCAACAAGGCCTCGGGCGAAGTGGCCCGCATGAAGCGCGCGGGCGAGGACGCAGCCCCGCTGCTGGAACGCCTGTCCGGGCTGTCCGACCGCATCAAGGACCTGGACCGCGAAACCGAAGAGGTGAAGGCCGCCGTCAACGACTGGCTGCTGGCCGTGCCCAATATACCCGACGCCTCCGTGCCCTTTGGCCGCAGCGAGGCCGACAACCCCGAGGTGCTGCGCTGGGGTACCCCCCGCGCCTTCACCTTTGCCCCCAAGGAACACTGGGAGATCGGCACCGCCCTTGGCGGGCTGGACTTCGAGCGTGCGGGCAAGCTGGCGGGCAGCCGCTTTGCCGTGTACCGCACCTGGGCGGCCCGCATGGAACGCGCCCTGGCCAACTTCTTTCTGGATACGCACATCACCGAGCACGGCTACACGGAAATCATCCCGCCGTTCATGGTCAACCGCAAGACCATGACCGGCACCGGCCAGTTGCCCAAGTTCGAGGAAGACCTGTTCAAGCTCGAAGGGTGGGATTACTTTCTGATTCCCACGGCAGAAGTGCCGCTGACCAACCTGCACGCGGACGAAATGCTGGAAGAGGCCCAACTGCCCATGGGCTACGCGGCCATGACCCCGTGCTTCCGCTCCGAGGCGGGCAGCTACGGCAAGGACACGCGCGGCCTGATCCGCCAACACCAGTTCACCAAGGTGGAGATGGTGCGCTTTGCCCATCCGGAACGTTCGTTCGACGAACTGGAAAAGATGCGCGGCCACGCCGAGGTACTGTTGCAGCGCCTGGGCCTGCCCTACCGGGTGATTACCCTGTGCACGGGCGACATGGGCTTCTCGTCGGCCAAGACCTACGACATCGAGGTCTGGCTGCCCGGCCAGAACGCCTACCGCGAGATTTCGTCGTGTTCCAACTGCGGCGACTTCCAGGCGCGCCGCGCGGGCATCCGCTTCCGCCCGGCGGGCGGCGGCAAGCCCGAATTCGCGCACACCCTGAATGGTTCCGGCCTCGCCGTTGGCCGCGCCCTGGTGGCGGTCATCGAAAACTACCAGCAGGAAGACGGATCGATAGTCATTCCCGAAGTGCTGCGCCCCTACATGGGCGGCATGGAGCGGGTGACGGCGGAATAGCCGAGGAGCCCTGACGGCCCCCTGCGGCCCTTGCGAAACAGGCGTTGCGGCATTCTTGACGCCGAACGCAACCCAGCGTATAAGACCTCTCCCTTTCGGGTCGTTAACTCAGTCGGTAGAGTATCTGCCTTTTAAGCAGAGAGTCGCAGGTTCGAGCCCCGCACGACCCACCATGAAGATGAAGGCCCCACGGACATGTCCGTGGGGCCTTTCCATTTTTACCCCATCGGACGCCTCGCTTCCTGCTCTGCGTGGTGCCCGATGCCGCGGCATCCGCTACTCGTTCCGCAAATACGGCGCGGGCTTTTCCTTCAGGCGCGTGCCGTGCCCGCCAGCCCGAACACCAGCGCAAAGGCCACACACGCGGCCACCGTGCCCGCCACCTCTCCGGGGTACACGGCAAAGGGCAGCTTCAGCAGGCCCCGCACTGCAGATCATCATGCACCGGAAAGCTCGCTTTACAAGGAGTGGGCACGATATTATCAAAGCCTATCCTCGCCAAGCGACAACCCTGACATGACAGGGCCGCAACAAGGCTGTATCATGAACGGCAAATACCCCCATGAGGTTTGCCAGAACGAATATCGCCAAACGAGCAAAAGGCCTTTTCGCAAGAGCACCTTCAAAGCACTCGGGGCACAACACAATACCTTGGCGCATTACGCAAACAACATGCATGACCAATGAAAAGCTGCCTGAAAATCTCCCCTTGATATGGAGTAAGTACATTGCAATCTGAAAAATTTTACTCAAAAATATACGACGACCCCTCGTATTGCGGCGGCCATGACCAATTCAAAGAGAACATCATTAAAAAATTGCTCTCAAAGCACAGCTCAAACTTTAAAAATCATCTTGATATCGGGGCAAGCAGAGGACGGTTTCTAGCAACCATCGCAGCCGAGAACCGCTACGCCTTTGAAATGGCGGATTCACCACGCGAAGACTTGCTGAAAGAAAATGTCCACATCATTGGTCGCAACATTGAAACTGAGGAGATTGAACAGCGCCAATACGACCTGATATCGGCACTTGATGTCATTGAGCACCTCTTTGACCCTCTCTCAGCCTGCATCAAGGCCAGAGGAGCGCTTTCAAAGGGGGGAATCTTTATCGTCAGCGTCCCCAATGACCTCCTCAATTTAAAAACACTTCTCCCGATGCTTTTGGGGAAAAAAGACGGAGCGGTGTTTCAATTTTCCAACAATGGCCACATTCGCTTTTTCTCTTCAACAAGCCTATTCAACATCCTCAAAATGGCCGGCTTCGACTCTATCGAGATACACTGCTATGGGAAACACAATTTTCTCAATGCATTCCTTAAAGACTTCACCGCATATGGCTTCATAGGAATCGGGAAAGTGTAGACACTGCGCTTAGGAAACAAGACTTTCCCGCAGTGCTGCGTACAAAATTTCCTTTCTCTTTTCTGCTAAGACTACCCAAGCCTTCCGTGCCCCCGGGCTTGTGCTGCATAATTCGGTATTTTTCTCGACGCAAAGCCACCGAAAGCAGCCATCCACTCCTCTGCATTTCGTCCAATGACTTGTGCCTCCTCATGCGGCTGATTGCTGATGCTTGTCGAGTACGGTGCTCACAACATTGCGGCATTGCGGGCATCTGGCTGGGGCGGCCAATGCTCAATGCCTTTCGGTTGCAGGAACACTTTGCAAGGACGCCTGCCGGGCTGCCCGCAGAATTCCCGCCCATTGACCAATGGCATCGCAACGCTGGTGCGTGTCGTATTCTTCAAAAAAGGGCCGCTCGATCTCGTTGAGCACGCGCCCCGCCGCATCTGGCTGCTTGCTGGTGTACAACCTGCCAAAGGCATTGCGGCGGGGTAGCCGAGAATTGACTGTGAGTTGATTGCCCCGCGCTCTCCAGCGCATCCCCCGAAAACGTAACCACACTCTTTGTCGTGCCTCCGGTCAAGCCAGCATGACCATGCTCCCTTGGAAGGCCAACGACCTGTCAATGGCGAACTCCCTGCACTTTTCACAAAAACACCCACCCCACCCTACTCGTTCCGCAGATACGGCGCGGGTTTTTCCTTCAGGGCGCGCGCCGTGCCTGCCAGCCCGAACACCAGCGCAAAGGCCACGCAGGCGGCCACCGTGCCCGCCACCACGCCAGGGTACACGGCAAAGGGCAGCTTCAGCAGGCCGCGCACGGCGGCCCACGCGGCCAGGGTGCCCGTGCCCGCGCTGAACAGCCCGGTGACCAGCCCCGTGATCAGGAATTCGGTGACCAGCGCCAGCAATATGTCGCGCCGGGTAGCCCCGCACACCTTGTAGATGACCGCGTCGTAGATGCGCCGCTGCCGGTCGGCCAGAATGGCACCGGCCACCACCAGCAGCCCCGTGGCCAGCATCACCCCGGCCATGGCCCGGAACAGCACACCCATGCGTTCCATGAGCTCGCGTACCTCGGCCAGCAACTCGCGCATGCTGATGGCCGTGACGTTGGGGTGCGCCGCCGTCACCGTGCGGTACAGCCCGTCCATGCCCGCGCCCATGCCATAGGCCGTCACCACCCACGTGGCCGGGGCACGGTCCAGCAGGCCGGGCGCGAACAGCACGGCGAACTGCAACTGAAAGGTCATCCAGTCCACCTTGCGCACGTTGGCGATGGTGGCCGTCACCTCGCGCCCCAGGATGTTGAAGGTCAGGCTGTCGCCCACGGTCACGCCGAAGCCGCGCGCCAGGTCATCCGACAGCGAGATGATCGGCGGCCCGCTGTAGCCGGGCGGCCACCATGCGCCCGCCGTCAGTTCCGTGTCCGGCGGGGGCGTGGCCGCATGGCTCAGGCCCCGGTCGCCGCGCACGGCCCACTGGGCGTCCGGCGCCACGGCCACGTCCTGCACCGGCACCCCCTTGATGCGCACGATGCGCCCGCGCACCATGGGGGCGTTGTCGATGCGCGTGACGCCCGCCATGCCGCCGGACGCGTTGCCCAGCGCCTCGAATTCCGCCACCTGGTCGGGCAGCACGTTGATGAAGAAGAATGCCGGGGCATCGCGCGACAAGTCGCGGGCCAGGGATGCGCTAAGGTTGCGCTCCACCTGGGCAATGCCCACCAGCGCGGTAAGGCCCAGCCCCAGCGCAAAGACCATGTTCACCGTGGGCGCGCCGGGCCGGTGGATGGACGCCAGCCCCAGCCGCACGCTGGGATTGCCCGCACGGGGCGCGCGGCGCGTTCCGGCCCGCAGACCCCACGCCACCACGCGGAACACCGCGAAGCACCCCGCGCACCCGGCCATGAAGCCGAAGGCCAACCGCGCATCGGGCGTGAACAGCCATACCAACCCGGCCAGCACGGCAAATCCCAGCCCCACCAGCACCCGGCCCACCCCCGACAGCCCGTTGCCGCCGCCCGCCACATAGCCCCGGAACAGGGTGGCCGGGCGCACCGCCCCGGCCAGCAGCAGGGGCCGCAGCGAAAAGGCCAGCAGGATGGCCAGCCCCAGCAGGGCCGCGCGCAGCAGCGGCGCGGCGTGGATGGACGCATCCAGTTGCACGGGAATGAGCTGGCCGGTCAGCCCGGCGGCCAGGGGCGGTACCGCCGCGCCAAGGGCGCACCCGGCCACGATGCCCGCGCCGCCGATGAGCAGTATCTGGAACAGGTAGGTCCACAGTACCGTGGCCACGCCGCCGCCCACGCATTTGAGCGTGGCGATGGAGGCCATGCGGCTGGCAAGGTAGCCGCGCACCGCCTCGGCTATGCCGAGTCCGCCCACCAGCAGCGCGGCAATGCCGATCAGCATCAGGTCGGTATCCACCCGGTCCAGCAGGTTGCGGATGCGCGGCACGGCGCGGCTGTACGATTCCACGCGCCACCCGGCATCGGGAAAGGCGGTGCGTGCGGCCTCGACGAAGGCCGCCACTGTGGCCTCGTCTGCGGAGCGGAGAGATGCGGGGGCTGGAGATGCTTCGGCTGGAGAGAATGCAGGTGACCCGGCTGCGCCCGTGGCCGACGGTGCGCCAGCCCCCGTGGCGGCTCCCTCTCCACCCGGCGCAGCCACCCGCGCCGCCTCGCCGGGCCCGGGCAGGCGTATCCGCGCGCCGCTTTGCAGCAGGGTGCCGGGCACCAGCAGGCCGGTACGGTCCAGCCCTGTCAACGACATGAGCACGCGCGGCCCGTAGGTGATGCCCTGCACCACCCGGTCCGGCTCGCCCAGCAGGGCGGCTGCGATGCGGAAGCGTTGCGTGCCCACCGTGATCACGTCCCCCACCCGCACGCCGAAGCGCTCCAGCAGCAGCGGGTCCACCACCACTCCGGGCAGGGTGGGAGCGTCACCAGACAAGCCGTTACCCGCCGGGCCGCCAGCCGCCGGGCCGTCGCGCAGCGCATCGGCCAGCGGCTGGGGCGGGTCCAGGGTCACCGCGCCATACAGGGGGTAGGCCGCGTCCACGCCTTTCAGCGCCACCATGGCGGCGTCCTCTCCACTGGGGCCACCGGGTGTGGCCAAGCGGGCCATGCCGCGCAGCGAAACCACCTGACTCACCGTACCGCGCGCGGACAGCCAGGCCAGTTCCTCGTCCGAGGGCTGCTGGGTGGCGAATTCCACCGACGCGTCGCCGCCCAGCAACGCCCGCGCGTCACGCGCCAGCCCCGCCCGCACCGCCTCGGAAATGGACCCCACGGCGGCAATGGCGAACACCCCAAGGAACATGCAGCCCAGAAACACCGTCAGCCGCCGCTGCCCGGAACGCAGTTCGCGCAGGGCCAGCCGAAAGGCCAGGCCAAGGTCGCGCGCGGTCATCACGCGCGCCCCGCATTGTTGGGGGTGGAGGCTGACGCACCGCCTGCCGCGCCGTCTGGCGCACTGCCCTCACCGCCGTTCAACTCCGTGCCCTGCCCTGCATCGCGAATGGACACGGCGGCAACCGCGCTCTCCCCGCCCTCGTACAGCCTGCCGTCTTCCATGCGCACCTGCCGACCGCACTGGGCGGCCAGTTCGCGGTCATGGGTGATCAGCACCAGCGTGGTTGAGTGCTCCTCGCGCAGGCGGAACAGATGTTCGATGACCCGGCGGCCCGTTTCGGTATCCAGGTTGCCGGTAGGTTCGTCAGCCAGGATCACGCGCGGGGCAGAGGCAAAGGCCCGCGCCAGGGCCACCCGCTGCTGTTCCCCGCCGGAAAGCTCCGCCGGGTAGTGCAGGGCGCGGCCCTCCAGCCCCACGGCGGCCAGTGCGGCCATGGCACGTTCGCGCGCATCTGCGGCATGGGAGAATTCCAGCGGCAGGGCGGCGTTTTCCAGCGCGGTCATGGTGGGCACCAGATGGAACGACTGGAACACGATGCCCAGATGCGCCCGCCGGAACCGGGCCAGGGCATCCTCGTCCATGTCGCCAAGGTCGTGTCCGGCCACGCGCACCGTGCCGCCGGTGGGGCGTTCCAGCCCGGCCATGATCATCAGGGTGGTGGTCTTGCCCGAGCCGGACGGCCCCACGATGGACACGGTTTCACCGGCATTGACGGAAAGGTTCACGCCCCGCAGGATGTTGACCTGGCCGGAACCGCCCACTAGGTTGAGATATATACCGGAGAGTCCAATGATCGGATCTGTCACGCGAATCACCTTTGGCGGCTGGGGTAGATGCCGGGGGATGGCCCCGGCGGAACGGCTGATATCACAGCGTGGTCGGCGTCCGGCGTTGTGCCCGTCGATATGCCGCTTATGTCAGGCAATGTGCCGGAAGCTGCACCGTACGGCGGCGCCGTGCGTGCTCGCGGCCTTCACGGCCCTTGCGCTGGCACTGCTGCCGCCCACCACGGCATGGGCCGCGAGTGGCGGTGGCAACTCTTCCATACCCCATATCCTCGTGCTGGGCGACAGTTTGGTGGCGGGATACGGCCTGGGGCCGGACGAGGCCTTCCCCGAGCGGCTCGGCGCCGCGCTGCACGCCAAGGGGCGACCGGTGCGCATCACCAATGCCGGGGTGTCCGGCGACACCTCCGCCGGGGGCCTTGCGCGGGTCGAATGGTCGCTGAGCGACAAGCCGGACCTGCTGATCCTGGAACTGGGCGCCAACGATGGCCTGCGCGGCCTGCCGGTGGACGCCCTGCGCCGCAACCTGGCCGCAATCATCGAAATCTGCCGCAAGAATGGCGTCCGCGTGCTGCTGGCTGGCATGCGCGCCCCCATGAACATGGGGGCCGATTACGCCCGGCGTTTCGATGCGGTGTACCCGGAACTGGCCAGGCAATACGGCCTGACGCTGTATCCCTTCTTTCTGGACGGGGTGGCGTTGGACCGTGCGCTGAACCTGCCCGACGGCATGCACCCCAATCCCAGGGGGGTGCAGGTCATCGTGGAACGCATGCTGCCGGTGGTAGAGCGCGAACTGGACGCACTGAAGGCTGGGAATTGAGCCCGTGCGCACACCGCCTGACCCGCAGCATGGCGGCAACCAGCCCACACGCCTGCCAGTACAGTCCAGGGGCCCCATGCCGCGCCGCAGACCACGGCGGTTCATTTCGCGCTCTACCTCGTTGATTGGCCTGCTGCTGGTCATTGCCTTGACCTCGCTGACCAAGTTGCAACCGTGGCAGGGGCTGGTCGTTGGCGTACCCGACGGGGATACCATCGTTGTGTGCGATGAGCGGGGCCGCGATGTTCGGGTGCGCCTGTACGGCATCGACGCGCCCGAACTGCATCAGCGTGGGGGCGAACAGGCGCGTGCGTTGCTGCTGCGCAAGGTCATGGACCACAAGGTGTACCTTGTAACCATCGACCGCGACGGCTATGGCCGCGATGTGGCCCACGTGCGCACTGCGCCTTTCCCATGGCTGCCCGGCGAGCAGGCGGCCACAACGGCGGCAGGCCGGGCCAAGACCAACGCGGCAACCCTCAACGTCGGCCCATCACCCGGCGAGGCATCGCGGCACCAGCCCGGCTCCGCTTCGGTGCAGGGACAGGTCCACCCCGCTGGCGGCGACCTCAGCAACGACGTGAACGGCGACATGCTGCGCGCCGGACAGGCCTGGTTCTACGGCGAATACTGCCGCCTGCCCTACCCCTGCCTTGCCTGGTACTACGCGGCGGACAAGGCCCGCGAAACCAACATCGGCCTGTGGAAGTCCCGCAACCCTACCCCGCCGTGGGAATGGCGCCGGATGAACCGATAGGCTGCCGAGTGGCAGTGCGCTCCCCATCCGGGCACTGCGGCACTGCGGCACTGCGCCCCTGTTCAACATCCGCATCCGTCATCCCTTCTCCTTGCGCTGTCACTCCAGCATTCACTGCCCGCGCCCTTCTCCTGCCAGGTGACGGTTACGCCGCTTCCCTTGCCGATACGCCGTGCCGGGCTTGCGACGCGGCTGCTTGCTGGCGACAACAGGCGATAATGGGGCGACAACGGGACGACAGGCATAAGCCCCGCCGCAGGCACGGGTGTGCGCGTTTGCCGCGCGCACTGCGGCAGCCATCAGGCAAGCAGAGGGTATGAGTCGCGGATCCTGCGCGCCGCTACAGAGGCGTGCAGGATGGACGCAGGAAGGAAACGGCTGGCAAGGCGCAAGACGAGTGAAAGCATGGTCAAGCCCCCCGGCCCATCCGTCCCCCATCCCCGCCCCGCTCCCAGTCGCTTCCATGGTGCCGAACGCAGGAAGGCCCCGGTGATTGCTCACCGGGGCCTTCCGTGATGGGTCGGGATGCGATTTCTCGTATCCCTTTTGAGAATAAGTGCTGGCATCGGCCTAC
>Ga0247728_10095_pt1 | contig 22914 bp, 20 predicted proteins | sample SalenrCarbi39_FD_183048 | JGI IMG/M metagenome (GOLD analysis project Ga0247728, IMG submission 183048) | Saline wetland microbial communities from Lincoln, Nebraska, United States - Carb-i39 | ecosystem: Environmental > Aquatic > Non-marine Saline and Alkaline > Salt marsh | place: USA: Nebraska...
CCCCGTCGGCCTGGACAACTACATCGGCACCGCGGGGGCCCTGACGTTCCCCGGCGTGCCCGTGGGGCGGATCCTGCTCAACACGGTGCTGTGGGTCGCCGTCGTGGTCCTCATCACGGTCGTGCTCTCACTGGCGCTGGCCCAGTTCCTCAACCTCGAGTTCCGGGGCCGCAAGGCGCTGCGCCTGTTCGTGATCCTCCCGTGGGCCTGTTCGGTCGTCATGACCGCGACCGTCTTGCGCTACGGGCTGCAGGAGAACGTGGGCCTGTTCAACCGTCTCCTCGTCGACACCGGCATCCTCCAGCGCGCCCAGGCGTGGACCAAGGACCCCACCAGCGCCTTCTGGGTGGCGGTGTTCGTGGCGATCTACGTCTCGCTTCCCTTCACGACCTACACGATCCTGGCCGGGCTGCAGGCCGTGCCCGACGACGTGCGCGAGGCCGCACATGTCGACGGCGCCGACGGGCTGCGCCGCTACTGGTTCATCGTCCTGCCACTGCTGCGGCCCGCGATCGCTGTGGCGGCGCTGATCAACATCATCAACGTGTTCAACTCGCTGCCGATCCTGCGCCTGCTGCAGGAGACCCCCGGCTATCACACCGGTCACATCACCACGACGCTGATGTTCGAGTACCAGCGGGCCCTCGGCCCGGGGGTGTCATCGGCGCTGTCGGTGCTGAACTTCATCTTCTGCCTCGTGATCATCGCCATCTACCTGGCGATCGTGCAGCCGACGAAGGAGGTGGCCTGAGCCATGGCACGCACCCGGTCCGTCCGCGGCGGCATCAACAAGCCGCCCAGCCCGTGGGTGATCGCCCTCGGCTCCATCGCCATCGTCGTGTTCTTCGGCTTCCCCTACGCGCTGATGTTCATCTCGTCGCTGAAGACGCGCCTGGAGATCACCAACATCCCGCCGGACTACTTCCCGGCTGCGCCGCGCTTCGACAACTACCTCACCGTGTGGGCGTCGGAGGTCGACCCGGCCTCGTCGCTGCTGGCCACCGCGGTCATCGCGCTCGGCGCCACACTGCTGGTGCTGCTCGTGGCCACTCCGGCCGCGTACTACGTGGCGAGGTTCCGCTTCCCCGGCCGCATGGTGTTCCTCCTCCTCGTGCTGTGCACGCAGATGCTGCAGCCGACCGTCCTGGCCGTGGGCCTGTTCCAGGAGTTCAAGGGCTGGCAGGGGTACGCGGTGTGGGCGGCCCTCATCCTCATCAACGCCGCCTTCAACCTGTCGTTCGCCATCTGGATCATGCAGGCCTTCTTCGCCTCGGTGCCCAAGGAGATCGACGAGGCGGCCCTCATCGACGGGCTGGGCCGACTCCAGACGATGTTCAGGATCTCGCTGCCGCTGGTGTGGCCCGGGATCGTCACCGCGATCGTCTTCGTGTTCGTCAACTCGTGGAACGAATTCTCCGCCGCGTTCATCCTGGTGCAGCAGACGAACCTGCAGCCCCTCACCGTGTCGATGCCGCGTTTCCTGGGCCTCTACATCAAGGACTGGCAGTACCTGTTCACCGTCGCGATGATCGCGATCGTGCCGGTGGTCATCCTGTTCAGCTTCATCGAGAGGCGGCTCATCGGCGGCCTCACCGCCGGTTCGGTCAAGTAGTGGAATCCTTCGGCGCCGGTGCTACAGTGGCCGACGTGGCACGGCATACCCTCCTTCTTGGCTGCCGCAGCGAGGCCCAGTATCTCTGAGCCAGAAACCTCGCTGCGGTGCTTCGTCGCGTCTGGCGCACCAACACAGCCCAGGAGACTCAGATGACCACCTTCACCACCCGCCCGCAGCCCGTTCCCGTTCAGCAGCCGACGCCGATGCCGGTGCACCGCTACACCCCCTTCGTCCCCGTCGACGTCCCGGACCGCACCTGGCCAGCCAGGCGGATCGAGAAGGCGCCGCGGTGGCTGTCGACCGACCTGCGCGACGGCAACCAGGCCCTGATCGATCCCATGACGCCGTCGCGCAAGATGCGGATGTTCGAGCTGCTGGTCGACATCGGATACAAGGAGATCGAGGTCGGGTTCCCGTCGGCCTCGCAGACGGATTTCGACTTCGTCCGGCAGCTGATCGAGGGCGACAAGGTCCCCGACGACGTCACGATCTCGGTCCTGACCCAGGCCCGCGAGGACCTGATCAGCCGGACCGCCGAGTCGCTGATCGGCGCCAACCGCGCCACGATCCACATGTACAACGCGACGGCTGAACTGTTCCGTAAAGTCGTCTTCCGCATCTCCGAGGACGAGTGCGTGCAGCTGGCCACCCGCGGCACCGAACTGGTGATGAAGTACGCCGACATGCACCTGCGCGACGTCGAATTCGGCTACCAGTACTCGCCCGAGATCTTCACGCAGACGCCCACCGACTTCGCGGTCGAGGTCTGCAACGCGGTGGCCGACGTGTGGCAGCCGGGAGCGGGCCGCGAGATCATCTTCAACCTGCCCGCCACCGTCGAGCGCTCCACCCCCAACACGTACGCGGACCAGATCGAGTACTTCATCCGCAACGTGCGCAACCGCGAGCACGTGGCGGTGTCGCTGCACCCCCACAACGACCGCGGCACCGCCGTCGCCGCCGCCGAGTTGGGGCAGATGGCGGGCGCGGACCGCGTCGAGGGCTGTCTGTTCGGCCACGGCGAGCGCACCGGCAACGTGGACCTGGTCACGCTGGCGCTGAACCTGTACACGCAGGGCGTGGACCCCGAGGTCGACTTCTCGGACATCGACCACGTGCGGCGCACCGTCGAGTACTGCACCGGCCTGCCCGTGCACCCGCGGCACCCGTACGCGGGGGACCTGGTCTACACGGCCTTCTCGGGCTCGCACCAGGACGCCATCAAGAAGGGCCTGGAGTACCTGGAGGCCGAGGCCGCCCGGCAGGGCAAGCTGCTGGACGAGGTGGACTGGGAGGCCCCGTACCTGCCGATCGACCCGCACGACGTGGGCCGCACCTACGAGGCGGTCATCCGCGTCAACTCGCAGTCCGGCAAGGGCGGCATGGCCTACATCATGAAGTCCGAGTACAAGATGGACCTGCCGCGGCGTCTGCAGATCGAGTTCTCCCGCGTCGTCCAGGCCCACACCGACGAGTCGGGCACCGAGGTCACCCCGTCGCAGATGTACTCCATCTTCGAGCGCGAGTACCTGGGCCAGGGGCCGTGGCGCCTGACGTCGGCCGGCTCGACGTCGAGCAACGGGCAGTTCCACGTCACGGCGGTCGTCGACGGCCCCACCCGCCAGGGGGTCGAAGTCGACGGCGAGGGCAACGGACCCGTCTCGGCGTTCGTGGACGCCCTGGTGCAGGCCGGTGCGCATGTGCGCGTGCTGGACTACGCCGAGCACGCCCTCGAGGCCGGCGGCGACGCCAAGGCCGCGGCCTACGTCGAGTGCGAGGTCGGCGAGGGCGACGACACGACCGTCCTGTGGGGCGTGGGCGTCGACACGAGCATCACCAGCGCCTCGATGAAGGCGATCCTGAGCGCGCTGAACCGGGCCGCGTCCTGGACCATGGCGCCGGCCTGACCGGTGCCGAGACTCACCGACCCGGTCGGCACCGACCCGGACGCGCTGTACGAGCGGTTCTCGTCCTGGGCGGCGGGGGAGAACATCTCCCTCTACCCGCACCAGGACGAGTCCGCGATCGAACTGTTCACGGGCAACAACCTCATCCTGTCGACACCGACGGGTTCGGGGAAGTCGATGGTGGCGCTGGCGGGGCACTTCGCGGCGCTGGCCACGGACCGGGTGAGTTTCTACACCGCCCCCATCAAGGCCCTGGTCAGTGAGAAGTTCTTCGCGTTGTGCCAGGTGTTCGGCGCCGAGAACGTCGGTATGATCACCGGCGATGCGTCCGTGAACGCCTCGGCGCCCATCATCTGCTGCACGGCCGAGGTGCTGGCCAACATCGCATTGCGCGAGGGGCGCCACGCCGACGTCGGGCTGGTCATCGCCGACGAGTTCCACTTCTACTCGGAGCCCGACCGTGGGTGGGCGTGGCAGGTGCCGCTGCTCGAACTCCCGCAGGCCCAGTTCCTGCTCATGAGCGCGACGCTGGGTGACGTCTCGGCGGTGGCCGACGACCTCACCCGCCGGACGGGGCGCCCCACCAGCCTGATCAGCGACGCGGAGCGGCCCGTGCCGCTGCTGTTCGAGTGGTCGATGACGCCGCTGCAGGAGCGCGTGGTCGACCTGATCCAGGAGCAGAAGGCACCCGTCTACATCGTGCACTTCACGCAGGCCGAGGCGCTGGAGCGGGCACAGGCGCTCCTGTCGCTCAACCTCATCACCAAGATCGACGCCGGTCGCATCGCCGAGGAGATCGGGGCGTTCCGGTTCGGTCCCGGCTTCGGCAAGATCCTCTCCGGCCTGGTGCGCAGGGGGATCGGGGTCCACCACGCCGGCATGCTGCCCAAATACCGCCGCCTGGTCGAGCAGCTGGCGCAGACGGGTCTGCTCAAGGTGATCTGCGGCACCGACACGCTGGGCGTGGGCATCAACGTCCCGATCCGCACAGTGCTGTTCACGGGCCTGACGAAGTACGACGGGACGCGGGTGCGGCGGCTGAAGTCGCGGGAGTTCCACCAGATCGCCGGCCGGGCGGGCCGCGCGGGCTTCGACACCGTCGGCTTCGTCGTGGTCCAGGCGCCCGAGCACGTCATCGAGAACGAGCGCGCGTTGGCCAAGGCCGGCGACGACCCCAAGGCGCGCCGCAAGGTCGTCCGCCGCAAGCCGCCGGAGGGTTTCGTCGGCTGGAACGAAGAGACCTTCGAGCGCATTGTGGTGGCGCAGCCCGAGCAGCTGATCTCCCGCATGCAGGTCACGCACGCCATGGTGCTGAACGTCGCGCAGCGGCCGGGCAGCGGGGCCGAGTCGATGCGCGGCCTCATCGAGTCGTCACACGAGTCACGCGACCGCAAGCGCGCCCTCACCCGCCGAGCGCTCGCCCTGACTCGCGCGCTGCTGCGCTCGGGGGTGCTGGTCAAGCTGGCCGCGCCGGACCCGGAGGGCCGCTGGTGCGCCATGGCCGAGGGCGTCCGCGACGACTTCGCCCTCAACCAGCCCCTCGCCCCCTTCGCGGTGGCCTCCCTGGCGCTGCTCGATCCGGACTCGCCCACCTACCACCTGGACGTGGTGTCGGTCATCGAAGCCGTGCTCGAGGACCCGTTCCAGGTCCTCCTCGCCCAGCAGTTCCTCGCGCGCGGCGAGGCCGTGGCGCAGATGAAGGCCGACGGCGTCGAGTACGACGAGCGCATGGAGCTGCTTGAGGAGGTCTCCTGGCCCAAGCCGCTCGACGAGCTGCTCCACCACGCCATGGGCATCTACGCACAGTCGCATCCGTGGGTCGAGGCGGGGGCGCTGTCGCCGAAGGCGGTCGTCCGCGACATGTGGGAGCGGGCCATGAGCTTCACGCAGTACGTGTCGTTCTACAAGCTGCAGCGCACCGAGGGCGGCCTGCTGCGCTACCTGTCCGACGCGTACCGCGCGCTGCGGCACACCGTCCCGGACGAGCACCGCAGCGAGGAGTTCGACGACCTGGTCGAGTGGCTGGGGGAGACGGTGCGCCAGACCGACTCGTCGCTGCTCGACGAGTGGGAGGCGCTGACCGACCCGGAGAAGGTGGCCGCCGCCGCGGAGGCCGCCGCTCAGGGCGCCCCGCCGCCGCCACCGCGACCGGTGACCGGCAACGAACGCGCCTTCACCGCCATGATCCGCACCGCGATGTTCCGCCGGGTCGAGCTGGCGGCCCGTGACGACGTCGACGCACTGGCCGCGCTCGAGGCGGCGGCGTCCGCGCTCGCCGACCCGCCGCTGCCCGTGCTCATGGACGCCGACGCCTGGGACGAGTCGTTGGGCGAATACTGGGACGAGCACGACGACCTGCTCACCGACGGTGACGCCCGCGGGCCGGGTCTGTTCCGGATCGAGAAGGGCCGGGACCGGTGGACGATCCTCCAGGTCGTCCACGACCCGGAGGGCAACCATGACTGGATGATCCGGGCGGACGCTGACCTGGCGGCGAGCGACGCCGCCGGCACCGCCGTCGTGCGGGCCGCGGCGTTCGCGCGGATGGACTGACCGAGGGGAGACACCTGTGCCTGGGACCCAACGCGGCGTGACCCTGCGCTTCCTGGCGGAGCCGATGGACGCCAACGTCCGTGGCGTCATGAGCGCGGGGAAGGTGCTCGAGTGGATCGACAAGGCGGGCTACGCCGCCGCCGTGGGATGGGCGGGCACGTACGCCGTCACCGGGTACGTCGGCAACATCCACTTCACCCGCCCGATCAACGTGGGCGACCTGGTCGTCATCCAGGCCAGGGTCGTCCTGACGGGGCGCACCTCCCTGCAGGTGGTGTGCACGGTCTCCAGCGGCGACCCGCGGTCGTCGTCGCGCGTCCTCAACACGCAATGCGTGCTGCAGTTCGTCGCCATGGAGGACGGCAGGCCGGTGCCGGTGCCGTCGTTCGTGCCGCGTGACGACTGGGAGCTCGGCCAGCACGAGCGGGCGCTCGAGATCAACGTGGCCCGGCGCGCCATCGAGGAGGAGATGCAGCACCAGGACTACGCCGGCGACACCGGCGCGTGCCGGGAGACGCTGCGCTTCCTCGCCGCGCCCACCGACGTCAACTGGGGCGGGAAGGTGCACGGCGGGTACGTCATGAGCTGGATCGACCAGGCCGCCCAGGTGGTCGCCGAACGCTGGCACGCCGGCCCGGTGGCGTCGGTGTTCGCCGGCGGGGTCCGCTTCTACCGCCCCATGTTCATCGGTGACCTCGTCGAGGTGGACGCCCGCCTGCTGTACACCGGCACCACGAGCATGCACATCTCGGTGCATGTGCGCTCGGGCGACCCGCGGACCCGGGACCTGCGGGAGACGACGCACTGCACGATCGTCTACTGCGGCGTCGACGAGCTCGGCCGGAAGCGCCCGGTGCCGCCGTGGCGGCCGGTTCTGCCCGGCGACGTGGCACTGGCGGAGCATGCCCGGGCCATGATCGACATCCGGGAGCGTCTCCTGCGGCCGATGCCGCGGGAACTGCCGCCCGACCTGTGATCAGGCGGACCCGAAGCGACGCTCGCGCGTCGCGTACTGACTGACGGCGGCCCACAGGTCGCGGCGGTCGAAGTCGGGCCACAGCCGGTCGAGGAAGATCAGTTCGGCGTAGGCGGACTGCCACAGGAGGAAGTTCGAGGTGCGCTGCTCGCCCGACGAGCGCACGAACAGGTCGACGTCGGGGATGTCGGGCTCATCGAGGAACCGCGCGAAGCGCTCCTCGGTCAGCCGGTCGGGATCGAGCTTGCCGGCTCGGGCCAGCCTGGCGATCTCCCGTGCCGCGTCCACGATCTCGGCACGTCCCCCGTAGTTGACGCAGAACTGCAGCGTGAGGGTGTCGTTGCCGGCGCTCATCTCCTCGGCCGTCTCCAGCTCGCGGATGACAGAGCCCCAGAGGCGCGGCCGCCGTCCGGCCCACCGGATTCGGACGCCCAGCTCGTTGAGCTCGTCTCGGCGACGGTGGATGACGTCGCGGTTGAAGCCCATGAGCCAGCGCACCTCGTCGGGTGACCGCTTCCAGTTCTCCGTGGAGAAGGCGTAGGCCGACAGATAGGGGATGCCGATCTCGATGGCCCCGTGGATCACGTCCAGCAGGGACGCCTCGCCGCGCGCGTGTCCCTCGGTGCGCTTGAGTCCCCGATCCTTGGCCCAGCGGCCGTTGCCGTCCATGACGATTGCGACGTGCCGGGGCTTGGCCTTGGCCGGCAGCTGTGGGGGGACGGCTCCGCTGGGGTGCGGCGTGGGGTGGCGGCGGGGCGTGGGCACGGCTATGAGCGTACCGGCCTACACTCGGGGGCGTGCCCACCTACCGCGACCAGGCCGTGGTGCTGCGGACCCACCAGCTCGGTGAGGCGGACCGCATCATCACGCTGCTGACGCGCACGCACGGCAAGATCCGGGCGGTCGCGAAGGGCGTGCGCAAGACGTCGAGCAAGTTCGGGGGCAGGCTGGAGCCCTTCCAGCACATCGACATCCAGTTCGCGGAGGGCCGCGGATCCTTGGAGGTCGTGACGCAGGCGGAGGCGCTGCACGTCAGCCGCCTCGCCGAGGACTACACCCGGTTCACGGCCGCCGAGGTTCTGGTGGAGACCGCCGACCGGCTGGTGGCTGAGGAGCACAGCCCCTCGCTGCAGCAGTACCGCCTGCTGCTGGGGGCGCTGCGCGCGCTGGAGGCGGGGGAGAGGCCGGCGCCCCTCGTCGTCGACTCGTACCTTCTGCGGGCGTTGGCGGTCGCGGGCTACGCGGTGGCGACGGCTCGCTGTGCGGGCTGCGGCAGCGGGGACATCCGCTGGTTCTCGCCCATGGGCGGCGGGGCCGTGTGCACCGGCTGCCGGTCCTCGGGCTCGGGGCAGCTCGGCCCCGCGGAGGCCGCGCACCTCGGCGCCCTGCTCAGCGGTGAGTGGGACACGGTGACCGCGACCGACATCGCCACGGCCAGGCGCGTCGACGGCATGGTGGTGGCCTACGCCACGTGGCATCTGGACCACGCGCTGCGGTCGCTTCCGTTCTTCGAGCGTTAGTCGTCTCGCCCCGAGCAGGCGCGGCACAGGCCGAACACCTCGACCTCGTGGCCGACCTCCGTGAAGCCGTTGGAGGCGGCGACCTCCGCGGCCCACTCCTCGACCGGCCGGGCGACGATCTCCACGGAGTAGCCGCACTCCCGGCACACCAGGTGGTGGTGGTGCGACGACGAGCAGCGCCGGTAGGTCGCCTCGCCGTCGGCGCTGCGCAGCATGTCGACCTCGCCGGCCTCCGTCATCGCCTGCAGTGCGCGGTACACCGTCGCCAACCCCACCTTCGCGCCCGACTCCCGGAGCTGGTCGTGGAGCTGTTGAGCGGTGCGGAACTCCTCGCAGCCCTCGAGCAGGTCGCGGATGGCGGCCCGCTGCCAGGTGTTGCGGGCCCCGGTCCTAGTGCTCGTCATAGTGGTCGCCGTGCCGGGCGTGGCGGTGCCCGTCGTGGACGTAGTCGACGTGGTCGCCGTGTTGGATGACGGCGATCCCTGGCCGGTGGGCGAAGGCGTCGTCGTGTCCTTCGGCGGGGACGTGCGTGTGGGTGCCGTGGTCCTCGACGTAGGGGATGAAGCGCTCCGCCCCGCGCAACCGCCGGCCCACGAGCCAGCTGAGCCCGAGCAGGAGGATGGCGGTCACGACGATGGTCGCGCCGGTGGCGGTGTCGAGGTAGAACGAGCCGACGGTGCCGGTGACGGCGGCAGCCGCGCCGATACCCATGGCGCCGAAGAAGGAGGCCGTGAACCCGATGAACGACTGCTGTGCCGTCGCGACGGGAATGACCATGAGGGCGCTGATGAGCAGCAGGCCGACGGTGCGCATCGAGATGGTGACGGTGACGGCGGCGAGCACGACGACCAGCAGGTTGAGCAGCCGCACCCGGATGCCGAGGACCTGCGAATAGTCCTCGTCGACCGACACGGCGAACAGCCGCGGGGCCAGCCCGACGGTGAGCGCGAGGATCACGACGGCAAGGCCGGCGATGATCCAGAGATCCTGCGTGCTGACGGAGGTGAGGGATCCGAAGAGGTAGGCCGACAGGCCGCCGGCGCCCTGCCCGGCGACGCCGGCCATGAGGACGCCCGACGCGAGGCCGCCGTAGAAGAGGATGGCCAGGCCCAGGTCGCCCGACGCCTTGCCGTGCTGCCGGAGCAGCTCGACCACGACGGCGCCGGCGACGCAGGTCACCACGGCCACCGGCAGGGGAGCCCAGCCGGTCATGAGCGCCAAGCCGACCCCCATGATCGCGACGTGGCCGAGGCCGTCGCCGAGCAGGCTCATCCGGCGCTGCACGATGAAGGTGCCGATCGCGGGCGCGATCAGGCCGCTGAGGACGGCCGCCAGCAGGGCGCGTTGCATGAACGGCAGTGTGAGCGCCTCGATCACGACCGCACCCCCGAGATCGGATCCGCGAGGCCGGTAAGCGACGGCAGAGGTGGGCCCGGTTGGCATTCGTGCGCCCCGGTGGTTTCCCGGTCGACGACCCGCCCGTCGCACAGCGTCACGGCGCGGTGCAGCACGGCGGCCATCGGGCCGAGCTCGTGCAGGACGACCAGGAGGGCGAGCCCCTCGTCGGCCAGCCGGCCCAGCAGGTCGGCGAGGCCGCCCTGGCTGTGCAGGTCCACGCCGGCCAACGGCTCGTCCATGACGAGCAGCTCCGGCTGCGTGGCGAGCGCGCGGGCGATGAGCGTGCGCTGCTTCTGCCCGCCCGACAACGCGGCGAACGGCCACCCCGCGCGTCCGGCGAGACCCACCTGGTCGAGGGCGTGGTCGATGGCCGCGTGGTCCGCGGAGCGGAGCCACTGGAAGGGCCGGCGGTGCGCCAACCGGCCCGACGACACGATCTCGCGGACGGTCGCGTTGGCGACGGCGACGGCGGAGTGTTGCGGGACGTACCCGATGCGCGACCAGTCCCGGAAGGTGGCCAGCGGCTCGCCGAACAGCGCGATGCTCCCCTCCTGGTGCGGGACCAGCCCCATGAGTGTCCGCACGAGCGTGGACTTCCCGGAGCCGTTGCCGCCGAGCAGGGCGACCGCCTCACCCGTGGCCACGGAGATGGACACGTCGCGCAGGATCGGCAGGCCGCCGAGGGAGACGAACACCCCGTCGGCGCGCAGCGGGTCAGGCGCAGTCATTGGCGGAGCGCAGTGCGGTGAGGTTGGCGCGCATGATCGAAGGGTAATCCGTTCCCGGGGAGTTGTCGGTGACGCCCTCGAGCGGGTCGAGGACGGCCGTCTCCAGGCCGAGGTCGCCCGCGATCGAGGTGGCGACGGCGTCCGAGGTGAGGGTCTCGAAGAAGATCGTCGTGATGCCGTGGCGGGCGGCCTCCTCGTGGATCTCAGCGATGCGGGCGGGGGAGGGCTCCGCGTCGGGGTTGACGCCGGAGATGCCGATCTCGGTGAGGTCGTAGCGGTCGGCCAGGTAACCGAACGCGGCGTGGGTCGTGACGAACTCCCGACGCTCGCAGGTGGCGAGGCCGGTCGTGAACTCCTCGTCGAGGGCCTGCAGCTCCTCCGCGGTCGCGGCCGCGTTGGCGGTGTAGTCCGCGGCGTTGTCCGGGTCCAGCTCGGCGAGCCGTGCCCCTAGTTCCTCGACGAGGGTGGCCATGCGCGCCGGGTCCTGCCAGAAGTGCGGGTCCAGGTCCCCGTGGTCGTCAGCCTCGTCGGCATGCTCATCGGTCTCGTCGGCGTGCTCGCCACCGTCGCCGGCCTCGTCGGCGTGGTCGTCGACGTGTACCGCCGCAGCGGGGATCAGCCCGACCACCTCCGAAACGTCCATCACCGAGGCGGGCCCGCTCTGTGCGATGGCGTCGTCGACGGCCGGCTGGAACTCTGCCAGGTGCAGCACGAGATCGGCGTCGCTGAGCGACGCGATCTGCTGCGCGGTGAGTTCGAGATCGTGCGCCTCGGTCCCCGGCGTCGTGAGCCCCCTCAGGGAACCGTGCTCGCCCAGCACCTGGCCGGCCGCCCACTCGAGCGGGTAGAAGGCGGCGACGACGCGCGGGGCCGCGCCGACCTGCTCCGAGGAGGGGGAGCCACAGGCGGCGAGGGCGAGCGTGGTGAGTCCCACGAGGAGCAGGCGAGGTGACACTGACATGAGAACCATTATCAATTAGCGCCGGTCTCGATGCAAGCCCCGCGGGAGCAACGTCACAGTTTGATAACTTTGGGGCAAAACTAAGGCGCGGCAGTGGGACCCGGTGGCACCATCACCGATAGGAGCAGCCTGACAACGACCGTCAGGCGTCAGTCATCTCCAGTGCAAAGGAGCGAACCTTCATGCGCAAGAAGTACTCATGGCTCGCCGGTATCGCGGCCGTCAGCCTGCTGGCCACCGGATGTCTCGGCGGAGACTCGACGCCGGAGGCGACGGACGGCGGAGGCGAGGAGACGGCCAAGGAAACCATCCAGATCATGTACGCCTTCTCCGGCGACCAGTCGACGGCCTTCCAGAAGGACATGGACACCTGGGGTGAGGAGAACGGCATCACATTCGACTGGATCCAGTCGAACGAGTTCGAGGTCCAGATCAACTCCAAGGTCCAGTCTGGCAACGCGCCCGACATCGCCATCTTCCCGCAGCCGGGCATCCTCCGGGCCCTGGCCGAAGAGGGCGAACTCGCCGAGCTCGGCACGCAGGTCGATCTCGACCAGCTCGAGGCCGACATCATCCCCGGCTTCCTCGACGCCGCCACCGTCGACGGCACCGTCTACGGCGCGCCGATGGCCATGAACGGCAAGTCGTTCTACTGGTACAACAAGCCGGCCTTCGAGGCCGCGGGCTACACCGTGCCCACCTCGCACGAGGAGCTGCTGGCCCTCGTCGAGGAGATCAAGGCCGACGGGGTCGCCCCCATCTGCTACGGCATGGAGTCCGGCTCGGCCACCGGGTGGCCCGGCACCGACTGGATCGAGGACTACGTCCTGCAGACCGGCGGCACCGAGGTGTACGACAAGTGGGTCTCCGGCGAGATCAAGTTCGACAGCCCCGAAGTGCGCGAGGCCTTCGCGATCTACGAGGAACTGCTCATGACCGAGGGCAATGTCTACGGCGGCATCGAGAATGCATCGTCCAACGCCTTCGCCACGGCGCTCAACCCGATGTTCGACGCCGAGCCGAAGTGCTTCCTCGGCAAGCAGGGCAACTTCATCACGCAGAAGGGGTTCTTCCCTGACGACATCTTCGCGCAGCTCGACACCACCGTCGGCATGTTCGTGACCCCGAGCGTCAAGGGTGAGAGCCCGGTCCTCGGTGGCGGCGACCTGGCGGCGGCGTTCACGAAGAACGACGCCAACGTCAAGAAGGTCATGGCCTTCATGACCAGCGACCCCGAGTTCGGTGACAACCAGGTCCAGACCGGCGCGTGGCTGTCGCCGCTGACCACCTTCGACGTGGAGAAGTACCCCAACCAGGTGCTCAAGGACGTCGCGGGCGCCGTCTCGGACGCCTCGGTCTTCCGCTTCGACGGGTCCGACCAGATGCCCGGCGCCGTCGGCTCCGGCAGCTTCTGGACCGGCATGGTCGACTACACCAGCGGCCGCACCGACCTCGATGCGACGCTCCAGGCGATCGACGCCAGCTGGCCGGCGAGCTAGCCCCGACCCCGTGAACGGCTGGCGGTGGACCGGATCCCGGGCCACCGCCAGCCCCATCCCTAGTAGCACCTCATGATTGAGAAACTCGGCCTCGCACTCGGCGCGGTCGTGGTCGGTGTCCTGGGCGCAGTAGCGCTGTTCTGGCTGCTCAACAAAGCCGTCGAGCTTCTCCCGAAGAAGTGGGAACTCCGGCTCAAGCCCTATGCACTACTGCTGCCCGCCATGGCCGCGATCACCGTCTTCCTCGTCTCCCCCGCCGCCGAGACCATCATCGCCAGCTTCCGCCGCGGACGCCGCGGCCGGCTGCTGGAGTTCGTCGGCCTCGACAACTATGCGCGCCTCTTCGGCGACCCCAACTTCATCAACACCCTGATCAACAACGTCCTGTGGATCATCGTTGCCCCGACGGCCATCGTCGCGCTCGGCCTGCTCGTCGCGGTCCTCGTGGACAAACTCCGTCCCACGGCCGAGAAGGTCGCCAAGTCGATCATCTTCCTACCCATGGCCATCTCCATGGTGGGCGCCTCGACGATCTGGAACTTCGTCTACGCCTGGCGCCCCGAGGGCTCCTCGCAGGTGGGATTGCTCAACGCGATCCTCGTGGGGTTAGGTGGATCCCCCCAGACCTGGCTGCAGATCGATGCCGCCAGGTTCAACACCTTCCTGCTCATGGTGGTCTACATCTGGACCCAGGTGGGCTACGCCATGGTGCTGCTCTCCGCGGCGCTCAAGGGCGTGCCCGAGGACACCATCGAGGCCGGCCGCATCGACGGCGCCTCCGAGAGCAGGATCTTCTGGCGGATCATCCTGCCGCAGGCGTGGCCGACGGTGGTGACGGTCTTCATCACGGTCCTCATCGGCGTCATGAAGGTCTTCGACATCGTCTACGCGATGACCAACGGCAACTACAACACCAACGTGCTGGGCAACGCGTTCTACGCGGCGCTCTTCCGCGGGGGCGATCCCGGCCTGGCTTCGGCCATCGTCGTGATCCTCATCATCGCGATCATCCCGGTCCTGGTCTACCAGGTCCGCCAGTTCCGGCTCCAGGAGGCGAACTCATGACAGTCGCAGCCCCCACCAAGACGATCAAGGCCAAGCGCGGCGAGGACTCGGCCCGCTCCGTCGGCGCAGGCAGATTCCTGTGGGTGATCGAAGCGGCCGTCGTCATCATGTGCCTGCTGTGGCTCGTCCCCACCATCGGCCTGCTCATCACGTCGCTGAGGCCCAGGTCGGAGGCCAACTCCAACGGGTGGTGGAACGTGTTCGCCAACCCGACGCAGATCACCATCGAGAACTACAGCGAGGTGCTCACCACCGGAGCCGTCCCGTTCGCCACGGCGTTCGTCAACTCCATGACGGTGGCCATCCCGGCGACGATCATCCCGATCCTCATCGCCGCGTTCGCCGCGTACGTGTTCACCTTCATGCACTTCCCCGGCCGCGACGTGCTGTTCATCATCATCGTCGGGCTGCTGGTGGTGCCCAACCAGGTGTCCTTCGTGCCGCTGTCGATCATCTTCCAGCAGATGGGCATCAACGGACAGTTCGCCACCGTGTGGCTGGCCCACACGGGCTTCGGCATGCCCCTGGCGGTCTACATCCTGCGCAACTACATGGCGTCGCTGCCGAAGTCGGTCGTCGAATCGGCCGAGATCGACGGGGCGTCCCACTGGCAGACCTTCTGGCGGCTCATCATCCCGATGTCCACGCCGGCGTTGGCCTCGTTCGCCATCTTCCAGTTCCTGTGGGTCTGGAACGACCTTCTGGTCGCGCTGATCTTCCTCGGTCAGGGCGACAACGCGGTGCTGACCATCGCGCTGGCCGGAGTCCTGGGCACCCGAGGCGAGAACTGGCACCTGTTGACCGCAGGCGCCTTCATCTCCATGGTCCTGCCGCTCGTCGTGTTCTTCGCCCTGCAGCGGTACTTCGTCCGCGGACTCACCGCGGGCGCCGTCAAGGGCTGATCCCCGGCGCTCCCGGGTCCGTCATCGCGACGGGCCCGGGAGTAGCCTTCCATCCCATGCTCGTCATCACCCGCTTCGCGTCCCCCGGCCCCGGCTTCCTGGCGGAGGCGCGCGCCGTCGTCGACTGGTGGGCGGCCCGTCCCGGCTGCCTCGGCATCGATCTGGTGCAGAACCTCGACGACCCGGACCTCTTCGCCCTGGTGGGCCGCTGGGCCTCGGTGGGGGAGTACAGGCGCTCCTTCAACGGCTACGAGGCGAAGATGATCCTCACTCCTCTGCTGTCACGCGCCGTCGACGAGCCCAGCGCCTACCTGCCGGTCGAGGAGATGAGCGTCAACGTTCCCCGCGACACCGACTGAACGAGAGGACACCATGACCACCAGACTGCTCCTCACCACCGCGGGCGTGTCCGTCGCGGTCGTCGTCGACGGCGCGCGGCTGCCAGAGGTCATCCACTGGGGTCACGAGCTGTCGCCCTTGACGTCGGACCAGTTCGATGCGCTGGTCCTGGCCCACCGATACCAGGCCGGGCCGAACAATCCCGACGAGCCTCCCCGCTTCGGGCTGCTCCTCGAGGGACGCTACGGCTGGACGGGCCGGCCGGGGCTCATCGGCTCACGTGCGGGCCGCGACTGGACACCGGACTGGGCGGTCACGTCGGTCACCGTCGACGGACGACCGGCCGGGGAGCTGGTCGTCGCGGGGGCCGCCACCGTCGAGTTCCGGGCCAGCTCCGTGGAGTCGCGGCTCGAGCTCCTGCTCACGCTCCAGCTGACGCACCAGGGTCTCATCCGGGTCCGCGGCAGGCTGACGAACCTGGATGACGCGCCGTTCGCGGTCGACGAGTTCACCGTTGGCCTGCCGGTGCCCAGCGCCGCGTCGGAGCTGCTCGATTTCGCCGGCCGGTGGGGTGTGGAGCGCTTCGCGCAGCGGCGCGAGTTCCTCGTCGGCCAGCATCGGCGCGAGGGGCGCCACGGCCGCACCGGGGCGGACTCCTCCTACGTCCTCCACGCCGGCACACCCGGCTTCGGCTTCCGCTCCGGGGAGGTCTGGTCGGTGCACACCGCCTGGAGCGGTAACCACCTCCACGTGGCGGAACGCGACTTCATCGGACACCAGGTCCTCAGCGGCGGCGAACTCCTGCTCGCCGGAGAGGTGCGCCTGGGCCGCGACGACAGCTACGCCACCCCGTGGGTGTACTTCAACTACGCAGACGGGTTGGACGCCCAAGCAGACCGCTTCCATGGCTGGCTGCGCGCGCTGCCGCACGCGCCGGCCGCGGACCGCCCCGTGACGCTCAACGTCTGGGAGGCCGTCTACTTCGACCACGACGCGACGCGGCTGATCGACCTGGCCGAGCGGGCCGCGGCGCTGGGCGTGGAACGCTACGTGCTCGACGACGGATGGTTCGGCGCCCGCCGCGACGACCATGCCGGCCTCGGCGACTGGGTCGTCGCGCGGGACGTGTGGCCCGACGGTCTGCACCCTCTGGTCGACCGCGTGCAGAACCTCGGGATGGAGTTCGGCCTCTGGTTCGAGCCGGAGATGGTCAACCTCGATTCCGACGTCGCCCGTGCCCACCCCGAGTGGATCATGCAGCCGGCGGGACGCCTGCCCGTGGAGGCGCGCTACCAGCACGTGCTCAATCTGTCGGTTGAGGGTGCGTGGCGCCACGTCTTCGACCAGATGGACGCCATCTTGTCGGAGTACCGGATCGACTACGTCAAGTGGGACCACAACCGCGACCTCATCGACGCCGGCACCGCGCCGCACGGCGAGCCCGCCGTCCACGCTCAGACCCGGGCGTACTACCGGCTCCTAGACGCCCTCCGGCACCGTCACCCCGACGTCGAGTTCGAGTCCTGCTCGTCCGGTGGGGCCCGGATCGACCTTGAGGTGATGAACCGGGTAGAGCGCGTCTGGGTGTCCGACGTGATCGATCCCGCCGAGCGGCAGCGCCTGCTGCCGTGGACGGGCCAGCTCCTCCCGCCCGAGTTCATGGGCAGCCACATCGCCTCCGGCCGCTCGCACAGCACGGCGCGCTGGCACGACATCGAGTTCCGGGCCGCCACCGCCGTCTTCGGGCACCTGGGCATCGAATGGGACCTGGCCCAGGCCACAGAGGACGAACTGGCCCGGCTGCGGTGGTGGATCGACTGGTACAAGCACAACCGGCGCGTCCTCCTCGGCGGCCGCCAGGTCCGCGTCGACATGCGCGAACCGCAGTGCTACTTCAAGGGCGTCGTCGCCGACGACAAGGCCATCTTCTCCCTCTCCATGCTGAGTGTGTCCCCCGCGGTCAGCCTCGGGATGCTGCGCTTCCCCGGCCTCGACCCCGACGCCACCTACCGGGTCACCGTGATCGACCACCAGCGGATCCCCGCGATCCACCTGGTTCCCTGGGAGGCGGCCCCCGGGCCGCTCGAGCTGCCGGGCCACGTCCTGATGCACACCGGCCTCAGGACCCCCCAGATGCTGCCCGACACCGCGGTGGTCTTCGAGCTCGACCGGATCTGAGATGCACCCGATCCCGATGGACCCCACCACCAGGAGCGTGGCCCTGGCCGTGCTCCGCTACGGGCCCATCTCCCGCGCCGAGGTGGCCCGCATGCTCGGGCTCTCCTCGGGGTCGCTGACCCGCATCACCAAGCCGCTCATCGAGCAGGGCCTACTGGAGCAGGGGCCGCCGTCGGCGCTGGATATCGGCCGGCCACCGGTGCCGCTGCGGATCGTCGACGAGGCCGCGCAGTTCCTGGGCGTCAAGATCGTGCCGGGCCACGCGTGGGTGGTGCAGACCGGCCTCGCCGGCCAGGTGCGGCACTCCGAGGAGATCAGCCTGGACACCGACACGCTGGAGTCCACGGCCCAGGGACTGGTCGAGGTGATCGCCCGGTTCCCGACCCCCGCGGGGGTGGGGGTGTGTCTCCCCGCGTCGGTCGAGCCCGACGGGGTGCTGCACGCCACCCGCATGCTGGGCTGGCCCGGCGGTGTCAACCTCGCCGGCCGGATCAGCGCCCTCACCGGGCTGCCGTGCGCCACCGCGAACGACATCGACGGCCTGACGCTGTACCACCACTGGTTCGGGGCGGGCAGGGGGCTGACCGACTTCGTCGTGGTGACGTTCGGGCTGGGCGTCGGGTGCGGCGCCGTCGTCGACGACAACCTCCTGCTCGGCTGCCAGGGGGCGGCGGCGATCCTCGGCCGGTTGTGGCTGCCCGACGGCCGCATCTTCGGCGACGTGTTGTCGGAGTCCGCAGTCGCCGCGGCGGCATCGGAGGCGGTCGGGCGACGGCTCGGATTCCGCGAGGCGCTGGCGGAGCCGCGGGCGGCCGGGGCGGTCGACGACGCGGTGCGGGCCATGGGCCACCTGGCCGCGGCCGCCGCCATCGCCTTCGCCCCCGCCCGGATCCTCCTGACCGGCGAGGGCATCGACCTGCTCGGCGGCTCCCTGGACGCCGTCCGCGAGGTGATGGCGGAGGACTGGCGCGAGGACCTGAACCTGCCCGACCTGGCGCTGCAGCCGCTGGACTTCCGCGACTTCGCCAGGGGAGCGGCCGTCGCCGCGATCAGGCTTCGGCTGACGTCGGGGGCGTGACGTAGGCTGGGGGGCCGCCCATCACCCCCAGGAGCCCGATGCCCACCGTCCAGCCGCTGCGCCTGCACGCCCCCAGCCGTCCCGACGCCGTCGTCGTCGACCTGCCCGTGGTGCTGGCGCCGATGGCTGGGGTCACGAACGCGGCCTACCGGCAGCTGTGCCGGGAGCAGGGCGCCGGACTCTACGTGTGCGAGATGATCACGTCGCGGGGCCTCGTCGTCGGCGACCCGAAGACGCGCGACATGCTCCGGTTCGACCCGGGCGAGACCGTTCGTTCGGTGCAGCTCTACGGCGTCGACGCCGATGTGATGGCCGACGCGGCGCGCATCCTCATCCGCGATTTCGACGTCGACCACATCGATCTGAACTTCGGCTGCCCCGTGCCGAAGGTCACCCGCAAGGGCGGTGGCGGGGTGCTGCCCTACAAGCGAGACCGGCTCCGGGCCATCGTCCGGGCCACCGTGCAGGCTGCCGACGAGTTCGGCGTTCCCGTCACCATCAAGACCCGCATCGGGATCGACGACGAGCACGAGACCTTCCTCGACGCCGGTCGCATCGCGCAGGAGGAGGGCGCCGCCGCCATCGCGTTGCACGGCCGCACCGTGCAGCAGGCCTACTCGGGCGAGGCCGACTGGTCTCGGATCGCCGAGTTGGTTGCCGCCGTCGACATCCCCGTCCTGGGCAACGGCGACATTTGGGAGGCGGAGGACGCGCTGCGGATGATGGACGAGACGGGCTGCGCCGGTGTCGTGATCGGCCGCGGCTGCCTCGGCCGCCCGTGGCTCTTCGGGGACCTCGCGGCCGCGTTCGCGGGCGAGGAGCTCCGGCACCGGCCGGCGCTGGGGGAGGTCGGTCGCATGCTGATCAGGCACGCCGAACTGCTCACCGACCTCATGGGGGAGCGGCACGGGCTGACGGATCTGCGCAAACACATGGCGTGGTACTTCAAGGGCTATCCGGTGGGCGAGCTGCGGCGCCGCTTCGCCATGGTGTCGTCCCTGGCTGAGCTGCGCGAGCTGGTGTCTCTTCTCGACACGGAGGCGCAGTTCCCCGTGGCGGAACTCGGTACGCCGCGCGGTCGGCAGGGGTCGCCCCGCGGGCGCGTGGTCCTGCCCTACGGTTGGTACGACGACACCTCCGGGTGTGAGCTTGACCTGTCGGACGCCGAGATCGGCGTGAGCGGAGGATGACGATGGCGGAACGCAAGAAGTTACCGATCTGGGCCCAGGCGGGGCGCGCGGTCGCGCTCCTTGCGGTGCTCGTCCTGTTCGTGAGTGCCTACTTCGTCTCGACCGGGACACCCCAGGAGGTCCTCACCTGGGAGCGGGTCGGCAGCAGCGCCTTCGGCATCGCGGTGATGGGGGTCGCCCTGCTGTTCATGGGCCGCGCCCAGACGCGTAAGTAGGGGCCGCCCGGGGGCGGCGGCGTGCCGTCGTTATTCTGAGCGCAGCGCCGGCCCGGCCGGGGCCGGCCCTGTCCCAGGAGGTTCCATGGGCGAGACGGCAACCATCATCATCGACGGCACCAGCTACGAACTGCCCGTCGTCACCGGCACCGAGGGGGAGCGCGCCATCGACATCACGTCGTTGCGCTCGACCACCGGGCTCATCACCTTGGACGACGGCTACGGCAACACGGGGTCCTGCCAGTCGGCGATCACGTTCATCGACGGCGAGAAGGGCATCCTCCGCTATCGCGGCATTCCGATCGAGGATCTCGCGGAGCGGTCCAGCTTCATCGAGACCGCGGAGCTGCTCATCTTCGGTGAGCTGCCCGACGAGGAGGAGCGGACCGAGTTCCGCCACCTGCTCAGCGAGAACGCCGCCCTGCACCGCGACATGCGCAAGCACTTCGACGGCTTCCCCGCCGACGCCCATCCCATGGCCATCCTGTCGGCCATGATCAACGCGCTGCAGACGCACGAGCTGCACGACATCGAGACCACCGACGCGGCGCACTTCAAGTACGCGGCCGCGGGCCTCATCGCCAAGACCCGCACGATCGCGGCGGCGTCCTACAAGTCGCACATCGGCCAGCCCATCGCGTATCCGCGCTACGACCTCAACTACGCCGAGAACTTCCTGCACATGATGTTCTCCGTGCCGTACCGGGACTACGAGCCCACCCCCGAGGTGGCGCACGCGCTCAACATGTTCCTGGTCCTGCACGCCGACCACGAGCAGAACTGCTCGACGTCGACGGTGCGGATGGTCGCCTCGTCGGGCGCGAACATGTACTCGTCGGTCTCCGCGGGCGTCAACGCCCTGTGGGGCCGGCTGCACGGCGGCGCGAACATGGCGGTCATCGAGATGCTCGAGCACATCCGTACCACCGGCATCACGCCCGAGGCCTACCTGGCCCGCGTCAAGGACCGCTCGTCGGGCGTCAAGCTCATGGGGTTCGGGCACCGCGTCTACCGCAACTTCGATCCCCGTGCCCGCATCCTCAAGGACGCGGCGGACAAGCTGCTCGACGCCATGCACGTCACGGACCCCCTGCTCGACATCGCACGCGAGGTCGAGCAGGCGGCGCTGGCCGACGACTACTTCGCGTCGCGACGCCTGTACCCGAACGTCGACTTCTACTCCGGCATCATCCTGCGCGCGATCGGAATCCCGCTGGACATGTTCACCGTGATGTTTGCGATCGGGCGCACCCCCGGCTGGATCGCGCACTGGAAGGAGGTCACCGACAACCCTCGCCAGCGCATCTACCGGCCGCGCCAGGTCTATGTCGGCAACCCCTTGTCGCAGTGGGTGCCGCGGTCGGAGCGCTGACCTCGGCTACGGTTGGGGGCGATGGACACACCGCTCCCGCGCACCCGGCTCTGGGCGTCGACCATGCACGGACATGGCGACGACGTCGTCACCGCGCACGCCTCGTCGACCGCGCGGGTCGGCGCCCGGGAGCCGCGTCGCAGGGAGCAGCGCGAGGAGATCGAGCGGCTGACGCTCGCGCCGGAGGCGAGCTTCGCCGTCGGTGCCGGTACCCGGGAACGACCCGAGGAACCGGACCCGTTCCGCACCTGCTTCGAACGCGACCGTGACCGCATCGTCCACTCGGCGGCCTTCCGGCGGTTGGCCGGGAAGACCCAGGTCGTCGTGTATCCGACGGACCATCAGCGGACCCGGCTCACGCACGCCGTCGAGGTCGCCCAGGCCGCGGTCGCGATCGCCCGCGGGGTCGGCGCCAACGTCACGCTGGCCGACGCGATCGCGCTCGGCCACGACTGCGGCCACGGGCCCGGCGGCCACGCGTCGGAGGACGCGTTCGACCGGTTCATCGCCGGCGGCTACGACCACGGCCCGTGGGGGGCCGACGTCGTTCTACGTGACCTTAATCTGACGTCGGAGACACTCGACGGGATCCGCAACCACTCCTGGTCGCGCCCCGCGCCGGCGACCCTCGAGGGCGAGATCGTCTCGTGGGCGGACCGGATCGCCTACTGCGCCCACGACCTGGAGGACGCGGTGTCCGCCGGCATCGTCGCCACAGCCGACGTGCCCGCCGTCGTGCGAGAGGTGGCGGGGGTGACCCGCCGCCAGCAGCTGGCGACGTTCATCAACGCCGTCATCGACACCACCTCGGCCACCGGCGTCGTCGGCATGGACCCCGTGACCGCCGAGGCACTCGGCGAGCTGCGCCGGTTCAACTACGAGCGCATCTACACCCGCGCCGAATCCGTCGCGCAGTCGCACACGGTGGTGCGGGTGCTCACCGATCTGGTCGAGTTCTACCTGGCGTCGCCCGCGGCGCTGCCCGCCGAGTACCGCGGCGACGATCTCGTCCGGGGCGCCGTCACGTACGTCGGCGGCATGACCGACCGGTTCGCGTTCGAGCAGGCCCGACACCTCCTGGGCTGGGACCCGAAGCGACTCCCGAAGGGCATCGGCCGCGGCGCCTGAGCAGCGGGTAGAGTGGCCCCGTGGCGGGCCGGATCAACGACGAGGACATCGCGGCGGTCCGGGAACGCAGCCGGATCGACGACGTGGTCGGCAGCTATGTGGCGCTGCGCAACGCCGGCGGCGGATCGCTGAAGGGGTTGTGCCCCTTCCACGACGAGAAGACCCCCTCCTTCACGGTGACGCCCGCGCGCGGGTTCTTCTACTGCTTCGGCTGCGGCGAGGGCGGGGACGTCATCACCTTCCTGCAGAAGCAGCAGAACCTGTCCTTCACCGAGGCGGTGCAGGTGCTG
>Ga0247728_10096_pt1 | contig 21900 bp, 20 predicted proteins | sample SalenrCarbi39_FD_183048 | JGI IMG/M metagenome (GOLD analysis project Ga0247728, IMG submission 183048) | Saline wetland microbial communities from Lincoln, Nebraska, United States - Carb-i39 | ecosystem: Environmental > Aquatic > Non-marine Saline and Alkaline > Salt marsh | place: USA: Nebraska...
GCGGAGATCAGGTCCTGGACGGGCCCGGCCGTCACGGCCGACGGGCAGCGGGTGCAGCTGCTCGCCAACGTCGCGGACGGGAAGGCCGCGGCGAAGGCGGCGGAGGGCCAGGCCGAGGGCATCGGCTTGTTCCGCACCGAGCTGTGCTTCCTGACCGCGCAGAGTGAGCCCTCCGTCGAGGAGCAGGCGCGGATTTACGGCGATGTGCTCCGGGCGTTCCCCGGGCGCAAGGTCGTCGTTCGTACCCTGGACGCCGGCTCCGACAAGCCCGTCCCGTTCGCCAACCACGAGAACGAGGAGAACCCGGCCCTCGGCGTGCGCGGCATCCGCCTGGGCGCCACGAACGACGGCGTGCTCGAGCGTCAGCTCGACGCCGTCGCGCTGGCGGCGCAGCAGCAGGGTGAGAGGGAGCCGTGGGTGATGGCGCCGATGGTCGCCACCGTCGACGAGGCCGCCGAGTTCGCCGCCGCCTGCCGGGCGCGCGGGCTGAAGCCCGGGATCATGGTCGAAGTGCCCGCTGTGGCGCTGCTGGCCGAACACTTCCTGGCCGAGGTGGAGTTCTTCTCGATCGGCACCAACGACCTCACGCAGTACACGATGGCCGCCGACCGGATGTCGAGCCACCTCGCCACCCTGACCGATCCGTGGCAGCCCGCTGTGTTGAGGCTGATCGCCATGACGGCCGACGCCGGCGTCCGGCTCGGCAAGCCCGTGGGCGTCTGCGGCGAGGCGGCGGCCGACCCGCTGCTCGCCTGCGTGCTGGTGGGCCTGGGGGTCACGTCCTTGTCGATGGCCGCGTCCGCGGTGCCCGCCGTCGGCGTGCAGCTCGGGAAGGTCACGGTCGCGCAGTGCCAGGAGGCCGCGCGACAGGTGCTGGCCGCCCCGACGGCGCGGGCCGCGAAGGAACTGGCGGCCGGCCTGCTCGAGTGAGTCCGGTCCGCCGGGCGTCACCAGCGGAGGATGGATCTGAGCAACGCGACGGGGCGGGACCGGAGGTGAGTCCGGATCCCGCCCCGTCGTCGTCCGTGGAGGACCGCTACTCGGAGGTGCAGGGTCCCCCGTTGACCGTGAACAGCCACGGTTCGCTCGCGCTTCCCTTGGCCGAGACGACCACCGACGGCGCGCTCGACTCGATCGTGACGTCGACACCCTGCTGGGTCGCGGTGCCACGGCTCACGTTGTTGACGCGCTGGTCATCGCGCCACGCGTACTCCAGGGTCCACTCCGGGGTGGGCGAGGTCACGGTGACGGTCGCGGAGAAGGCCTTGCCCTTACCCTTGGCGTCCCACGCGACGTGGCACTCCTGGGGCTTCAGCTCCGGCGACGCGAACTCGATCAGCTCCCTGGCCTGTTCGGCGAACCACTGGCCCGCGGGCGGGTCCTGCATGCCCCGCTCCGGGTCCAGCGGACCCTCGGTGCCGCGGTAGCACTGACCGTCGGACTCGCCCGGCACCTTGATCCACAGGAACGCGTCCACCAGCGGGATGTCGGTCGTGGTGGTGGGACGGGCGCCGGCGCCGCGGTCCGGCGGGTTGCACCAGTCCTCGTGGGTGGTGCCGTATCTGCCCTCGTGATCCCACGGCCCGATGCCGTTGCGGCTGGTGTCGATGACGAAGTGGGTCGAAGGCTCCACGTCACCCAGGATCGCCGCATAGCGCGAGTCGATGCCCGACGTGTTCAGAGCGGGGTCCGAGTTGTCGGCCGACCACTCGCCGTAGTTGGACATGGCGACGCCGTCCCAGTTCGTCGCGGGTCCCCCGTTCCAGTACTGGTTGCCGCAGTTGCCGAAGTCGCCGGGCGCCACCTCGGTCGCGTACGCGATGCACGAGGAGATCCAGGTGCCGTAGGCCACCTGGTTGGCGGTGAACTGGTAGTTCGAGACGTTGAGGAAGAAGCCCGTGGCGTCCTGAACTCCCGCCTTGACGAGGCGGTCCGAGACCTCGCCGACGTTCAGCCACGCCGACGACGTCCCGTCGAGGTAGACGTCGGTGCCCTCGAGCGCCTCGAAGGCGTCGACGGCGTAGTTGAGCTGCTCGAAGCGGTCGGGGGTTGCCGTCGCGGGGTCGAGCTCGGCCGGCTGGCACCACTCGACCGAGCCGTCGAGCGTCTCGTAGTGGGGGATCACGCCCAGTCCGTCCGGCTCGAGGAGCACCGTGGCGGGACGATCGCCGATTCCGGCGGCGAAGCCGTCGATCCAGGCGGTGTAGGCCGCGGTGTCCAGCGCACCGCCCGACGAGTACTGGGCGCAATCGCGGAAGGGCAGGTTGTACGCGACCAGCACCGGCATCTCGCCGCGGGCCTCGGCGGCGCTGACCACCTCGTCGACCGCCGCTCGGACCTCCTCCGGGGTTCCGTTGGTGAACCAGTCGGCCGAGGGGATGCTGCCGAGCAACTGGGCGTCGGCGCGCGCCTGGCCGCTCAGCGTCTGGGCGGCTTCCAGCGTGGTGCTGTAGGGGTTGCGGTACAGATCGGATCCGGCGAGGCCGTCTTCTGGGCCGGACGCCTGTGCCGGCGTGGCCAGCAGGGTCGCGGCCACCCCGGTGAGGGCGAGCGCCCTCCAGCGGGATGAGGATGGAACGAGTGACATATGACTCCCTACGTCGTTGTGAGCTCCGTGCGTCGGCGCGCGGATCGAACGAGATCTGAGAGCGCTCTCACATCTCGCTTACTAGGGATCTTTCCGCGAGAGCGCTCTCGCGTCAAGGTGTTTCGGAAGGTTTCGCAGCCCTGCCGCGGGACCACGCCGTGCCGTCGAACAGCTCCGTCCGGGCCCGATGTCCGGTCCGTCTACTACGGCACGTCGTCAGGCGTAGGCTGGAGGATGCAGTCACAACAAAGGAGTTGAGATGGCTGACGTCGTGGTTCTCGGGGCCGGCGTGTCCGGCCACACCGCCGCACTGCACCTGTCCCGCCTGCTGCCGCCCGGCAACACCGTGACGGTGGTCTCGCCGAACTCGCAGTGGAACTGGATCCCCAGCAACATCTGGGTGGGGGTCGGGAAGATGGCGAAGAAGCAGGTGGTGTTCCCCCTCGCCCCCGTCTACCGCAAGCGGGGCATCCGCTTCGTGCAGGCCAAGGCCACCGCCATCAGGCCCCGCGGCGACGAGACGTCCGAGCGACCCGCCGTCGACGTCGAGTACACGGCACCCGACAAGGCCCGGCAGACGGAGCGGATCCGGTACGACTACCTGGTCAACGCCACCGGCCCGCAGCTCAGGTTCCATGCCACACCCGGGCTGGGGCCCGACGGCGGGCACACGGTCAGCGTCTGCACCGCCGACCACGCCGTCGAGGCTGCGGCCGCGTTACGAGACACCATCGAGAGGCTGAAGGCCGGCCAGAGTCAGACGCTGGTCGTCGGCATGGGGCACGGCACCTGCACCTGCGAGGGAGCGGCGTTCGAGTACGTGTTCAACGTGGACCACGAGCTGCGGGAGGCCGGCGTGCGCGACCGCGCCCGCCTCGTCTTCCTCACCAACGAAGCCGAGCTGGGCGACTTCGGCGTCGACGGCATGGTGTTCGAGGAGCGGGGCTTCCAGACCACCTCCGAGCTCTGGGCCGGCTCCCTCTTCCGGGAGCGCGACGTGCAGGCGATCCTCGGGGCGCATGTGTCGCGGGTCGAGCCCGGCGTGGTCCACTACGAGACCCTCGACGGCGCCAGCCACACCCTCGACTTCGACTTCGCCATGCTGCTGCCCCCCTTCGGCGGGGTGCAGCTCAAGGCCTTCGATCGCGACGGCGCCGACATCACCGAACACCTGTTCGCGCCGTCGGGGTTCATGAAGGTGGACGCCGATTACACGCCCAAGCCGTACGAGGAGTGGCGGGCTGAAGACTGGCCCAAGACCTACCAGGCGGTGGGCTACGACAACATCTGGGCGGTCGGGATCGCGTTCGCGCCGCCGCACCAGATCTCGCGGCCGCGGAAGAGTGCCAACGGGACGGCCATCGCGCCGTCGCCGCCCCGGACGGGGATGCCGTCGGGGGTGATGGGCAAGGTCGCGGCGATGTCGATCGCGGACCGGATCAAGCACGGGACGTCGGCACCGAACCACGAGGCGTCGATGGCCGCCATGGGGGCGGCGTGCGTCGCGTCGGTGGGGGAGGGCCTGCGGACGGGTTCCGCGGCCGCGATGACGATGATGCCCGTCGTGCCGGACTACCAGCGCTTCCCGACCGGCCGTGACCTGGCCGACACGCGCGGCGAGGTGGGACTCGCCGGGCACTGGGTGAAGCTGATGCTCCACTACCTGTTCCTCTACAAGGCCAAGGCGCTGCCCGGCTGGCAGCTGATACCGGAGTGAGTGCGATGAGTGAGCGAATGCACGAGCAGCAGCTGCGGGTGCCGGCCGGCTCGACGGTCGCGGACCTGTCCAAGGCGCCGCTGCCCACGGAGTCGACGCTGCGGAAGCGGATGAGCCTCCCGCTGCAGGTGATCCGGTTCTTCGTGTTCAACGCACGGATCATGCGGATGGTGTTGAAGGGTCACAGCCAGGACCACTGAGTGTGAAGGATGTGACCTGGGATCTGTGATTTCCGCAAAGTGAGTGCTCGGCCTCAGGGCTTCCGACGTGCTCGCGTAGGCTGACCAGCCGAGAGTCGTTGAGCGGACGGGGGAGGCATGAGCCGGCGGGGACTGGTGGACGAGGCCATTCAGGGCATCCTCGAGCGCGTCGTCGACGGCGGGTTCCCCGCCGGCAGCGCGCTCCCGCCGGAGGCGGATCTCGCCGCGCTGCTCGAGGTGAGCCGCCCGACGATGCGCGAGGCCGTCCGGTCGCTGAGTGACCGGGGCGTGCTGCGCGTGGTGCACGGCCGCGGCACGTTCGTCGCACCGCAGACGGAGTGGCGGGACCTTCCGACGCTGATCGGGGTGCTGGCGCGGACGACGCCGTCTCGCGATCTCGGGCTGCAGCTCATCCAGGTGCGGCGGATGCTCGAGGTGGGCGCCGCCGGGTTGGCCGCCGAGCACCGCACCGACGACGACGTGGCTCGGATGCGCGACCTCCTGGACCGCTATGACGCCGCCGGGTCGGACGTCGACGAAGTGGCGGCCCTGGACATCGCCTTCCATGAGGCGATCCTCGCGGCATCGGGCAACCCGTTCCTGGCCGCGATCATGCAGCCGCTGGCCGAGGCGCTGGCGGCGTCGCGGCGGACGACGGCGGCGCGCGAGGACGTGCGGTCGCGGGCCCAGGAGCACCACCGTCGGATCGCGGACAGGATCGCGGCCGGTGACGCGCCCGGTGCGAAGGACGCGATGCGCGCCCACATGACGCAGACCCACGACGACATCGCCGCGCTCTAACACCCGCTGACCCCTGGCGGGTTGCTGTTGCACGCACTCTCTCCTTGTGCCATTCTTTCCTAAGACCTCTGAGGTCTGAGCACAAAGGAGTGACATGACAGTGGAACTGTCCGATCTGTTGAGCAACCATGCGGCGGCGGTGCCCGTGTCCGCGGACGACGTCGCCACGGCACGCCGCGACGCCGGCGACCACACCATCTACGTCGTCCTCGACGACGACCCGACCGGGACGCAGTCCGTCGCGGATCTGCCCGTGCTGACCGCCTGGGAGGCCGACGACTTCCGCTGGGCGTTCGCCACCGGCAAGCCCGCCATCTACGTCATGACCAACTCGCGCTCCCTGGCACCCGACGACGCGGAGCGGGTCAACCGCGAGGTGGTCGCCGCCGCGCTCGAGGCGGCGGGCGATTCCCCCGTCGCGTTCGTGTCCCGCTCCGACTCCACCCTGCGCGGCCACTTCCCCCTCGAACCGCGCACCATCGCCGAGGAGATCCGCGCCGCCACGGGTCACGGGGTTGACGGGATCGTCGTCGTCCCCGCCTTCGGCGACGCCGGGCGCATCACGGTCGACGGCGTGCACTACGCCGGCTCCCGCGACGCGGGCTTCACCCCCGTGGGGGAGACCGAGTTCGCCCGCGACGCCACCTTCGGCTACCGCTCATCACGCCTGGCCGACTGGGTCGAGGAGAAGACGCAGGGGGAGATCCTGGCCGACGACGTCATCCTCATCGACCTCACCACGCTCCGGACGGACCGCGCGCACACCGTCGCGCTCCTCCGCTCCGCCTCCGACGCCCGCGTGATCGTCGTCGACATCGTCGAGGAGGAGGACCTCCGCCTCCTCGCGCTGGCGCTGATCGACGCCGAGGCCGCCGGTTCCCGCTTCGTCTACCGCGTCGGGCCGCCGTTCTGCCGCGCCCGCATCGGCCAGGCCGTCCGAACGCCCGTCACGGTCGACGAGATCCGCTCTTCCCGCGGGGACCACGCCGTGGCCACCGGTGGGCTCATCGTGGTGGGCAGCCACGTGGATCTGACGACCCGGCAGCTCACCCACCTCCGCGAGCAGCAGAATCCGCTGGAACTCGAGATTGAGGTGGCGCAGGTCACCGACCCCGCCGTCCGCGACACCCATGTCCAGGACGTCGCCACCCGCGCCGCGGCCGCCCTGAACGACGGCAACGTCGTGGTGCGGACCTCCCGCACGCTCGTCACCGGCGCCGACGGCCACGAATCGCTGCACATCTCCCGCCAGGTCTCCGCCGCCGTCGTCGAGGTGGTCCAGCGCGTGCTGGCCGCCAACCCGCCGCGGTTCGTCGTGGCGAAGGGCGGCATCACGTCCTCGGACGTCGCCACCAAGGGGCTCGGCTTCCGCCACGCCACCGTCATCGGGCCGATGCTGCCCGGCATCGTCTCCCTGTGGTCGGGCCAGGACGGCCCCGCCGCAGGCATCCCCTACGTCGTGTTCGCGGGCAACGTCGGCGCCGCCGACTCACTCGCGGCCGTCGTCGACACCCTCACCCACGCCTGACCACCCCCGAAAGGACCCCCACTTCCATGAACATCGCTGTTCTCGGACTCGGCGCCATGGGCCTGCCCATGGCGACCTGGCTAGCCCAGACATTCTCCGTCACCGCCTTCGACATCGCGGACGCGCGCGTCCAGCTCGCCACCGACGCGGGCATCACGTGCCGTCCCTCGGCCCGCGACGCCGTCGACGGCGCCGACATCGTCCTGGTCGCCGTCCGCAACCAGGCCCAGCTCGAGGAGCTCCTCTACGGGGAGGCCGGTATCGTCCCGGCGCTGCGCGGCGGCGCCGCCATCATCCTCACGTCGACCGTGGGCATCCAGGCCGTGGAGGCCGTGGCCGCGCGCCTGACCGACGACGGCATCGGCCTGGCCGACGCCCCCGTCTCCGGCGGACCCGCCCGCGCCGGCAAGGGCGACCTGCTGGTCACCGTCGGCGCCTACCCGGCCGTCTACGAGCACTGCCGCCCCGTGTTGGAGGCCATGGCGTCCAACCTCGTGTGGGTGGGCGAGACCCCCGGCAAGGGTCAGAGCATGAAGACCGTCAACCAGCTGCTGTGCGGCGTGCACATCGCGGCCGCCGCCGAGGCGCTGGCGCTGGCGGGCGAACTCGGGCTCGACCAGACCAAGGCCCTCGAGGCGCTGATGTCCGGCGCGGCGGCCTCCTTCATGCTGGGCGACCGCGGACCCCGCGCCATCCAGGCCTACGACGGCGAGGCGGCCGAGGTGAAGTCGCGGCTCGACATCTTCGTCAAGGACATGGGGATCGTCACCTCCGCAGCCAAGGGTGTCGGCATGCCCGTGCCCGTGGCAGCGGCCGCCGAGCAGCTCTACCTCCAGGGCCTGGCCAACGGGCAGGGCGCCATGGACGACTCCTCGGTCATCACCCTCGTCACGCCGAAGAAGGGCTGAGCCATGGGAGCCGGAACTCTGCTGGGCATCGCCCTCGGTGCCATCATCCTGCTGCTGATCCTGGTCATCCGGATCAAGATGTCGGCGTTCGTCGCCCTGCTGCTGGTCGCCTTCGGCACCGCGCTCGCCACGGGCATCGCGCTGACCGACATCGTCCCGACCATGACCGCCGGCATGGGCAACACCCTCGCGAGCGTCATGATCGTCGTCGGGCTGGGCGCCATGCTCGGCCGACTCATCGAGGTGTCCGGCGGCGCCGACGCCCTCGCCGAGAAGTTCTCCGCCGTCCTCGGCCCGAAGCGCGTCGTGGCCGCCGTCACCGCCGCAGCCTTCGTGCTGGGCATCCCCGTCTTCTTCGACGTCGGCTTCATCATCCTCGCGCCCATCGTGTTCGGGTTCGCCCGCGTCGCGAAGATCAACCCCCTCGCTCTGGGCCTGCCCGTCGCCGGCGCCATGCTCACCGTCCACGTCGCGCTGCCGCCGCACCCGGGTCCGGTGGCCGCCGCCGGCATCACCGGCGCCGACGTCGGCATGATGCTGCTGTGGGGCCTGCCCATCGCCGCCGTCACCGCGGTCATCGGCTTCTTCGCCGCCAAGATGTTCAAGCCCGAGAAGTACGAACTGCTCGAGTCTCCCGCGACGAAGTCCGCCGCCATCCACGACGAGGCCGTCGACGGCCCCAAGCGGGTCCTGGGCGCGGGCACCGTCATCGCGCTGATCCTCCTGCCGATCCTGCAGATCATGGTCGGCACCGTCGGCAACATGACGCTGGAGGAGGGCACGTTCGGCCGGGGACTCGTCGGCATGCTGGGGGCGTCGCCGATCGCTCTGCTGACGGCGGTCGTCGTCGGCTATCTGGTGGTCGGGCACAACCAGCGCTGGTCGCTGGGTAAGCGTGGGTCGGTGCTGGACTCCGCGCTGCCCGATGTCGCGGTGATCGTGTTCGTCACCGGCGCCGGCGGTGTGTTCGCGAACGTGCTGGTGACCTCCGGAATCGGCAAGGCCTTCTCGGAGGCGCTCATCAGCATCAACATGCCGATCATCCTGGCCGGGTTCCTCATCTCCCTGGCGTTGCGCGCGTCGCAGGGCTCCGCGACGGTGGCCATCCTCACCGCCGCCGGACTGTTGGCCCAGCCGATCATGGACGCGGGCTACTCGGGCACGCAGATGACGCTGGTGACATTGGCCATCGCGTTCGGCGGACTCGGCCTCAGCCACATCAACGACTCCGGATTCTGGATCGTCACCAAGTACCTGGGACTGAGCGTCAAGGACGGTCTGCGCACCTGGACGGTGCTGTCGACCATCTTCGGCCTGACCGGATTCCTCCTCACCTGGGGAGTGTTCGCGCTGGTGTCCTGAGGGACGGATCGACGAAGGGGCCGCGTGTGGGTGCGCGGCCCCCTCGTCGTCCGTCAGTGGCATGCTGTCCCTTCACGCCTCTGCGTCTGAGCACCGATCGACGGAAGGACACCACGGCATGGACTTGAGTTTCCGACGGGCCGAGCCGCACGACACCTCGGCGGCGCAGGCGGCCTACCGGAGGATCATCGACCACCTCGCCGAGACCGTGGACTACCCCCACTGGCACACCGAGGACCACCCTACGCAGGCGGAGGTCGCCGGGTGGGTTGAAGCCGGCGAGCTGTACCTGGCCGTCGTCGACGACACCATCGCCGGCGTTGTGGTGCTCAATCACGACGCAGCCGACGCGTACGAGAAGGCTGGTTGGGCGATCGAGGCGGAGCGGGACGAGGTGCTGATCGTCCACGCACTCGGCGTCGTGCCTGACCATCTCGGACAGGGCGTGGCCCGGTTCCTGGTGGACGCCTCGCTCCGGGTCGCACGAGAACAGGGCTGCAGGGCTGTGCGCCTGGACACCTACGTCGAGAATCTCCCCGCGCGAAGGCTCTACGCACGGTACGGCTTCACCGATCTGGGCTGCCACACCGTGCGCTACGACGGCACTGAGCTGGACCAGTTCCACCTGTTCGAGTACGTCCTCTAGAGCCGCCTGGCCGCCTGTCTCGATCACCGACTCGTTCCCTGAGGAGTGTCGTCCGCGCAGAGGCGCGGTGTGGTCTCGAAAGGGTGGTGGTGTGAGGATCGGTGCGGGCAGCTCTCGGTCCCTGAGGAGCGTCGCCCGCGTAGCGGCGCGGCGCGTCTCGAAGGGTCGTGGCGTGAGGTTCTGTGTGAGCAGCTCTCGGTCCCTGAGGAGCGTCGTCCGCGTAGCGGCGCGGCGCGTCTCGAAGGGTCGTGGCGTGAGGTTCTGTGCGAGCTGCGGGGTGCGCGACGACCCTTCGAGACCTCCCACCGATGACCCCCAGGGGTCGATTCCCCCGCTCCCAGCGGCTAGTCCTCGATGACGTCGAGGCCCTGCTCACGGAGCTGCGCGAGGTGGTCCAGCATCCCATTCAGCACCGCCGGGTCGTGACCCTCCCATTCCTTCACCTCCGCGACGACGCGCAGTGGGTGCCGGGTCCGGTACGACTGCGTGGGGTTGCCGGGGAACCGCTTGTTGGTCACGTTGGGGTCGTCCTCGAACGGGCCCGTGGGCTCGACGACGTACACGTGACCGCGCTCGGCGCTGCCGGCCAGCGCAGTGGCCAGCTCCGCGCCCCACACGGCTGTCTCCACCAGCGCCGAGAAGTAGATGTCGTTCGACGCCCGCCCCGCGTGGAAGTTCGAGCCGTAGCCGGGAACGAGCTCGGTGCCGGCCTCCACCGCCGACTTCGTGCCGTGGTAAAACGGCCCCTCGACGTGGGAACAGCTCTCGAAGGTGACCGGCGTGTGGGCGCCCGGGTCCTCGCCTGGTGTCATCTTTGTCCTCGTTGTTGGATACCCAGGAGTCTGCCATCGGGTGGATCGGGTGGCGCGTTGGCTGGTTCGTTGTCTCGGCATCGCCACCGGGTGACGCACCGCGGCAGTGTCTTGGGGATAGCGTTGCCGGATGGCCGCGACCCTTCGTCCCTACCGCGACACCGACGCCGAGCCAACCTGGCAGGTCTTCCACGCGGCGGTGCGCGTGACGGCCGCGGCTGATTACACGCCCGAGCAAGTGGAGGCCTGGTCACCCGAGGAGGTGGACCTCGAGGCCTGGGGTCGCCGGCGTGCGGCCGCTTGGACAGTGGTCGCGGCTCAGGGGGAGCGCGTGGTGGGGTTCAGCGACCTCACCGACGACGGGGTGCTGGACATGCTGTTCGTCCACCCGGACGCCGGTGGGCAGGGAGTGGCGAGGATGCTCGTCGAGGCGGTGCTGGAGGAGGCCCGACGGCGGGGTGTGTCCCGCGTGGTGACCCACGCCAGCCGTACGGCGAGGGCGGCGTTCGAGCGGCTCGGCTTCGTCGTCGACCGCGAGAATGCGGAGAACTGGACGAGGGGAGTTCGGGTTCCGAACTACGACATGCACCTCGATCTCCCAGCGCAAGTGAGCTGACAAGCCGAGCCGGCCCGGATTGGTCGGCGAGAGCTGCAATGCTGGGGCGGTGAGCAGCAGCGACGTGCCAGAGGGCTTCTACGACGCGCTGATCACCCGGGCCCTTCGCCGCGACATCGATCTCTCCGCGCTCCGCGCCAGCACCGAGTCCATCGAGCCGGCGGAGCTGCCGGAGATCTTCGCCCAGCACATTCGGCGCGTCGCCAAGGGTGCGTTCGCGTCCTTGGGTGAGCGGGCGGGCCGCGAAGCGCTTGAGCAGGTGCTCGCGGGCCTGGGCGCTGAGGACGAGCGAGTCGACGGTGAGCCGACCCGGCTCCTGTCTCTCCTTGCCCCTGCCGCGCCGGGCCGCCCCGCCCGCTACCTCGGCGCACCCGAAACCCCACTGTCTCAGCCGGCCCTCCTCACCAACGCGCGCGGCGAGCCGACGATGGGCAGCGAGATCGCTTCTGAGCTCGGGTCGGCGGACCGGGTGGAGCTGCTGTGCGCGTTCATCAAGTGGTACGGCATCCGCACGCTGGAGAAGCAGCTGAGCAGCCTGCGCGAGCGAGGCATCCCCTTCCGGGTGATCACCTCCACCTACTTGGGTTCCACCGAGCGAGCCGCGCTGGACCGGCTCATCGAGCAGTTCGGGGCCGAGGTTCGGGTCAGCTACGAGACCTCCCGCACCAGGCTGCACGCCAAGGCCTGGCACTTCTACCGCAACACCGGCTTCGACACGGCCTACGTAGGGTCCTCCAATCTCACCAGCACGGCGATGCTGGACGGCGTCGAGTGGAACGTGCGGCTTACTGCCACCTCCACCCCCGACCTTCTGCGCAAGTTCACCGCCACCTTCGAGAGCTACTGGAACGACCCGGCCTTCGAGCCGTACACCCCCGCCGACGGCGAACGGCTCGAGCACGCCCTTGCGTCGGCGTCGGGACGGTCCAGCCAGACCGCCGCACTGGCCGTCTCAGGACTCGAGGTCCGTCCGTGGCCCCACCAGGAGCGGATCCTGGAGGCGCTGGAGGTCGAGCGAGAGGTGCACGACCGCCATCACAACCTCGTCATCGCGGCCACCGGCACCGGAAAGACCGTGGTGGCCGCGCTGGACTATCAGCGGCTCGCTGCCGCCCGCGAAGCTCGGCCCAGTCTGCTCTTCGTGGCGCACCGCCGGGAGATTCTCGAGCAGAGCCTGCGCACCTATCGCGAGGTGCTGGCCGACGGCGGGTTCGGTGAGCTCCTCGTCGCCGGGTACCGGCCCACCCACTGGAAGCACGTCTTCGCGTCCGTCCAGTCCTTGAGCGCTGAGTCCCTGGCGCAGATGGACCCAGCCGGGTTCGACGTGGTGGTCATCGACGAGTTCCATCACGCCGAAGCCTCCAGCTACCGCCGCCTCCTCGACCACTTCAGGCCGCACGAGCTGCTCGGCCTCACGGCGACCCCAGAGCGCGCCGACGGCGTCGACGTTCGGAGCTTCTTCGACAACCGTGCTGCCTACGAGCTCCGGTTGTGGGACGCGCTCAGCGCGGATCTGCTCAGCCCCTTCCACTACTTCGGGATCGCTGACACGACGGATCTCAGCGCCGTCGACTTCCGCCGCGGCCGCTACGACATCGGCCAACTCTCGGGCATCTTCACGGGCAACGACGCCCGCGCCCGCGTCGTGGTGAACGAACTGCGGCGCAAGCTCGCGGATCCGGGAGCCATGCGGGCGCTGGGATTCTGTGTCGATGTCGCCCATGCCCGGTACATGGCCGAGGTGTTCAACTCCGTCGGCCTCCCGGCGATGGCCGTCCACGGAGACACCCCTGCTGCGGAGCGGGCGGCCGCGGTGTCGCGGCTGACCCGGCGCGAACTCGTCGTCCTGTTCACGGCAGACCTCTTCAACGAAGGTGTCGACATCCCGGACGTCGATACCGTCCTCTTTCTACGTCCCACGGAGAGCGCCACCGTCTTCCTGCAGCAGTTGGGCCGCGGCCTGCGGCGCACGGCCGACAAACCGGTGCTGACCGTGCTCGACTTCGTCGGGCACCACCGCAAGGACTTCAACCTGGCCCAGCGGTACCGCGCCATCATCGGCGGCTCGCGCCGCGAGCTGCAGGCCCAGGTGGAGCGGGGGTTCCCCTACCTGCCGGCCGGGTCGCAGATCGTGCTCGACGACGTGACGCAGGCCCAGGTGCTGCGCACCATCAAGGCGCAGATCGCTACGCGGTGGAAGCACTTCCTGGCCGAGCTGCGAGCCGTCGGCGACGTGGGTCTCGCGACCTTCCTCGCCGAGAGCGGTGCCGAGCTCAGTGACCTCCTCGGCAGAGGCTCCTTCACACGCCTCCGCAGGGAGGCCGGACTGCCCACCTTGGCCGGCGGTCCCTGGGAGGAGGCGCTGCTCAAGCGGCTCAAGGCCCTGGCCCACGTCGACGACCGCAGCAGACACGATGCCTACCGTCGGATTCTCTCCGACGACGCGCCCAGCTATGACTCGCTCTCGACTACCGACCGGCGTTGGGCTGACATGCTCTTCTTCACACTGTGGCCCGACGGGGGCGGCTTCTCGAGCATGGCGGCCGGCATCGAGGCGCTCGGGGAGGAGCCGGCCTTCCGCGAGGAGGCACGGCAGGTGCTCGGATGGGCGCTCGACCGTGCCCAGCACGTCGCGCGGCCCCTCGTCGGGCGGCTGCGGGATACGCCCTTGAGGTCGCACGCGCACTACTCACGGGAGGAGTTGATGGCGGCCCTGGGGCACGCGACGCTTGCCCGAGCCCCGCGTCACATGCGCGAGGGAGTGTTCTACAACCGTGAGCTCAACGTCGACACGTTGCTGGTGACGCTGGTGAAGTCGGAGGCCCATTTCTCGCCGACGACCATGTACCGGGACTACGCGATCAACGCCTCGCTGTTTCACTGGGAGTCGCAGTCCGGCACCTCGGTGGCGTCACCGACCGGGCAGCGTTACCTGACTCAGCGGACGAACGGCTCCGAGGTCCTTCTGTACGTTCGTGCGAACAAGGCGTGGGAGTTCGGGGGAGGTGCTCCGTACCTGCTGCTGGGAGATGCCGACTACGTCGAGCACCGGGGAGAGCGGCCCATCGCCGTCACTTGGAAGCTGAGGCGAGAGATGCCACCGCAGGTGCTGCAGGAGTCGCGGGCGGTGAGTTGAGCAGCCACTGGCCGGGCGTCTGGTGCCCACTGAGTGAGAATCCGGGGAGTTGGGTCCCTATGTGGGCCATCTGCCCGGAATCCCACTCGGAGGGAATGTTGAGGGCCCGCCGAGTCATCGACGGGCCCTCAACAGATCGGGGCTAGATCAGTCGGTCAGTTCGAAGCCGGCGGCATCGCGGTGCCACTGCTCGCCGTACTTGGAGACTAGGATCAGGATGCCCTCAACCAGACCCCAGATCGCGGAGACCCAGGAGAGGAAGCCGACAGACAGCACCGTGATGAGGAGCTGAGCCAGAGCCTTCTTGGTGAAGCCGAGGTAGAAGTTGTGGATGCCCAGGCCGCCGAGCAGGATGCCGAGGATGCCGGCGACGATCTTGGACTTCTGACCCACCTGACCGCCGGGGGCGTACTGCGGCTGGCCCTGGTACGGCGCGCCGTAGGGCTGCTGGCCCTGGTACGGCGCGCCGTACGGCTGCTGGCCTTGGTACGGGGCTCCGTACGGCTGCTGGCCGAACTGCGGCTGGGAGGTGGGCTGGCCGTACTGCGGCTGATCGTCGGTGGGCTGGCCGTAGGGCTGCTGCGGATCCTGGGGGTACTGCGTCATGGAACGATCCTTCGTCGGTGCGGCTGGCGTGCGGGGCGTCGGGCACAAGGTAGCGCAGGCGTCGGTCATCTGGGTGGGGGGATCGACGCCTGCGGCGTCGGCTTCGAGACTCGCCGGGTGCTCCGCACCGGGCGCGACCTCAGCGAGCGGGAGGGTGTCGGCTTCGAGACTCGCCCGGGTGCTGCGCACCGGGCGCGACCTCAGCGAGCGGGGTGGCGTCGGCTTCGAGACTCGCCCGGGTGCTGCGCACCGGGCGCGACCTCAGCGAGCGGGAGGGTGTCGGCTTCGAGACTCGCCCGGGTGCTGCGCACCGGGCGCGACCTCAGCGAGCGGGAGGGTGTCGGCTTCGCGACTCGCCCGGGTGCTCCGCACCGGGCGCGACCTCAGCGAGCGGTGCAGGCGCGACCTCAGCGAACGGTGCGCAGACAGGCCTCACCAGCGGTCGTGGACGTACTCGCGAATGTAGTCGTCGTAGATCCGCTCGCAGGCGGCCAACTGGTCGTCCGTGAGCGACGGCAGCGACCCCGCCGCCGCGTTCGCCGCCGCCTGCTCCGGTCGGCTCGCGCCGGGGATGACGACGGAGACGCCGGGCTGGTCGATGATCCACCCCAGCGCGAACTGCGCCGGGGTCACACCCTCGGGCACGATCGACGCGAACTCCCGCGCAGCCTGCACCCCCACGCCGTAGGGAACGCCGCTGAAGGTCTCGCCCTGGTCGAACGCCTCACCGTGCCGGTTGTACGTGCGATGGTCCTCCGGCGCGAAGGTCGTGTCCTCGGTGAACTTCCCCGTCAGGAGGCCGCTCGCCAGCGGAACCCGGGCGATGATCCCGACGCCGGCCGCGGCGGCTGCGGGCAGCACCTGCTCGAGCGGCTTGCGGCGGAAGACGTTGAGGATGATCTGGATGCTCGCCACGCCCGGCCGCTCCAACGCCGTGAGGGCCTCGTCGACGGTCTCGACCGAGACCCCGTAGGCGCGGAGCCAGCCCTCCTCGACCATCTCGTCGAGCGCGTCGTAGACGGCGCGGTCGGAGTAGACAGGCGTGGGCGGGCAGTGAAGCTGGGTCAGGTCGATGGTGTCGACGCCCAGCAGCCGCCGCGACCGCTCCGTCCAGGCGCGCAGGTTCTCGCGCGTGAACTGCTCCGGGGTGTGCGGGGCGGCGCGCCGGCCGAGCTTGGTGGCGACCATGATGTCGTCGGAGCCGCGTTCCTTGAGGAATCGGCCGACCAGCTCCTCGCTGTGCCCGTCGCCGTAGACGTCGGCGGTGTCGAAGAAGGTCACGCCGGCGTCCGCGGCGGCGTGCAGCACGCCCATCGAGGCGTTGTCGCTCACGTCGCCCCAGTCGCCGCCGAACTGCCAGCAGCCCTGACCCACCACGCCGACCTCACGGCCGGTCCTGCCCAATGTTGACTTCTGCATGCCTCCACCTTGGCACAGCCCGCCGACGGTGGGGTCGCGGGTCACGCTTCGTCGGGCTCCCACCGCAGCAGGTCACCGGGCTGGCAGTCGAGGGCCTCGCACAGCGCCTCCAGCGTGGTGAACCGCACCGCCTTCGCGCGCCCGTTCTTCAGCACCGCGAGGTTCGCCGGCGTGATGCCGATCTGCTCCGCCAGCGCCCCGACGGACATCCGGCGCTTGGCCAGCAGCACGTCGATGTCCACGACGATCGCCACTCAGATCACCTCGTCCAGCTCGGAGCGGAACGCGACCGCCTGCGCCAGCAGCTGCCGCATCACGTAGACCACGAGCGCCACGCCAGCGATGACCAGCGACACCCCGCAGATCATCCCGACGAGGCCGGGCGCGATCTCGTCACCCGGCGTGGTGCGGTTCGCGTAGGCGCCCACGACGGCGAGCCCGAACGTGAGCACCGACGCCGTCGCGATGGCGCCGATGATGGTGTCGACGTAGCGGAACGACGACGGCGAGAACACCGTGCCGCGGCGGACGCGCGTGAGGAGCATCCAGATGCACACCGCAGTGACCTGGAGCGTCCCGACGCCCAGCACGACGATGGCGAGGATGGGGATCGTGATGTCGGGCCGGCCCCCGTCCATGTCGATCCAGAGCAGCGGCACGATCACGACTTGAACCGCGAGGGATCCGAGCAGCGCGATCGCGATGATCACCCGCAGCACGGTGATGGAGGCCTTGCCCATGTCCCGACTCCTGTCTATCGAGGAACGAGAGTAATCTATCGCAAAACGATAGACATGGGAAGTGGGGTACCGGTGGGCTGGGTTGCTCGCGCTTCTTAGGCTTCGAGGCCGCTACGCGGAACCTCACCCAGCGGTGGACGCGTGGGCGCCGGCGCCGGCCAGCTCGGCCGCCGACCCGGCCATGTGGCGGGCCGCCCGGAGTCCGAAGACCGCCGCCGGGCCGATCGTCGACCCCGGCCCGGGGTACGTGCGGCCCATCACCGAGGCCGAGTTGTTGCCGGCCGCATACAGGCCCTCGATCACCGACCCGTCCTCCCGCAACGCGCGCGCGTGCTCGTCGGTCAGCACCCCGCCCTTCGTGCCGAGGTCGCCGATCACCACCCGGTAGGCCGTGAACGGCCCCTTCTCCAGCGGGCCCAGGTTCGGGTTCGGCACCACCGACGGGTCGCCGTAGTAGCGGTCGTAGGCCGACTTGCCACGGCCGAAGTCGTCGTCGATCCCCGCCCGCGCGAACGCGTTGAACCGGTCGACGGTGGCCCGCAGTCGCGCGGGCTCCATCCGCAGCTCCAGCGCCAACTCCTCGAGCGTCCCCCTCTTCGCCATCGACCCCTCCGCAGCCAGCTTCTTGTTGGTGCGGGGGTCCATCGCGTAGGTGCGCATGTAGCGACGGGCGTGCCGGGCCTCGCCGATGATCCAGTAGGAACCGTCCTTGTCATGCTCGAGCATGTGGTGCCCGAGGTCGACGTAGGACTCGGCCTCGTTGGCGAACCGGTCCCCGCGGGAGTCGACCATGATCGAGTACGGCAGCGCCCGCTCGCCCACGATGAACGACGGCGCGCCACCGTCGGCCCCGGCGACGGACGCGCCCCACCAGGCGTCGTCCATGAGTTCCAACGCCGCCCCTACGCGCTGCGCGAGTCCGATCGGGCCGCCGAGGTTGCCCGGGTTGCCGGAGCTGTCGCCCTCGATCCCGTGGTGGCGCATCCGGAGTTCAGCGTTGTGGTCGAAGCCGCCGCCGGCGAGCATCACGCCGCGCCGCGCCCCGATCGTCTGGGGCCGGCCGTCGCGGGTGACGCGGACGCCGACGACGCGGTCGCCGTCGAGGATGAGGTCCTCGACGGGGGAGCTCAGCCACAGCTTCGCGCCGCCCCGCTGCACTGTCGCGGTGAACATCGCCGTCGCGAACGCCGCGCCGATCCCCACGCCCCGCTGCCCGGTGACGAGGAATCTCAGCAGCCGGAACACCAGCCCAGTCCCGCGCTTGAACCCGCCCCAGGTGGACCAGGCGCGCTGGATGAGCCACACGTCGTCGGTCATGATGGGCAGCGGGGCCGTGAGGCGCAGGGTGTCGTACCACTCGCCCAGCACCTTGGAATCCAACGGCTTCACCTCGACGGCCCGCCCGATGCGGCCGCCCGGCAGCTCCGGGTAGTAGTCCGGATACTCGCCCGCCCGGACGAACTCCACGCCGAACCGCTCGGCGGTGGTGACGAAGTCGGCGACCGAGTCGACGAACGCCTCCTTGCGCGCCCTGGACGTCGCGCGGCCGACGTCGCCGATACAGGCCTCCATGTAGGCGAGCGCGGACTCGCGCGAGTCGGCCACGCGCTCGCGCTGCATCAGGGGGTTGTTGGGGAGCCAGAGTCCGCCGCCGGACATGGCGGTGCTGCCGCCCCACTTGTCGGTGCTCTCCAGCATGAGCACGTCGAGCTTCGCGTCGACGGCGCCCAGGGCCGTGGCCATCGCGGCCCCGCCGGAGCCGACGACGACGATGTCGACGGTGTGGTCGAAGGTCTCGGACATGGTTTCCTCCTCAGCAAACCGGACAGCGATGTCCGGATCTATGCTGACCAGCATGCCTCCTCACCTGCGCCGGATCAATAGGGGACCGGCCGCCGCGGCCGACAACCGGAGGGCGGTGCTGTCGGCGGCGCGCGAGTTGTTCGCCGAACGTGGCTACCACGTCCCCCTGCAGGCGATCGCGCGGCGGGCCGGTGTGGGGCAGGGTGTGCTGTACCGCCACTTCCACAGCCGGATCGACCTGGCGCTCGCTGTTTTCGAGGACAACCTGATGCGGTTGGAGGCCGCGGCACGGGTCGTCGAGCCGGGGTCGTTCGAGCGGCTTTGGCGCCTGCTGTCCGACGAGGTGGTCGCGTCCTCGGCGTTCGTCGAGATGGCGGTGGAGGCGCGGCGGGAGCTACCCGATTTCGGCGGGGCCGAGCGGGTGCTGGCCGCGTTCGCACCCCACGTCGCGTTCGCCGTCGCGGCGGGGGAGGTGCGGGAGGACCTCGAGGTGGCGGACGTCCTCACGGGCGTGCGGATGGTCTACGGCCTGGTGGTGACCAGTTCGGGTGGCGGCACACTGTCTGAGACGATCGGCGCGGCGTCGCGGGCGTGGTTCGGTCTGGCGCCGAACGCCGGATGAGCGACACAATTCTTCCTAGAGAGCTTCTTGTGTGCATATGCACAGATAAAGCTCCCCAGGAAGATCTGTGCAGGTGACTCCCCGTCACCGCACCCCGGAGAGGCGGCAGACATGCCCGGCATCAAGCACAACATCGCTCTCGTGGCCCACGACAACAAGAAGGCCGAGCTCCTCAGCTGGGCCAACTTCAACCGGGGCACCCTGAGCCATCACACCCTGTTCGCCACAGGGACCACCGGCACGATGCTCGAGTACGAGCTCGGTCTCCCCGTGACCCGGCTCCTGTCGGGCCCCGTCGGCGGCGATCAGCAGATCGGCGCCATGATCGCCGAGGGCCGCATCGACACGCTCATCTTCTTCTGGGACCCGCTCGAGCCGCAGCCCCACGACCCCGACGTCAAGGCGCTGCTGCGCATCGGCGCCGTCTGGAACGTGCCGATGGCGTGCAATACCGCGACCGCGGACCTGCTCATCTCCTCGCCGCTCCTCGACGAGCCGTGGGCCAACCGCCCCGACATCTCGCCGCGCGCCTGGGAGCCGGACGCCGACGACGAGGACGACTGACACCGTCCGCCTTCACCGCCGCGGATAGCGGCGGCGGCCAAGGTTGCGGCCGTGTGGAAAGCTGGGCGCGTGATGCCCCTCGAACTGCCCTTCCCGAACATCAACCCGGTGGCGATCAACCTCTTCGGGTTGAAGATCCACTGGTACGCGATCATGTACCTGCTCGCGTTCGGCCTCGCCTACCTGCTGATGCGCAGACGGCTGCACCACGAGCCGTACCGCTCCATCACGAAGCCCGAGCCGTGGGCCGCGACCGACATCGAGGACATCCTGCTCAACTCAATCGTCGGTGTCCTCGTGGGCGGAAGGCTGGGCTACACGTTGTTCTACAACCCGGTCTTCTACCTGGCGAACCCGCTGGAGATCGTGAAGATCTGGGACGGCGGGATGAGCTTCCACGGAGGCGCGATCGGCGTCGTGCTCGGGCTGGCGTGGTTCGGGTGGCGGAAGGGTCGCCCCTTCCTGCAGGTGGCGGACTTCCTGGTGCCCGCGGTCCCGATCGGCCTGGCCGCCGGGCGCTTCGGCAACTTCATCAACGGTGAGCTCTGGGGGCGCGAGGCCTCGGCGGATCTGCCCTGGGCGATGCGGTTCCCCACCGGCGGCGACGTCCTGCGCCACCCGTCGCAGCTCTACCAGATGCTCCTGGAAGGCCTGCTGCTCTTCGTCCTCCTGTGGTGGTACGCCCGCAAGCCGCGGTACCGCGGCCAGATCGCCGGCGCATTCCTGGCCGGCTACGGGTTCTTCCGGTTCGTCGCGGAGTTCTGGCGCGAGCCCGACGCGCACCTCGGCTTCCTGTCGCTGGGGCTCAGCATGGGGCAGTGGCTGTCGCTGCCGATGATCGTCGCCGGTGTGGTGCTGTGGTCGTGGGCGAGGACGCGCGCGGTGTCCGACGTCGAGGCCGAGCCCGTCGTCGACGCTACGAGCTGAGCGCTACCCAGGGGGCCCCACAGTTTTCCACAGGTGGTGTGGACAACCCCGTCGTTCCCGCGTCACGCGTCCACATCCGGGTGTGGACAACTGTGTGGGGGGCTGTGGAAGCGACGCTCAGGCGGCGCCGCGCGTGAGGAACGAGTCGGGGTCCTTCACCACGGGGCCGAGGGCGATGAGTCCGGCACCGATCGCCGGCCGCAGCTGGAGCGCCGGGAGCGCGCCGACGTCGATGTGCGCCTTGCGCCCCCACACGACGCGGCCCATGAGCTGGCGCGTCAACGGCTCCCTCAGCCACGGCTCGAGCTCGGCGAAGTAGCAGCACAGCCGGATGGTCGAGACGTCCCAGACGTTCATGGCGGCACCGAGCCCGATGCCAAGCGCGCCGACTGTCCGGCGAAGCACCGACTCGGCCCGCTCGTCGCCGTTGGTCAATGCCCGGCGGTAGGCCTCCAGCGACGGTTGGCGCGAGGCCGACAGCACCGCCGGGAGGCTGACGATCGTCTCCATGCAGCCGATCGATCCGCACCGGCACGGGACACCGCGGGGGTCGACGCAGATGTGCCCGAGTTCGCCGGACCATCCGTGTTCGCCGAGCACCAGCGTCCCGTCCCGGCACAGCGCACCCCCGATGCCGACGTCCCCGCACAGCAGCAGGAACGACGAGTCGGGGTCCGAGCGCATCACGGTCACGGCCGCGCACGTGGCGTCGTTGGCCGCAGCCAGCGGGACCCGGCCGCCCTCGTGCGTCAGCGTCCAGTGGGCCCCGAGTGACTCGCCGTCCCAGCCGAGGTTCGGGGCGCGCACCACCCGGCCGCTGCGCAGGTCCAGCAGACCTGGGATGGCGGCGAACGCGCCGATCAGGTGCCCGCCCCCGGGCAGTGAGCCGAGCACCTGGCCGGAGAG
>Ga0247728_10099_pt1 | contig 19241 bp, 15 predicted proteins | sample SalenrCarbi39_FD_183048 | JGI IMG/M metagenome (GOLD analysis project Ga0247728, IMG submission 183048) | Saline wetland microbial communities from Lincoln, Nebraska, United States - Carb-i39 | ecosystem: Environmental > Aquatic > Non-marine Saline and Alkaline > Salt marsh | place: USA: Nebraska...
AGTCCCCGGAGGACGCCGCCCAGGCTGTCGTCGACAAGCTGAACTCGGTCGTCCAGTAATCCATCCCCGGGCGGCGCGCTCCCAGCGCCGCGCCGCCCGGGCCGACCCGTGGAGACGCCGATGCCCACCCCGAAAACCCTCGCCCCCCGCGCCGCGGTCGGCACCGCGTCCTCGCGGGGTGCCCGCCCTCGGAGGCGCGGCCGAAGACCCCACTGGGTCTTCGCCCTCCCGGCCGCCGTCTTCCTCGCAGCCTTCTCCCTGTATCCGCTCGTCCAACTCGTGCGCATGTCGTTCTCGGCCGTGACGTCCGGGACCCTCAACCAGGCGTGGCAGAGCGTCGGACTCGACAACTACCTGCGCGCCACCGAGTCCGGGGAGATGCAGGCGGCGCTGATGCGCACCGCAGCCTTCGTGGTCGTCGTGACGCTCAGCGGCATGATCCTCGGCATCGCCGGCGCCATCGCCCTGCGCACCCGGGGGCGTTGGTCGAGCATCGTGCTGGCGGTGATGGTGTTCTGCTGGGCCCTGCCCCCGGTGGTCAACGGTTCGGTGTGGAAGTTCCTCCTCGCCAAAGACGGGCTCGTCAACTCCATCGCCCTCGGCCTAGGGCTCACCGACACCGCCTATCCCTTCCTCTACGACCAGACCTGGGCCCTCATGTCGGTGGCCTTCGTCTGCTCCTGGGCGGTCATTCCCTTCAACGTGCTGGTATTCCGGGCCGCGCTCATGCAGATCGACCAGGAACAGTTCGAGGCGGCCGCCCTCGACGGCGCCAACCGCTGGCAGGAAGTCCGCCACGTCATGCTCCCGGCGGTGCGGCCCACGACACTGGTCCTCCTCATCCTCACCGTCGTCTACGGATTCCGGTCGTTCGACTACATCTACGTCATGACCTATGGCGGGCCAGGTACGGCCACCAACACGCTGCCGTTCCTCGGCTTCCTGCAAGCCTTCCAGCGCTACGACTACGGCCTCGGCGCGGCCACGTCCGTCATCGCCGTCGCGCTCGTCCTCGTGTTGGCCGCCGTCTACGCCCGCTCGATCCTGAAGGAGGAGAAGGAGTGAACACCCGCACCGGACCCGTCACCGGCATCGTCAAGGCACCGCTGACGCTCCTCTACGGCCTCCCTCTCATCTGGATCGTCCTGACCAGCTTCAAGCCGTCGTCCGAGGTCTTCGGGGCCGCCTTCTCGTTCACACCGACCGTCGCCGCCTACAGCGACGCCATGGGTCCGGCGCTCTGGACCGCGCTCCGGCAGTCCCTGACCATCGCGGTCGGCACCACCGTCCTGGTCCTGCTGTTCGCCGTCCCGGCCGCCTACGGGCTGGCCCACATCAAGGGCTGGATCGCCTCACTCGGCCTCGGCCTGCTCATCGTGTTCCAGATGGCCCCGCAGACCGCCAACATCATCCCGCTGTTCCAGATCTTCGGGTCCTGGAGGCTCCTCGACACGGTGGTGGGCGTCATCGTCGCCGACACAGCCTTGCTCATCCCGTTCGCGGTCATGCTGCTGCGCCCGTTCTTCCGGGCCGTGCCGCCCGCGCTGGAGGAGGCCGCACAGATCGACGGTGCGTCGATGCCCAGGACCTTCTTCTCCGTCGTCATGCCGCTGGCCCGCAACGGTGTCTTCACCGTCGGCACGCTGGTGTTCCTGCTGGCGTGGGGCGAGTTCCTCTACGCCGTGAACTTCTTCCTCTCGCCCGGGACGTACCCCCTGTCGGCCCTGCTGTCGCAACAGGTGTCCGCCTTCGGCATCAACTGGCCGGGGCTCATGGCACTCGCGGTGCTGACTTCCGTCCCGATCCTCATCGTCTACTCACTGTCCTACAAGTCGCTGCGCGACGGCCTGGCCGTCGGCGCGGTGAAGTGACCCAGGAGGCCACCCATGACCACGATCGCGCCGGATAACGGCCGACCCATCGCGCCCCGGAGCGGCGCGCTCCGACCACTCGGCATCGACGACGTCACCATCACGGGCGGCTTCTGGGGGGAGCGGCAGGAACTCAACGCCTCGGTGATGATCGCCCACGCGCAGGACTGGATGGAACGGGAGGGGTGGATCGCCAACTTTGACCTCGCGGTCCGCGGGGGGCTGCCGCAGGGCCGTCGGGGCCGCGAGTTCTCGGACTCCGACGTCTACAAGCTCATGGAGGCCATCGCCTGGGAACATGGCCGGACCGGCTCCGCGGACATGAACGCCAGGTTCGAGGCGCTGGCCGCTCGCATCCTGCCGGTTCAGGAACCCGGCGGCTACCTCAACACCATGTTCGGCCGCCCCGGCCAGCAGCCCCGCTACTCCGACTTCGAGTGGGGGCACGAGCTGTACTGCCTCGGCCACCTCATCCAGGCCGCCGTCGCCCGTGCCCGGACCGCGGGGCGGGACGCGTTCGTGGACGCCGCGGTCCGCGCCGCCGACCACGTATGCGCCGAGTTCGGCGAGAGCGGGCGCGACAAGGTTCCCGGGCACCCCGAGATCGAGGTGGCGCTCGCCGAACTGGGCCGAGTCACCGGGGACGAGAAGTACACCCGGCAGGCCTCCCTGTTCATCGACCGCCGCGGCCACGGCCGGCTGGCCGACATCGAGTGGGGACGCTCCTACTACCAGGACGACGTCCCCGTGCGCGACGCCGAGGTCTCCCGCGGCCACGCCGTGCGCGCCATGTACCTCGCCGCCGGGGCCGCCGACGTCGCCGTCGATCTCGACGACCGCGAGCTCCTCGATGCGATCATCGGTCAGGCTCGGCGCACCTTCGCACGGCGCACCTATGTGACGGGCGGGATGGGATCGCGGCACACGGGCGAGGCGTTCGGTGAGGACTTCGAACTGCCCCCTGACCGCTCCTACTCCGAGACCTGCGCGGGGATCGGCGCGATCATGCTGTCGCAGCGTCTCCTGCTCGCGACCGGGGAGGCGGACTACGCCGACATGGTCGAGCGGATCCTCTACAACATCGTCGCCACCTCGCCCGCCGAGGACGGCCACGGATTCTTCTACGCCAATACGCTCTACCGGCGCACCGTTGGGGACGTGCCCCCTGCGGACATCGCCAGCCCCCGGGCCGACTCGTCGCTGCGCGCGCCGTGGTACCACGTGTCCTGCTGCCCGACCAACGTCGCTCGCACCCTGGCGTCACTGTCCTCCCTGGTCGCCACCACGGCCGGCGACACGCTCCAGGTCGAGCAGTACATGCCCGGCCGCATCGTCGCCGAACTCCCCGCGGGCCGGGTGGAACTCCATGTCGAGACCGGCTATCCCCACGAGGGAACCATCCGGTTCACCGTCGTGAACGCACCCGATCGCTGGCGGCTCGCACTGCGGATCCCGGCCTGGGCCGCCGGCGCGACCATCGACCACGGCAGCAGGACCTTCCCCGCGGAGCCCGGACACGTGCTGCTGCCCGCCTCCCCGGCGGTCGGCGACACGGTCGAGCTCACGCTGCCGCTGCAGCCGCGGTTCCTCCACCCCGACCCCCGGATCGATACCGTGACCGGACAGGTGGCGGTCGCGCGCGGCCCGCTGGTCCACGCACTCGAGTCGGTCGACCTGGGCTGCGACGTGTCCCGTGCGGTGATCGACCCCGCCGCGGGCATCGAGGAGCGCGACGGCGACATCCGCGTGAGCGTCCGCATCCTCCCCGAGGCCAACGCCCCGTGGCCCTACAGACCCGGCTCGCCGGACTCTGAGCCGGTGGAGAAGCGCCTAGTGAGGCTCACGCCCTATCACGCCTGGGGCAACCGGGGACCCGCGACCATGCGGGTCTGGCTGCCTGCTGTGCAGGGCTGAGCCGCGGAGGCGATGGCCTACCCTGGGCTCGTGCTCGGATACTTCGGCCCCGCGGGGACCTTCACGCATCAGGCGTTGCGCTCCATCACCGACGACGAGGCGATCGCGTTCGCCAGCGTCCGGGAAGCGCTCGACGCCGTGCGGGCGGGCGAGGTCCGCGGCGCGGTGGTGCCGATCGAGAACTCCGTCGAGGGCGGCGTGTCCGCGACGCTCGACGAACTGATCGCCGGGTCCCCGCTGGCCATCCGCGGTGAGATCGTCATCCCCGTCGAGTTCGGCCTCTACGCCCGGCCGGGCACCGCGCTGGGCGATGTCCGTCAGGTCCTCACGCACGGCCACGCCGCCGCCCAGTGCCGGGAGTGGCTCGCGACGGCCGTGCCGTCCGCCCAGGTCACCGAGGCCGGCTCCACCGCCGGCGCGGCGGCGGAAGTCGCCCGGCCGGACTCGCGCTACGACGCCGCCGTGTGTGCCCGCGTCGCCGGCCAGTTGTACGGCTTGGACGAATTGGCCTACCAGATCGAGGACAACCCGGGTGCGGTCACGCGGTTCGTGGAAGTCGGGGTCGCGGGCCCGGTTCCCGCGCGCACCGGCGCCGACAAGACCACCTTGGTGGCCTACATGCGCGTCGACCACGCCGGCGCGCTGCTGGAGATCCTGGAACAGTTCGCCGTACGCGGCGTGAACCTGAGCCGGATCGAGTCGCGCCCCACCAAGACGACGCTCGGCTCCTACTGCTTCTCGATCGACGTCGAGGGCCACCTCCACGACAAGCGCGTCGAGGAGGCGCTCGAGGGACTGCACCGCATCTGCCCCACGGTCCACTTCCTCGGCTCCTATCCGCGTGCGGACCGCGCCCGGCCCGTCGTCGGCCACGGCTTCTCGGACGCGGAGTTCGACGACGCCGCCGCCTGGGTGCGCTCGCTCGGCTGACCGGTCAACCGGGCAACACGACGCGCACCGCGCCGGGGATCACCTCGAGGCGGATCCGGCGGACCTCGCCGACGACGTCACCGTCGACCTGGCAGAGGACCGGCTCGGCGAACTCCGCGACGACCACCCGGCCCGACAGCCGGTCGAGAAGCGGCTCGTCGGCCGACTGCCGCAGCACACCGCCGATCATCCGCGCCACGTCGCCCGCCGTCCGCGGGGAGGCGACCAGCACCTCCAGGGTGCCGTCGTGCGCGCTGGCCGCGGGCATGAGCGACACCCCCGGGTAGAGGTCGCCCACGTTGCCGACCTCCACGAGCGACGCGTCGCGTTCGAGCTGGGCGCCGGCGTCGACCGTGAGCCGGAGCGGCACGGGGCGGGCCCTGACGTGGCCGCGTCCGGCCCACACATAGGCCGCCGGGCCCAGGGCGCGCTTGAGCGCCTCGTCGGTGTCGTGCAGGACGGCCGCGTCGGCGCCGAATCCGACCATGACCGCCGCGATGCCGGAGCGTCCGCCTTGGGGCTCCGCGTAGCGCAGGAGGTCGAGTGCCGTCGGCGTGCCCGTGAACGCGGCGGCCAGCGCCCGGCCGGCGTCGAGCGGGACGCCGAGGTTGCGCGCGAGCAGGTTGCCGGTGCCGGACGGGAGGATCGCCACCGGCACGCCGGCGCCGGCCAGCGCGGCGCAGACGTCGCGGACGGTCCCGTCGCCGCCGATGACCAGGACGAGGTCGGCGGAGGACTCGACCGCGGCGCGCGCCATGCCGCCGCCCGGGTCCTCGGCGGTCGTCGCCAGCCAGACGGGAGATTCCCAGCCGCGCGCCGTGGTCTCGTGCGTCACGAGGCGGTGGACGGCGTCGAGGTCGCGCACCCGGGTCGGGTTGTACACCACGACCAGCCGGCCGGGTCCGGTCCGGGCGGGCTGCGGCGGCAGCATGTGGACGTTCGCGGCCAGGCAGGAAACCGACACGACCAGCCCGCCCAGCAGGAACCCGCCTCCGACGTCGCTGAGGTAGTGGGCGCCCAGCAGCAGCCGCCCGACCGCGACCATCACCACGGCCACAACGCCCAGCAGCCGGGTGAGCAGAACGGTGCGCCGCGGCCGGCGGGTCGTCGTCGTGAGGACGCCCGCGAGCATGGCGGCGACCGTGGCCGCCGTCGTGTGGGCGGACGGATAGCTGAGGGGGTCGATGCTGACGAGGAAGTCCCAGGGACTCTCCGGCCGGTCGCGCGCGACGGTCACCTTGAGCAGCGCGGTACTCAGCACGGCCAGCGCGACAGCGACGAGGATGGCCTGCGACATGGCCGTGAAGCGGCGCCGGGACGCCCACCACGCGGCGGCCAGCAGGGCGGGGTAGATGATGACCGGTGAGGTGAGCAGCGCCAGCGTCGCGGCGGCGTGGCCGGTCAGCGAGGTGCTCGCGACGGGGGAGTAGGGCCAGAGGCCGTCCACGGTCGACGGCGGCAGCAGTGTCCACGCGAGGAGGGCGGCGCCGAATGCCAGCGTCGCCGCGACCGTCACGCGCGAGCGCCTCATGCGCCGATTGTCCCACTGCGGACGACGGCGCAGCGGCGTCAGCGCCGACCGGGGCGGCGTTTCACGAGCAGCCACGGCACCACGGCCGCCGCCATGACGAAGCCCGTGACGGCGAAGGCCCATCCGAAGCCCACGGCGTCGGCGATCGCCCCCGCGAGGAGGGTGCCCGCGATGGAGCCGAGGTCCATGGACATCGAGTAGGTCGACAACGCCTGCCCCCCGTTGCGGTTCGCGCCGATGATGTCGGCCATCAGCGCCTGCGACGCGGGCGCGATCAGCGCGGCCCCCGCGCCGGCGAGGGCGGACAGGGCGAGGAAGAGCCACAACGAGTCCACCCAGCCGAAGAAGACGGTCGCCAGCGCCGACACCGCGAGACCGAGGACCAGGAAGGGCCGACGGCCCATGCGGTCCACCAGTCGGCCGGTCGCCTGCTGCGCGACGGCGTTGCCCAGGGCGAAGAGGGTCAGCGCGATGCCTGCCGCCGTCGCCCCGATCGTGGGGACCGCGGCGGCCATCAGCGGCAGGAGGGCGATGCGCACACCGAAGTTCGACCAGCCGTGCGCGAATCCGGTGACGAGCAGCGCGCGGTAGTACGGCATGCCCATGGCCTCGGCGAGCGTCATCCGCTCCTGGTGCTCGCCCGCCTTCGGCCGCCCACCGGCCCGGCCGCGGAGGAACACCAGCACGACGCCCGCGGCGAGGAACACCGCGCCCGCGTAGATGAAGAACGGGATCCGCAGACCCAGGCCCTGCATGGCGGACCCGAGGATGGGGCCCAGGATGTTGCCGAGCAGGAAGGCGGTGCCATACAGCGACGACGTGTGGCCGCGCTGGGCGGGGGGCGACAGCCGGACGAGCAGGGCCATCGACGAGACCGTGAACATGACCGAGCCCATGCCGCCCAGCCCGCGGAACACCAGCAGCCACCAGAAGTCGGTCGCCAGCCCGCTGAGCGCGCTGGAGGCGCCGACGATGAGGAGGCCGACGAAGTACACCCAGCGCTCACCCAGCCGGTTGACCAGCTCCCCTCCGACCGGGGCGAACACGAGCCGCACGAACGCGAAGACCGACACGATCGACGACGCCGCCATGAGGCCGACGTCGAACGACCGGGCGAACTGGGGCAGGATCGGGGCGACGATGCCGAAGCCGAGCGCGATGAGCATCGCCGAGGCCACCAGCACCCAGATCTCCGGCGGGATCGGAGCCCGCCGCGTCGCCACCTTCACCGTGTCCTCCATCGTCCTCGTCAACGCCCCACCCTAGGTCACCGCGCCGCGGGCCGGATGCTCAGGCGGCGGGCGCACGGGGACACGTGCGCATCGTCGGTAAGGTTGGGGCCATGATCGATCCCAAGTGGCTGCGCACCGACCCCGACCGCGTCCGACGCTCGCAGGCGGCCCGCGGGGCCTCGGTCGAGCTCGTCGACGAGCTGATCGCCGCCGACGAAGCCCGCCGCGCCGCGATCGTCACCTTTGAGACCAGGCGCGCCGAGCAGAAGAACCTCGGCCGGGACGTCGCCAAGGCCAAGGGCGACGAGCGCGCCGTGCTGCTCGAGCGCACCAAGCAGCTCGCCGTCGACGTCAAGACCGCGCAGGCCGACGCCGACGCCGCAGAGGCCGCCTTCACCGACCTCATGAAGCAGGTGGGCAACCTTGTCCTCGACGGCGTCCCGGAGGGCGGCGAGGACGACGGCGTCGTGCTGGAGACGGTCGGCGCCCCGCGCGACTTCGCGGCCGAGGGCTTCGCGCCCCGCGACCACCTCGAGATCGGCGAGCTGCTCGGCGCCATCGACATGGAGCGCGGCACCAAGATCTCCGGCTCGCGGTTCTACGTCCTCACCGGCGTCGGCGCCCAGCTCGAGATGGCCCTGCTCAACCTGGCCATGTCGAAGGCCGCCGAGTGGGGCTTCACGCCGATGATCCCCCCGGCGCTGGTCAAGCCCTCGGCCATGGAGGGCACCGGTTTTCTCGGTCAGGCGGCGCAGGACGTCTACCACCTGCCCGCCGACGACCTCTACCTGGTCGGCACCTCCGAGGTGGCGCTGGCCGCCTACCACGCCGACGAGATCCTCGACGCCGACACCCTGCCCCGGCAGTACGTCGCCTACTCGCCGTGTTTCCGTCGTGAGGCGGGCTCCTACGGCAAGGACACCCGCGGCATCTTCCGGGTGCACTGGTTCGACAAGGTGGAGATGTTCGTCCACTGCGCCCCCGAGGACGCCGAGGCGTGGCACGACCGGCTGCTCGGTTACGAGAAGGACTTCCTGACGGCCCTGGAGATCCCGTTCCAGGTGCTCGACGTCGCCTCGGGCGACCTCGGTCTGTCCGCCGCCCGCAAGTTCGACTGCTACGCGTGGCTCCCCACGCAGCAGCGCTACCGCGAGGTCACCTCGACGTCGAACTGCACCGAGTTCCAGGCCCGCCGCCTGCAGATCCGCGCCCGCTTCGCCGACGGCGTCCGCCCCGTCGCGACCCTCAACGGCACGCTGTGCGCCATGACCCGCATCATCATCATGCTGCTGGAGAACCACCAGCTCGCCGACGGATCCGTGCGGGTGCCTGAGGCGTTGCGGCCGTACCTGGGCGGGCGTGAGGTTCTGGCCCTGTCATGAGCTTCACCCCTCGACTCGTGGCGCTGGACATCGACGGCACCCTCGTCGACCCGTTCGGTGAGATGCCCCGGGAGGTGCACGCCGCCGTCCGGCGCGTCGTCGACGCCGGCGTGCCCGTGGTCCTGTCGACGGGCCGCTCGTGGCTGTCGACTCAGACGGTCTTCGAGGAGCTCGGGCTGCCGCGGGGGTGGGCCGTGTCGTCGAACGGGGCGATGGTGGTGACCTACCCGCCCTTCGAGGTGCGCCACGAGACCCGCTTCGACCCTGCCGAGACCGTGCACCGGGTGGCCGAGCTGGCGCCCACCGCCTGCATCGCCGTCCAGGACGGGCTGCACTGGCGGGTCAACCGCCCCTTCCCGGAGGGCGAACTGCTGGGCGACGTCAGCATCGAGACCATCGACGAGCTCGCCTCCCGCGACGTGTCGCGCGTCATCGTGCGGGACCCGCACAGCTCCGAAGAGGTGTTCAACGGCATGGTGAGCCAGCTCGGACTGCACGAGGTGGCCTACTTCATCGGCTGGTCCGCGTGGCTCGACATCGCGCCCATGGGCGTCGACAAGGCGCACGGGCTGCAGATCGTGTGCGACGAGCTGGGCGTCCGCGCCGCCGACGTGCTGGCCATCGGCGACGGCCGCAACGACATCGAGATGCTGGAGTGGGCCGGGCGGGGCGTCGCGATGGGCGACGCCCCCGACGAGGTCAAGGCCGCGGCCGACGCCGTGACCGGCAACTTCGCCGACCTCGGCACGGTCGACGAGCTCGAACAGTGGTTCCCGCCGAGGATGGCCGACGCCATCTGACGCGGCTCAGTCGGCGGCCCGCACCCGGTACCAGCGGAAACCGTAGCCCTCAAGGGTCACCTGCAGGTCGCCGCGGTGGACCACCGTCGCCTCCCCGTCGAGGAGGTCCTCGACGACGTCGTCCTCCGTCAACGCCCCCGACAGCGATACCGCGACGGGATCGGCGGTGAAGTTGTGCACCGCGACGACGGCGGAGTCGGGCAGCGAGACCCGATGCGCCAGCACGGCCGGCTCACCCGCGTCGATGACCTCGAAGTCGCCCCAGCCCAGCTCGGGGCGCCGGCGACGGATGCTGATCAGCTCGCGCATGAACGCCCACAACGAATCCGGGTCGTGCTCCTGATCCGCGAAGTTGACGTGCGTGGGACCGTAGCCGTCCGGCACGACGCGCTGGATGAGGCGCGACGGCGGGGCGGACGAGAAGTCGCCGTTGCGTCCGGGACCCCACTGCATGGGCGTCCGCACCGCCATGCGTCCCGGGGCGGCCAGGTCCTCGCCCATGCCGATCTCCTCGCCGTAGTACAGCGTCGGAGTGCCAGGGAGCGAGAACATGAGGCTGTAGGCCATCCGGACGCGGCGCGGGTCCCCGCCGAGCATCGGTGGGAGGCGGCGCTTGAGTCCGCGCCCGTAGAGCTGCATGTCCGGGTCTGGGCCGAACGCGTCGAACACCTCCTGCCGCTCGTCGTCGGAGAGCTTGTCGAGGGTCAACTCGTCGTGATTGCGCAGGAACGTGGCCCACTGGCAGGTGGGGTGGATCCGCGGGCGGTCCTGGATGGCCTTGATCAGCGGCGCGGGATCCTCCCTGGCCAGGGACAGGTAGGCGGCCTGCATGCCGATGAAGTCGAACATCATCTGGAGCTCGTCGCCGACGTCGCCGCCGAAGAACTTCAGCTGTTCCTCGTGGGGGACGTTCACCTCGCCGAGGAGGACCGCGTCGCCGCGGCGGCGCTGCATGAAGGCCCGGATCTGCTTGATGACGTCGTGCGGATCGACGGTCATGGTCCGGGTGCCGGTGGTGTGGGCGTTCTGCATCAGGAACGGCACGGCGTCGACCCGGAACCCGTCGATGCCCAGCTCGAGCCAGAAGCCGACGGTGCGCAGGATCTCGTCCATGACATCCGGATTGGCCAGGTTGAGGTCCGGCTGGTGGGCGTAGAAGTGGTGCAGGTACCACTCGCCCGTGCGGTCGTCCTTGGTCCAGATGGAGTCCTCCTCGTCCGGGAAGACGACCTCCGCGGACGTGTCGCCCGGATCGGTGTCGCGCCACACGTAGTAGTCGCGGTACCGGTTCGTCGTGCTCCGACGGGACGCCACGAACCACGGGTGCTCGTCCGAGGTGTGGTTGACGACGAGATCGGCGATGACGCGGATGCCGCGGTCGTGGGCCGTCCGGATGACCTCGACCAGTTGGCCGTGGTTGCCGAGGCGGGGGTCCACGCCGTAGAAGTCCTTGACGTCGTAGCCGTCGTCCCGGTCAGGGGAGGGATAGAACGGCATCAGCCACAGGCAGGTGATGCCGAGCTGGGCGAGGTAGTCGATGCGCTCCGCCAGCCCACCCAGGTCGCCGACGCCGTCGCCGTCACTGTCCAGGTAGGTCTCCACGTCCAGGCAGTAGACGACGGCGCTCTTCCACCACAGGTCGCTGGTGTCGGTGATCCTCATGCGCTTTCTCCTGCCCGGCAGCGGGGGAGGACATGTTCGCCGAACGCGTCGAGGTACGCGCCCTGGTGCTGCCCGACGTAGTGCAGGTAGATGTCGTCGAAGCCGAGGGCGGCGTACTCGCGGATCCAGTCGACGTGCTGTTCCAGGTCGTCCGAGATCCGCACGACCTCGTGCACCGACTCCATCGTGACGTGCTTCGACGCCGCGTCGAACCCCTCGACGGTCGCGATGTCCCACGACAGCGGGTCCCCGAGGACGTTGGAGCGCCACTGGTCGAAGGCGATCTCCTCCGCCTCGGCCATGGTGGGGGCCCATGAGAGATGCAGCTGCAGCGCGATCCGTCCGCGGCCACCCGCCCCGCGGTAGGCGTCGATGACGCCGCGCAGCGCCTCGTGGCTCTGGTTGACGGTGATGAGCCCGTCGGCCCAGGCCGCCGCCCGGGCGGCCGACTCCGCGGAGACGGCCGGTGTGATGAGGAGCGGGGCCTCGTCCGGCCGATCCCACACCTTGGCGCGGTCCACGACGATGTGGCCGCGGTGGCTGACCTCCTCGCCGTCGAGCAGGCGGCGGATCACGTCGACGCACTCCTCCAAGCGCTCGATCCGCTCCTCCTTCGACGGCCACCGGTCGCCCGTGATGGACTCGTTCATGGCTTCGCCGCTGGCGAGCGCGGTCCAGAACCGCCCCGGGAACATCTCGGCGAGTGTGCCGATCTTCTGCGCCACGACGGCTGCGTGGTAGCGCTGACCGGGCGCGCACACGCAGCCGAAGGACAGCGACGTCGTGGCCAGCGCGGCGCCGAGCCAGGACCAGGTGTAGCCGGAGTGCCCCTGCCGCTCGGACCACGGCTTGAAGTGGTCCGAGCACATGGCCATGTCGAAGCCGACCCGCTCAGCGTGCTGCACGTCCAGCAGCAGCTGGCTGGGGGCGATCTGTTCGTGTGAGGCGTGGAAGCCGATTCGGGTCATGGTCCCACTCTGTCCTGAGCGGGAACCGCCTTCAAGGATTCCGGCGGATTGGCCCCCCGTCAGGCCGCGGCGCCTGGCTGGGAACCTCGGCGCACGTCTGCCGCGACGGCCAGGACCCGCTCCGCGGTGACGCGCGGACGCTCAGCGCGATGCGGCAGGCCGCCCTCCTGCTCGATGCGCCGCAGGTGCCGTTTCACCGTGGAGACGGAGCAGCCGATCTTGGCGGCGATCATGCTGAGCGGAAGGTTCGGGTTGGCCGTGCGCAGCCGGTGGATCTCGTGCCGGTCGAACTGTCTCCCCGCGCTGACGCCGGCCATGGCGTCGAGATCCTCTTGGGACACCTCGATCCCGAGGCGGGTGCGGATCTCCTGCCGCTGCCGCCGCGTGGTCCCCGCGACGAACCCGGCCACATCGAACCGGGTCACCGCGTCGGTCAGGCACGTGGCGAGCAGGGGACATGTCCCGCACATCGAGGCCGCCTGCGCCCGCAGCATCGACTGCTCGCGGCGCTCGGCACGCGTGGTGGGTGCTGCGCCGTCGTCGAGTAGACGATGCAGGAAGACGTTGGTGTAGACGACGCACGGTGTGATCTCGGTCATGGCTGCCCCTCGCTGTGAACCGGCGGGGATTCAGCCGTCCCCGCTAGGGTCAACGCTCCCAAGAAATCGCCCGAGCGAGGCGCCAACAGGGTGGGGCCCCATACCTGATTCCTCTGAGTACCGGAGTCGAGCGATTTGAGTACGGGTACTCAATTTCGACGGTCCGTGCTGGGCCCCGGCTGGGCGGAGGCGTGGTTTACTTCGCCGTTCATCCGCCGTTCACCAAGCGGCGCCACATCGCCAACTTTCGGCTATTGCGCGGACGCCGCCCCCCGTGCCGGGAGGCGGCGTCCAGTGGTCGCGGTGCGCGCGGTCAGTCGGTGCCCGATTCCATCGAGGAGCCCGCGACGGCCCCGTCGACGTCCGACGGCCCGGTGGCGCCCAGCTCGGCGATCGCGGCGGCGCCGCCCGCCTCGAGGCGGCCGATGAGGTCCTGGTGCCCGGCGAGCAGGGTGCCCTGGGCGGCGTAGAGCTCCAATTTCTCGCGGGAATCGGCGATGTCCAGGTTGCGCATGGTCAACTGCCCGATGCGGTCGGTGGGCCCGAAGGCCGCGTCCTCGACGCGCTCCATGGAGAGCTTGTGCGGCTGGTACGACAGGTGCGGGCCGCGGGTGTCGAGGATGGTGTAGTCGTCGCCGCGGCGCAGCCGGAGGTCCACCTCACCGGTGACGGCGGAGGCCACCCAACGGGTGATGGACTCGCGCAGCATGAGCGACTGGGGATCCAGCCAACGGCCCTCGTAGAGGAGGCGGCCGAGGCGGAGCCCCTCGGAGCGGTAGTTGGCGAGCGTGTCCTCGTTGTGGATGGCGCTGAGCAGCCGCTCGTACGCGATCCACAGCAGCGCCATGCCGGGCGCCTCGTAGATGCCGCGGGACTTGGCCTCGATGATGCGGTTCTCGATCTGGTCGCTCATGCCGAGGCCGTGCCGCCCGCCGATGGCGTTGGCCTCCATGACCAGCGCGACCGCGTCGTCGAAGCGCGTGCCGTTGATGGCGACCGGGCGGCCGAGTTCGAAGCGGACGGTGACGTCCTCGGTGGCGATGTCCACCGTCGGGTCCCAGTACCGGACGCCCATGATCGGCTCGACGGTCTCAAGCGAGACGTTGAGGTCCTCGAGCGTCTTGGCCTCGTGCGTCGCGCCCCAGATGTTGGCGTCGGTCGAGTACGCCTTTTCCTTGGAGTCCCGGTAGGGGAGATCGCGCTCGGTGAGCCACTGGCTCATCTCGTCGCGGCCACCGAGTTGGTGGACGAAGTCCTCGTCGAGCCAGGGCTTGTAGATGCGCAGCTGCGGGTTGGCCATCAGGCCGTAGCGGTAGAAGCGCTCGATGTCGTTGCCCTTGTACGTGGAGCCATCACCCCAGATGTACACGTTGTCCTCGGCCATGGCCCGCACCAGCAGCGTGCCGGTGACGGCCCGCCCGATGGGCGTGGTGTTGAAGTACGCCTTGCCGGCGGAGCGGATGTGGAAGGCTCCGCACGCGAGTGCCGACAGGCCCTCCTCGACGAGCTGGAACCGGCAGTCCACCAGGCGCGACAGTTCCGCGCCGTACTGGAGGGCGCGGCCGGGCACGGACTCGATGTCCGGCTCGTCGTACTGGCCGATGTCGGCGGTGTAGGTGCAGGGCACGGCCCCCGCCTCGCGCATCCAGGCGACGGCGACGGAGGTGTCGAGGCCGCCGGAGAAGGCGATATCGACGCGCTCGCCCACGGGAAGGGAAGTCAGAACTTTGGACACGGGGATCAGAGTAACCGCTCGGGGCGAGCCCGCTCGTGACGGGCCACGTGGCGGAAGGCGCGTCACCGGGGCCTCGCCGCCCTCGCTGGTAGGCTGGCCGCCGATCAGCTGCCCCACCCACAGAGGATTCCTTCGTATGCGCCAACCCCATGCCGTCATCGTCCTCCCCAACAATGTGGAGATCGACGCGCGTGCGCACCGCAACGGCCTCGCACTGACTGAAGCGGGGTTCAAGGTCACGATGCTCGGGTTTGGGCCTGCCGATTCGGGCGCCATCAGCGGCATCCCCTACCACGTGCTCTTCACGCCGACCCGACCCAAGAAGCTCAGCATCACCTACCGGGTAGTGCGCAAGAGCTTCCATCTGGCTGCTCGTCGTCGGCCCCCGGCGGCGGTCCTCAAGGCGGTCGGAAAGGTCGACGCCGCGACGTTCGCCGCGCAGCGTGCGCTGGCAGCGGCGAAGAAGCGGGTCACCGCGCCGCGGGTGACGCCATCGCGCCCCGACCCCACGACCTGGCAAGGCATGCTGCCGTTCATCCCCGACATGGAGAAGGTCCTCATGCCGAAGCTCATCGAGCTGGAGCCGGACCTCATCATCCCAGACGTCCACCTCCTCCACCTGGCCAACACCGCCGCCCAGCGGTTCCGCAACCAGGGGCGCAAGGTCGCCGTCCTCTACGACGCGCGGGAATACGTCTACGGCCTGGCCAGCGACGACCGCAACGTGCTCGAGGGGTTTCCTGCCCTGGAAGCCGAGCAGATCCGCCAGTGCGATGCCGTGGTCACGGTGTGTGAACCGATCGCGCAGTTCCTGCACGAGAAGTACGACATCCCGGTGCCGCCGCTCGTCCCCAACGCACCGATCGGGAACCTGCCCCGGACTGCCAGGCCCATGACGATCCGGGACTTCCTCGACATCCCAGCGGACGCGCCCCTCATGGCGTACGCCGGCGGGCTCTCGGTGCACCGCGGGGTCCACGACGCCGTCGAGGCCCTCACGGAGCTCCCCGGCGTCCACCTGGCCCTGGGGGCCCGTCGGCCCAGCTCCTACACGCTCGAGCTGGAAGAGCTCGCGACACGTCTCGGGGTGAGGGACCGCCTTCACTTCGTGCCTTTCGCTCCCACCCATGAGGTCGCCGAGTACCTCGCGTCGGCCACCCTCGCGGTGTTCCCCTTCCTCCCGGTCGGTAATCACAACTGGGCCGCGCCCAACAAGTACTTCGAGTCAGTGCAGGCCCGTCTTCCGATCATCACCTCGAACATGGAGTGGTTGGGCGAGAGGGTTACCCGGCTCGGCATCGGAGAGGTGTTCGAGCACTCCAACCCCAGCGATCTCGCGCGGGCGGCACGGCTCGTCCTGGCCGACCTGGACCGATACAGGGCCCTGATCACGGACGAACTCGTGGCCGAGCACACCTTCGAGCACTTCAGCGGTGCCCTCATCGACACGTGCCTGGAGATCCTTCCCGACAAGTTGCGTCCGGGCCTGCGCCCAGTGGATGTGTCGGCGAATCTCCGGAGCATCCGTCGGGACATGCTGGGGCAGCGCGCCCGCCTGGCCGACTCCGACCTCTTCGAACCTCGCCCGCGGCTGCGGATCGGGACCGCCAACTCTGCCGGCCAGGCGCGCATGTGGGCGCACTCCCTGATGCGCGAGTACCCGCGGGTCATCGCCGAGTCCGTGTGGCTCCACCGGGATCAGCCCATGGGTTTCCCTGTGGACGAGATCATCACGCCCTCCCAGCAGCACACTCCCTTCTGGCAGCAGCGGATGAAAAACCGCCTCGAGGATCGCGTCACTCACGTGCTCCACGAGTCGGGGAGGCCGTTGGTCGGCTCCGCCTTCGGCAGGGCCTTCTGGCAGGAGAGCGCGTGGATGTCGTCCGTCGGGATCCGTCAGGGCCTGGTGTTCCATGGCTCGGACATCCGCAATCCGCGCCGACACGCGGAACTCGAACCGTGTTCACCGTTTGCGGACCCTGGGGATGAGGAGATGGCCGAGCTGACGCAACAGTTGCAGCGGAGCGTCGACCGGATCACACCGCACGTACTGGCGTTCGACGGCCCCGTCTTCGTCACCACGCCGGACCTTCTCGACTACCTTCCGGACGCCACGGTCCTGCCTGTGGTGGTCGACACCGATCTGTGGCACTCCGATCTCGTGCCGCTGTCCGGGGCGCACACCCCTGCGGTCTTCCACATCCCCAACAAGTCCGGCCTCAAGGGGTCGGACGTCGTCGACGCCGTGTGCGAACGGCTCGAGGCGGAGGGGCTCATCCGGTATGTCCGCGAGGAGAACTTGCCGCACACCCGCGTGCGACAGCACATGCTGGAGTCCGACATCGTCGTGGATCAGCTGCGCGTCGGAGACTACGGACTCACCGCGGTCGAGGCCATGAGCTCTGGCAAGGTCGTCATCGGGCATATCGCCGACCGGGTGCTGGCCCGTTACGAGACCGAGCCGCCGATCGTGCGTGCCACGTGCGCCACGTTCGAGGAGGTGCTTCGATCGGTGATCGCGGACAGGGAGCGGGCAGCAGACCTGGGTCGCCGCGGGCGGGAGTACGCAGTCGCGCAACACGACGGGCGGCGCTCCGCCCAGATACTGGCGTCCTTCGTCGGAGAGAACTGAGGCCCAGTGTGAAGAACGTCATGGTCATCTACGGGACCCGGCCGGAGGCTGTGAAGGTCGCCCCGCTGATCCGCGCCCTGAGGGAGTCCGACGTGCTGACGCCCATCGTCGTGAGCACCGGTCAGCACCGTGAGATGCTCGATCAGGTGAACCGGTGGTTCGGTATCGAACCCGACCACGACCTCGACGTGTTCAAGGCCGGGCAGTCGTTGACCGAACTCTCGGCACGCATCCTCACGGATCTTCCGGCCGTCCTTCAGCGTTACGCCCCCGACGCCGTCGTCGTCCAAGGTGACACCACCACGGTCGCGATGGCGGCCATCGCCTGCTTCTACGAGCAGGTGCCCGTCGTGCATCTGGAGGCGGGACTGCGCTCCGGCGACATCACCTCACCCTTCCCGGAGGAGGCCAACCGGCGCCTGGCGGGTCAGGTCACGGCGCTGCACTTGGCGCCGACCAGTGCCGCGCGAGACAACCTTCTCCGCGAGAACTTCGACCCCGCGGCCGTCGTGGTGACGGGCAATACCGTCATCGACGCGCTGCAATGGACGGCCGATCAGCCGGTTCGGTTCCAGGACGAACGTATTGCGGCAAGCGCCGCGTCCGGGCGCCCGATGATCCTGCTGACGACGCACCGACGGGAGAACTGGGGCGAGCCCATGCTCCACATCGGCGCCGCGGTGCGGCGCCTGGCGGAGCGCTTCCCCGACCACGTCGTCGTCTTCCCGGCCCACAAGAACCCGACTGTGCGGGAGGCGATCATCCCGCTCATCGGCGACCTGCCCAATGTCATTGTGTGCGAGCCGCTCGACTACCCAGAATTCGTCCACGCGCAGCGGCTGTCCCGCATCGTGCTCACCGACTCGGGTGGCGTCCAGGAGGAAGCCCCCAGCTTCGGCCGGCCCGTCCTGGTCCTGCGCGACAACACGGAGCGCCCCGAGGCGGTCACCGCCGGTACGGTCAAACTCATCGGGACCGACGCAGACCGGATCGTGGCCGAGGTGTCGCAGCTGATCGAGGACCCGGCCACCTACGAGCGTATGAGCCAGGCGGTCAACCCGTACGGCGACGGCCATGCGTCGCACCGCTGTGTCGCGGCGATCGCCGCGCTCCTCGGGGTGGGCGAGCGGGTCGCCGAGTTCGAGGTCAGCGCCGGCTGAGGCGTCTGCGGATCCTCCGTAGCCGGCGAACGGCCCCACGGAGCCGGTCCTGGATCCGGACCATCCGCGTGGCCCGCAGGTCGGCGAGTTCCTTCTCCACGGCGGCCAGCCGCTGGACGAGGGCACTGTTGTCCCCGGAACTCTCGAGCGCATCGGCGAACGCGGCGAAGGTGAAGCCGAGGGTCTCCTCCAACTCCCTGTAGCGATCGCGCCAGTAGTCGTTGTCCATCTCGCGCCGCATCATGAGGTGATCAGCTCCACTTCTCGACTCGTCGTGGCCTCGGGGCCGCATTGTCTCCTGACGGAGGCGGCGGCCTCTGCCGAAAGCGTCAGGAAGAGGTCCGGGTCCTCGTACAGTCGCGCGATCTGCGCGGCTACCCCCTCCGCCGACTCCGGCGCTGCGAGTAGGCCGTTGAGCTCGTGCTGGACGTATTCGGGGATGGCGGCGATGTCGGTGGAGATGGGGACGAGACCCGACGACATCGCCTCGCACATGGACACGCCCTGTGAGTCGAAGCGCGTGGGGGTGAGGAACACGCCGTGCTCAGCGTGGACGCCCGGAATGTCCTCTTGCCGGAGAAACGTCGGGAGGATGTTGACGTTGGGCAGACCCGCGATCCGGGCAGTGAGCCGCTCGCGGAGCGGGCCGTCGCCGTACAGGTCGAACTGCAGGTTGGGGAAGAAGTCGTGATCCGCCAGGATCTCGATGGCCCCGACGGTGAGATCCATGGCGTACTTGCGCGACGCGTAGGACCTGATCGCCAAGATCCTGGTCCGGGCCGCGGCGTCCTTCTCGCGGTATGGGAACAGGTCCGTGTCGATGAC
>Ga0247728_10101_pt1 | contig 18890 bp, 17 predicted proteins | sample SalenrCarbi39_FD_183048 | JGI IMG/M metagenome (GOLD analysis project Ga0247728, IMG submission 183048) | Saline wetland microbial communities from Lincoln, Nebraska, United States - Carb-i39 | ecosystem: Environmental > Aquatic > Non-marine Saline and Alkaline > Salt marsh | place: USA: Nebraska...
TCTGCCAGGCGCCTGAGATGGACCGTCTCGTAGTCGGAGTAGTGGAACACGAGCGCCTCCGGGTGTCGGGACACGACGCCCGCCAGCCAGTCCGCGAACTGCTCGGCCAGTTGCACCTCGCGGCAGCCGCCGCCGGCCTCGAAGCGGCTGAACTCGTGATAACTCGACTCGCCGTCCACCGTGAGCAGCGCGCCCCACAGGTACACCGTGCCGTCGTCGGAGGTCTCGATGTCCAGGTCCACCTCGACGGCGGAGCGCGGCACGCCGATGGCGTCCACACTCACCCGCTCGAGTTCCACCCCACGGGCAAGCATACGGGCGCGGGTCGCCGCCTGGCGCAGGCGCTGTTCCGCTCGGTCGCGGTGTCCGGTGTGCGGCAGGTAGCGGGGGAGGAGCGCGTCGACGTCCGCCTCCGCGAGCTGCGCGACCGTGGAGATCCCCAGGCCCAGGAGCGTCTGGAGCTCCCGCACGTCGAGCGGCGCCTTGGAGATCCGCAGCGACAGGTCGTCGTCGTCGATGCGCGGGCGGCACACCTGCCACCACGAGCACCATTCGCACTCCTTGACCCGGATGGGGCGCACGACGGGCGGCGGATCGTCGACGCCGGTGCGCGCGGCCGCCTGCTCCGCCACGTGGACGCGGAAGCGGTGCTCGTGGTCGTAGCGCTCGAACGCCGAGCGCAGCTTGTGCCCGGCGGTCCGGGAGTAGGTGCGGATGAACTTGTGGCTGAGATCCACCCAGGTGGCGGCCGGCGCGCCGTCGGGGCCACGGTCGTCACCGACGACGGCGGCGACCGGCTCTCCCGAGGCGAAGCCGCACGACTCCAGCAGCCGCCAGTGGTGCGCCAGTTCCAGCAGGGCCCCCTCCCGGTAGACCCGGTACCGCTGATCGGGCAGGACGGCGCGGCGCCCCACGTCCTCCAGAGGCGACCAGCTGAGCGTCGTGGCGCCCATCTGCTTCTCCCGGACGCGATAGGGCTTGACCTTCAGCGGGTGGTAGCCGGGGGTCCCAGCGGCGGTGTCGGCGCCACGGACCAGCGCGTCCGGCCGCCCGCTGCGGTGCCCGTCGAGGTCCAGGGGCAGGACCCCGCCGACGACGACCGGCGCCCGGGCGGCCATGGCCGCGAGGCAGGCCTCCTCGCGCTCCTCCCAGGAGGCGCCGGCGGCATGGAGCCCCCGCAGGTCCACCGCGCCCGGCGTCTCCACCAGCCGCGCGAGCACCTCGTCGCGGAAGTCCGACCCGCCCTGGAACGACTCGCGCAGCGACTCGTCGATGGGCTCCTCCGGCTTGGCCACCGTCGGGTCGAAGGTGTGGAACGTCTTGACCGGGCAGCTGCGGGCCGCGTACGCGTCGAGGACGAAGCCCCCCACCTCAGGCCTTCCGGGCGCGGTGCAGCGCGACGATGCCCCCGGTGAGGTCCCGCCACTCGACGTCGACCCATCCGGCGGCGGTCATGAGCCCGGCGAGGGTCCGCTGGTCCGGCCAGGCCAGGATCGACTCGGCCAGGTACTCGTACGCCGCGCGGTTGCTCGAGAGGCGGGCCATCAGGGGCAGCGCCGTGGGGAGATAGGTGGTGTACAGGCTCCGGAAGGCCGGGTGCGTCGGCGTCGAGAACTCGTTGACGACCAGCCGGCCCCCCGGCCTGGTGACGCGCAGCATCTCCCTGAGCGCGGCGGTGGTGTCCTCGATGTTGCGCAGCCCGTAGCTGATCGTCACGGCGTCGAACGTGTCGTCCTCGAACGGCAACGCCATGCCGTCGGCGTTGACGAAGTCCAGGAAGGGGAAGTTGGCCCGGCCCTCGTGCAGCATGCCGTAGGAGAGGTCCGCCGCCGTGACCCGCGCCCCGCGTTCAGCGATCGCGGCCGACGACTTCGCAGTCCCGGCGGCCAGATCCAGGACGTGCTCGCCCGGCCGCGGGGCGATGGCGTCGACCGTGGCCCGGCGCCAGGCCCGGTCCTGGCCGAGCGACATGATCGAGTTCATGAGGTCGTAGCGGTGCGCGACGGCGTCGAACATCCGCTGCACGTCCGCCCTCCGCTTGTCCAGCGTGGCCCGGTCATTCTGCATTCCTGCAGCCTAGCGGTGGCCGGCGACGAGATGCCCGGCCCACCGGGCATGCTGGGGGCATGACGCACCCCCCGGGCGGCCAGGTCACGCGCTTCGTGCTCGTGCACGGGTCGATGTCGTCGGCGGCACAGTGGGACGACTATCCGGCGTTGCTGCGCGGCCGCGACGTCGTGGCGGTCGATCTGCCCGGACACGGGACGCGGCGCCGCGACGCCTTCACGCTCGGCCGGGCGGCCGCCGTCCTCGATGAGGCGGGCGCAGGCCGCCCGGACTCGGTCCTCGTCGGCCACAGCCTGGGCGGCTACGTCGCGGCGCGGTACGCGGCCGAGCGGCACGGGCCGGCCGGGCTGGTCCTCATCGGCGCCACCGGCGACCCCGGCGGGATCGTGGCCGCCCCGTACCGCGCGTTCGCCGCCGCGGCGGGACGGATCCCGTCGCCGGCCCTGGTCCGCGCGCGGCTGGCGGTGGCCCGCCGCCTCGGCGTACGGGACGCCCTCCTGCCGGACGCCGCCGACTACCCCGCGCTGCCGGCCGTGTGGCGCGCGGTCGCGGAGGCGTGCGGGCCCGCCGACGTCGCGCGCGTCGCCTGCCCGATCCTGCTGGTCAACGGCCGGTTCGACCAGATGCGCGTCGACGAGCGGCGCTATCTGAGGCTCGCCCCGACGGCCCGCCTCGCGGTGGTGCCGGGGGCCACGCATCTGGCCCCGCTCACGCACCCGGAGCGGGTCGCGGAGCTGCTGCGCCGGTTCGCCGACGACCTGTCCGGCTGAGCGGCGAACTGCCTCCCGGTGGGACGGCCCGGACGGGCCGATGTGCCCGCGCTTCGGCGATGGGTCACAATGGCGGGCGTGGCTAAGAAAGACGTCGTGCTCCAGGTCGACAACCTCAAGAAGGCCTACGGGCCGGTGACCATCGTCGAGAACTTCTCGATGAGGGTGCACGCGGGCGAGGCGGTGGCCCTGACGGGGCGCAACGGCGCCGGGAAGTCGACGGTGCTGCGCTGCCTCGTCGGCGCTGACCGCCCGGATGAGGGCACCGTCACCGTCAACGGCACCAAGGTCACCGAGACCAACCCCGAGATCCGGCGCGCCGTCGCCACCGTCATCGACGATCTCGACTTCTTCCCCGACCTCAGCGTTGTCGAGCACCTCGACCTCCTCGCGCGGGCCCACGGCCTGCACGAGCCGGACGCGCTGGTCGACGAGGTGCTCGAGGAGGTGCAGCTGGTGCCGCAGGCCGGGCAGCTGCCCAGCACGCTGTCGTCGGGTCAGCGCCGCCGCCTGGCTCTGGCCACCGCCTTCGTGCGGCCGCGCCAGCTGCTGGTGTTGGACGAGCCGGAGCAGCGCCTCGACGTCGAGGGCGTCGCCTGGCTGGGGGAGCGCCTCAAGGCCGAACTCGACGGCGGGCTGGCCATCGTGCTGGCGAGCCACGAGCCGGCGCTGCTGCAGGCCATCGGCGCCCGCGAGCTGCGCCTCGAGGGCGCGCGATGACGGACGAGAGGCTCACCGACGTCGGAGTCGTCGACGAGAAGCAGCTCAAGCTGCTCATGCGCGACTGGCGCCGCGGGCGCGCCGACCGGAACCTGTGGCAGGCGCTGTCCGACGGCTACGTCATGGTGTTCTCGATCGTCGTCATCGGCGCGATGCTGGTGTCGTCGATCCTCCAGGCGCAGGAGACGGCGGCCGTGTGCGACACCGACGGGTGCGTCGCGGCGCGCGGCCTGCTGCCGTGGGCCTCGGTGGCGGGCGTGCTGGCCTTCACCCTGGTCGTGTCGCGGCTGTTCGGGCCCGTCGCCGCCTCCGCTGCCGAGGGGTTCTGGCTCATGGACGGGCCCACGGACCGACGCCGCATCCTCGCGGGGCGTCTCTTCGGCGCGATCGGCGCCGCGGGCGCGCTGGGCGCTGCCGCGGGCGCGCTGATCGCCGCGCTGACCGGGTCCGGCCCCGTCGAGATCGGGATCTGGGCGCTGGCGGGCGGGTTGGGCGCCGCGGGGCTCATCGCGTTCGCGGCCGCCGAGCAGGGCCTGGACCGGCACTGGATCGTCACCGGCGTGCAGTGGCTCATCGGGGCCGCGGCCATCGGCACCATGGTGCTGCTCGTCAGCGGCGCCGCCGGCTGGATGGACCTCGGCCGGCTCACGCTGCTGGCCGTGGAACTCGCGCTGATCATCGCCGGGGTGGGCCTGCTACTCGTCGTCGCCGCCGGCTTCCTCGCGTACCGGCGGTTGCGCAACATCAAGCGCCAGCGCCTCACGTCGGGTGGCTCGCTCATCAGTGGACTGCAGGGCGCCGCCTTCGCGCTCGAGTTCGCGCTCATCCGCGACATCCTCGTCGAGGCCAAGGCGCGGCAGCGCGGCCACGTCCGGCCGACGCGCGGCCTCGGACACGGGACGACGGCGCTCGTCATGCGCGACGTCCAGCGCCTGTGGCGCCAGCCCCTGCCGCTGGTCACGCTCGTCGCGACCATCGTCGTGCCCTACGCCGTGCAGGCGCTGGGCCTGGCCATGCTCAACCCGCCCATCTCGGCGCTGGTGCTGCTGGCGGCGCTGGTGCCCTTCATGAACTCCCTGCGCGTCCTGACCCGCACCAAGGGTTTGCAGCGCTGCTTCCCGTTCGATCCCGGACAGCTGCGCACGGCCGCCATGATCGTCCCCGCCGTGCTGGCGCTCCTGTGGACCGTCGGGGCCTTCCCCGCCTTTTTGGGCGTCGCCGGGGGAGTGACGACCGACCCGGTGAGCGCCGCCTCTGCCGCGCTGGTCACCGGCGTGGCCGGCCTCCTCGGCGCGGTGCGCTGGGTGTCGGCCAAACCTGCCGACTACTCCGGCCCCATCGTCTCCACCGGGGTGGGCGCCATGCCGCCGGGCCTCATGTTCTCGCTCCTGCGCGGCATCGACATGGTGGCGCTCATCACGCTGCCCATCGTCTTCAACTGGCCTGCGTGGATCTCGCTGATCATCGCGCTGATCGCCTTCTCCCTGCTGCGCAGCGGCATCGACCGCGACTCGCTCATGGACCAGCAGGCCGAGCAGAAGCGGATGCTCGAGGAGGAGCGGGCGCGTCGCAGCGGTGCTCCCGCCGCGGGCAAGCAGAAGATCCAGGTGCAGCGGAAGCGCTGACCGGGCTCAGTCAATCCTGACCGGGCTCAGTCCAGCCCGAGCGCCTGCAGCATCGGCACGAACTTCGCGGCGGTCTCGGCGAGTTCCGCCTCGGGGGACGAGTCCGCGACGATCCCCGCGCCCGCGAACAGCTGGATCTCCGCCGGGTCGGTCGCACGGACCTGGCCGCCGCGCAGCGCGATGGCCCATTCGCCGTCGCCCTGGGCGTCGACCCAGCCGACCGGCCCGGCGTAGCGGCCACGGTCGAGGGACTCCAGCTCGCTGATGATGTCGAGCGCCATATGGGTCGGCGTGCCGCACACGGCGGCGCTGGGGTGCAGGGCCGCGGCCAGCGTCAGCGCGCTGGCCTCCTGGCACACGACGCCGGTGATGTCGGTGGCCAGGTGCATGACGTTGGGGAGCTTCAGCACCGACGGCGCCTCGGGGACGTTCATGGCCTGGCAGTAGGGCGCCAACGCCGAGGCCACGGACTCGACGGCGAACTCGTGCTCGGAGATGTCCTTCTGCGAGCGCGCCAACTCCGCGGCCTTCGCCAGCGGGTCGGTGCCCTCGGCGTCCTTCCACACGGTCCCGGCCAGCACCCGCGACGTCACGAGCCCGCCCTGGCGCCGCAGCAGGAGCTCGGGCGTGGCGCCCACGAGGCCGTCGACGAGGTAGGCCCACGTCATCGGGTAGCCGGCCAGCAGCCGGCCGAAGAGGTGCCTGAGGTCGAACGGGGCGTCGGAGCGCACCAGCAGGTCTCGGGCGAGGACGACCTTGTGCACCTCGCCGCGGCGGATGAGCTCGACGACCTCGGCGACGATGTCGGTCCAGACGCCCTCGCCCATCGAGCCGCCCAGCACCTCGAGCCCGCCAGGGCGGCGGGTGGGCTCCGCCACCGGAGGCAGCGCCGTCGACCGGTGCGCGGGGCCCAGGCGCGTCATCCAGGACAACTCGCCGCGCCGGCCCACGATCACCTCGGGGACTATGAGGACCGAGCGGTCCTCGGACCGGTCGGGGTCGAAGGTGAAGCTGCCGACCGCCAGGGGCCCGGTGCCGAACTCCCCAGGCATCTCGGAGTCGTGGTCGATGTGGTCGGAGATCTCGTCCCACCAGACGTCGGCGGCCTCGAGGGTGTCGGTCTCGAATCGGGCGACCTCGCCCAGCGCCACGAAGCCGTCGCCGCGGCGCACGAACGCGCATCCGGGTGCCGACTCGGGCAGGAAGCGCTCGAGCGGCCCGGGGTCGGGGATGGCGACGGTGGTCGCACGCATCCTTGCGCTGCCGAAGTCCAGAATCACCTTCGCGAGCATAGCGGCTCGGCGTGATCTGGTCGCGCTGGGCGCGTGCCTGCGGTGGCCGTGGACGGGCCGTCCGCGCCCGGCAAGGGGTGATGGATTACGCAACGTAGTAATGGCGTAAATGGGTCACAGAAGCCCTTGTCAATACCGGGTGTGGGTGTGTCGGACCGTTTGGTCTGACTATCGGCGCACCCCTAGACTGACCCCCGAGATCCGCCCCCAGACAGGAGTCCTGCATGTCGAACGCCAAGCCTGATGGCGCGGCGCCCGCCGACACCCCGACCGAGTCCGACGTCATCGTCGTCGGCGCAGGGCCCGGCGGTTCGACCACCGCCGCCTATCTGGCCCGGCACGGGCTGTCGGTCACGCTGCTGGAGAAGTCCCACTTCCCACGCGAAAAGGTCTGCGGCGACGGTCTCACCCCGCGCGCGACCCGTGCGCTGACGCGGCTGGGCATCGACACGTCCGAGGAGAACGGCTGGCTCCACAACAAGGGGCTGCGCGTCTACGGCGGCCGGACCGAGCCGTTCGAGCTGCCCTGGCCCGAACTGACGGACTTCCCGCCCTACGGCCTCGTGCGGCCGCGCTCGGACTTCGACGACATGCTGGCCCGCCACGCCGTCGCGCAGGGCGCCACGCTGATCGAGGGCGCCAACGTCGACGGCGCGGTGCTCGACGACCGCACGGGCCGGATCACCGGTGTCAGCACCAAGGACGGCCGGACCTTCAGCGCGCCGTACGTCGTCGCCGCCGACGGCAATTCCTCGCGGCTGTCGGTGTCCATGGGCCTGAACAAGCGTGACGACCGCCCCATGGGGGTGGCGGTGCGGACGTACTACACCTCGCCTCGCACGCACGACGACTACCTCGAGTCCTGGCTCGAGCTGTGGGACGGCAAGCCGCACGAGTCGACCCTGATGCCGGGCTACGGCTGGATCTTCGGCATGGGCGACGGCACCTCCAACGTCGGCCTCGGCGTGCTCAACACGTCGAAGAGCTTCGGCAAGACCGATTACCGGGAACTGCTCAAGCGCTGGCTGGACAACACGCCGGAGGAGTGGGGCTTCCGCGACCAGAACATGGTCGGCAAGGTGCAGGGCGCGGCCTTGCCGATGGCGTTCAACCGCCAGCCGCACTACGGCCGCGGCCTCGTCCTGGTCGGCGACGCCGGCGGCATGGTCAACCCCTTCAACGGCGAGGGCATCGCGTATGCGATGGAGTCGGCCGAACTCGCGGCCGCCGCGCTCGCCGAGGCGCTGTCCCGCGGCGCCGGCACCTCCTCGGCGGAGAAGGCCATGCAGGCGTACCCCCAGCAGCTCAAGTCGTCTCTGGGTGGCTACTATCGGCTCGGCACGATCTTCGTCCAGCTCATCGGAGATCCGAGGATCATGCACCTGTGCACCAAGTACGGGCTGCCCCGCAAGACCCTGATGCGCTTCGTCCTGAAGTTGCTGGCCAACCTCACCGACGCGCATGGCGGCGATGCCATGGACCGCATCATCAACGCACTGTGCAAGGCCGCGCCCTCGGCCTGACCGGAAGGAAGTAGCAAGGATGAACCCTTACATCCCGATCGTGGGCATGGTGGCGCTCGCCACCATCTTCGTCGTGATCTCGATGTCGCTCAGCCTCGTCCTCGGTCCGCGGCGGTACAACCGGGCCAAGTACGACAGCTACGAGTGCGGCATCCAGCCCACCCCGCAGCCCGTCGGCGGCGGCCGGTTCCCGGTCAAGTACTACATCACGGCGATGCTGTTCATCGTCTTCGACATCGAGGTCGTCTTCCTGTTCCCCTGGGCGGTCGCCTACCGCCAGCTGGGCACCTTCGCGGTCATCGAGATGATCGTGTTCATCATCACCGTCTTCATCGCGTACTTCTACGTCCTGCGCCGCAAGGGCCTCGACTGGGATTGAGAGGAATCCACCACCAATGGGTATCGAAGATAAGCTCCCCAGCGGCATCCTCCTGACCACGGTCGAGGGTGTCTTCGGCTGGCTCCGGAAGGCCTCGTTCTGGCCCGCCACCATGGGCCTGGCCTGCTGCGCCATCGAGATGATGGCCTACGGCACGCCGCGCTACGACGCCGGCCGATGGGGCCAGGAAGTGTTCCGCGCCTCGCCGCGCCAGGCCGACCTCATGATCGTGTCCGGTCGCGTCTCGCAGAAGATGGCCCCGGTCATCCGTCAGGTCTACGACCAGATGCCGAACCCCAAGTGGGTCATCTCGATGGGCGCCTGCGCGTCGTCGGGCGGCATGTTCAACAACTACGCCATCGTGCAGGGCTGTGATCACTTCCTGCCGGTCGACATGTACATCCCCGGCTGCCCGCCGCGGCCCGACATGCTCATCGACGCGATGTTCAAGCTGCGCGAGAAGGTGCAACACCGGCCCATCGGCCCGAACGAGACCGCCGCGATCGAGGATGCCGAGCGCGCCGCGCTGGTCGCCCCCGCCAAGGTCGAGATGAAGGGACTCATGCGATGAGCGAGACCCAGCCCGAGCAGAACCTGCCGGCCGAGGCCGCGGCCCCGGAGTCGCAGCCAGTGTTCGCCCGCCGGGCGGGCATGTGGTCCAGCGGCGCCGGTGACACGTCCGGCTATGGCGGCCTGCGCCGCGACCTGGCGATGCCGGGCCGCTCCGAGGGTCCCTTCGGCGAGCCGCACGACTCGGTCCTCGGCCGCGCGCTCGAGGTCATCCCGGCCCTGCGTGACGCGCGGGTCCTGTTCGACCGCGACGAGCTCACCATCTACGTCCCCCGCGAGCAGCTGACCGACGTCGCGCGGCAGTTCCGCGATGACGCGTTCCTGCGCTTCGAGGTGTGCGTGTCCGTCTCCGGCGTGCACTACCCGCAGGAGACCGGCTCCGAGCTGCACGTCGTCTACCACCTGCTGAGCTACACCCACAACCGTCGGGTGCGCCTCGAGGTGACCTGCCCGGAGGAGGATCCGCACGTGCCCTCCGTCGTGGCGACCTACCCGATGGTCGACTACCACGAGCGCGAGACCTGGGACATGTTCGGCGTCATCTTCGACGGCCACCCGTCACTGACCCGCATCCTCATGCCCGACGACTGGAAGGGCCACCCGCAGCGCAAGGACTACCCGCTCGGCGGCGTCGACGTCGAGTACAAGGGTGCTAAGGTCCCCGCCCCCGATAACCGGAGGAGCTACTCCTGATGAGCACGCACGCAGCGACCGAAGACGTCTTCTCCGGCGCCGACGACGTCCACGCCGACCGGGTGTACCTGGCGCAGGGCGGCGACTGGTCCGACATCGCCTCCGAGCAGGCCGAACGCGGCGACGAGACCATCGTCGTCAACATGGGCCCGCAGCACCCCTCCACGCACGGCGTGCTGCGCCTGATCCTCGAGATGGACGGCGAGACCGTCGAGTCCATCCGTCCGGGCATCGGCTTCCTGCACACCGGCATCGAGAAGAACATGGAGTACAAGACGTGGACCCAGGGCGTGACCTATGTCACGCGCATGGACTACGTCGCGCCGCTGTTCAACGAGGCGGTCTACTGCCTCGCCGTCGAGCGGCTCCTCGGTGTCACCGATGACATTCCCGAGCGCGCCAGCATCATCCGCGTCCTCGTCATGGAGCTCAACCGCATCGCCTCGCACCTGGTTGCCATGGGCACCGGCGGCATGGAGATCGGCGCGCTCACCGTCATGACGGTCGCCTTCCGCGAGCGCGAGATGATCCTGGACTTCCTCGAGGGCCTGTCCGGCCTGCGGATGAACCACGCGTACATCCGCCCGGGCGGCGTGGCCAACGACCTGCCGGAGGACGGGCTCAGCCACCTGCGCACCGTCATCGACTGGCTGAAGAAGCACCTCCCCGAGTACGCGACGTTCTGCAACGAGAACCCGATCTTCATCGGCCGCCTCTCGAAGGTGGGCGTCATGGACCTCACCGCGGCGACCATGCTCGGCATGTCCGGGCCGCCCCTTCGCGCCACCGGCTACGACTGGGACCTGCGCCGTACCCAGCCGTACTGCGGCTACGAGACCTACGAGTTCGACACCGTCACGTGGGACACCAACGACGCCTACGGGCGCTTCCGCATCCGCCTGGACGAGTGCTGGGAGTCCCTGAAGATCGTCGAGCAGTGCTACGACCGGCTCCAGCGCACGCAAGGTCAGCCCGTCATGGTCGACGACCCGAAGATCGCCTGGCCCGCGCAGCTGTCCCTCGGGCCCGACGGCCAGGGCAACAGCAACGAGCACATCAAGCACATCATGGGCGAGTCCATGGAGGCGCTGATCCACCACTTCAAGATCGTCACGGAGGGCTTCAAGGTCCCGGTCGGTCAGGTGTACCAGGCCATCGAGTCGCCCAAGGGTGAGCTGGGCTGCCACGTCGTGTCCGACGGCGGCACCCGCCCCTACCGGGTCCACTTCCGCGACCCCGGATTCAACCACCTGCAGTCCATCCCGGCGATGTGCGAGGGCGGCATGATGTCCGACGTCGTCGTCGCGATCGCGAGCCTCGACCCCGTCCTTGGAGGTGTGGACCGATGAGCGGCCACTTCACTAGCCATTTCCCCGAGTCCGGCTCCGTCGACTACTCGGACCAGACGAGCCACATCGACGACACCACCATCGCCGAGCTGCGCGAGCTGGCCGGCCGCTACCCCCAGCCGCGCTCCGCGCTGCTGCCGATGCTGCACCTCGTGCAGTCGGTGGACGGACGCGTCAGCCCCCGCGGCATCGAGGTGTGCGCCGACATCCTCGGCATCACCACCGCGCAGGTCTCCGGCGTCGCGACGTTCTACACCATGTACAAGCGGCGCCCCGCCGGCACGCACCACGTCGGCGTGTGCACGACGGCGCTGTGCGCGGTTATGGGCGGCGACGCGCTGCTCGACCGGGCCAAGAAGCGGCTCGGCATCGACGAGAACCAGACCACCCCGGACGGCCAGGTCTCCCTGGAGCGCCTCGAGTGCAACGCGGCCTGCGACTTCGCGCCGGTGGCGATGGTCAACTGGGAGTTCTTCGACAACATGGACCCCGCCAAGCTCGACGACCTGCTCGACAAGCTGATGGCCGGCGAGGAGGTCGTGTCGCCGCGCGGCGCCACCCTCACGTCGTGGCGCGAGGCCGAGCGCGTGCTGGCGGGCTTCCCGGACGGTCGCGCCGACGAGGGCCCCTCCGCGGGTCCGGCGTCGCTGCTGGGCCGCGAGATCGCGCGCGAGAACAACTGGTCCGCCCCGACGGCCGACGCCACGCCGGCCGCCCAGAACCCGGAGGCCACCAAGTGACCGACCTGCTGACCCCGGTCCTCAGCGCCCACTGGGGTGAGGACAAGTCCTGGAAGCTCGCCCGCTACGAGACCAACGGTGGCTACCGCGCCCTGCGGACCGCGCTCGGGATGCAGCCGGCGGAGGTCGTCAACCTCGTCAAGGACGCGGACCTGCGCGGCCGCGGCGGCGCCGGCTTCCCCACGGGCATGAAGTGGTCGTTCGTCCCGCAGGACAACCCCAACCCCAAGTACCTCGTGGTCAACGCCGACGAGTCGGAGCCGGGCACCTGTAAGGACATGCCGCTGATGCTGGCCACCCCCCACACGCTGGTGGAGGGTGTCATCATCTCGTCGTACGCCATCAACGCGCACACGGCGTTCATCTACTGTCGCGGCGAGGTCCTGCACGTCATCCGGCGGCTGCAGCAGGCGGTCCGCGAGGCGTACGCGGCCGGCTACCTCGGCAAGAACATCCTCGGCACGGGCTACGACCTGGACATCATCGTCCACGCCGGCGCGGGCGCCTACATCTGCGGCGAGGAGACCGCGCTCCTCGACTCGCTCGAGGGGCGCCGCGGCCAGCCCCGTCTGCGCCCGCCGTTCCCCGCCGTCGCCGGCCTCTACGCGTCTCCGACGGTGATCAACAATGTCGAGTCCATCGCCTCGGTTCCGGCGATCATTGCCAACGGCGCGGCCTGGTTCAAGAAGATGGGCTCGGAGAAGTCCAGCGGCTTCACGCTGTACTCGCTGTCGGGCCACGTCGCGCGGCCCGGCCAGTTCGAGGCGCCGATGGGCATCACCATGCGCCAGCTGCTGGAGCTCTCCGGCGGCATCCGCGAGGGGCACGAGCTGAAGTTCTTCACCCCGGGCGGCTCCTCGACTCCGATCCTCACCGCCGAGCACCTCGACCTGCCCCTCGACTACGAGGGCATGGCCGGCGCCGGCACCATGCTGGGCACCAAGGCGCTCCAGGTCTTCGACGACACCACGTCGATCGTGCGGACCACGCTGCGCTTCGTCGAGTTCTACAAGCACGAGTCGTGCGGCAAGTGCACCCCGTGCCGCGAGGGCTCCTGGTGGCTCGTCCAGCTGCTGATGAAGTTCGAGGCCGGCACCGCCCAGGAGGGCGACGTCGACAAGCTGCTCGACATCTGCGACAACATCGGCGGACGCTCCTTCTGCGCCCTGGCCGACGGCGCCGTGGCGTGCGTGACCAGTGCGGTCAAGCACTTCAGGAGTGAGTTCGAACTGGGCTACCACACGCCGGCCTGGGAGCTGTTCCCGTACGAGAAGAGCGCGCTGTTCGCCGTGCAAGGAGAGATTCGATGAGCGTCGACACCAAGACGACGACGGGCGAGGAGATCGCGCCGCGGCCCGACCTGGTCACCCTGACCATCGACGGCACCCAGGTCAGCGTCCCGAAGGGGACCCTGATCATCCGGGCCGCCGAGATGATCGGCACCGCGATCCCGCGGTTCTGTGACCACCCGCTGCTCGACCCCGTCGGCGCGTGCCGCCAGTGCATGGTCGACATCCCCGACGCCGGCAACGGCCGCGGATTCCCCAAGCCGCAGGCGTCATGCACCATGCCGGTCGCCGAGGGCATGGTCGTCAACACGCAGGTCACGTCCCCGGTCGCCAAGAAGGCGCAGGTCGGGATGCTCGAGTTCCTGCTCATCAACCACCCGCTCGACTGCCCCATCTGCGACAAGGGCGGCGAGTGCCCCCTGCAGAACCAGGCCCTGTCGCACGGGCCGGGGGAGAGCCGCTTCACCGAGCTGAAGCGCACCTTCCCGAAGCCGGTGAGCATCTCGGCGCAGATCCTCCTCGACCGGGAACGCTGCGTGCTGTGCGCCCGCTGCACCCGCTTCTCCGAGCAGATCTCGGGCGACCCGTTCATCGCACTCGTGGAGCGTGGGGCGCTGCAGCAGGTGGGCAGCTACGAGCAGGACCCCTACGACTCCTACTTCTCGGGCAACGTCGTCCAGATCTGCCCCGTCGGCGCCCTGACGTCGGCCGCGTACCGCTTCCAGGCCCGCCCCTTCGACCTCGTGTCGACGACGGTGACCTGCGAGCACTGCGCCTCCGGTTGCGAGCTGCGCGCGGACCAGCGGCACCACCAGGTCAAGCGCCGCCTCGCCGGGAACAACCCCGCGGTCAACGAGGAGTGGAGCTGCGACAAGGGCCGCTTCGGCTTCATGTACAGCCGTGGTGAGGACCGGATCACCCGGCCGCTCGTCCGTCGCGACGGCGTGCTGCAGCCCGCGTCCTGGCCCGAGGCGATCGACGCCGCCGTCCACGGTCTGCGCGCCGCGGCCGGCTCGGTGGGCGTCCAGACCGGCGGCCGCCTGACCGTCGAGAACGCCTACGGCTACAGCCGGTTCGCCCGGGTCGTGCTCGGCACCAACAACATCGACTTCCGGTCGCGGCCCGCGTCGGCGGAAGAGGCCGAGTTCCTCGCCGCCCGCGTGGCCGGCGGGACGCTGGCCGGCTCGGTCACCTACGGCGATCTCGAGTCCGCATCGCGCGTCGTTCTGGTGGCCTTCGAGCCCGAGGACGAGTCGCCCATCGTGTTCCTGCGCCTGCGCAAGGCCGTCCGCCAGAACCGGCTCCAGGTCACGACGCTGGCCCCGTTCGCGTCGCGCGGCACGGAGAAGCTGTCCGCGACGCTGGTGCCGGTCGCGCCGGGCGGCGAGGTCGCCGCGCTGGACACCCTCACCGACATCGACGCCGGCACGGTCCTCCTGGTCGGCGAGCGTGCGGCGACGGTGCCCGGGCTGCTCAGCGCCGTCGGCGCGCTGGCGGACTCCAGCGGGGCCCGCCTCGCGTGGATCCCGCGCCGCGCCGGCGACATGGGCGCCATCGAGGCCGGCTGCCTGCCCGGGCTGCTGCCGGGCGGCCGCCCCGTCGCGGACGCCTCGGCGCGCGTCGACGTCGCCTCCCACTGGGGGGTGGCCTCGCTGCCCGGTGAGGCAGGACTCGGTGCCGACGAGCAGTTCGCCGCCGCGGCCGACGGCAGCCTGAAGGCGCTGGTCCTCGCCGGCGTCGACCCCGCCGACCTGGCAGACCCCGCCGCCGCGCTCGCGGGCCTCGAGGCGGCCGAGTTCGTCATCAGCATCGAGCAGCGGCTCTCGGCCGTCACCGAGCGGGCGAACGTCGTGTTCCCTGCGGCGCTGCTGGAGGAGCAGTCGGGGCACTTCCTCAACTGGGAGCACCGCCACGGCCGCGTCCGGATCGTCAACAAGAACGTCCCCTCGCCGATGACCGACCTGCGCATCCTGGCGGCGCTCGCCGACGCCATGGGGTCCTCGCTCGGGTTCCGCGCGTCCAAGCAGGCGTACGCGGACTTCGCCGAGCTGGGTGCCTGGGACGGGACGCGGCCCGCCGCCACCGCGCACCAGGCGGCGGCCATCGGTCAGGGCCTCGTGGCCGCCGGCTGGCGGGAACTGCTCGACGCGTCCCAGGGCAACGATTACGAACTGGCCCTGCGCGCCACGGCCCGCCCCGCGGTGGCCCGCGTGTCGCCCGCGACCGCGGACCGGCTGGGCCTCGGGGAGGTCGCCACGGTGAGCGCCGGCGGCGTCAGCACAGTGCTGCCGCTCGAGGTCACTCCCGGCATGGTCGACGACGTGGTGTGGGTCCCGCTCAATCCCGGCCTGGGGGAGCGGCTGCCCGTGGTGCCCGGCGCGGCCGTCACCGTCGCCGCCGTCTCAGTGGATGAAGGAGTCTGAGCCATGAACATCTTCTTCCAGGATCCCTGGTGGCTGATCCTCATCAAGGTGGTGGCGATGTTCGTCATCCTCCTGGTGTGGACCATCTTCAACGTCTGGTACGAGCGGCGCCTCGTCGGCAAGATGCAGCACCGCCTCGGCCCGATCATGAACGGCCCCTTCGGGCTCGGTCAGGCCCTCGCCGACGGCGCCAAGCTGCTGGCCAAGGAGGATTTCCGGCCGAAGAACGCCGACAAGTGGGTGTTCAACCTGGCGCCGATCCTCACGGGCGTCGCGGCCTTCACGACCTGGACGGTCATCCCGTTCGGCGGTGAGGTCGAGATGTTCGGCGTGACCACCCGCCTGCAGGTCACCGACCTGCCCGTGTCGACGCTGTTCATCCTCGCCATCGCGTCCATCGGCATCTACGGCATCGTGCTGGCCGGCTGGGCGGGCAACTCCACCTACTCGTTCCTCGGGTCCATCCGGTCCACGGCGCAGATGATCTCCTACGAGATCGCGATGGGCCTGTCGATGGTGGCGGTGTTCCTCATGGCGGGCGCCATGTCCACGTCGCAGATCGTGGAGGCGCAGCGCCAGACGATCCTCTTCCGGGTGCCCTTCACCGACATGACCTTCGACCCGGGCATCACCGGCTGGTACGCCATCTTGCTGTTCCCGTCGTTCGTCATCTACAGCATCTCGATGGTCGGCGAGACCAACCGCGCCCCCTTCGACCTGCCCGAATGTGAGTCGGAGCTCGTCTCCGGTTACCTCACGGAGTACTCCGGCTTCCGCTACGCGATGTTCTTCCTCGCCGAGTACATCAACATGGCCACCGTGTCCGCGGTGTGCACCACGCTGTTCCTCGGCGGCTACCTGCCGCCGTGGCCGCTGAACCTCATCCCGTTGTTCAACAACCCGTGGTTCGGGCCCGTGTTCTTCATGATCAAGGTGCAGCTGCTGATCTCGGTGTTCGTGTGGCTGCGCGGCACGCTGCCGCGCTTCCGCTACGACCAGTTCATGGACCTCGGCTGGAAGCGGCTCATCCCCATCTCGCTGGTGTGGATCCTCACGATCGCCATCGCGCCGGGCTACACCATCGGGCTGGGCCTGGCGCTCTTCGTGGCGCTCTACCTCATCCAGGTTTGGCGGGCGGACGCGGTCGCCGACGAGCCCGAGCATCCGGAGGCCGTCGAGGACCAGGTCTACGACCCCTTCGCCGGCGGCTACCCGACGCCGCCGCGGCCGGGCCAGCTGCTGCCCGAGCTCGCCGGTGTCGTGTCCGGACGCGACGAGACGCCCATGGCCGAGGCCACCGCAGAACGGAAGGATTTCTGATGGGACTGCTCGATCCGTGGGCCGGGTTCGGCGTCACGTTCAACACGATGTTCCGCAAGACGTTCACGCAGTCGTACCCGCACAAGAAGGGCGCCGAGAAGGTCACGATGCCGCGCTTCCACGGCCGGCACCAGCTCAACCGCTGGCCGGACGGCCTCGAGAAGTGCGTCGGCTGTGAGCTCTGCGCGTGGGCCTGTCCCGCGGACGCCATCTACGTGGAGGGCGCCGACAACACCGACGACGACCGCTACTCGCCCGGCGAGCGCTACGGCCGCGTCTACCAGATCAACTACCTGCGCTGCATCTTCTGCGGCCTGTGCATCGAGGCCTGCCCGACGCGCGCGCTCACGATGACCAACGAGTTCAAGATCTCCGACGACACGAGGCTCAAGCTCATCTACGAGAAGCAGGACCTCCTGGCCCCGCTGCTCACCGGCATGGAGGAGCCGCCGCACCCGCGCCGCCTGGGCGACGACGAGAAGGTCTACTTCCTCGGCCTGCCGGAGACCGGCAAGCCCGACACGCGCACCGCCACGACGACAGGAGCGGCCCGATGATCCCCCTCATCCCGCTGGTGACCGCCAGCGAGGTCGCCTTCTGGGTGTGCGCCCCGATCGCGGTGCTGTGCGCCCTCGGGCTCCTCCTGGCGCGCAAGCCGGTGCACTCGGCCATCTCCATGGCCGGCGTCATGGTGAGCCTGGCCGTGCTCTACGCGGCCAACGACGCCCCGTTCCTCTTCGTGATCCAGATCATCGTCTACACGGGCGCGATCCTCATGCTGTTCCTGTTCGTCGTCATGCTGGTCGGTGTCGACTCCACCGACTCGGTCGTCGAGACGATCAAGGGCCACCGGGTTTCGTCGGCGCTCGTCGCGCTCGGCGTCGGCCTGCTGCTCATCCTCGGCGTCGGCCAGTTCGCCGTCGGCGGGGCGCCCGCGGGCCTGGAGGCCGCGAACGCCCAGTACGGCGGCAACATCCAGTCGATCGCCGCGCTGCTGTTCTCGCGGTACGTGTTCATCTTCGAGGCGACGGCGGCGCTGCTCATCACAGCCGCCGTCGGCGCGATGATCCTGGCCCACGGCGAGGAACTCAAGCGCAAGCGGACGCAGCCCGAGATGCTGCAGGACCGGGTCCGGGCGTACGCCGAGGACGGCACCCACCCCGGTCCGCTGCCCAGCTCCGGGGTCTTCGCCCGGCACAACGCGATCTCGACGCCGGCACTGCTGCCCGACGGCTCCGTCGCGGAGAACTCCATCTCCAAGACGCTGGCCATGCGCGGCGTCATCGTGGACGTCGACGAGCTCCGCGCACCCACCACCAGCGCCTACTCCGCCATCGCGGGGCGCACAGACGAGGTCGAAGGAGACGACGAATGAACCCCGAGGGCTACCTGGTTCTCTCGGCCATCCTGTTCGCCATCGGCGTCGCGGGCTTCCTCCTGCGCCGCAACGCGATCATCGTGTTCATGAGCATCGAGCTGATGCTCAACGCCACGAACCTCGCGTTCGTCGCGTTCGCGAACTACCACGGCAACCTGGACGGCCTCATCGCCGCCTTCTTCGTGATGGTCGTGGCCGCGGCAGAGGTCGTCGTCGGCCTCGCGATCATCGTGGCCGTGTACCGTGCCCGCCGCTCGGCCTCGGTCGACGACGCCAACCTGATGAAGTTCTAAGGGGTCCTCAACCGTGCAACTCCTCGAAAGCGTGTCCGCCCTGTCCGGGGCCGGCATGATGTCCTGGCTGCTCATCGCCGTCCCGCTCGCCGGGGCAGCGTTCCTGCTGCTCGCCGGGCGCCTCACGGATGCCTGGGGCCACCTGCTCGCGACCGCCGCACCCATCGTCTCCTTCGTGCTCGGGCTGGTGCTGTTCGTGCAGCTGCTGGGCTCGGCCGAGGACGCGCGGCACATCGACGTGACGGTCTACGAGTGGATCGCGACCGGCTCCTGGTCGATCGAGTTCGGCCTGCTGGTCGACCCGCTGTCGATCCTGTTCGTCCTGCTGATCACCGGCGTCGGCTCCCTCATCCACGTCTACTCCATCGGCTACATGGCGCACGACGATCGTCGCCGCCGCTTCTTCGCCTACCTCAACCTGTTCATCGCCGCGATGCTGACGCTGGTGCTGGCGAACAA
>Ga0247728_10104_pt1 | contig 18556 bp, 14 predicted proteins | sample SalenrCarbi39_FD_183048 | JGI IMG/M metagenome (GOLD analysis project Ga0247728, IMG submission 183048) | Saline wetland microbial communities from Lincoln, Nebraska, United States - Carb-i39 | ecosystem: Environmental > Aquatic > Non-marine Saline and Alkaline > Salt marsh | place: USA: Nebraska...
CCTGCTGAGCTCAATCGGATATATCCCGCCTGCGGAGGCTGAGGCAAACTTCCACCAGCAACAAGCAGGTCAGGACATGGCGGCCTGACTTAAACGAAACGGCCTCCACAAAACCCGGGGCGATTCAAGCCCGCCAGCGAGAAGTGCCACCAGTAAACTCACGCCAAGCACGCCAAAGACGGGAGCGATAGTGGCAAGTGTGGTGTCGGTCTGGCTGTAGCCAATGAAGAGCCAGGGAAAGCCGGTCAAGAACCAGGTGCGCATCCATTCACTCAGCACCCATGCCGCAGGTAGCCCTAGCCAGAGTGCCATTGCATCCATCTCAGGGCGCAGGCAGCGCACGAGGTACGCGACGCCCCATGGAAAGAGGGCGAGCAGCGAGACAAAGGCCGCCGTGACTAACACCGCCACCACGGGGCCATTGCCGTACTGGCTAATGCTGATAAAGACCCAGGAGACACCCACGCCGAAGTAGCCGAGGCCAAAGAGGTAGGCCGACCACAGCGCCTGACGCCTTGAAGACTGCGCGGTCAGGACAAAAAATGTTGCCAGAGCGATCACCGCAAGCCATGCCCAGCCCACAGGGGCAAAGGCAAGCGGCATGGCGCCTCCAGCAAGTAGAGCCATCCCCCCTGTCAGAAGCGGCTTATAGCGCACGCCCGTGTATAGGCTAGAGGGTAGCGCGCACTTATCACCCAATGCTCTCTCGCCTCCGAATCCAGGATCAACCCTGTGGCTCATGCTTTCTTGCTCCGCTTAATCAAGCTGCGTCAATTCATTCGGCCGGCTGGCCAGGGTGGCAAAGTGAATGTTTCTGGACTCGACTAGGTGCGCCGTAAGCTGGGAGCTGCTTCGTATTCGGCCAGCACGACAGTGGCTGTGTTGGGGAGCAGTACGTTAGCTTTGCGATACCACCCCTTCCAAGCCCGCTGATACCAGAACGAACAGGACGAAGCCGCCTATGAAAGCCAGCGGTGAGATGTGCGTATCGTCACCGCTCTCGTGAGCCTCGGAGACCATATCTTCGATGGCAGCGACCGTGAGAAGGCCTGCCGTGAACGTCAGTGCCGCTAGCTTAAATGCCTCCGGCTGGTTCCTGAGTACGAAGTAAGCAAAGACGGCTGCCGAGAGCACAGGAATCGCGAAGGAAGCAGAGAGCAGTATCCGCTTGCTACGAGGGATTCCTTTATCTTTCATGGTGGCGATCGTCGCAAAGCCCTCAGGAACATCGGCGAGAACCTGACCCGCCGGCAGGATTATCGCGACCGACGGTGAGACCGCCGACCCCGCCCCGATCAGGAGGCCATCGCTGAACAGGTCGATGGATACGGCGATATAGATCATCCAGACACTCGTCTGACCGCCTTCTCCCTGCTGGCCTTGTCGCTTCTGGAGACTCTCAACGAGCTTCTCGATACCTACGTAAGCAATGCCGCCCAGCGCGAAAGCGAGGGCGATTACCCAGGCTGAGAGGTTCTCTAGCACGCGCGGCATGATTTCAACCGCCACCACCGCAATGACGAGGCCGGCAGCGCCGTGAAGGGCGTAATTGAGACGGCGCCCGGTAGTTCGGGAGGCCTCCGCAGCGAGCCCACCACTAAAATTGCCTAAGGCGGGCAACAGCGCCAGGCCGAGTACCAGCCAGATACTATCCATCATCTTCCTTCCTTGGTTGATTCCTAGATACGCTACCTTGCTGGCTCCGAGCCTTCGCGCTATATGCTGTCGTTCAGGCCTAGCGCGCTTGTACAGCCACTTCGATCAAGTGTCCCAGGCATCGATAGCTGCGTACCGTGCAGCCTCACCCCTTGAGCGCCAGGATGCGCCGAGCGCCGTTGAGGACGATCAGGCCCACGATGGTACCGATAATCAGGTCAGGGTAGCTGGACCCCGTCCAGGCGACCAAGGCACCGGCGGCGATGACGCCCATGTTGATCACCACATCATTGGCCGAGAATATCCAGCTTGCCTTCATATGCGCGCCGCCTTCGCGGTGCTTGGATATCAACAGCAGGCAACCGGTATTGGCGATCAACGCGACGAAGGCGATCGCCATCATCATCAGCGATTCAGGCTCACTACCGAAAACAAAGCGTCGCACCACCTCGACGAGTACGCCGATAGCCAAAATCAGTTGCAGTACCCCTGCCAGATGCGCGGCACGTACCTGCATTTTCGCACTGCGCCCTACGGCATAGAGAGCCAGGCCATAGACGGCTGCATCGGCAAACATATCCAGGGAATCAGCGATCAGGCCGGTAGACTGGGCGATCAGGCCAGCAGTCATTTCCACCACGAACATGATCGCATTGATACCGAGCAACACGCGCAGAGTGCCTGACTCCTGCGTAGCAGAGACTGCCGAGCTCTCAGCGGCCTTGATCGTCTCTGGGTCGGCAATGACGGTTTCCTGAAGAGAGGCGCCTAGCCCCAAGGTCGCCAGTTTCGCGGTAATGGGCTCAGCCTCGCCGTCATGCACGACCTCCAATCGGCGGTTCGACAAGTCGAAGGACAGCGTTCGAATCTCATCAAAGCCGTTCAGCGCCAAGCGGATCATCCGTTCTTCTGAGGGACAATCCATCTTCGGCACAGCATACACGCTGACCCATTCCCCTGACGCTTCGGAGGAGACCGGCATATCGGTATCCGCTGCAGGCGTTGCATCGCAGCTACATGGGCCACCACAGGCTTTACTCACGATACGGCTCCAGTTAACCAACATAGATTGCTAGTATTAAAAACTATATAGCTACTATAAGGTCAATGGGACAGATGATCCGTTGAGGAGTAAGCCTGATGCGCATTGGTCAGTTAGCCCAGATAGCGGGTATCGACACGCAGACGATCCGCTTCTATGAGCAGCAGGGCCTGTTGCCGCCGCCAGAACGGCAGGAGAATGGTTACCGTGTCTATACCGAGAAGCATGGCGAGTGGCTTGCCTTTATCCGCCGCTGCCGAATTCTGGACCTGTCACTGACAGAGATTCGCGAGCTACAGAGCTATCAGGACGACCCTCGCCAGCCTTGTACCGCCGTCAACGCCATGCTCGATGACCACATCTCTCATGTGTGGTCGCAGATAACTGCTCTGCAAGCGCTTGAGCAACAACTCGTTTCACTGAGGGCGAGTTGCAACGAGGGTCGGGAGATCAATGCCTGCGGCATCCTGACGGGGATCAGCGAGGAGAGCAAACAACAGCTGTATAGGGCTAGCTCAGGCCGTAAGGACTGAGCAGAGACATGCCGGACCTTGCAGTGACATTGTGAATGCATGGTGTGTTGATCGCGAAGCCTCACTGCGTATCTCGGCATGCGAACCTGGGCGTTGCTGCAAACTTGCAGGGGCCGTGAAGAAGAGTCGTCATCAACCAGGTAATCCGCTGAGCTGATGGTTGGTTCCGTCATCATGATATGAGCCAATCAACCAAAAAATCCGGATACCCAAACTATAAAGCTACTATAAGGTCAATAGAGTAAAGAATCCGTTGGGGAGGAGGCTGATGCGCATTGGTCAGTTGGCGCAGTTGGTAGGGGTCGAAACACAGACGATCCGCTTCTATGAACAGCAGGGCTTGTTGCCGCCGCCTGATCGGCAGGGCAACGGTTACCGTGTCTATACCGAGAAGCATGGTGAGGGGCTGGCCTTCATCCGTCGCTGCAGAATCCTGGGCCTGTCACTGGCTGAGATTCACGAACTACAGAGCTATCAGGACGACCCTCATCAGCCTTGTACCGCCGTCAACGCCTTGCTCGATGATCACATCTCTCATGTGCGGTCGCAGATAACCGCTCTGCAAGCGCTTGAGAAACAACTCGTTTCACTGAGAGCGAGTTGCAACGATGACCGGGAAGTTGAGGCGTGTGGGGTTCTTGCTGGAATTAGCGAAGGAAACATGCACCAGCAGTAGGTGAAGCATCAACCAGATAATCCGATGAGATGCCGGTCTGTCTCACTCTCATGCAAAGGTAAGATCAACCATTTAATCCGCTTACCCGTTTTTTTCAAGCAACCAGTCGAGCAGCTGCTGCGATAGCAGCAGATCAGGGTCGATGACCACCGGGCTTGTCAGGCGTAGTGCCTCGGTCAGATACCAGCGAACGAGTTCGGTAGCCTGGCTCAAATGCGGCTCAGCCAGCAGAGTGGTGTTTTCAACGATCGCCAGAATTCCTGCGATACGCAAAATGTGCTCTGCTCCTTTCGCAGCGGTGCCTTTTATTTCTTGGAAGTCACCTCCTCGCCCGAGAGCAGTCTCGATCTCATCATGAGCCTCGACCCAAGCTCTTTTTGCCGGCGCATCCATCGTTAGCGTTGGTGGATCCAGATCCCCCCGACTATCGATGCGAGGGCCTAGGCTCAAAAGCTGATTCATACGCTCCCAGTAGCGCACGAAGCGTGGGTCGTTGTTCGGGTCAGCACTGCGGTAAAGCCGAGTCCCCGCTAACGACTGCGGCCAAGCGATCAAAAAGCGAGCCAAGAAGCCTTGCCCTCGCATTACGGGGTTACGCAGCACGCTCTCAGCCACGATTGGCTGGATCATCAAATGAGCGCTTAGCCGACATCCACAACGGGCTGCGCTCTCGCCTTCAGCCGCGCGCATCCTGCTAATTGGCGCACCGTCCCAAAGCTTCGACAGACCCGCGACGCTCTTCAGCAGGTTCTCCGGCTTGTTCGAATATCCGCCGAAAAACTGCCCCCCTTCGTCACTGAATAGCCCCTGGGAGGGTTGACCTTGTAATAGAGACTTCTGCAGCCCCTCCAATGTTGGCTCTTCGGAAAGCACAAATGGCAGAGGCGGAGCCTTGGGCTCCTGCAGCGTGTCCAACTTGGCGGCGATGACATCAGGGTCGCCCTTGTTAGCGTCCAGAACAGCGGCGCGAGCTTTCAAGTAGGCATCGCGGCGATTTTGATATCTTTTCAGGTTTTCGCCGTGGCTTTCCAGCAGAGCCTGCTGGTAAAAGTGATGAGCTCGCAGTGCCAGGCGATCTGCAGCCGTTTTTCGGTCACCAGATTCCGCGATGGTAAGAGCGAAAAGCGAAACTGGGATGAGCTGACCATCTCGCGCGACATTGCCGTGAGGCTGTGCAGCCAGCGCCGCCGCAGCCAAAATCGATTGCGCAGCCAGCGCTTCAGGCACCTGCACCGCCTCAACGATAGCGGCAGCGGCGCCCCCCAAAACTTCCCCCAACGCCTTAAGCGGAAAAGGAGCCGCCGCTTCGTGGTCAGGCAATAACCTTAGCGGTTCAGGGTAGGTGGGCTCGGTCATCAACGGTGCGTTCATGCTCGCCCCTCCTGCCACTGGCGCAAGTCGTTGAAGTCGGTCAGCGTCAGCGGGGCTCCCTCAGGCCATGCAGGGAAAACCAAACCGATGCCGAGGGCATCAGCTGCTTTCGTAGCAGCAGCACGGCCAGGATTACCACTTGTTCCCCGATCATCATCACCTGCAACGATCAAAGTCATTTGAGGGTAGCGCCGACTGAGCTCCTGGCCGGCTGGCAGCAGGTTGCCGGCATTCATGGCAGCGGCTACCGGGGCTCCAGTCGTCTCGTGAATGGTCGCCCCGGTTGCCCAGCCTTCGCAGATATAAAGCGGCATACCTTTTGTGAACGCCCCAATAGGCGAGTAACAACCGTTGACCCGCCCCCCACCCAGGAACCGTTTGGTACCGTCAAGAAAGATACGCTGCACGTTCACGAGCTGGCCTTGGTAGCAGAGCGGGACTAACAAGACTTCGCCCTGCTGACGCAACCCGTGCACGTCACAGCGTTTACTAACCAGGTAAGGATGGTGCGGGTCAGCATGCCCCGCCTGGCACCACAGCCGCCGCGCAAACTGGGCGGCTTCCTGCTGCCTCCGACTACACTCAATTTCTCGCTGACTACGGCATTGCTCTGCTCGCTGGTGGCGAATTGCGGCGTCGATGGGCGCCTCAGACTGCCGGCTGCTCCATGCATGCCTGTCGCCGCTCTTCCAGCTCCCAAAAGCGCCGTACGCCAGATCGGCGGAGTCGGCGTGCAAGACATACCAGCCGTTCTTCGACCCAGCGCGATCACCCGGCACATGAAATCGATGCACTCCACCGTCGGGGACGGGCAAAACATCAACCGGGCCGAGCTTTCCGCGAATTTCTTCCTGAAACTGCGTGCGGACATCAGCCATCGTCACCGACCTCATTAGTGCGAGCCCGATGACGGTTGGCCAAAAGCCTGATGATATCGTTCAGGCGATACCATACTGAGCTGCCAAACATGATGAAAGGGAGGCCGTGATGAGGCGGACAAGCTTCAAGCTCAACCGACTCCACTTCGAGAATCCTCGCGACCTCGTCAGGCCTTAACACGATGGGCAACTCATCGCGATCACAACCAAGCAGCGCAGCGATTTCGGAGCGAACGCCTTCTTGGGTAAGGGCATCAACGTGGAACTTACCTTTGATATCCATAAAAGTCCTGCGTGAACGGTGGGTTACGTCACACAGTTTTTTACATGGCGCTCCTGCCGTGTTCCGTCAAATTGCGGAATTACTGTAATTACTCAGCTTTCCGCGACATTCCGAACTTCCAGGATCCGCTGGCCAGACTACGGGCGCGTTGCGGTTATTACAGACAGTGCAGGGAACGGAACTCGGCTTGAAAGGCACTTACCGGAGTAATGCTCCGGCTAATCAGGCTCGATAAAGAAGCCAAGTGATGAAGATGCGTGAACATATGCCGAGTGGAGGGGGAGTCGGCAGGAAATTTCCCTTGTGCCGAGTCGCCCCCATGCGGCAACTAGATAATATAGTGCCGAGTGGGGGTAGCAGAGACGGGGAGAATTGCAAAGCAACACCCCCTACCTTTGCCATCTTGGGGCTTAATTGGGGCGCGCGAACCCAAACTGGCCCAAGTCGGGCGGCTCGGACTATCAGCAAACTACAGGCGCCACGATGTCCATCAGCTGTGCGTAATCGGTCACCACGTCGTACCTGACGCGGTCCTGCGTGACACGCTGGCTAATCTCATCGAAGAACCTGCGCGCGCATTCGATCTTGGTCTTTTCGATCTCTCGCAGCTTCAGCGAGGACATGGACCCCTTGGTTTCAGCCACGAAATAAATATGCCGCACGCTACCCTCGCGGAACGAAATTGCCCAGTCCGGGTTGTAATCGCCCACCGGGGTCGGAATCAGGAAGCCGCGCGGGAGTTTGGCGTACACCACCACCTCGCTGCTGGTATCCAGCTCCTGCACAAAACGGCGCTCGATATCGGAGTCAACGATGGCGTAGTCGTAAATATGTTTGCTCAGCTTTGCCGAGGCACGGGAGAAGTCCTGGCCTACCTGGTTGGCAGTGAAGATCGACACGTCGTGCTGCTGATCCAGCTCGTCATACACCAGCCGCTCAATGACCATCGCGGCTTTCTGCTCGATGATCAGTCGCGACGCTTCGGCAATGAAATGCTCCGGGTTCTGGCTGAACTGCTTGAACACCGCAGGCTGAATACCTTGCAGAATCTCAGCTGTGGTCTGGCGGGTCAGCTGTGAAGCCGCGGAAACCTTGCCTAGCAGGTCATAGCGAACCGTCGAATGAATGGAGTCGGCGTACTCGGTCGCCGTTTCTTCCACCTTGAAGCCATCGCCAGCACGCAGTTGCTCATCCGTCAGGCCGCTGTGCTGGATGCCCTTGTGCACCGAGTATTGCAGTGGGGTAACACGCAGCTTGCTGTCGAGCGCAGCGATGCACTTGCGCACCAGCTCGGGCGAGTCGAACTCGACGCGGTACACCGCCCTGCGGTTGATCCGGTTCCAGAGCTCCTGGAACTCCTTCTTGTCGAAATTCGCGTTGCGCGGATTGGTCTTGGGCTTGCGGCCGTCGTCCACCCTGGGCAACTGCCCATCGCTGAACACGCTGTCGATCAGCTCGAAAATATGATCGGCATACGGCTGCAGCTCTGCCGGCAAGGATGCCAGCGTGCCAGCGGCTTTATCCTGGTGGTATGCCTCTGCGATCTGGTCCGTATCGTCGGTGTAGTCATTTTTCGCCAGGTACCGATAGATCTGCTTAGCCATGGCCGGCGTCACTTCGACCGGCCCTTGCTCGGTGCTCAACACCTTGCCGGTGAAGTAGCTTTCGGTAGCCTGGCGAGGCCGTGCCGTGAGGGTTTCGGCGATCTCCTGCTGCAGCCCGGCCACGAAGCTCTGATAGCTTTCGCTGGCAATCACCGTGAGCACGTTAACGTCGTGTACCACGGCCGGATGGTCTACACGGTCGCCATGCTGGTCTACACATAGCCGCAAGCCGCGCCCCACTTCCTGACGGCGGGAGATGCTGTTGTCGCTGTGCTTGAGCATGCACATGACGAAAACGTTCGGATTGTCCCAACCTTCGCGCAACGCGGAATGAGAGAAAATGAAGCGGGTAGGCTCGGCAAACGACAGCAGCCGCTCCTTGTCCTTGAGTATCAGGTCATAGGCGTCTACATCACCCGAATCGACCGCCCTGGCCCCTACGGCCGGGTCTTTCAGGCGGTTGGTTTTCTTGTCGATGGAGAAATAGCCATTGTGGGTGGCCTGCGCGTCGATTCCTGAGAGGTACTGGCGATAAGCATGATTGTCCAGGTCCAGCTCCGACAGGTACTCGTCTTTCAGCTGCTGGTATTCCTCTTCAAAGGTCCGAGCATAATCGCCCTTCTCATCGGCTTGGCTGTAGTCACGGTACTTCACCACCTCATCGATAAAGAACAGGGACAGCACCTTGATGCCCTGGGCGAACAGCTGTTTCTCCCGGTCCAGGTGGGCCTTGATGGTTTCGCGAATCTGAATGCGGCGGATGTCGCGCTCGGACACATCACCATTGGCCTCACCGGCCTTCAGCACCAGGCCGTTGGTGAACTCCACGGTATCGCTATTGGCGTCGATCTGGCTGATGACAAAACCGTCGCGGTACTGGTCCAGCTCGCCGGATAGCACAAACAAATCATCGCGAAATGCCAGGCGGCGCAGCTGGCGTTTGATCTCTCCAGACTTCAGTTTCACCTCAAGCTCGATGCGCGCCACTGGCGCCTTGCTGGAGATGTCGATGCCCTCCAGGTACAGATAACTATTGGTGCCGGCCTGCCCGCGCGTCTGGATACCACGCACGGCGATCTTCTTTACGAGCTTCTGGTTGTAGGCATCCAGTGCGTCGAGGCGGTGAATACGGTTGTGCAGCGTACGGTGGGTGGCCGAGTAGCGCAGAATCATTAGCGGCTTGAACTTGGGCAAAGCCTCCATGGTGGCGGCACCTTCCATCTTCTGCGGCTCATCCAGAATCAGGATCGGACGGTTGGCGGCGATCACGTCGATGGGCTTGCGCGACTGGAAGTCATCCAGCTCGTCGTAGATGCGGCGATTGTCAGCACCACGGGCATTGAATGCCTGGATGTTCATCACCATCACGTTGATGCCGGCATCTGAGGAGTAGCTCTCCAGCTCATGCAGCCGCTTAGAGTTGTAGGTAAAAAACCGAGCCTTCTTGCCGTAGCCTTCAGTGAAATGGTCGGCGGTGATCTGCAGCGACTTCTGCACACCTTCGCGGATGGCAATCGACGGCACCATGATGATGAACTTCGACCAACCGTAGCGCTTGTTCAGTTCGAAAATCGTCTTGATGTAGCAGTAAGTTTTTCCGGTGCCGGTCTCCATTTCTACATCGAGGTGGATCCGCGAAGCCGCCAGTGCCTCCTTCTTGTAGGTCGCCTTGACCGGCACGCGGGCACCCTTGGCATCGAACGTGGTGAACTCGACTAGAGTCTGGGATACCGGCAGGTTCTGCCGACGCTGAACCTTCTGGATGTTCTCCAGCAACTGCATGTCGCTCAAGACAAGGTCGACGTTCTTGAAGCCATCCTCGAAAGCGTTCGCCTGGCTTTGCTGGCCAGGATCAATGCGATAGGTCAAGCCATTGCTCAGTGGCTGGCCGGCAAAGCAGTCCACCACGGACTCGACAGCATGGGTCTGGTAGGGCTGTACTTTGAATTTGAGTTTCATCTCACCACTGACCTTCTCTGCAAGCTCTCTGCAGGCTGCAGCCTACAAATAACTGTAACCTATTGATTTTTAATGGCTTTACCAAGATCTCTTTGCAGGCTCTCTATTTTTCTCTTTTGAAGCTCTCTGCAATTTTCCAGCAAGATGCGGTATCTGAACCCGTGTTCACAATGACCCCGCGGCGCCTCAGCTTCGTCAGCAACGTGCTGATCTTGTTGTATTTTTGCTGCGGGTCCAGCGCATCACTAAGCTTGTCGAGCAGGAGCTGGTTGATCTCTGCACGGCTGGCTTGCTCGAAGCGCTCCAGATAATCTGTAAGCAGCTTGGCGTAGAACTCGTCGTCTTGGGCGCGGGTACGGATGTAGTCCGCCTTACTGGCAGTGACTTTGGCAACGCTTGCGGAGACATGGAAGTTAGGCTTGCGGCCTTCAATCAGCCCGGCGCGCTTGAGGCGCGAAACCGCATCGTCCGGAATCGCCAGCTTCTTCTGGACTCGATCGAGGGCGAGCACGTCCTCCAGCGGCAGGTCTGTTTTTTGGATCAACAGACGGCTATAAGCCGGGTCCACCACCTGACCATGGATGGTCAGCCGCACCATCTGCGGTTCACTCAGGTCGTAATCCGGCATGGGAAAGAAGCGCCGGGCCTGGCGGGCGTGCATGTCATGGATGCCGTAGCCCATGGTGTCGATCATGTTCAGCTCAGCCATCGCCTGGGCCAGGAAAGGATTACGGTAGCGCCGTGGCGTGCGGGTGCCAGCAATGTAGTCGGCAGGCTGTCCCTCGAAAAAGCCACCTTCATTCTCCAACACCAAACGATCAGGAAACTCCGTCACCACGATTCGGCCATTGCGGCTGTAATCCTGGTGGGCAATGCAGTTGTGCAGAGCTTCGAGGACAATCTTCTGGTCGTACTTGGCCAGTTCCACCGCCAGCAATTGGTCATCCGGCAATAGGCGCACCTGAATGTTGCGAATCCTGCGATACAAGTCGCTGCTGGCGAGCAGGAACGGCGGGTCAAAATGCTCGTAGGCCCGCTCCGGCCCCTCCAGCCTCCAGGTCATTTGCGCGGGGTGGGGCGACAAAAGATGGGCGGCCTCCAGCTTGCCAAGCAACAGCAAGGTCGTCCGCGTGATCTGCCCGTCACGCGTCAACTTGGCGCGGTCGAGGAAAGTAGTAACCGGCCAGCCCATCACCTCGTCCAGGTCGAACCGGTTTGCGTATTTCTTGGCAAAGGATTCGCGAGCCGTATTCAGGGCAACGCTGTCCAGGTGGGATAACTTCGCGCCCGGCACCAACTGGGCCGACCAATCGGCGGCGCCCACCTGAGCGCGGATCTCGTCGAGCTTATCGAGCCCCAGGTGGGTCAGGCTCTCCCCGGAGCGGGCGTAATAATGCCCCTTCCAGGCAATCGGCAAGCCAAGCGGTGCTGCGGGGATCTCGAAAAGCAGTACCCGACCCTCGTCCAGCTTCAACTCATGGATTTCACGCAGGGTGACGCTCGGCTCCGTAGAGTCGGAAACTTCCATCTTCAGGTTGTGCAAACGCTCGGGCTGCGGGCGGTAGTCAGTACCTCCATCCGCCACCCAACGGGTGCGGTTGTCCACACCGAACACCAGCCAGGCACGGTCCTGATTACGCAGGTTCGCCTCGTTGGCCAGGGCAGAGAAGTAGCGGCCGATCTTGTCGCTGGAATAGTCATTACCAGCGCGCTTGAACTCCACCACCTCACCTTCCCAGCGCTCGACCAGTGACTCCAGCAACGCCTGCAAAGCCTGATGATCCATTACGGCCTCCGTCAAAGCGTCCTGACTTCAGTGCTCGGCGACAGCTGACGGAAGATCTGTTCGACGTTGATCTTCAGCGCATCGGAAGCAAAGCCATTGTCGCGGAATACCACCCGCAGCGGTTCGGCCTTGGCCAGTCCCTTGACCAGCTCCTCACTGATGCCCTGATCGAAGCAGGCGACCAGCGCATTGTCGTCGACGAAGAACACCGTCTTGCCGTGCAGGGTTTCGCGGCGGATCGGCAGGCTCAGGTCCACACCCCAGTCCACCAGCACCTGGAACAGCAGGTCTTCGGCGCTGCGGTCAGGCTTGACGTTATCCACCGACTCGAACAGGTCGGCCTGCGACAGCTGATCCGGGCGATAGAAGACGTCCTTCATATTGGAGGTGTCGACCTTGAGTACGCGGAAGCCGAGGTCAAGCTTGTCCGCTCCCTCCTGATTTCGCAGCTCGGCGATGACGTTCCGCACTCGGGTCAGGCCCATCTCGAAAATCGAGCCAAGCCCCGGCTCGGGCTTGGGCAAAGTTTCGGCAATCTGTACAGCGATAAACCGACGATTGCCTCCGTCTTCGGCGTTCTGTTTTAGCACCGCATGTGCTGTGGGCGCGCTGCCGCTGAAAAAATCGAGGACAATAGCGTTCTGATCCGGCTTACCTGCCAATTGTAAAATCCGCTGCAACAGCTCGACCGGTTTAACAGAGTTTAGAACATTCTCAGTATGCTGAAATGGGACGTAATTAAGTAGCGACTTTTTGGCATCTTGGGTATGCCCTACTTCTTTGTAAAACCACAAAGTTTGTGGAGTTCTACCGCTCGCAACCTCACTTAGAAATTTCTTGACTGACGGTGTATTGTTTCCATCAGAGCCCCACCAAATCCTCCCGTCGGAGTTAAGCTCGTTGAACTTCTTTTCATTGATTCGCCAATAGTTTCCAGTAGGCGGCCCTGGCACAATCCGCCCGGAGGGACACGTCACTGGATAGATTCCAGCATCGTATCGGTTTCTCGCAGACATATTTTCTGCCTTCCATGGGCCTCGCGGATCGTTATCCGGGTTTCGATATCTCGCTTCCATTTCCGCAGTTCGGGGCAATTTCTCCGGGCGCCATGCCGACCTATTCTTGGCGAACACAAGTATGTAATCGTGATCTTCAGAGAACCAATCGGCAGTGTTTTTCGGCGCATAAACTTTCTGCCAAATTATCTGGGCTATAAAATTACTCTCTCCAAAAATCTCACTGCAAACCTTACGAAGGTTATCGACCTCATTATCGTCAATAGAAATAAAAATAACGCCATCGTCGCGAAGCAGGTTCCGAGCCAGTCGCAACCGCGCGTAGATCATACTCATCCAGTCGGAGTGAAAGCGCCCGTTGGCGTCGGTATTCGCTACAAGATGAACGCCCGCTTTATCAACCTGATTCGAGTGAAGGAGATAGCTCTCGACATCTTCCTTATAGTCATCGTCATAAATGAAGTCCCGACCGGTGTTATAGGGTGGGTCGATATAGATCAGCTTGACCTGCCCCAGGTAGCTTTCCTGCAGCAGCTTGAGAGCCTCCAGATTGTCACCCTCGATAAACAGGTTGCGCGTGCTGTCGAAATCGACGCTTTCCGCCCGACTGGGCCGCAGCGCCTTGGCAATCGGCGCGTTGGCCAGTGCCAGTGCCTCGCGCTTCCCCGGCCAGTCCAGCCGATAGCGCTCCTGCGGCCCCTCCACGATATGGTCACTCAGTTCCTGCTTGAGCTGGTCGAAATCCACCGCCAGACGCAGCTTGCCGGTCTTGTCGTCCCGAGCCTCGGTCACGCAGCCGGGAAACAGCTCGCGAATCTTCGCGATGTTCTCCTGGCTCAGGTCGGGGCTGTGCATCTTCAGTTTGTCCATCGGGTCTCTCTCAATGTTGTGCGGCAGCGGCCTGCTGACGGGTCAGCCGCTCCAATTCCTGTCTGGCATCGCGCAGCTCGGCATTGATGGCTACGCGCTTGTTGAACTGTTTTTCGCGGCCAAGGCGCGCCTTGATCCGCTCGATCTCCTTGCTCTGGGCGGCGATGCGCTCGGCCAGAGCAATACGCTGCTCCAGGCTGAGGCTGACCGAGCCAGCAGCGACCTGCACTGTGGTTGAGTACGGGGCAGGCGCTTCTCCGGTGGAGACAGACACGGACTCCGGTTGGCTCTGGCCTGCCACCAATGGGCTCAGTAGTTGCTCGTAGAGAGCGGCCATGTCCAGCACAATGGGCAGTGGCTGGCGGGGCGAGTCTTCCGGCAGCCACTTGCTCTCGAAGTAGTTGCCCACCCCCCAGTGGCTGCTATTGGCTTCGCTCGGTCGCTTCCAGGCCGCGGCCAGCTTGACCCGGCCACCGTAGGTCAGCTCGAAGAGCAACGGAAACGGAATGGCCTTGTCGATGGCACGCAGCACGGCATGATCCAGCCCTGCGCTGCGCAGCTCGATGTGGAACACCTGAATCTCGCTGACCGTGCGGGTCGCCGGCAGATTGAGGGTCTCGGGAGCCAGCTTGTAGGCCCAGCGGATCTGCTCGACCTGGCTGACGAAGGTGTCACGCAGGGCGCTGTCCGGCTTGGCGCGCTCGTAGATCTTCGACTTGGGTATCACCCGGTCGAACCTGGCCTTTTCCGGGAATTTGAACAGTTGTCCGCAGCTCATGAGGCTCATGCCGACGAACAGGCCTAGAGGGCCTTCTTGTTGAACAGCTTCCAATGCCCTTCCTCATTGCGCTTGAGGGTGTAGCGCACCTTCAGGCTTGGACAGCAGCGGCCATCGTTCTCGGCATAGTCCCGACCATCGATGACGATCACATCCCCGGTGTTGGCCACGACGGCATCGTAACCCGTGCTGGAGTAGAACTCGAACTCGGTAACCGGCGAAGACTTGTGTGGGTCTACATAGAAGGTGTTGCCTGCGCCGACCTTGACGATCGACAGGTGGACGCCGGTCGTGCCGCTGCCTCCGGCACAGCCAATGTCACCGTTCCAGATGACGGCATACTCGGCCAGCTCCCTGTCGTACAAGTCCGCCCAGGGTACCAGGGTCATGAATTCCTGATTCACGTACTCGGGGTCCGTGCAGCCAATACTCTCGGCATGCTTGTAGGCAACCGCGAGGGCCTGGCGCTTGATGTCCGCTTCGGACGGCACGGTGCTGGCGGTCGCCGCCGTGGCGAACAGGCCGGAAAGAATGGCTGCGGCGAGTGTTTTTTTCATTTGGATTCATCCATGAAGGCAAGGAGCGGGGTTCAGATGACCACGACGAAAGCGATGAGCTCGAAGTCGTCAAGGCCGGTAATGCTGTCACACAGCGCGGTGGTCCGGCCGCCACTGAACAGGCTGTCGATGTCCTTCTCTTCCTGCACCTCGATCATGGCGCGAATGGCCTGATCGAGCAGGTTGGAGTAGGCCTGCATCTGGCGGCCATCATCGGTGGCCTGGTTGAAGCGTTGGTAGGCTTCGGCAATCGGCTGGTTGTAACCCTTGCAGGCGCTACGGGCCAGGTCCAGCAGGCGCTTGGCTTCGGTGTGGTCGCTGATGACCCGGCCATCGGTGCCGATGTAGATCAGGTAGTAGGGGTAGAGGCGGTTCTGCTGGTTGATGTCCACCCCATGGTTGCGGTTGCGCAGGGTGAAGATCACGCCGGGCAGCAGGCCCATCTCGGGGCGCGCCGGCACTACGGCATGCAGACCATTGGGCAGGTGGTCCAGCTCGCCGTGCTGCTTGATGTAATTGAGCAGGTCCATGCGGAAGTCGTTGAGGCCGAGATCGGTGATGGAGACGCCGGTCTTGAGGTCTTCCATCTCGATCACTTCGTCCTGCAGGCGGCGCAGCTGCTCCTTGCGGTAGGCCACATCGTTGGCCTGGGCGTTGAGCACGTTGTCGTCGCCGGTCGCAGTGACGTCGGCGATCATCATGCGGTTTTCCACCCGCTCCTTGAGGTTGATGTACTCGTCGAGACTGATGTCCGGCCAGTAGTTGACCAGCTGGATGCTGGCGTTCTGCGAACCGATCCGGTCGACCCGGCCGAAGCGCTGGATGATGCGCACCGGGTTCCAGTGGATGTCGTAGTTGATCAGGTAGTCGCAGTCCTGCAGGTTCTGGCCTTCGGAGATGCAGTCGGTGCCGATCAGGATGTCGATCTCCCGCGGCTCTTCCGGGTAGATCGCGGCCTTTTCCTTGGAGCGCGGCGAGAACAGGGTCAGCAGGCCCTGGAAGTCATAGCTCTGCCGGCTGCCGGGCATGTTGCCGAGGGTCGACTTGGGCGCATCGCTGCCGGTGACCTTGCCGGTATGCACCTGGTGGTGGCGCTGCAGGTCGCTGGCCAGGTTGTCGTAGAGGTAATTGGCGGTGTCGGCGAAGGCGGTGAAGATCAGCACCTTGCGGTTGCCGGGGTTGATCGGTGAGGCGAGCTTGCTGGCGATCTGGGTTTTCAGGTGCTGCAGCTTGGCATCATCGGCCGGGGTGACCTTGTGCATCTCGCCGAGCAGTTCGTCGATGTACAAGAGGTCGGTCTGCAGGTCCTGCTCCCAGGAGGGCAGGTCCATGTCGGCCAGGTTGATGGTGATCTTCTTGCCGATGCTGAAGTCGCCCGGCACCGGCAGGCTGTCATCGTCGAAATCGACATCCTCGAAGGCCGCCGAGACGTCGGCAAAGCCGCTCTCCAGGCCGGTCTTGCGGAAGTTGGCGATCTTCTCCAGCGCGTTGCGATGGCTGGCCTGTAGGCTTTGCAGGGTCAGACGGAAGGCTTCCACCGAGCTTTCCAAGCGCTTGAGCAGGTTGGTGGTCATCAGTGCCTGCAGGCTCTTCTCGCGGTCGGCCTGCTTGAGCTTGCCGCGCCCGCCCTCGGTCTGGGTGTCGTACAGCTCTTCGTATTTCTTCAACCGGCTGGGCAGGATGTAGCTGACCGGCGCATACACGGCGAGCTTGAGCAGCGAGAGCTGGTCGAAGATCTCGTTGAAGCCGATCACGTCACTGCGCTGGGTCAGCGGGCAGTGGAATGACAGCGGCTTGCGGCGCTCGGGGAAGCGACCGATGTCAGCGGTGTTGTAGAACGTCTCGATATGCCGGCGCGAGCGGGCGATGGTCACGCTGTCGAGCAGCTCGAAGAAGTCGAAATCGAGGCTGTTGAGGATCGCCGTGGCGGTGCGCTTCTCCGCTGGCAGGTTGGACCAGGCGTTGAAGGCAGCCTGGGCGCGGCGGAAGATCTGCTCGATGTCCTGGTCGCCGCGCAGGCGCTTGCTCAGCGCTTCGCTGTCGCCTTCGTAGGCCAGGGCCAGCTGGTTCTTCAGGTCGTTGAAGCGGTTGTTGACCGGGGTGGCCGAGAGCATCAGTACCTTGGTCTTCACCCCCTGGCGGATGACCTGGTTCATCAGCCGCTGGTAGCGGGTTTCCTTGTCCTTGTAGGCGTCGTTGTTGCGGAAGTTGTGCGACTCGTCGATCACCACCAGGTCGTAATTGCCCCAGTTGACCCGGTCCAGCGGGATGCCCAGCGAGGTTCCGCGGGTACGGCTGAGGTCGGTGTGACACAGCACGTCGTAGTTGAAGCGGTCCTTGGCGAAGATGTTGGTCTTGAGGTTCTGGTTGTAGTTCAGCCAGTTGTCGGCCAGCTTCTTCGGGCAGAGCACCAGGACGGATTTGTTGCGCAGCTCGTAGTACTTGATCACAGCCAGCGCGGTGAAGGTTTTGCCCAGGCCCACGCTGTCGGCCAGGATGCAGCCGTTGTAGGTTTCCAGCTTGTTGATCAGCCCGGTCGCCGCATCACGCTGGAAGTTGAACAGCTTCTGCCAGATCAGGGTGTCCTGGTAGCCGGTGAGCTCATTGGGCAGCACGTCCTCGCTGACGTCGTCCAAGAACTCGCGGAAGATGTTGTAGAGCATCAGGAAGTAAATTCGCTCGGGCGCGTTCTCCTGATAGACCGAGGCGATGTGCTCGCAGAGGCGCGCGGTGACATCTTCCAGCTTGTCCGGGTCGTTCCAGATCTGCTCGAACAGGTTGAGGAACATGCCCGTGTGGGATGGCTCGTCGAAACGGGTGACGATGTTGGAGAGCGCGTTGCCTCTCTGGTAGCCCAGGTCCACGGCGGTGAAGCCCTGCACCGGCATGTAGACGGCATCTTCCGCCTGCCCTTTCACTCCGATGAAAGGCTGCATCGGCGCCTGGCCTCGGTTGGAGCGAAAGGTCGCCTTGCGCCGAATCCAGTCTGCGCACTCGCGAGCAATGGCCTTCTGGGTGAGCTTGTTCTTCAGCTGGATCTCGAACTCACTGCCGGTGATGCTGCGTTCGCGTTCGGCCTTGGGGATGTGGAACTCGCGCTGCTCCTTCTTCAGCTTGTCACTGGCTTCGCCGGGCACGAAGGTTGGCGAGGTGAAGACGAACTCCAGGGAGTCGATGCACTCCAGCTCCTTCTTCAATGCCACATAGGCGTATATGGAAAAGCAGGAGGCGGCGATCTTCAGCTTGGCACCGGGCTTGAGCTGGCCCTTGAGATCCTCGCCGAGCAGCGCGTTGATGTTGTCGATCAGTTCCATGAGACGTAACCATCCAAGCAGAGCAGGCTCGGATTATCACTAAGAACAAGAGGAACTTCACGTTCTTACTGTCGGCTTCGGACTGTGTCTTCACAGACTACTGCTCAGGACAGTCTGAAAAAGACTTTCTGATTTTGGCAAAATAGCCGAACGCCACCCACCGAGTTTTCTGATGAAGCAGATGACCTTCGCCGATGCCGAGTACGCCGGCAAGCGCAAGCAGACCCGCAAAG
>Ga0247728_10105_pt1 | contig 17983 bp, 11 predicted proteins | sample SalenrCarbi39_FD_183048 | JGI IMG/M metagenome (GOLD analysis project Ga0247728, IMG submission 183048) | Saline wetland microbial communities from Lincoln, Nebraska, United States - Carb-i39 | ecosystem: Environmental > Aquatic > Non-marine Saline and Alkaline > Salt marsh | place: USA: Nebraska...
GGCGTCCGGGCGGCGAACTCGGCGGCACAGGTATCGACCGTCTTGTACACGGGCCGGATGCCGAACGCCCAGCGGAGGCCACGGACCACGTCAGGGCTGAGATTGCGCAGGTCGGCGATCTGATCGTCGGAGAGGCCGTGTCGCTTGGCGAGCCGCATGAGACCGCCCGTAAGCTCTGGGGCCGAGCACACCTGGTCGGCCGTCTCGCGGATCAGCTGGAGCTGGTCGACGAACCACGGATCGATGCGGGTTGCTTCTACCACCTGTGCCGAGGTGGCGCCGGCGCGAAGCGCCTGCATCATGAGGGCCAGGCGGTGGTCGTGCGGTCGGGCGATGCGGCGCAGCAGCTCGTCCACGCTCTCGATGATCGGGCGGGTGAAGTCGAAGAGTGCCGCTGGGTCCTCCAGTGAGCGCAGAGCCTTGCCGAGCGCTTCGGTGAAGCATCGGCCGATGGCCATGGCCTCGCCCACTGACTTCATGTGCGTGGTGAGGGTGCTGTCAGCGGTGGGGAACTTCTCGAACGCGAAGCGCGGGCACTTGACCACGACGTAATCCAGCGACGGTTCGAACGAGGCGGGCGTCTCGCCGGTGATGTCGTTGGGGATCTCGTCGAGGGTGTAGCCCACCGCCACCTTCGCTGCGATCTTCGCGATCGGGAAGCCGGTGGCCTTCGAGGCCAGCGCCGAGGATCGGGAGACCCGCGGGTTCATCTCCACCACTATCAGCCGCCCGTCGACAGGGTTGAGTGCGAACTGGACGTTGCAGCCGCCAGTTTCGACGCCGACCGCCCTGGTTACCGCGATGGCCACATCGCGCATGGCCTGGTACTCCCTGTCTGTGAGCGTCATGGCGGGGGCCACTGTGATGGAGTCCCCGGTGTGCACGCCCATGGGGTCTAGGTTCTCGATGGAGCACACGATCACGACGTTGTCCGATCCGTCGCGCATGACTTCGAGTTCGAACTCTTTCCAGCCGATGATCGACTCCTCGATCAGCACCTCGGTGACCGGCGACGCCGAAAGGCCTGCCCCGGCGATCCGGATCAGTTCCTCCTCGTTGTAGGCGATGCCGGAGCCGAGCCCGCCCATGGTGAAGCTCGGCCGGACCACGATGGGGTATCCGAGGATCCCCGCGGCGGCGAGGACTTCGTCCATGTCGTGGCAGATACGCGAGCGTGCCACGCCGGCGTCAGCGCCGGGCACCTTGAGTGAGGTGACGATCTGGTTGAACTCCAGCCTGTTCTCCGCCTTTTCGATGGCGTCGACGGAGGCGCCGATGAGTTCGACGTCGTAGCGGTCGAGCACCCCGTTCTTGAACAGGGTCATGGCGGCGTTAAGGGCGGTCTGGCCTCCAAGCGTCGCGAGCAGCGCGTCTGGACGCTCGGTGGCGATGATCTGTTCGAGGTACTCGGGCCTGATCGGTTCGATGTAGGTGGCGTCAGCGTACTCGGGGTCGGTCATGATGGTGGCCGGGTTGGAGTTGACCAGGATCACCCGGAACCCCTCCTCGCGCAACACGCGGCAGGCCTGCGTGCCGGAGTAGTCGAACTCGCACGCCTGCCCGATGACGATGGGGCCGGAGCCGATCACCATGATCGAGGAGATGTCGGTGCGACGGGGCATCAGTCGTCCTTTCCGGCCATGACGTCGACGAAGCGGTCGAACAGGTAGTCGGCGTCGTGCGGTCCGGCGGCTGCCTCCGGGTGATACTGAACAGCGAAAGCAGTCAGTCGGCCGGAATCGTTACGCAACTCCAGGCCCTCGACCACATCGTCGTTGAGACAGACGTGGGTAACTCGTGCAGTTCCCCAGCGGGTGGATACGGACTGGCCAAGGGGGGCATCTACGGCGAAGCCGTGGTTCTGGGCGGTGATCTCGACCGTGCCCCTGGCCAGGTCCATCACCGGCTGGTTGATGCCGCGATGGCCGTACTTCAGCTTGTAGGTGCCGAAGCCAAGTGCACGACCGAAGATCTGGTTGCCGAAGCAAATCCCGAAGTAGGGCAGCCCCGCATCCAGAATCTCGGTGAGAAGGTCCACCGCACGCCCGGCTGCCGCCGGGTCGCCCGGCCCGTTGGAGAAGAAGACCCCATCGGGACCCACCGTGGTGATGTCGTAGAGGGTGCTCGCAGCAGGCAGGACGTGCACCTCGATTCCTCGCTGGGCGAGCCGGGTGGGAGTCATGTCCTTGATGCCGAGATCGACCGCGGCGACTGTGAAGCGCTTCCTGCCCACTGCCGGGACGACCTGCTTCGAAGCGACGGTGACATCGGCCACGAGGTCCGCCCCCAGCATGGGCTGCGTCTCCAGCACCCGCGCAAGCAGTTGCCGAGGGTCGGTCTCGATGGTGGAGACGCCCACCCGCATCGCGCCGTTGTCACGGATGTGACGCGTCAGCGCCCGCGTGTCGAGGTCGGCGATGCCAACGATCCCTTGCCGACGCAGTTCGTCATGCAGGGAGCCGTTGGCGCGCCAACTCGAGTGTGTCCGTGAGGGGTCGCGGACCACGTAACCGGCCACCCAGATCCTGCGCGACTCATTGTCCTGGTCGTTCCATCCGGTGTTGCCGATGTGGGGGGCCGTCGCGATCAGGACCTGGCGGTGGTAGCTGGGATCGGTGAGGGTCTCCTGGTAGCCCGTCATGCCTGTGGAGAAGACGGCCTCCCCGAAGGTTTCTCCAGTGGCGCCGAACGACGTGCCGCAGAAGAACCGCCCGTCCTCCAAGACCAGCAGCGCTGGCATCGGAAGACGAGCGGTCCCTGCGGAAGCCTCGGTGGAGCCGCCCTGAGCAGGGGGGGCGCTCATGTGATCTGTTCCAGGAGGCTGGTCTCAACGTCGTAGATGAAGCCGCCGACCCTGACCCGGTCAGCGAGCAGGGGGTGCTGTCGCAGCAGTGCGACATCGGCATGGATCCGGCCACGCTGGTCCGGGTCCGCGCCGATGGGCAGGTTGCCGAGGTCGGCACCGGTCGTCTCCGAAACGCGGCGGCGGATCGCATCGTCGTCGCCGCTTGCCACGGCACAGCTGGTGTGTTGGACGATCAGGATGCGGTCCACGTTGAGAAGGTGTGCGGCTAGCACGCATCCGGTGAGCGCGTCCGCGGTGACATGGCCCCCAGGGGTGCGCATGATCTTGGCGTCGCCCAGAGTCAGGCCCACCATCGCCAAGGGCTCCAGGCGTGAGTCCATGCAGGTCACGACGGCGATCCCGGCGTGAGCGATGCCGTCGAAGGGGCGAGGTCCGGACCTCGCGTAGCGCTGGTTCGCAGCGATCAGATCACCGAAGATGTCCTCGTCCATGACCGAAACAGTAGCGACTTGACACGCGAATTGCAATTCCGGAAACTAGGCACTAGTATTGATGCGAGGCGGTGGTCGACCAACCGCAGCGCCTGATCGCGAGGTGGGCACATGGGTACATCAACTCTTCGCCCTGCTCGGCGTCGCGCGGGCCCCGTTCGTTTCGTCCGCCCCGCTCACCATCGCCACGAAGTCGGCGACCCTGACGCCGCGCTCCAGATCATGGCGCAGGTGGGTGCCGGGAGCCAGATGGTAGTGATTTCGCCGCCCCGACTTCTCCTTGATCACGTAACCTGCGTCACCAACTCACCGACTATCTGCTGCACGGCTCGTTCAGTGATACCCACCTGCTGCGCAATGTCTCGCATCCGCGCCGTCGGGTTCCGGGCAAGGGCCACGAGAACGTGGCCATAGTTGGAGAGAAAGGTCCAGTCGCCAGGTGCCATAGCGGAGTATGATACACGATTCATAATTCACGAAATAGAGAGGTAGCAATGACCAATCCCCTTGCCGAGGCGATCCACCTGGACCAGGATCCGTACGGTCTTGACCGGCTCCTGGAAGCCGACATCGACATCCTCACACAACTGCATGAGCAGGTTCTCAACGAGAGAGGAGCCGGCGCGCTCGCCACGCTCATGCAGCAAGTGCAGGACTCTGCGGCACGGGCCGCCGATGGCGGCGACCCCGAGGAGCCTGGCCGGGTCGTCGGGGCACTGACCGCTACCCAGGCGCTTCAACTCGCGCAGGCCCTGACCGTTCACTTCCACCTGATCAACCTCAGCGAGGAGCGGTACCGCTCCAGACTCATCCGCGGGACACACTCCGAGGTGGCAGGCACGGCGCCGGACGTCTGGCCAGCGGTGGCCGCACTCGGCCCCGCGGCGGCTCGCGTGAAGAACCTCCGCATCCATCCGGTGCTGACCGCGCACCCCACGGAAGCTCGCAGGCGCGCTGTCTCCTCAGCCCTGCATCGTATCGCCGAACAACTGGACCGCTACGACGATCCAGGCTCCGGCTCGCAGGAGCGGGACTTCGCTCAGCGCCGGATGCTGGAGGAGATCGACATCCTCAGCCGCACCTCCCCCCTGCGCACCACACCACCCCAACCCTCGGACGAGGTTCGCACCGTGATGTCCGTGTTTGACCAGACGCTGTTTCAAGCGGTGCCACGGTTGTACCGCACAGTCGAGTCCGCGATCGCCGACGGGGAGCCGGGCCGTTGTCGCCCGTCGGTTCCCGGTTTCCTGCGGTTCGGTTCCTGGGTGGGCGGTGACCGGGACGGCAACCCGTTCGTCACGGCCGAGGTCACCCGGCAGACCATGTCCATCCAGGCGGAGTGCATCCTCAAGGCGCTCGCCACCGGAGCAGATCGCGTCGCCCGCACCCTCACGATGAGCGAGGACGCCAGCCCCCCGTCGCCCGAACTGGCCAGTGCGCTGGCCCGTGATTCGGTCACGGCGCCGGAGATCTTCCAACTCATCCGCAAATCGTCTCCGGGAGAGCCGCATCGGCAGAAGCTACTCTTCGTCGCCACCAGGCTCACGGCCACCAGAGAGGGCCAGATCGATCTCGCATACCGCGAGCCCGCTGAGTTGGTGGCTGATCTCAGTCTGATCCAGACCTCCCTGGAGCAGGCAGGAGACACACGGGCGGCTTTCGGGGAGCTCCAGCACCTGATCTGGCTGGCCGAAACCTTCGGCTTCCACCTGGCCGACCTGGAGGTGCGCCAGCACAGCGATGTGCACCGGCGAGTCTTGGACGAACTGCTCGGGCAACTCGACTGGGACCCGGAAGCGCCGGGCAGCCCCACGCGGCTGGAGTTGCTCGACTCGCTCGCGGTCAACGGTTGGCCGGCCCACGTCCAGGCTCTCAGCGACGCCACCCGCGAGGTGCTCGACACGCTTCGGGTCATGTCCTGGCTTCAGGAGCGCTGGGGGGCTCAGTCGTGCGGCCGTCACGTGGTGAGCTTCACCCAGCAGGCTCAGCACCTCGTCGCAGTGCGCGCACTTGCTCGCCTCGCGGTCGGTGACGCCGCCCTCAGGTTGAACGTGGTTCCGCTTTTCGAAACCGGAGCCGACTTGAGCGGGGCCGTCGGTGTCCTTGAAGAGTGGCTCACCTTGGAGAGCACCCGCAGCTGGCTCGACGAGGTGGACTGGCACGTCGAGGTGATGGTCGGTTACTCGGACTCGGCCAAGGACGTCGGGCCGGCCAGCGCAACCCTGACTCTTTACCGGGCGCAGACCCAGATCGTTGAGTGGGCGCAGCGTCACGGCATCCAACTCACGCTGTTCCACGGCCGAGGCGGATCCCTGGGCCGTGGCGGAGGCCCTGTTCACCGGGCCATCCTGGCCCAGCCTCCGGGTTCGGTCTCCGGCCGGTTCAAGGTCACCGAGCAGGGTGAGGTCATCTTTGCCCGGTACGCGGACGTGACCCTGGCCCAGGCGCACTTGGAGCGTCTCACCTCGGCGGTGCTGCTCGCAGACACCGACGACGTGGTGCACCGCAACCGTGCCGCCGCTGAGGAGTTCGACGATGTCGCGACGACGGTGGAGCGGGTCTCTCGCGAGACCTACCTCAGCCTCGTGCGCACGCCTGGTTTCGCCGATGTCGTGGCTGCGTCGAGCCCGCTTGAGGAATTGGGGCGGCTGAGGCTCGGATCCCGCCCGGCGCGGCGAAGCGGCGCGGAGAAGGGCAGGGATCTGAGTGACTTCCGGGCCATCCCCTGGGTGTTCGCATGGTCCCAAATCCGGGCGAACGTGCCCGGCTGGTTCGGGCTGGGCTCCGGGTTGGCCGCTGTGGGGGACCTCGACCGGCTGCGCGCGGCATACCGTCGGTGGCCGCTGTTTGCCAGCATGATCGACATTGCGGAGATGAGCCTCGCGAAGGCTAACCCGCGCTTGGCGAAGTCCTTCCTGGCACTCGGTGGGCAGCTGAGCGTCACCAGCGCCGTGCTGGCGGAGTACGAGCTGACGCGCGACCTTGTGCTGGCGATCCTGGAGCAGGAGGAGCTACTGGAACGCAAGCTCCGCCTCGGCACCCGGGTTGCACTGCGGGCCCCGTCCATCGACGCGCTCAGCCACCTGCAGTTGCGCGCACTGCGCGTCATCCGCGAGGGCGGTCCGGGAGACGACGCACCGTCTGAGGAGGACCGGGAACAGTGGACGCGGGTACTGTTGACCACCGTGAACGGAGCGGCTGCCGGTCTGCAGAACACTGGATAGCGGTGGGGAAGGCTTGCGCGCCCTCGGAATCCGCAGGGGCACGCCGATTCTCCGTCTGCCGGAATGGCTAGACTCTCGGCATGACATCCACGGTGCTGCACCCCCAGCCGTCGTTCGTCCCCGTGGACCGTGATGAAGTCTGAGCCGGCCCAGCGGGACGAGCCCGAGGACCGCCCCGGCGCAGGGCCCTCCAGGACAGGTGCAGGGGCGATGAAGCGGGGTCTCGAGCTCTTCCGGTACGTCGCTTCCATCGGCGCGGTCACCGCACTTCTGCTCTCCGTGGCCACGTACCTCTGGGCACTCAGCAAGGCCTTCTTGTTTGTCGAGGCCCTGCTCACAGCGTCTACCAGCCCCGACGCTGCGCTGGTCAAGTTGTACGAGAGCGTGGACTCGATCCTCATAGCCACGGTGCTGCTCATCGTCGGCTACGGACTGTGGGAGCTTTTCGTCGGCGACCTCAACCTACCCCCAAGCCTCACCACGCTCTCCTTTGACCACCTCAAAGGCCGAACGGCTGGGACGCTGCTGTTGGTCATGGCAGTGCGTTTCCTTGAGGTGATCGTCGCCCGGCCGGAACCGGACGAGTTGTTGGCGGTAGGGGTCAGTGTCACGCTCATCGGCGCCCTGCTGTTCGCCTTCGCCAACTGGCAACGACCCCACTAGGAGCACTCCGCCACGTGTAGGCCAGGCGTGGTGCTTCACTGTCGAACCTTCCCGTGACTGGGACGACGGCCCTGTTGCGGCCACCCCCAAGGGCAGGTACCCTCGAACTGTCCGGAGAGGGAGTATCCCAAGAACGGGTCCGACGTCAGCACGGCGCAAGCCCGTCGGATCGGCCGTAAGGCGGGAGAGACTCAACGTACTTTTGCCCCTGAACCTCACTCCGGGAGACACCTTGCCCACGGACAGCCTCACCGACACCAGCCCAGCCGAGACTGATCCGTCCTGGCACCTGATGAGCACCGACCAAGCTCTGGCGCGGACTGAATCCCGGGCCTCCGGGATCACGACGCCAGAGGCCGAGGAGCGCTTGGAGCGCTACGGCACCAACGAACTCGTCGATCGCGGGGGCAAACCGGCCTGGAAGATTCTGTGGGAGCAGTTCACCTCGGTGATGGTGTTGATCCTCATCGCGGCAACCGTCCTCTCGCTGGTCCTCGGCAAGTTCCTGGAGGCCGGAGCCATCGGCGGGATCGTGCTGCTGTTCGCACTGCTCGGCTTCTTCCAGGAGTACCGGGCGGAGAAAGCCATCGCCGCGCTTCGCCAGATGACGGTACCCACAGTGCGGGTGCTGCGCGACGGCAGCACCTCCCCCGTCCCGGCACGGCAACTGGTACCGGGAGATGTGATCCATCTGGACGCGGGCACGGTGGTCCCGGCCGATCTACGACTGCTCGAGGCGGTCTCCTTGAGGATCCAGGAGGCGGCCCTGACGGGCGAGTCCGAGGCCGTGGACAAGGCGACTGCGCCCTTGGCCGGTCACGACCTCCCCGTGGGTGATCGGGTCAACATGGCATTCTCCGGAACCGAGGTCACTTACGGCCGTGGTGTGGGCCTGGTCATCGCCACCGGCATGGCCACCGAGCTGGGCAGGATCGCCGACCTGCTCCAGGGAGTGACCGCGGAGCAGACCCCGCTCCAGCAGCGCCTCGACCATGTCGGCAAGCAACTCGCGGTCCTGGGCGTGGTCACCGCTGGTGTCGTTGCAGTCCTAGGCGCGCTCGCCGGCGAGACGTGGAGCGACCTCGTGCTCACCGCCATCTCGGTGGCCGTTGCGGTCATCCCAGAGGGTCTCCCGGCCGTCGTCACGTTCACGCTGGCCGTGGGGGCACAGCGGATGCTGCGGCGCAACGCTCTGGTGCGTAAGCTGCCTGCGGTGGAGACCCTGGGCTCGGTTACCACCATTTGCTCGGACAAGACGGGCACTCTTACCCAGAACAGAATGACCGTCTCGACGCTCGTCCTGCCCGACGGGATATGGACACCGGGAGGCGGCGAGCCATCGGGTCCGGCTCTCGTCGCATTGGCGGCTGGCTCACTGTGCAACGACGCAGAGCTTCGCCACGTCGACGGGGAGGGGGCTCAAGCGATCGGCGATCCTACTGAGACCTGCCTTCTCGATGCGGCGAAGACCGGCGGGATCGATGTGGCAACGCTACGCAAGGTCTTACCGAGGATCGGGGAGTTGCCCTTCGATTCCGAGCGCAAACGCATGAGCACCCGGCACGCGGCGTTGGCCGGGCGCGTCACCGAACTGGCGCTGCTACCTCAGGACTTCGATCTCCTCTTCGTGAAGGGGGCCGTCGACGGGCTCGTCTCCCGCACCACGGGCGTGCTCGCCGACGGCGGCGTCCGGGCCTTCGACGACGGCGCGCGCGCATGGGTCGAGAACACCAACAGGGACCTCGCCTCGCGTGGCCAGCGCGTCCTGGGGCTCGCGGTTCGGCTCATCCGCCCCGGGGACACGCCGAGCGATACCGAGACCGACCTTGTCCTGCTAGGTGTCGTCGGCATCATCGATCCTCCGCGGCCGGAAGTGGCTGCAGCTGTGGCCACCTGCCAGGCGGCCGGCATCCGGCCGGTCATGATCACCGGAGATCACCCCTTGACCGCGCAGGCCATCGCCCGAGAGCTAGGTATCGGACACGACGGGGAGGTGCTCACCGGCGTCGACCTGGACCGTCTTGACGCCGAGGAGTTCGATCGCGCCACCAAGACGGTCAGCGTCTTCGCCCGAGTCTCGCCCGAGCACAAACTGCGCCTCGTTGACTCGCTTCAGCGTCACGACCAGATCGTGGCCATGACAGGCGACGGTGTCAACGACGCGCCCGCGCTGAAGAAATCCGACATCGGCGTGGCCATGGGCATCACCGGCACTGACGTCTCGAAGGAGGCCTCGGACATGGTGCTGCGCGACGACAACTTCGCCACCATCATTGCCGCCGTCGAGGAAGGCAGGGTCATTTATGACAACCTGCGCCGGTTCGTCTCCTTCGCCGTGGCCGGCAACATCGGCAAGATCATTGTCATGGTCGGCTGGCCCATCCCGTTTATCTTCCTCCCCTTGGATGCCACGGCTGCCGTGGCGCTTCTACCGCTGCAACTGCTTTGGCTCAACCTCATGACCGACGGCCTGCTTGGCCTCGCGATGGGCAAGGAGCCCGCTGAGTCCACGGTGATGCGCAGGCCGCCCCATGTGCCCGGCGGGAGTCTCTGGACGGGTGGTCTGGGCCGTCGGACGGTGTGGGTAGGCTTGGTTATCGGCTTCGTGGCGCTTGGGATCGGTTTCTGGTACCACGAAACCGGCAACCCGGCCTGGCAGTCGATGTTGTTCACCACTCTGGCGTTCCTCCAGATCGGACAGGCCTTCGCCACCAGGTCGCACCACGACTCGCTCACCACGATCGGATGGCGCTCCAACCCGTTGCTGCTGTGGATCGCCGCACTGGTGCTCGCCCTGCAAATGGCGGCGCTGTACACGCCGCTGGGTGTGTTCCTGCGGCTGGAGCCGCTGGGCGCGGTCGATCTGCTGATCTCAACGGCCGCCGGCGTCGGATTGCTGGTGCTCATCGAGTGCGTCAAGGCCGTGGATCGTGGCAGGGGCGTGGTCATCAGCATCGGACGCGACTGAGGCCGGGCTGGTGCAGCCAGCGCGGATCGTGTGCCCGTTGGCCGCTGCGGAGACCGTCCAGATGGAGGGCATCACCGGCATCGATGCGGACATGCCGGTCATCCGGAGAGCTCCAGAGGAGTCCACCGCGGCCAGGCCCTCACGTTGCGCCCGCCTCCAGTCCTCTCGGTCCAGTCTCGCCCATCGCGGCCCACACGACCCAGAGTCTGGCCGAAAGTCAGTCACCTCCTTGAGGCCCGGGATCATCATTCCCCATGGGGAACCCGTGGGGAATGATGATCCCCCCCAACCAGGCAAGAAGCCTGTCCTCGACGGCAATCGGGAACCGCGTCCCCCGGTGTCACCCGTCGCCAAAGGCGAACCAGCACCCAGAGACAGAGAATCGGCGAGAGGTTCTCACCTCTCGCCGATTCCCTGTATTTGCCCTAGTCAGAGGCACTTTTGTGCGCGAGAGAGGAGTTGAAGCTCTCTGCTTTCCAAAACGAATGGCCCCCTGACAAGGTATTTTGATGGGCCGTAGCCATTGCGTCACCTTGTCGTGGGGAATACGTGGGGAATCGCTCCGAACCCGAGATCCGCGCGGATCTCGCGTCCATCGCTGCCCTTCAGCATAAGCGGAGCCCGCACCGCGATCACTGGCGAGCCAGCGGATAGGGACGCGGGCAGGAACAGGTTCGGCTCCCTCCTGTGCGCGGTGAGGCCTGGCTGGTCCGACACCGACCGCTCGCAGCACCAGGGAGGCGCGGGCACCGTTCCGCTTGAGGTCGCGCGGCAAGCGCCGAGTCGACGACGTAACGCTTTCGCATGGGCTTGGTGAGCAAAGCTCGTCCATCGCGATCGTCATGGTCAGCGGCCCAATGAGGGAGCCAGCACCGGCGAAGGCACGGCCGGCGGCTCCGGGGTGATGGCCTGGCCGACGGAGACTGCCTCCCAGTGCATGGGGTCCGTCTGAACTCGGATGTCACTCTCTAGAGCATCGAGCGCGGTATCGGTGATGGTCGGAGCCGGCTGAGTGGTCTGAAGAATGAGGTCTGCGGCGCCAATGACACGCTGGCCTGTGCTGCGGAGGATGTCGGCGAGGTCACGCTGCTCGGTCACCGCGTTGAGGGCCCAGCCAGCGACGTAGTTGAAGGTGTACTGGCTGGAGTCGAGCCCGTGGGCGCTGGTCACCATGTACGCCACGGACTCGGCTTCCACTTCCAGGATCCCCCGACACTCGCGGCCCTGCTGGTCTGGGTGGAGGATCACGTGACCGGCTTCGTGTGCGAGGGTCTTGACGGCCTGGGCGTCGTCCACGTCATCGCGGACCATGACGAGCCGCTGACCGAAGTCGGTGTAGCCGTTCGGCCCGCCGAGGTCCGCGCCGCGACGTACGTCGAATCCCCGTTCTTCGAGGAGGCCTTGGAGGCGATCCCACAGTCCGACGGGGGCTTGCCCGGTGAGGAGGGTGGCCTCGCCGATCTTGGGGTCGGGTAACGGCGGTCCCTCGGTCTGACGAATGTCGAACACCGTGACTGGTTTCGTCGCAATCACGTGGGTCCGGTGCAAGACGCGGCCCTGCTCGTCGCGCACCGGTTGGCCGGCGTCGTCGAGGCGGGGTTCCCGGCGCGTGATCGGGGCAAGGACCTTGATGCCGGATTCTCCGCGGCGCACCTGGCGCCCCATGGCCCTGAACGCCTGGTAGCCGGCAACGTGGGTGGCCTGCGGGTCCTGAAGCATGATCAGAAGGGAGTTCCCGAAGGAGTAGCGGTGGAACTGGCTGGAGAACTTCAGCCAGGCCTGCCACGCCTGCGGATCGTTGAGGGCCAGGATGCCGTCGCTGAGCTGGGCGTGGAGCTTGTCCAGCGTCGCCTGCCGAGCCTCCGCAGCCGCGGCCCGCTCGGCCTCGCTCTCAGGCCTGCGGTACCCGGCCATCAGCCGCGGCCTTCCCGCAGGGCCGCGACGTGGTCAACGATCTCCTCTACCGTTTCAGTCGGTGAGCCGGCGTCGACAAGACGCTTCGCCTCGATAAGGAGTCCCTCGATGAGGAGCGGCAAGTCGGGGAGCGGCGGTCCGGGTTCGTTCGCTGCCGGAACCCCGTGGACGCCTCTGGAGAAGTGGATCGCCTGCATGACGACGAAGACGCTTGGCTCGGGGTTCATGTCGCCTCCTAGGGACGGGCGGGCGAACCCGTCATCCTCCTAACGGTCGCCGCCCGCTCCCCGGGGACAGCTACGACGTCCACAGGAGGTCGCGACCATGGATCGTCTCCATCCGATCCGACGAGAGAGACCACACGTCAAGGGGAGGTCGTGATTCGGAGTCGTGCCTTGTGCTCAACACAACCCCAAGGTGCACACTGTTCCAGCCGGACCCCAGGCAGGCCAGTGCGAGAGAGCGGCTCAGCGTGGCGCAAGTGCTCTTCGCCATACCCGTCCGGCGGTGACGGCCCCGTCCGCTTACCACCATGGCCCGATCGTGCCCAGGGATGACCGGGCATTCGAGCCCGTCAGCTAGAGGCTTCTTCGACGTCAAGCCAGTCTGCGGGGATTAGGGCGACTCCATTGCGCCAGTTGTCGATCACGGCGTCCTGGAACCAAGAGTCCGCCAAGTTGGCGTGGTCCGACACGATGACTTGGAGCCCACCGTTGAGATCGGCAACCACATCGCGCATGAGGGTGAACTGACGCCTGACTGCCTCCCAATCCGCGTTCTCGTCGTCTGCGGCGTCTACCACTTCCTCAGGGAAGAAGGCCTGCGTGGGCTGATCGAACATGATGAACTGAGGGACGGGGCGGTTCTTGGTGGAGAACCAGTTGTGCAAGGCCAGGTGAGCAACAAGGTGATAGCCGACCCAGTTCTCGGCACTGCCCATCCGTCCGAGTGGTACCCGGCCACCCGGGCTCAGAACCACGACGGTCAATTGCACAGGGTCCAAACGGATGAGATGCTCCGACCCCTCCAACTGGAGGAAGCGGGCGTAGTCAGTCATCAACTCTGACACAGAGTCAAGCGCGTCGCGCATGAGAACATCAGGGTTGTCTTCCTCCGCAAGCTGTTCAAGTCGGGCAACCTGACCACGGAATCGCCGCTCGGTAGCGCGCAACTCGGAAAGATCCCCGATGATGTCAACGCCACGCTCCAACTCCTGACTTACCCGCCCTTGCAGGAACGCGACTCTCTCGCGGCGGTCCCGGCCGCTGGCAATGGCGTTCTCCTGCTGAGCAAGGGCGTCGAGCTCAATCAGGGTGTCGTGCAGCCCGTCAACTAAGGGCGTTCGCGCGGCACGCAGGCGCTGGATCGTTGTCTCGCGACGAGTGGAGAGGCCCGTTGATGACGCTAATCGCTTCTGCAGCAGACTGAGCGTCGCGCGGAGTTCATCGACGGTCTCGTCGGCGCGGGGCAGGCCTTGGTCGCACAGCGGACAGACGGACACGTCGCCCACGCGCAAGTCGGCTGCAGGCATGAGGAAGTCGAGGGCACGGAGACGCTCCACTTGGTAACCAGTCTCTCGCTGCGATTCCGCCTCCTCTTTCGCGAGCCGCTCGAGCAGTTCGACTTGGTCATCGATCTCCCGAACGCGTCTTCGCAGGGTTCGCTCCTCCTCGATCAGACTGCGGCGCCGAATCGATACTTCATTCTCTCCGAGAGACCCTTCCGGCTCGGTGTAACCAAGAACTCGTTCGAGTAAAACGCGGACTCCTCCACTGGCTCCGATCGCTGCCTCAGTTGGCAACACCTCCAGCGCCACCGCCGACTCGATGAGATGGGTGATCCGCGAGTCCTGCTGAGCGAGATCAGCTTCGGCCGCCGCAATCGTACTGAGGGTCCGATGTAGTGCGCGACGGGCAGCCACGAGCTGCCGACGAATCGCCGCTTGCTCCGGAGTCGCCGCACCCAGGAAGTAGGGCAGAGTGTCTCGAATGGTCGCCGAAACGTCGCGCTCCACTTGACGATGAAAGAGCACGTCCCTGCTTGCGATCTCGCCCTGGCTTTGGAAGCAGTAGAAGAGCGCTTGCCGGATCGAGACGTCGAAGGAAGCCCTCAGCGACCCCGCTTCCGCTTCGATCGTAAAGGACTCGACCCCGAGTCGCTCGGACAGCACATCGCGCACAACGTCGGTGTCCGCATTGACCTCAAGTTCGCCAAACGGGGGTGCGACTAAGTCGAGGCCCCCCGTACGAATCATCGCTCGGCTCGTGCTAGCGGTTTCGGGATTAGGACGGCACACGAGCACTCGGCTGTTCGCGAACTGCACGAGGGTGTAGTACCAAGAGGCGTTGTTGCTGATCACGCCGGTGGGAACCGTGACCGTGTCCCGACCCAAGCAGTACTCGGCAATGTCAAGTATCGCGGACTTGCCGGTCTTCGACTTACCGGTGAGGATGTTGAGTTCTCCAACCCTGAACTCAACGTCGCGACGCTCCCCATTCCGGCCATATACGCCAAGAGCTACAAGTTGCACGTCAGTTTCCTATCCCGAGCAGTTCGAATGCCATGTGCGTCTCGGTGACATTGAGCCACTCTCCGCATAACCGCGCGGCTCTTACTGACGACTTCAACTCATCTGGCCAGTCATTCGATGGTGTTCTAGGCCGCTTCAGTGCCACGAGCATAGATCCATCCACTCTCAGGCGCCCCACTCTCAGTCCGTGCCTAATAGCCCTCTTTGTAGGCTGCGCCATCATTGCGACTCGATGCTCCATGTCTGCCAATAGGTCTGGTTGCCGAACAGCCCACCTGGCTAGGGTGATTCGTCGCTGGCGAGGTAGGCTGTCTCTGGTGGGAGGATGAGTTGTCAGAGGCAGGATCAGGAAAGCGGCGGGCCACTCCAACCCTGCTCCTCCCGCCTGCGCGTTGCTCCAAGCGGCATTGACGAGGAGCTCGGATGTGAAGACCGCGTTGAAAAGGGCGACGGCCTCAGGGGCCCGAATTGGCAACGTTCCGATCCGCTCACTGGCACTATCAGACATTTGTGAGCAATGCCTCCAACTTAGCCTCAAAATCCGGGTGCCAGCCAATCCGTTGACCGAATTCTCCATCGGCAAGCGCGTGGAACATCCCTCGGCTGAACCAGGGTTCGTCGAACCTCTCGCGTAGGCGTACGCGAGAGTCCCTTGCCATCGCCTCAAGGATCTCCTGCCCGACCCATTCGGCGTCGGTACGCCCCCGTCGAGCCATCTCCGCGACGCGCGTGTCGAAGATCTGCTCCCATTCATCGTGGAGACGGAAAGCGAAGCGGTCCAGTTCTGGTTCGGCCAAGAGTTGATAACGAAGCCAAAAGGAGCGCTGGGTGTACGCCCGGTGATAATCCCGGATCGCCTTCCAGAGTCGCGTGTTATCGAGAGCGATCCACAGCAGTTGCTGTACGAATGGTCGATCCTTATAGAGATCTTGGATGGACTCGTCATACGCCTGCATCACAGCCGGATCGACTGGCAGCGTGTCAGACTTGAGTTGGTCAGCAATGTCGTTGACCTGCACCAGGAGGTCGTAACCCGTGACTGTCGTTAAACTCCGGGCGAGCAGTTGCACACAGATGCCAGCCCACCAACCCTTGATCAAATGAGCGAAGACGGCTTCCTTTCCTACGGGGATAGCAAACCTGAATGTTCTACTCAATTCTTGGTCGAATTCTGGCGCTTGGCTCGACCTATCGTCGATATAGATCTGGTCAATGAGTTCCTCCTGGGCAGTGGAACCGAGATCCAAGAACTTCTGGCGCCAGCGCGCAGTCACGCTGTTGTCGGAGTGGGTCGCAGCCGACACTAGGGCCGCTCGAACCTGGGGGGTGTCCCGGTCGGCACCGATCCGGAGCCCTTGTAGAGGCGAGTCGTCCGGGATCCTCTGCGTCGTCACGAGACGGAGAACAAGGTTCCTCGTGTTTCCAAGGTCCAGCCAAACATTCAACGTGCGCCAAAGGTCGGTGCTATTCGTGGTGATTGAGCCAGCGGCGCCAATGTGATGCTTGGTTTGGAGAAGCTCGCGTGGTGACCCATGGTCGTCGAATTGGATGTCGTCGAGCGCTTCGAGGCGGAGTTCGACTGAGGGCTCAGCTGCGGCGCGACGCCCCAGCTCGACGACTGCCCACATGCATTGGTGGAAGTAGCCCAAAGCTTGGCCGGCAGCACTGTGCCCTTGCGTCGCCATGTCTTCCTCCCTTCAGGCTCAACTCCCTTGAGAGCGTAGTGGGCACGGCTGGGTCAACGTCGAAGGAGTCACGATTGGGCCCATTCGAGGTCAGATGACGCATGCGTTGAGCGAATGGGGGCCGGTCTGCGTGACATACTCAACTCCTGTTCGTCCGTGACCCACGCCCGGCCCCTCCACGGACTGGATAGCCGAGGTGGGCTGCCCCCCGTGCGATCTATCTCTTCACACCCTGAGTCGGCGTTGTTCGCCTCAGGCTACGGGCCCGAAGGACAGTGGCTCATCGAGCGAGCCCCCGACCTGGCCCCACCTCCGGCAGCAATCCAAGTGCCTGCTCGGACAGGCGCTGCGCGCGTTCCAGCACGGGTTCGGTCCCCGTGTCGAAGGGAACCCAAAGGCGGTCGTCCGCGTGCTTTGCGAGGTCGTCCCTGATGTGCTCACGCGCTTCCTTGATGCGGCGGTGAGCGGTGCTCTCGGAGTACCCGAGGTCCTCGGCGATCTCCCGGAGCGGGTGTCCTTGCATCGACGCCGTCAGCGGCTCCCGCAGTGACGTAGGCAGTTGCCCGAGAGCCTGCATGATGGCAGCGACAGCGTGCCGGTCCTCGACGACGTCGCCCGGGTCGGGTGCACGACTCGCCGGGTCCCGGCCGTCGAGGGTCATGGTCGCAGGTCGGGAGGCCGAGGTGCGCTTGCGGACCACGCCAGCGTCGTCGACGCCGCGCCAGCGGGCGTGTTTGATCGTCATCCAGGCGTAGCTGGCCCAACCCTCGGGGCTGGTTCGCTGAGGGTCGAAACGGTAGGCGGCGCCCATGAGTTCGACGAACATTTGACCGCGGGTGTCCGCGGCGTTTGGCGTTCGTCTGGTCTGGGCGTAGACCATCGGGAGGACTGAGGCGACCATGTCGGTCACGGCCCGCCGCCCCTCGGCGACCAGCTGCGGCCAACGCGATGGGTCGACCCCCTGGAGGCTGACGGGCGGGTTTGCCGGGTCTGCTGACCCTGCGGCGACGCCCAGGTCGCGAGCAAGGCAGAGAGCCAGGATGGAGGGCCCGTCGAGAATGGTCCCGGGACTGATCGTCGGTTCCATGGGTGCGATCCGTGCCGAGGCTCGTGGGTCTCGCGCGGCTCCGGCCTTGGGCTCCACGGGTGCGGGCGGCATGGGGGCGTCCGTCGGGTCGACCTCGCGGAGCACCCGGGGGTTGGTCAGATACTCCAATGCGAGTTGGCTGATCCGCGCGGCAGCAGGATGGGCCGACGGCTCGCCTGTGAGATTGGCGACCAGAACCGCCTGTCCAAGACCCGAGCGCAGCAGCACGTCCAGGCGGACGTGGGGAGGCTCCGTGGGCCCGGGGCTTCCAGTGAGCTGCCGCACAGCGGTGCCGACCTGAAGCATGACGGCCTGGTCGACGCGGGTGGCGCCGAGGCGTCGGCCGTCGATCTGACTCAGGGTGGTCTGGTGTGCGCGGGCAAGGTCGCGGATGTTGCCGAGGAGGGCGTCAGCGTATGGCCCGGGCAGCGCCCCGGCTTTCGCGACTTCGTCCACCAGAGCGTGGGTGTCGCGCAGGATCGCCAGGTGCCCGAGCGCCACGCTGCGACGCACGATCGGGGCGTTCTGGACGGGTTGCACGGCTGCGAGCGCGTCCTGCCACGCCGCCAGTCCGACGCCGACAGCCGAGCGGCTGGTGGGGGCGTGGATCGCGCC
>Ga0247728_10106_pt1 | contig 17963 bp, 16 predicted proteins | sample SalenrCarbi39_FD_183048 | JGI IMG/M metagenome (GOLD analysis project Ga0247728, IMG submission 183048) | Saline wetland microbial communities from Lincoln, Nebraska, United States - Carb-i39 | ecosystem: Environmental > Aquatic > Non-marine Saline and Alkaline > Salt marsh | place: USA: Nebraska...
TTGACCACGCTTGATTTCGTTATGCCTCCGGCGGGTGGAGGGCTGGCGCGGTGATGGGTACGGCCTCTACGAAGACAGTTGCGCCCCGTTGACCACGCTTGATTTCGTTATGCCTCCGGCGGGCAAGGGGCCGCTAAGCGGCAGCCCCTTGCAACCCCGCGCTCCGGGGGGCGCTGCCCCCCTGGTCCCCCCGAAGGTGGTCCTGCACCGCATTCCTTCGTCGCCAGCTTCCCTGCGGCGCAGGGCGCCTTCGGGTGATCTTGCGACGGGAATGCGATGTGCGCATCACTCCCGGTGGCATCGCACAACGAGGGTGCCTTTACCTTCACCCACGTCGCGGCGCGCATCCGTTACCGCCGGAGCTTTCGCCGTCACAAAGCCTCCGGCGGCGATCTCCGGCTGCGGATGCGTATCGCCGCACGAAGGTTTTTTACGCTCAAGCGAAGGGAGTGCATCTTCATGGAAGCAAGCAGGTTACCACAAGACAACAATGCGTTTGTCCATCGCCCGCGTTCCGTGCGTAGAAGCGTGTGACGCCGGGCTTTGACGGCGGCACATGCGTCGCAACGAGGGCGTGAGTAGTGGCACCTTCGTTGTGCGATGCCACCGGGAGCCATGCGCGCATACGCATTCAGCCGGGCAGATCGCCCGAGGCGCGCCAGCGCCGCAGGGAAGCTGCCCGGCGTAAGAATGCGGCGCAGGATACGTTGGGGGTCCAGGGGAGGCGAAGCCCCCCTGGAGCGCGGGGTTGCAAGGGGCTGCCGCTTAGCGGCCCCTTGCCCGCCGGAGGCATAACGAGATCGAGCGTGGTCAACGGGGCACGACGGTCTTCGTAGAAGCTGGGTGCAACAGCGCACGGCCCTTCCCCTTGCCCGCCGGAGGCATAACGAGATCGGGCGTGTTCAACAGGGTACAACTGACTTCGTAGAAGCCGTGTGCAACCGCGCACGCCCCATCCCCATCCCTATCCCCTTGCCCCCCACCCACCACAAACAGCAAGGGGGCCGCGTTACCGCAGCCCCCTCGTTCAACACTTCAATTTCCAACCGTGCACACGCGGTGCACCTCGACTACTGCGCCGCAATCCATTCCATTGCCGCGTGCAGGTCGAGGGTGCCGGTGTAAATCGCGCGACCGGTGATGGCTCCTTCCACGCTTGACGTTTGCGTCAGCGGGTACAACGCCCGCACGTCTTCCAGCGTGGCCACGCCGCCCGCCGCGATGACCGGCACCGGGCACATGCCCGCCAGCTTTTCCAGCGCGGCCAGGTTCACCCCGGTCTGCATGCCGTCGCGGTCGATGTCGGTGTAGATGACGAAGGCGGTGCCCGCGTCCAGCAGGCGGGGCAGCACGTCGTCCACGGTCAGGCCGGAATCGGCCACCCAGCCCTTGGTCTTCAGCCTGCCGCCCTCGGCGTCCAGCGAAACCCCGATGCGCCCCGGAAAGGCCGCACACAGGCGGGCATACAGGTCCGGTTCTTCGAGGGCCACGGTGCCGATGATCAGTCGCTGCACCCCGGCGTCGAGGTAGGCTTTCGCCGTGGCCTCGTCGCGGATGCCGCCGCCAAGCTGCACCGGCACGGAAAGGTCGGCGCAGATGCGGCGGATCAACTCGAAGTTGGCGGGCATGCCGCTGAAGGCCCCGTCCAGGTCGATGACGTGCAGCCATTTGGCGCCCTGGTCCTGCCAGTGGCGGGCCATGGCGGCCGGATCGTCGGAAAACACGGTCTCCGCGTCGGCGCGGCCCTGCCGCAACCGCACGCAGCGGCCATCCTTGATGTCAACGGCGGGAAACAGGATCACAGACCGAACTCCTTGATGGCCTTGCGCATCCCTTCCTTGGCCAGGTCAAGGGCGGACAGCCACTTGCCCTTGCGCCCCACGAACTTGCCCATTTCCAGCAGGTTGTCCGCAAGGCCCATCTGCTTTTCGTCGTAGTTGGAGCGCATGATCAGGGTGCCGCCCTTCACGTCGATGAGGAACACGTCCATCATGATGCTGGCCGATTCGGTGACGCCCATGTCGCCGCCCTTGCGCTCGCGCATGTTGACGACCTGGGGCACCAGCAGAAAGTCCACCTCGGCCTTGCGGCCCACTTCCACCCAATAGGCCAGCGCCTGCGGACGGCCGCCGGTACGCCCGGCAGTCTGGGCCGACAGCGAGGGCTTGGTGGCGGCAAAGCTGTACACGCGCTTGGTTTCGCCACGCAGGATATCGCCGAAGGTGCGGTCGAGGTCGGCAAAGATTTCTTCGGGCACCCGCTGCTGGTCCTCGGGAATGTACCCGGCCAGCAGGTCGGCCATGGCCGTGGGCTGGGTGAAGGCCGCCACGCCGATGGTGGCGTCCGGCAGCGGGGCGGGGCCGCGCTGGCGCTGCGAGCAGCCGGGCAGGGCGACGAGCAATGTGAGGACGAGCAGCGCGAGCAGCGCGCCCGACACCGGGAAGGAGATGAAACCGCGATGGGTACGCATCAGTCTAGGCTCCCTTTGGTGCTGAGCAGCGTCTCGCGGTCACGGCGTACCGCCTGCCGCAGGGCAAGTCCCAGCCCCTTGGCGGCGGATTCCAGCAGGTGGTGACCGTTCCTGCCGTACAGGAACGAGACGTGCAGGTTCATGCGGGCGGCCGAGGCGAACGCCTTCAGGAATTCGCGCCACAGGTCGCGTTCCTGCCCGGCGATGACGGGCGGCAGAAGGTCGTCCCCGCGCCATTCAAGCCACGGGCGGCCGGAAATGTCTATGCACACGTCGGCCAGGGCCTCGTCCATGGGCACGCGGGCAAAGCCCACGCGGGCAATGCCCGACCGTTCGCCCAGGGCATCGGCCAGGGCCTGGCCCAGGCACAGGCCCACGTCTTCCACGGTGTGGTGGGCGTCGATCTCGAGGTCGCCGGTGCAGGACAGGGTAAGGTCGAACCCGGCCCAGAACGCGGCCAGAGTGATGACATGGTCCGCCATGCCGAACCCGGTGTGCACGTTGACAAGGCCCTGCCCGTCCACCACGAGGTCGAGGCGGATGGAGGTCTCCTTGGTTTCGCGGAACACGGCGGCGCTGCGCTGGCTCATCTCGGGCTCCTTCCGGGGTGCGGGGTTCATGTTTGTGGACCTTTGCGTACTGCGTGGCCGGGGTGCTGCGCGGCTGGTGAAGTGGGTGTGCCCCTAGTCGCCCTGTATGACGGTATCGGGGCCGGGCTTTTCGGCGTCGCCGTCCTTTCCTTCCGTGTTCTCGCCGTCTTCACCGTCCGCACCGGGCTTCTTCTTGGCGAACACGGCGGCCACGAGGATGCTTATTTCATACAGCACAAGCATGGGCGCCGCCATCATCATCTGCGAGAAGACATCCGGCGGGGTGAGAATGGCAGCCACGATGAAGATGGCGAGAATGGCGTACTTGCGGGTCTTGCGCATCCACTGCGCAGTGACGAGGCCAAGCCGCGCCAGGAAGAACGCGAACAGCGGCATTTCGAAGATCAGCCCGAAGGCAAGCAGCATCTTGAGCGTGAAGCCCAGATACTCGTCCAGCTTGGGCATGGGCGCGATGGTGTCGGTGGCAAAGCCCACGAAGAACTCGAAGGCATACGGAAACACCTGAAAATAGCAGAATGCCGCGCCCGCCACGAAGAACAGCGCAGAGGCCCCGGCAATGGGAATGACGTGGCGCTTTTCCTCGTCGTACAGGCCGGGCGCGATGAACAACCATATCTGGTAGAACAGGTACGGGCTGGCCAGAAAGGCCCCGGCCACCAGCGCCACCTGCATGTAGACAAAGAATGCCTCTGGCAGGGCGGTGTAGATCAGCTTGGAACCGGACGGCAGCGCCCGGGTCAAGGGGATCATCAGGTAGTTGAAGAGCTGTTCGGCAAAGCCGTAGCAGGCGAAGAAGCCCACGGCCAGCGCGATGAGGCTGCGCACCAGGCGTACGCGCAGTTCGGAAAGATGGTCCAGCAGGGTCATGGAGCGGCCACCCTCGGTGGTCGCTTCGTCTTCCTTGCTGGCTCGGTCCACGGCTTCGCTGAGGTCGCGCGGGGGGGCGGACACCACGGCGTTCTCCGTGGCGGCGGCATCGTCCGTTTCGTCCGTGCCCTGCGGGGGCGGTGAGTCGGAGCCGCCTTGCCCTGCGACCGGTTCGGCGGAAGGTTCGGCGTCCTGACGGACGTCTGTCGGGCTGGCGGCGGGGGGCACGTCGGAACCGTCCGGCTCATAGTCGGGCAGCACTGCGGCGGCGATCACGCTCTCGACGGAACGGGAATCGTCGGAATCCGGGGCGATCGGCGCAGATTCCGAGGCAACGGATTCCGCCTGCCCGGCATCGGTGGGGGCCTGCCCCGCAGCCTTTCGCTCGCAGGCTTCTATGGCGTCAAGTTCGCAGGCGTTGCGTTCAGCTGCGTCTGGATCGAACACTTCCGGTTCCGGGGTGTCCGGTCCGCCCGCTGCCGGAGATTTCTCGCGGTCGCCTTCGGACACGGGCTCCGCCTTGGCGGCGTCCTTGTCGTCCTGGCTCATGCGTTCTTACCGACCGATTCGGTGGTGGCATTGGCGGTCTCGGCCTTGGCCTGTTCGGCCTTGGGGGCTTCGGCCTTGGCCTTGTCGTCGAAAAATTCCTTCTCGGCTTCCTTCTTGCGGCGCTCGTGATCCTCGAGATCGATCTCGGTGTTCAACGTGCGCTGGAAGTCGGTGGAAACCCTGCGGAATTCACCCATGGCCTTGCCCAGCGTACGTGCGATGTTGGGCAGGTTCTTGGGACCGAGGACAATGAGGGCCACGACCATGATGACCAGAAGTTCCGTACTGCCGATGCCGAACATGGAAGACAGACCGCCTTGGTTGCAGTGCTGCGGGCGGGGGCCGGGATAACCGACCATGCCCCGTGGGCGCCGCGCCATGGCGCGGTCCTTCGGCCGAATGCGGGGGGTGCCACGGGGACCGGAAGGCCCCCGTGCGTCCGCCGTGCGTTCATCCAGTCGTGCACCTGTGCGTGCACCCGGTCGAACGCCGTCCGCCTATTCCCATTCGATGGTGCTCGGCGGCTTCGAGGAGATGTCGTAGACCACGCGGTTCACGCCCTTCACCTCGTTGATTATCCGGCTCGAAATACGCTCAAGCAGTTCGGATGGCAAGCGCGCCCAGTCTGCCGTCATGGCGTCCACGCTGTCCACGATGCGCAGCGCGATGACGTGTTCGTAGGTGCGGCCATCGCCCATGACGCCCACGGTCTTCAGCGGCAGCAGCACGGCAAAGCCCTGCCACACCTTGCGGTACCAGCCGGAGGACATCAGCTCGGCCTGCACGATCTTGTCGGCCTTGCGCAGGATGTCCAGGCGTTCCTCGGTGATTTCGCCGATGACGCGGATGGCAAGGCCGGGGCCGGGGAAGGGATGACGCCAGATGATGAAGTCCGGCAGGCCCAGTTCGCCCGCAACCTTGCGCACTTCGTCCTTGAACAGTTCGCGCAGCGGTTCGATGAGCTTCAGGTTCATCTTTTCCGGCAGGCCGCCCACGTTGTGGTGGCTCTTGATGACGGCGGAAGGCCCCTTGTGCGACACCGACTCGATCACGTCGGGGTACAGGGTGCCCTGGGCCAGGAAGTCCACGTGGCCAAGGGCTTTCGCTTCCTCGTCGAACACCTCGATGAAGGTGTAGCCGATGATCTTGCGCTTCTGTTCCGGGTCGTCCACGCCTTCCAGCTTGTCGAGGAAGCGGCGCTGGGCCTGCACGTACTTCAGGTTCAGGTCGAAGTGCTCGCAAAGGTAATCCACCACTTCCTGGCCTTCGTTCAGGCGCAGCACGCCGTTGTCCACGAAGATGCAGTGCAGACGCTTGCCGATGGCCTTGTGCAGCAGCACGGCCACCACGGTGGAGTCGATGCCGCCCGAAAGCGCGCACACCACGTGGCGGTCACCCACGGTTTCGGCCATTTCCTTGATGGCGCGCTCGACAAACGACGACATGGTCCAGTCGGCCTTCAGCTTGGCCACATGGAACAGGAAGTTGCTGATGATGCGGGCGCCTTCCTCGGTGTGGTGCACTTCGGGGTGGAACTGCACGGCGTAGATGCGGCGGGCGTCGTCGGCCATGGCCGCCACATCCAGGGTGGCGGTGCGGCCCACCACGGCAAAGCCGGGCGGGGGCGTCTTGACCTTGTCGCCGTGGCTCATCCACACGCGGGTGGGCGCGGACTTGTCGATGCCGTCCCACAGCGGGCAGTCGCCCAGCAGGGTGAGGTCGGACGGGCCGTATTCGCGCGTTTCCGAGGTGGCCAACTGGCCGCCCAGGTTGTGCCCCAGAAGCTGCATGCCGTAGCAGATGGCCAGCACGGGCACGCCAAGTTCCAGCAACCCCTTGTCCAGGGTGGGGGCGTCTGCCTCGCCCACGCTGGCCGGGCCGCCGGACAGGATGACGGCGGCGGGCTTCATGGCGCGCACCTGCTCTGCCGTGACGATGCAGGGATGGATTTCGGAATAGATGCCGGCCTCGCGCACGCGGCGGGCGATGAGCTGCGTCACCTGCGAACCGTAGTCGACGATGATGACCTTGGTCTGTGCTTCCATGTGCTGTCCTCTGTCGCCCGCGCGGGGTGCATCGGGCAATCGTGATATGCGTTGTGAGGCCGTAGTGTCTGGGAAGTAGCGGCTGCCCGACGACGCTCTTTTGCTTTTCGGCGTCACCGGGACATGCGCGGCGGGATTTTCGTTCTCCGGCAAGGAAGGCGAGCCTTTTACGAAGGGAGCGTACTCTTTGGTACGTGACCGGAGTAAAAGACGATGCCTGACGACGCCGGAGGGCGAAAGGCCCGCCGCGAGCGGCTAGTTATTGTCGATGCGGTAGTTGGGCGATTCCTTGGTGATGATGACATCATGCACGTGGCTTTCACGAAGCCCCGCTGCGGATATCTCCACGAACTGCGCCTTTTCCTGCAATTCCTTGATGTCTGCCGCGCCCACGTAGCCCATGCCGGAGCGCAGGCCGCCCACCAACTGGTACAGGCTTTCGGCCACCGGGCCCTTCACGGGCACCCGGCCCACGATGCCTTCGGGCACCAGCTTCTTGCTCTTTTCCTGGAAGTAGCGGTCAGAGCTGCCGTCCTTCATGGCGTCGATGGAGCCCATGCCGCGATATATCTTGTATGAGCGGCCCTGGTAGAGAATGGTTTCGCCCGGGCTTTCGTCGGTACCCGCGAACAGGCTGCCGACCATCACGGTGTCCGCGCCCATGGCGATGGCCTTCACCACGTCGCCCGAGAACTTCACGCCGCCGTCGGCGATGATGCAGCGGCCAAGCTCGCGCGCGGCACGCACGGATTCGAGGATGGCGGTCACCTGGGGCACGCCCACGCCCGCCACGATGCGGGTGGTGCAGATGGAGCCGGGGCCGATGCCCACCTTCACGGTGTCGGCGCCAGCCTTCAGGATGGCTTTCGCCCCTTCGTAGGTGGCCACGTTGCCCGCCACCAACTGGCACTTGGGAAAGGCGCCCTTGACCAGTTCGATGGCGCGCAGCACGTTGCGCGAGTGGCCGTGGGCGGAATCGAGCACCAGAAAGTCCACGCCCGCAGCCAGCAGGGCGCCCGCGCGTTCCTCGCAGTCCTTGCCGATGCCGATGGCGGCGCCCACGCGCAGGCGACCGTTGTCGTCCTTGCACGAATTCGGGTACTTCTGGACCTTGTCGATATCCTTCATGGTGATGAGGCCCTTCAGGCGATTGCCCTCGTCCACCACCAGCAGTTTTTCGATGCGGTGCGCGTGCAGCAGGTCCTTGGCCTCGTCCAGGGTGGTGCCCACGGGCACGGTGACCAGGTTCTTGCTGGTCATCACCTCGCGCACCTGGGTGCCTTCCAGGTCCTTGACGAAGCGCACGTCGCGGTTGGTCAGAATGCCCACCAGTTCCACCCCGCGCACCACCGGCAGGCCGGAGACGCGGTATTCGGCCATCAGCTCCAGGGCCTGGCGCACGGAATAGTCGGGGTCGATGGTCACGGGGTCGATGATCATGCCGCTTTCGGACTTCTTGACCTTTTCGACCTCGATGCGCTGGCGGTCCACGGGCATGTTCTTGTGGATGACGCCGACGCCGCCGTTGCGGGCCATGGAAATGGCCATGCCGGAATCGGTCACGGTGTCCATGGCGGCGCTGAGCAGGGGAATGTTGAGGCGGATTTCGGGGGTGAGCCAGGTGGAGACGTCCACGAGGTCGGGGGTGACTTCGGAATAGCCGGGCTGCAGCAGGACGTCGTCGAACGTCAGTGCCTTGCACACGATCTTGCTCATGATCTCTCTCCGGGCGGGTTGGTTGGAGCGTCCGGGCCGCGCGGCTCCGGACCGTTTTCCCCGTCTGCCTCCGAACGAAGGGCGGGTCGTTGGGCTTGGCAGGTTTGACAAAAATGTCAAAATTTAATCAACCATCATATCGGGTCAGGCGCCGGATTGTCAAGATTCGGGTTGTTTCCCCAATCAGTGACAGGCGGGCGGGGCAGGTGACGGGGCAGGTGACGGGGCAGGTGACGGCGCGTTGCCCTGTTCGCCAAGGCATGGCCGTGTCCTTTGTTTCGTTTCATCTTGCCATCCGGGAGTTGCCTGCGGTTGCACGGGGTGTCACAGGCCATCCGGGCCTTCGCGCGCCGTCGTCATCTCCGTCCCGTGCATGCACGAAAGGGGCGGTGGTCCGCCCCTTCCGGTGTGTGTCGTCATGCGGCGGGGCTGCGCCCGCTACTGCTTCTTGTCCTGCTGCTTCTTGTCGCCGTGCGTGGCGGATTCCAGTTCCTGCCGGGCCTGGGCTTTCAGGTCTTCCGGGGCCCTGGCGTCGTCCATGATGGCCTTCAGATGGGCGTTGCCCTTGGCTTCGGCCTTCAGGTAGTGGCGGTACAGGATGCCCAGGTTGAAACGCGCGGCGGGCTGGGGATCGATTTCGATGAGCCGCTCGAAGGTTTCCGCCGCCTTGTCGAAAGACTGCTGCTGGTACTGGGCGATGCCCAGCATGTACAGCGGCTGCGGGTCCGCCGGGGCGGCCACCACGGCGCGGGCCAGAAAGCTTTCGGCGCGCGCCCAGTCGGAATGATCCAGAAAGTGCTGGCCAAGGGCGAACAGCGCGCCCGCGTCGGTGGGGTTCTGCTGCACCTTCTGCATCAGCGCGGACACCACTTCCATCTCGCCGTCGTGCTCGCCCGCCTGTTCCTGCGCGGCGGGGCCGCGCCCCTGCTGCACCAGCGAGGGGTTGGACAGGCGGTACAGGAACGACGCGCCCAGCATGGCGGCCAGGCCCACGCACACGGCCAGCAGCACCAGCTTGCGACCGCCGTCCAGCGGATTCATGGTCAGGGTGCTATTTGTCATCGCCAAGCATCTCCATGTGGCGGATGCGCCGGTCCAGGGTCTGTTGCGCGCGGGCCAGCAGGAACAGGTAGGCGCCGATGCCGAGCCACACGGCCGCGTTGGCGACCAGGAGCCATTGGGTGCTCTCCATATTTTTTCGAACCTCCTGCCTTTTGCAAGGCTAGATGGTGGTTTCCGTCGCAAGCACGTCGATGCGTGCCGCCATGCGCCGCTGCGCCGCGCGCAGCCAGGTCAGCGCCACCCACAGAAAGCCGAAGGCGACGATGCAGGCGATGACGGTGGTCTTCATTTCCGCTTCCAGCCCGCCGCCCTTGGATGCAAACACGGCGGGGTGGATGGAGCGCCACAGCCGGGCGGACAGGAACACCAGCGGCACGTCGAGGAAGGCCACAATGCCCACCACGGCGGAGACGGTGCCCAGCCGCTCGCGCGGCAGGTCGAGGGTGCGCAGCACAAGGTAGCCCGCGTACACGAACCACATGACCAGGGTGGTGGTCAGACGCGGGTCCCACGTCCACCAGACGCCCCAGGAATGGCGGCCCCAGATGGAGCCGGTGATGAGGGCAAGGCCGCTGAACAGCACGCCCACTTCGGCGGCGGCGCCGGACAGCGCGTCCCACTTCCAGTCGCGGGTGCGCAGAAAGGCGATGCTGGCCGCGAACACGGTAAGGAAGCTGATCAGCGACCACCACGCCAGCGGCATGTGGAAGTAGAAGATCTTCTGCACGATGCCCATGGTCTGTTCCACGGGGGCGTACACGAAGATCAGGTATTGGCAGAGCGCGAGGGCCAGGCCCGCGATAATCCCGACAAGGGGCATCACGGGGGAAAGCCGGTTCGTTTGCATGGGTGCCTCGCAATAAGGGGTCAAGGGGGCGCGGCCCCCTTGCGGGGGCCAGGGGGCAGAGCCCCCTGATCAGTTGCTTTCAGCTATTCTTCCCCGCCGTACACGAAGGGAAAGAGCACGATGCCTGCGCCAAGGAACAGCGCGTCGAAGGCGGCCACCAGCCCCAGCCATGATTCCACCCCTTCGGGGATGTCGTCGGCAAAGGCGGCGGCGCCCACCCGGATGCCCGCAAGCAGCACCGGGACCAGCAGCGGAAACAGCACGATGCTGAGCAGCGATTCGCGGGCGGCCTGCCCTTGCGACAGGGCGCCCAGCAGCGCGCCAAGGGCCACGATGCCCACGTCCGCGAGCAGTACGGTGGCCAGCCCCACGTGCCACAGGGGCGACACGGTCTGGCCCAGGAAGACGATGGCGGCGGGCAGGAACACGGCCTGGGCGCAGAGCAGCAGGGTAAACCCGGCAATGCCCTTGCCCAGCCACACGGCCTGCACCGGCACGGGAGCCAGCAGCAGCCCGAAACGGGCGCCGTTGGCTTCCTCGATGGAGAACAGGGTATTGAAGATGAGCACCTGGCAGAAGGCGGACGCCAGCCAGAAGATGGCGGCGGCCCCCTGCGGTCCCATCACCTCGCCCACGCGCTGCGACAGGCTGAACACGAAGATCAGCAGCAGCCCCAGCAGCAGGGCCTGGACCAGACCGGTACCGCGTGAAAGCAGCAGGCGCAGGTCTTTCGCTGCAATGGCGATGGCGGCGTTCAGCATGCCACGGCCTCCGGTACGTAGTCGGCGGCCGGGCCATTGTAGGCCACGCGCTTTTCGGCGATGGCCAGCACCCGGTCGGCCCGGGCAAGGTCATCGGCCACGGAATGGCTGATCCAGACGATGCCCGCGCCCCGGTCGCGCGCGGCGGCGATTTCGCGGTGCAGGATGGCCATGGACCGGATATCGAGGCCGGTGCCCGGTTCGTCCAGCAGCAGCAGCGACGGCGACAGCAGCAGTACCCGTGCAAGGTTCAGCCGCTGGGCCATCCCGCGTGAAAAGCCGCCTGCCCGTTCGAAGGCGAAGCGCTTCAGTTCCATGCGCTCAAGGGTGTCCAGCAGGGCGGCTTCGGAGCAGCGCTCCGGCGCAAGGCCGTGCAGGCGCGCCCAGAAGGCCAGGTTCTCGCAGGCGGTGAGTTCGGGATAGATGAACGTCTGGTGGCCGAGGTAGCCAAGGGCTTCGTCCGCGATGCCGCGCTCCACGCTGCCCGCGCTGGGCCGGGAAAGCCCGGCCATGAGCTTGAGCAGCGTGGACTTGCCCGCCCCGTTGGGGCCGGCCAGCAGCGTCACCGTGCCGGGGGCCGCCTCGAACGAGACGTCCTTGATCACCAGCCGGTTGCCGTAGAACTTGGCGACCTTGGTCAGCCGCAGCAGCATCATGCCTCCTGCCCGTCTCCGGCCTCGCCGTCCCCGTCGCGTGACGATGACGGACGGCGCAGCCCCAGCAAGGGGGCAAGGCACATCAGCGTGCCGCCTATCCACACCCAGTTCACCAGCGGGTTCACGCTGACCTTCAGGGTGGCCGCGCCTTCGGCGTCGACCCCCAGCAGGGTGGCGTACAGTTCGTCGCCAAGGCCGAAGATGGTGGCCGCCTCGGCGAAGGCCTGGCGGTCGAACTTGGCGTACAGGCGGCGCTGGGGCGACAGCACGCCCACGGGCGCGCCCTCGCGGGTGACGTTCAGCTCGGCCTCGATGAAGATGTAGCCCGCGCCTTCGCCCTCGTACAGGTTCACGTAGCGCAGGTCGTACTTGCCCAGCTTTACCGTGGCGTCGCGGGGAATTTCCACTTCCTGCTCAAGCTTGTACGGGCCGGAAAAGGCCACGCCCAGCACCATCAGGGCCAGGCCCAGGTGCACGCCGTGCGCGGCCAGCGAGGCGTTGTTGCGCCGCACGTGGGCTTCGGTGGTCAGCAGGATGATGATGCCCGCCACGCAGGCCGCGCCCGCGCCCGCGCCCAGCGCGGCCATGGGCATGCGGTAGGTGTACCAGGTCATGGCGGTGACGGCGGCCATCACCCCCAGCACGGCCAGCAGCTTCGGCATGCTGCGCACGCCGCCCTTCCAGCCCAGCCACGGACATACGGACAGCAGCACGGCGATGCCCGCGAACAGCGGCAGGCACACCCGGTTGTAGAAGGCGGGTTCCAGCCCCATGGGCTTTTCCGTCCAGAACTTGCTGAACACGGGCCACATGGTGGCCACCAGGATGATGGCGGACAGGGCCAGCAGCACCCAGGCCACCAGCACCAGAAAGCCTTCGCGGCTGTCGATGCCGGACAGGGGCCTGGCGTCGTCCTTGCGCCAGATCAGCGTCACGGCCACGGTAAGCGCGGTGGAGGCCAGGATGAAGATGAGCAGCGGGCGGCCCACGCCGCCGTCGCCGAAGGCGTGCAGCGAATCCACAACCCCGCTGCGCACCAGATAGGTGGCGAAGAAGGCGGATATGGTGGTCAGTGCCATGAGCAGGATGTTCACGCGGTGCAGCTTGCCGCGCCGCGACTCGATGACCGAGGTGTGCAGGAACGCGGTGGAAACCAGCCACGGGATGAGCGAGGCGTTTTCCACCGGGTCCCATGCCCAGTAGCCGCCCCAGCCCAGTTCCATGTACGACCACCAGCCGCCCAGCACGATGCCCGCCGTCAGGAACAGCCACGCGCAAAGGGTGAACGGCCGGGCGATGCCCGCCCATGCGCCCTCGCGGCCATAGCCGTTGCTCATGGCCTGGGCCAGGGCAAGACAGCCGGGAATGGCGAAGCCGCCGTAGCCCAGGAAGAGCAGCGGCGGATGAAAGATCATGCCGGGGTTCTGGAGCAGCGGGTTCAGGCCGTTGCCGTCGGCAGGGGCCGGGGCGGCGGTGAGGAACGGGTTGCTCCACGCGGTGAGGATGAGCAGGAAGAAGGCCATGACGGCCAGGAAGAACAGCCAGTACCACAGCCTGGTCTGGGGGCTGAGGTCGCGGTAGCCGCTGGTGGCGGTAAAGATGACCCCGAACAGGGCCACGGACCAGCCCCAGAACAGCATGGACCCGGCCTGACCGGCCCAGAAGGCCGTCATGCGGTAGAACAGCGGCAGTGCACGGTCGGTGTAGCTGGCCACGTAGACGAGCGAGAAGTCGAAGTTGACAAGGGCGTACAGCAGCACCACGGATGCCAGGGTCATGAACCCGGTCAGCATCAGGTGCGCCTTTTCTATCCACGGCAGCGCCGTGGAACGCCCTTGCCACAGTTGCGCGGCTGCCGCCCCGGCAAAGAAGAGGGCGAAAAGCAGCGACGCGACTAGCAGCAAGTATGCGGAAAGGTGCATGAAGTCTCCTGCCGATATGTGAGGGATGCGTGGGCGCGGCGCAACGTGCGACCGGTGCGGAGTGCCGGGTGGTCCATGCCCGCCTTTCGGGGGTGGTCCCCTGGGGCGGTGGCACGGGGCCGGAATCCGTTATGCGGCGTGCCGCCGACGCAGGGCGCGGGCACAGGTGCGCGGCACGCGCGGTACCCGCCGTCCGTCAGCCGCAGGGCCGGTCCGGAGGGCTGGTCCGCCCACGCCGCGAAACCTGCGGGGCATCATCCCTTACGGTTTTCTTTTTCGTATTTCGAGGGACACTTGGTCATCAGCGTCTTGGCGCGGAACTCGGCGGCGGCCCCACCCTGGGGCATGCCGCCTTCCACGATGACCTCGACGCCTTCCTTGAAGGTGTCGGGCACGGCCCCGCGGTACATCACCCGCACGGTCTGCCCTGGGTTGTCTTTGTCTTCGAGCAGAAAGCGCACGCCCGGCCCGTCGTCCAGCCTGGCGATGCCCTCCGGGGCCACCGTGCCGAACAGGCGGATGGACTGCAATTTGTCCGAGGGCATGGCGAGGGCTTCCGAAACGTTCAGGAAGTACACGCTGTTCTGGGAAAAGCCCGAGAACACCAGATAGCCCACCCCGCCCAGAAACAGGGCGAGGGCCACGAGGTACAGGCTTTTGCCGTTCTTCTTCGACATGTGTGGTCCTTGTGTGGCTTCCCGGTTTATCCCGGCAGCCCGGTGGACCGGTGCTGCACGGAAGGAGCGGGTAGCGCGCCGCCGCATCGCGCGAAGGTCAGGGGGGTGATGCCGCCCGGGTCGTTACCGGAAGGGGCGTTCCCTCTGTCGCGCGGGCGCGTTCGTGGTGCAGGCGCCGATGGCGCCGCGCGGTCGGCTGGCATGGCCGACCGCATGATCCGCCGGTCCGTGACCGGCCGCGAACTGTGTATCGTCTCGCGGCACCGTGTGGCGGTGCCGGATTGCATCGGAGGCGTGACCGCCGCAATCATCCGGGAATACGGCGGGCGGTACCGGCAAAAGGTACCGCCACCCTACGGAAATGTCGCGTGCGGCTGCATTTGGCATACGGCGTTTCCGCCGTCGTGGCAAGGGGGTAGAGCGCGTGCAAAGGCTTTCACAACGCGGCAGACTTCAGGGTAACCAGCCGGAATCTGTGTGGATGCGCAACTTGTTAAAAATGCTAACAGTAATCATTCCTTGCTTTGTGCCAGTTCGGCGCGCCGCCGCCGGGCCAGTTCCTGCAAATCGTCCACCCGGTCGGTTTCATCCACGATTTCCCGGCCCAGTATTTCTTCCAGCACGTCTTCCAGCGAAATGACGCCCGCAAGGCCGCCGTACTCGTCCAGCACCACGAACAGGTGGGTGCGCGCTTCCAGAAACTGCAACAGGGTGCGGTCCAGGGTCTGGGTGTCGGGCACGAAGTGCACCGGCAGCATCACTTCGGACAGGCGCAGGGAGTCGTTGTCCTCCGCCACCTCCTTGAGCACGCGGCGGCGGGGTGCGATGCCCACCACGTCCTCGTTGTGTTCCCCCCACACAGGTACGCGGCTGTAATGCCAGAAGTCCGGCTGCTCGTGGGCCTCGGCCACGGTCATGTCGGCAGGCAGCGAAAAGACCACCGTGCGCGGGGTCATCACCTCGTGCACCCGTTTCTGGTCCAGTGACAGGATGTTGCGGATGGAAAGCTCTTCGTAGGGCTCGATGCGTCCGGCCCGGCGCGACAGGCTGACGATGGCGCGGATGTCGTCTTCCGTGGCGTGGGGCGCGCCGCCGCCGGGCGGGGTGAACAGGCGGGTGATGCGTCCGCCCAGCCAGATCACGGGCAGCAGCACCACCACCAGTGCGCGCACCGGACGGGCCACGTATTCCGACAGGGGCCGGGCATAGGCCACGCCCACGGTCTTGGGAATGATCTCGCCCAATATCAGGATGAGCAGCGTGAACCCGGCGGCGAAGGCGGCCATGCTCTCGTCGCCCAGCACGTCTGCCGCGTAGGCCCCGGCAATGGCGGCGCCCGCCGTGTTGGCCACGGTATTCAGGGTGAGCACGGCGGTGATGGGCTGCTCGATGCGCGAGCGCAGGTCGAACAGTACCTGCCCTGCCTTGCGGCCCGATTTGCGCAGCTGCTCCACATGGCTCCAGGGTACGGAATACAGAATGGCCTCGGTGACGGAACAGCAGGCCGAGATGATGAGCGAAAGCCCGACGGCCACGGTGAGCGCAAGCATGCAATGTCCTGTGCGCCGATACGCGGCGTACGTGCTGGGGATGTGCCGTGCCGTCCGGTGCGGATTTCACGGCGGGCGGGACCGGCAGGTGGCATGGCGGGCGGCGGACACATGATTCCGCCGGACCGCCGCAGTGCTACAACCTAAGCGGCTCGGAGTCGAATGGCAACGCATGGCCGCCGATTGCTCCGTGGCGCGCCGCCGCCTTGAAAAAAGCGGCCCGCCGTGCCACAAGTTGCCCCACCATGAACCGGGCATCAACCACCACAGCATTTCCCGGTGCCGTACTGCTTGACCGCGACGGCACCGTCATCGAAGATCGGCACTACCTGGCCGACCCTTCCGGCGTCACGCTGCTGCCGGGAGCCGCCCGTGGCCTTGCCGCGCTGGCCGCCGCCGGGGCGCGGCTGTTCCTTGTCACCAACCAGTCGGGCATCGGCAGGGGCTACTTTACCGAGGCGGACCTGCACGCCTGCAACGCCCGGCTGGGCGACCTGCTGGCGGAACACGGCGTGTCGCTGGCCGACACGGCCTTCTGCCCGCACGGCCCGGACGATGGCTGCGCCTGCCGCAAGCCCGCGCCGGGCATGTGGCTGGCCCTGCGCGACCGGCACGGCCTGTGCGCCGCAGCCACCGCCATGGTGGGCGACAAGCCGGAGGACGTGGCCTTTGGGCGCGATGCGGGCCTGGGCCGCGTGGTGCTGGTGCTGACCGGCAAGGGGCAGGCCGCCGCGCGCACCCTGGGCGTACCCGTGCCCGAAGGCGATGCCGCCGTGCGCGCACCCGACCCCGCCGACCTTGTCGCCCGCCCAGACTGGCCGCACGCGGTGGCGCGCGACCTTGCCGCCGCCGCCGCGTGGCTGCTGGGACAGACGACCGCACGGCAGGCAGATGGTGCGGCGGGCACGGCGGGCACATCGGACACATCGGGTGATCCGGGTGCGACGGGCGCATCCCCCGCCGCATCTTCCTTCACGGACCTTTCGCGGAGCGAACCGTCATGAGCCGTATCGGCGTCTGGAACACCGCCTTTCTGGGCGACGCGGTGCTTACGCTGCCGCTGTTGCGCACCCTGCGCGCCAACTACCCCGATGCCGAACTGCACTTCTGGGTACGGCGCGGTGTGGGCAGCCTGTTCGCCGCCCAGCCGGAGCTTTCCGGCGTGCACGAATTCGACAAGCGCGGCGGCGAAAGCGGCATCATGGCCGCCGCCCGCGTGGGGCGGCAACTGGCGCGCGAGCACCATTCGCTGTGGCTTTCCGCCCACACCAGCCTGCGCAGCGCGTGCATCGCCCGCTGGACCAGCGCCAAGGTGCGCATAGGCTACGACGCACCGTGGTTCAATTCGTGGTTCTACACCCACACCGTGGAGCGCCGCTTCGACGAACTGGACGAGATCGAGCGGCTGCTGCAACTGGTGCGACCCCTGAACCTTCCGCAGGTTCTGGACTGGCCGGAACTGGTGCTGCCGGAACCCGCCCGCGAACGTGCCGCCGCCTTCCGCGTTGCGCACGCCGCCCCCGGTGCGCCCCTGCTGGGCGTGCATCCCGGTTCCGTGTGGGCCACCAAGCGCTGGCCTGCCGAATGCTTCGCAGAGGTGGTCCGCCGCGCCGCCGCCGCAGGCGCGCGCATCGTGCTGTTTGCCGGGCCCGGCGAAGAGGCCGTGGCCCGCGAGGTGGCCGAGCGTTCCGGCACCCTCGGCACGTCCGCGCTCATCGACCTGTCCGGCGCGCTCAGCCTCGTGGACCTTGCCGCGCACCTCGCCATCCTCGACTGCTACCTCTCCAACGACTCCGGCCCCATGCACATCGCCTGGGCCCAGCGCACCCCCGTCACCGCCATCTTCGGCCCCACCGTGCGCCGCCACGGCTTCTATCCGCGCGGCCCCAAAGCCACCGTGCTCGAAACCAGCCTGGACTGCCGCCCCTGCGGCCTGCACGGGCCGCAGCAGTGCCCCCTGGGACACCACCGCTGCATGCGCGACATCACCCCCGACACCGTGTGGCAGGACGTGTCCGCGAAACTGTTCGGGTAGGCGGGATTGGGATGAAAGAGAATCTGGGGGAAGGGAGGAAAATTTGCGCGCTGCGGTCGCCATCCGTAAGGTTCACAGGTTCACCTAACGGCTGGCGCAAATTTTCCTCCCTTCCCCCAGACCCCCATCCTTCCTTCAAACTTTTTATTTGTCGGGATAAAGGGGCGCGGAACGGGACGTCTTTCGTCTGGACTT
>Ga0247728_10107_pt1 | contig 17958 bp, 17 predicted proteins | sample SalenrCarbi39_FD_183048 | JGI IMG/M metagenome (GOLD analysis project Ga0247728, IMG submission 183048) | Saline wetland microbial communities from Lincoln, Nebraska, United States - Carb-i39 | ecosystem: Environmental > Aquatic > Non-marine Saline and Alkaline > Salt marsh | place: USA: Nebraska...
GAGTGGGCAGCGAGCACAGGATGAGCGGGGCGTCCGCAGAATCGTCACCAAGGTGCGGCATTGGTTTGTGCCTGCTCGGAGGCGATGAACCGGGCTGGTCGTGGCCGGTTCCTCGATTCGACTGGGACAGGCGGAGGCCGAGACTCGCGAAAGTACGAACGTCAGACCGCGAATCTACGGATCCAACACCGCAATACCGCCGATCTGCGGCTAGGGTCGTGCCATGGACCCCCTACTCCCACGCAAGACCCTCGCAGTCGGCCGCGACCTGCTGTCGGCGTTCCCAGCAGTGGTCATCCAAGGCTCCCGCCAAGTCGGCAAGAGCACGCTTGCCCGGCAGCTGGTCGAGGGACGCAACGCCGTCGTGGTCACACTCGACGATCGGCGCACCCGAGACGCCGCCGTCGCCGACGAGACCGCGTTCGTTGAGCAATGCCCCGACGGAATACTGGTCATCGACGAGGTGCAACGCGAACCCGAACTCTTACTCGCGATCAAAGCCAGCATTGACCGCAACCGGCGGCCCGGCCGGTTCCTACTCACCGGATCGGCCGACCTGCTCACGGTCAAAGGTCGCACCGACAGCCTGGCCGGCCGGGCAGCCACCCTCCGCCTGCGCGGATTGAGCCAGGGAGAACTGGCCAGCCACCCGGAAGACTTCGTCACCTCCCTCCGGGTCCGGACACAACCCCATCGGTTCTCGACCCCATGGACCCGGGGCAACTACGTCGCAGCCATCGCCCAGGGCGGCTACCCCGACACCCGCGGACTCCGCCCGCAGCAACGACACGCCTGGCTCGACAGCTACCTCGACCGCGTCCTGGAACGGGACGCGACACTGCTTCCATCCGGCGGCCAGACCCGACGGCTGCGCTCAGTGATGTCGCTGCTGGCCGCGAATCAAGGCGGAGAACTGGTCAAGGCCCGCATCGCCGACGGTGCCGACATCCCTCCCAACACCATCACCGCCTACCTCGACGTCCTGCGCTCGCTGTACCTGGTCGATGAACTTCCCCCATGGACTCCTAACCTGACCAAACGCGAGATAGGTCGACAGAAAGCGTTCGTCAGCGACTCGGCGCTCGCCCTCCGGCTGAACCGGCAGACCGAGCAACAACTCCTGCCACTCACCTCGGACTCCATCGGGGGCCTCTTCGAAGCGTTCATCGCCAGCGAGCTGCTCAAACAACAATCCTGGAGCGAAAGCGACTACCAAATGTTCCACTTCCGCGATCGCGACGGCGTAGAAGTGGACCTCGTCCTAGAACTCGACGACGGACGGATCATCGCCATCGAAGTCAAGGCCTCCTCGACCTATCGGGCGGAACACTTCGCAGGCCTGCGATTCCTCAAGGAAAAACTCGGCGACCGGTTCCTTGCAGGCGTCGTCGTCGGCATGTCGGACACCGGCTACCAGTTCGCCAACCGCCTCTACGGACTCCCCGCAGCCGCACTCTGGCAGTCGACCACCTGAACGACGCACGCCACGCCGTCGGCCGCACGTCGATCAGCCATCATCCCGGCCGCGGCCCCGAACACCTACGACGTCCGTCACGACACACCGGAGGTCCCCGGCGATGACCGCCCCGCCCCGGTCAGTGCCCCCAAACGTCCCCGTGGGGCACCCCAAGACGTGGTGAAACAAAACGTCCTCAGATCGACTTATCTGGATACGTTGTGATTCATCCGGGCGCGTGTCGACGCAGCCGGCCCTCCAGATGTAGCTAGGAGCGGTAGTTCACGCTGGTGCTCGGCTGGGCTTCAGGCCACGACCACTGTGAGGCCCTTGAGGGCCTCGTCCTGCTTGGGACCGACGCTCTCGACCCGGCGTGGAAAGACGCGGCTGTAGACCTCAAGCGCCATGCGGGAATCGCTCCACCCCAGCAAGAGCATGACTTCCGCGATCGTGTACCCCTCGCTGAAGAGCCACGCGGCGTACGAAGCACGCAGGTCGTGCAGCGTGATGTGGTCCTCCTTCGGTACCGGGAGACCCTTCCGCCACAATCGGCGCCGCTCGGCCTCCGGGGTCCGCAACCCCATGTTGGCCAGCGCCCTGTTATGCCGCCGGTCCGCCTCGGCCGGCCCCATTGGCTTACCATCCGCGACGGTGAACACGAGCTGCTCCGGCGACCGTGGGTGCAGCGCCAGGTGATCCTGCAGGATCGTCACCAAGGTGGTCGACATGGGTAGCGAGCGGATGCCGGCCGACGTCTTGGGAACCTTCACACCCACGCGGTAGGCATCGCCGTCCTTGCCATGCTCGATCGCCTGGCGCACGAGGATCCGCCGCCCCTCGAGGTCGAGGTCCATCCGACGCAGGCCTCGGACTTCACCGGATCTCAACCCGCCCAGGGCCACCGTGGCCAGCATCGCGACGTGCTGGGGTTCGGCGGCTTGCAGGTAGCGTCGGACGTCGTCCAGGTCGAACACGTGACGCTGCTCCATCGCCTTCGTCTGGCGCGGGATGCTCACGCCGGCGGCGGGGTTCTTGTCGATCCATCCCCAATGCGCCGCCTTAGCCAGCAACTCACTGAACAAGGCCAACGACGACCGGTCGCGGCGGCGCTCAGCGGCCAGCGGGCCCTGGCGCCATTGCCACACGTCGTCGTGGGTGATGGTCTTCACGTCACGCTCAGCCCCCCAGTGGGGAACGATCCGCAGACGCCAGTCCTGCTCATACGCGGTCAGCGTGGACAGGGCCAGCGGCCGCGGGCGCTGGGCTAGGAACCGGTCGTAGGTCTCCTGAAGAGTTCGCACCTTCGGCCGTCGGGCCTCGACTTCCTCGGGCGCGAGCCACTCCCCTCGCTCAATGGCCCGCTCCTGCATCCTGAGCCAATGCTCCGCGTCGCCCTTGTGCGAGAACGTCGAGGGTGCCTTGATCCTCTCCCCTGGCGTCAGGGGATGAGGGAAGGAAGCCTGGTACCTGTTGCTGGGCAGCTTCCGGACCCAACCAAATCCACGTCTCATGACCCTTAGAACCCCGCGCCGAGCCGTGCCGCGCGTGCTGTGAACGTGCTGTTAGCGAGTCCATTTCGGTCCCTCTCAGGGCACCTGAGTTCAGGCTGAAACATACAAACTCCCTAGTCAAAGGCGTTTGACTAGGGAGTTCGGCCGTGGAGCATAGGGGACTCGAACCCCTAACTTCCACCTTGCAAAGGTGGCACTCTACCAATTGAGTTAATGCCCCGAATCGACGGCAAGTATAGGGCAGCGCCGCCGGGCGACACACATCACCGGATCCAGGACTCCGCGACACCTCCAGCCGCCTGTCGGCCCCGTGTCCTAGGGTCGGCGTCGTGAGCATGTCCGAACGCCTGTACTCCGCGGTGATGCGCCGCGACCTGGAAGCCGAGCAGGCCCTCCCGGGGGACGCCGGCCGCTATGTCGCTGGCAATGGGGTGCGCCTGGTGCTCTCCAGCGCGCTGCAGTCGTCGGGCGACCAGATCGTCAAGCCGTCGACCGTCCTGCCGTGGCTGCTGCACGCCCTTGGCGCGCCGGCGGCGTTGATCGGCCTCCTCGTGCCCATCCGCGAGTCCGGCTCCATGCTGCCGCAGGCGTTCCTCACCCCGCTCGTCGTGCGGGTCCGGCGCCGGACGTGGGTGCTGGTGCTGGGTTCGGTGGTCCAGGCGGTCTCGGTGGCGGCGATGGCGCTGGTGGCCGCCGTCGGCTCCGGGACGACGGCGGGCGTCGCGATCGTCGGGGCCCTGGCGGTGTTCTCGCTCGGCCGTTGCCTGACGTCGATCGCGTCGAAGGACGTCCAGGGCCGGACGGTGCCCAAGGGCGAGCGGGGCCAGATCAACGGGCTGGGGACGATGGCGGCGGGCGTCGTCGCGATCACGCTCGGTCTCGCGCTGCGGATCTTCGCGGGCGAGGACCTCTCGGCGACCCAGCTGGCATGGCTCCTCGCCCTCGGCGCCGCGTTCTGGGTGGCGACGGCGGCCGTCCAGGCCGGCATCCGCGAGCCCGTCGAGGACGGGCCCACCACCGGCGAAGACACCGACTCCCCCGTCGGCGTCCTGCGGCTCCTCCGCGACGACCGTGAGTTCCGCAGCTTCGTCACCACCCGCAGCTTCCTGCTGGTCTCCGCGCTCAGCCCGCCGTTCGTCGTCACGCTTGCCGCGACGGCCGGCTCCAGCACGCTGGCGGGTCTGGGCGGGTTCGTCATCGCCTCCGGTGTGGCGTCCCTGATCGGCGGCCGGATCTTCGGGCGCGCCGCTGACCGGTCGAGCCGCGTCCTCATGGCCGCGACGGGGGCCGTCGCGTCGCTGGTTGTGCTGGTCCTGGTGGCCCTGGTCTCGGTCCCGGGCTTCGACGGGGCCTCCACCTGGGGCACGGTCGTCCTGGTGACGGGCTACTTCCTCCTCACCCTGCTGCACACGGGCGTGCGGGTGGGGCGCAAGACCTACGTCGTCGACATGGCCGAGGGGGACCTGCGGACGGCGTACGTCGCGGTGTCGAACACCGCGATGGGCGTCATCCTGCTCATGGTGGGCGGCATCAGCTCCGTGCTCGCGCTGGCGAGTGTGACGTGGGCGCTGCTGTTCCTCGCCGGGCTCGGTCTCCTCGGCGCGGTGTGGGGGTGGCGGCTGCCCGAGGTGTCGCGGGGCCGCTGAGGCTCGCGATCCGAGGGGCGCCGGCCGCCGCGCTGGGAACGGTGCGGGCGGCCGGCGCCGGTCAGGGTCAGCCGACGATGTCGTCGGCCTTCATCCGTTCCGCCGACGCCGCGGCGTCGGTCGGCTGCTCTTCCGCCGCGATCTCCGCAGCGATGCGGGCCCGGTAGTTCGCCTTCTCCCGCTCGAGCCGCGCCGTGTCCCAGCCCAGGGCCTCGGCCGCGATCTCGCCGACCTCGTCGACGGCGGCGCCGCCCCGGTCCCGCGACTCCGAGTTGAGCCGCACGCGCGCGACGAGGATGTCCTCGAGGTGCAGGGCCCCTTCGACGGTGCACGCCCAGGCGACCTCGGCGCGCAGGAACTGCGGCGCAGCGGCCAGCGGACGGCCCAGGGTCGGATCGGCGTCGATGGTCGCCAGCAGCGACTCCACCTCGGATCCGTAGCGCGACAGCAGATGCTTCATCCGGTCGGCGTCGAGGCCGTAGCGGGCACCGAGCCGGTCGGCCTGGTTGCGGGCCGCCGCGAAGCCCTCCGCGCCGAGCAGCGGGAGGTCGGCCGTGACCGACGGCTTCGCCTTCGCCTCGGCGGAGCCCAGCGCGAAGTCGACGGCGTCCTCGGCCATCACGCGGTAGGTCGTCAGCTTGCCGCCGGCGATCGAGACCATGCCGGGTGCGACCTCCGTGACGGTGTGTTCCCGCGACACCTTCGTCGACTTCGACTCGTCCAGCACCGCCGGCTGCAGCAGCGGCCGCAGCCCGGCGTACGTGCCGATGATGTCGTCGCGGGTGAGGGGCTCGGCGAGCACCTCGTTGGCGTGGGCGAGGATGTAGTCGATGTCGGCGCTGGTCGGCACCGGATGCTCGAGCTGCTCGTGCCAGGCGGTGTCGGTGGTCCCGATGACCCAGTAGTGCTGCCAGGGGATGATGAACAGCACCGACTTCTCGGTGCGCAGGAACATGCCCGCGCTGGCCTTGATGCGCTCCCGGGGCAGCACGATGTGGATGCCCTTGCTGGCCAGGACCTTGAGGCCGCCGCTGCTGCCGGCGAGCTTCTGGGTCTGCTCGGTCCAAACGCCGGTGGCGTTGATCACCCGCGTGGCCGAGATGGTGAGCGTGTCGCCGCTCTCCAGGTCCACGGCCTCGACGCCGTCCACGCGCCCGGCGTCGTTCTTCCGGACACCGGTCACCTTGACCCGGCTGGCGGCCTCGGCGCCGTACTTCACCGCGGTGCGGATGAGCGTGACGACGAGGCGGGCGTCGTCGACCCGGGCGTCGTAGAACTCGATGGCGCCGATCAGCGCGTCGGGCTTGATGTCCGGGAAGCGCCCGCGCGCGCCGTCCTTGGAGAGGTGCTTCTGCAGCGGGACCGTCTTGCGGAAGCCGGCGCCCGCGACCGCGAGCGCGTCATAGAGCCCGACGCCGACCGCCGAGTACGCGCGCTCGATCACCCGCTGCTTGAGCGGCCACAGGAACGGCTGCGCCTCGACGAGGTGCGGGGCGATGGTGGTGAGGAGCCGTCCGCGCTCGGTCAGCGCCTCGGCGACGAGCTTGAAGTCGAGGTTGTAGAGGTAGCGCAAGCCGCCGTGCACGAGACGCGACGACCGCGACGACGTGCCGGACGCCCAGTCCTGGGCCTCGACGACCGCGGTCCGCAGTCCGCGGGAGGCGGCGTCCAGCGCAATCCCGGCGCCGGTCACCCCGCCACCGATGACGAGGACGTCGAAGTGCTGTGACTCCATCGCACGAAGCGACGTGGCACGCTGGGCCGGGGTGAGTGCGGTCATCTGCTGCTGGCTCCTCTGCTCGCGGACTCCCAGGATTCGTGCGCTGCACATCTAAATCAAGTGCCCTGCACGTTCGTGCATTGCTCCGCTAGGATGGGCCGCGACGGTGCAGACATCGACGTCTCGGAGGCTCGGGTGAGCAGGACCAGCGACCAGCTGCTGACAGTGGCGCGCATGTACTACGTGCAGGCCGAGACCATGGACGCCATCGCCCATCACCTGGGGGTGTCGCGCTCGACGGTGTCGCGGCTGCTGAAGGAGGCCCGCGACCGCGGCCTCGTCCGGGTGACCATCGTCGACCCTGACCGCCCCCTCAACCGGCTGGCTGAACTGTTCGAGCGCCACTTCCACGTGACGGCGCACCTCGTCCACGTCCGCCCGGGCGCGAGCAGCATCTTCCGGCTCGACCAGGTCGCCAGGATGGCCGCCGGCCTGCTCGGGAACATGGTGCAGGACGGCGACACCGTCGGCATCGCCTGGGGCACCACGGTCTCCGCGATCGCCACGCACCTGCGCCCCCGCGACCTCACCGGCGTGACCGTCATCGGACTCAACGGCGGCGCCAACCATCAGACCACCGGCCTGCCGTATGTGGGGTCGATCCTCCACAAGTTCGCCACCGCGCTCGGGGGCCAGGAACAGCTCTTGGCGCTGCCCGCGTTCTTCGACGACCCCGCGACGAAGGAGGCGATGTGGCGGGAACAGAGCACTCGGCACATCCTGTCGGTGCGGGCCAACTGCCGGATCGCCTTGTTCGGCGTCGGCGGGCTGCACTCCGAACTCCAGAGTCATGTGTACTCGTCGAACTATCTGAGCGACACGGATCTGCGTTACCTGCGGGAGAACAACGTCGTCGGCGACGTCTGCACGGTGATGGTCCGGGAGGACGGCTCCTACCGGGACCTGGAGATCAACAAGCGCGCCACTGGGATGACGCCCGGCGAGCTGCAGACGATCCCGAAGCGGATCTGCGTCGTCAGCGGGCTGTCGAAGGCCGCGCCTGTCCTCGGCGCCTTGCGGGCGGGCGTCGCCACAGACCTCGTCATCGACGCCGAGACCGCGCGCGCGGTCCTCAACCGCATGAAACCGGGCATCCGGCTTGCCTGAGCGGACGTCGTCGCTGGTCAGAGCGCCCTGGAGCCGCCAACTGACACGCACCTGCACGACCACTTAGGCTGTCCCCCATGTCTGAATTCATCCTGACCGAGGTGCAGGACGGCATCGCGCGGATCACGCTCAACCGTCCCCGGGCGATCAACGCCCTCACCGAGGACATGTTCACCGCCATGTACGACGCGCTCACCGCCTGGCACGACGACGACGCGGTGACCGCCGTCGAGCTGGCGGGCGAGGGCGAGCGCGGCTTCTGTGCCGGCGCCGACGTCCGCGCCCTAGCCGAGACGGTGCGCGAGGGCGGCCCGTTCCTCCGCTACCTCGAGCTCGAATACGCCCTCGACATGATGTTCGCGGACTACACCAAGCCCGTCACGTCGTTCCTCCGCGGCATCGCGATGGGCGGCGGGCTGGGCATCGGCGGCCATGTGGACCGCCGGATCGTCTACGCCGACACCGTCATGGCCATGCCGGAGACGAAGATCGGCTTCTTCCCCGACGCGGGCGTCATGTACGAACTGTCGCGGGCGGGCGCCGTCGGCGTGCACGTGGCGCTGACCGCGGCCACCTTCACGGGCGGCGACGCGCTCCTCATGGGGTTGGCCGACGAATCGGCCGACGGCGAGCTCCCCGCTCCCCTGTTCGAGGACTCGGCCGCGTGGATCCACGACTGCTACTCCTCCGACGACGTCGTCGAGATCGTGCACCGACTCGAGCACCATCCCGCGGAGGCGGCGCGCCAAGCGGCCCGCGACCTGCGGGCGAGGAGCCCGTTCTCCGTGCACGTCGCCATGCGCGCTCTGCTGCGGGCGCGGTCGCTGCGGCTCAACGAGGTGCTGGCCCAGGACCTCAGGCTGGCGGAGACGGTCATTCCGTCGGGTGACTTCGTCGAGGGTGTCCGCGCCCTGCTGATCGACAAGGACAACCGGCCGCAGTGGCGCCACGCGTCGCTCGAGGACGTGCCGACCGCCGAGGTGGACCGGGTCTTCGCCTACTGACGGCCCGGCCGGCGCAGCGCCATCGCGACGTTGACCAGCACGATTCCCGTCCAGACCAGCAGCATGGCCGCGATCCCGGACGACAAGGTGATCGCGGTCAGCGGAATCGCCATGACCAGCGAGACGATGGCCACGGCGAGCCGCCCGCCCTGCCCCTGACGGTCCGCCGCGCCCTGGTCCCGCGCGGCGGCCAGTTCTGCCTCGTACCGGCGCCTGACAGTGGCCTCGACCTTCGCGGCGAGCGAATCCACCAGCGCCGGTTCGATCTCCGCACCCATCTCCCGCCGTACCTCCAGCGCCGCCTGGATCTCGTCGCGGGACAGCTCGTCACTCATGGCACGAGGCTACTCCCGCCGAGGGCCCGGCGATAGATTATATGCCCCCCGGGGTATGCTGGTGGGGAGTGAGCACACACTACGATGGGGCTGGCTGTCCGCCCCTCCGAAGGAGAAGCATGTCCACCGTCCACGACGTCATCATCATCGGCTCAGGTCCGGCCGGCTACACGGCGGCCATCTACGCCGCGCGCGCCAACCTCAAGCCCGTCGTCTTCGAGGGCTCGTTCGAGGGTGGCGGGGCGCTCATGAACACCACCGAGGTGGAGAACTACCCGGGCTTCGCCGAGGGCATCATGGGCCCGGAGCTCATGGACCAGATGCGCAAGCAGGCCGAGCGCTTCGGAGCCGAGCTCATCACCGACGACGCCACCGCCGTCGACCTCACGGGCGAAGTCAAGATCGTCAAAGACTCCTACGACAAGGAGTACCACGCCAAGACCGTGATCCTCGCCATGGGCTCCGGCTACCGCAAGCTGGGCCTCCCCGACGAGGAGCGCCTGTCCGGGCGCGGCGTCTCCTGGTGCGCCACGTGTGACGGCGCCTTCTTCCGCGACAAGCCCATCGCCGTCATCGGCGGCGGTGACTCGGCGGTCGAGGAGGCGACGTTCCTCAGCCGCTTCGGCTCGAAGGTTGTCATCGTCCACCGGCGCGACGAGCTGCGCGCGTCGAAGATCATGCAGGACCGCGCCATGCGCGACCCCAAGATCGAGTTCGCGTGGAACTCCGTCGTCGAGCGCATCAACGGCGCGAACTCCGTGGAGTCCATCACCCTGAAGGACACCCACACCGGCGAGCTGCGCGACCTGGACGTCAAGGGCGTGTTCATCGCCATCGGCCACGACCCCCGCTCGGCCCTCGTCAAGGACCAGGTGCACACCGACGCCGAGGGATACGTCCTTGTCGACGGCCGGTCGACCGCCACCAACGTCCCCGGCGTGTTCGCATGCGGCGACCTCGTCGACCACACGTACCGGCAGGCGATCACCGCCGCGGGCAGTGGCTGCTCCGCCGCCCTCGACGCCGAGCGCTACCTGCAGGCGCTCGAGGACGCCGTCCCCATGGCGGTCAGCGCCTAGACTCGGTCCGCGACCCACACATTCCGGAAGGCGATTTCATGGCAGTGACCGACGTGACCGAGAAGACGTTCGTCGACGAGGTACTGATGGCGGGGCAGCTCGTCGTCGTCGACTACTGGGCGGACTGGTGCTCGCCGTGCAAGCAGATCGCCCCGATCATCGATGAATTGTCGCGGGAGTACGGCGACGTCAAGTTCGTGAAGGTCGACACCAACACCAACCCGAACCTGGCGGCGGAGCAGGGCGTGCTGAGCCTGCCCACGCTGCAGTTCATCCAGGGTGGGCGCGTCGTGAAGTCGCTCACGGGCGGCAAGACGAAGGGCGCGCTCAAGAAGGTCATCGACGAGCTGCGTTGACATGACGCACTCCCCCGCGACGCCGTCGGCGCCGGAGTCCTGGGAGCCGGTCTCCCCGGCCGACGTGGTGCGGCCGCGGCCCTGGTGGGTCGCGGCGGCCGGCCCCGCGCTACTCGTGGTCCTGCTGGTGCTCGGCGGGATCATCGGGGGCGCGCTCGGCCGCTCGGTCAGCACCGCGTCGCCGACGCCGTCGGGGTCCCCCACGCCGGCGTACGTCATGGATCCACCCATCCAGGTGGGTGACCTGGTCCGCGGGGCCGTGACCGAGAGCTCAGGCCCCGCCCCGGAGAACCAGCGCATCGTGCGCGCCGACTATTCCGACGGCGTCAACAAGGTCATCTTCGTCATGACCTGGCCCGAGGACGACGTCAGCACCTACGTCGCGGACGCCGGCGTCGAGGGCGCCAACGAGGTGGGCGGGGCCGGGACGCTGTGCGGCACGTCGCTGGACACCTCGCTGCCCGCCTGTGGGCGCATCTCGCACGGCACCGGGCTCCTGCTGCTGGCCGTCACGGAACACGCCACCGCCGAGCTGGCCACGCAGCTGGCCGCGTTCGAGGACGCCGTCGCCGCCGCGGGCTGAGCGGGCCCACATTCCCTGACGGGATACAGTGAGCGCATGCGAGAGGGCGCGCCGCGTCCCTGACGGCAAGGTAAAGGATCGTGACCGAGCACTCCAGACACGACACCCGGCTCGACCGGTTCGTCGACAGCTACTCCCAGCGCACCAACGGCATGCGGGTGTCCGCCGTCCGAGCGTTGTTCGCCGTCGCCAACCGCCCCGAGATCGTGTCGCTGGCCGGCGGGATGCCGAACATCAAGGACCTGCCGCTGCCTGAGATCGCGGGCTCGATCGCCGACATGATCGCCAGCAACGGCACGCAGGTGATGCAGTACGGCTCGGGGCAGGGTGAGCCGGCCCTCCGGGAGCAGATCCTCGACGTCATGGCGCTCGAGGGCATCACCGCGCACGCCGACGACGTGGTCATCACCGCCGGTTCCCAGCAGGGCCTCGATCTCGTCACGCGCATCTTCTGCGACCCGGGCGACGTCATCCTCGCGGAGTCGCCGTCGTACGTCGGCGCGCTCGGCACCTTCCTCAGCTACCAGACCGAGGTCGTGCACGTCGGTTCGGACGAGGACGGGCTGGACCCCGCGGCGCTGCGCGAGACGGTCGCGCGGCTGAAGAAGGCCGGCAAGCGGATCAAGTTCCTGTACACGATCCCCAACTTCAACAACCCGTCCGGCAAGACGCAGCCGTGGGAGCGCCGCCTCGACATCCTGTCGGTGTGCGCCGAGGAGGGCGTGCTCGTCGTCGAGGACAACCCGTACGGGCTGCTGACGCTGGACGCCGACCCGATCCCGGCGATGCGCTCCGCGGACGCCGACGTCATCTACCTCGGCTCGTTCTCCAAGACCTTCGCCCCGGGCTTCCGCGTCGGCTGGGTCCTCGCCCCGCACGCCGTGCGCGAGAAGCTCGTCCTCGCGCAGGAGTCCGCGACGCTCTGCCCGCCCGTGTTCAGCCAGTTCGCGATCTCGACGTACCTGGCGACCCAGGACTGGCAGGGACAGATCGAGATCTACCGCGACATGTACCGCGAGCGCCGCGACACCATGCTGCACGCCTTGGCCGAGGAGATGCCCGACGGCGCATCCTGGACGCGTCCCGCCGGGGGCTTCTTCGTCTGGGTCACGCTCCCCGAAGGGCTCGACTCGCAGGCGATGCTCCCGCGCGGCGTCAACGCGCGCGTCGCGTTCGTCCCCGGCGGGGCGTTCTACGCCGACGGCCAGGGCGCCCGCAACGTCAGGCTCTCGTTCTGCTTCCCGCCCGCCGACCGCATCCGCATCGGCGTGCAGCGCTTCGCCGACGTGGTGCGCCGCGAGTTGGAGGTCATGGACACCTTCGGCATCGACGCCTCCCCCCACGAGTTGCGGCGCCCCACCGGACCCGGACCCGATCTCACCTGACAAGGAGTTATCCATGACGATCATCGTGATTGCCGGTGGGCTCAGCCACGAGCGCGACGTGTCGCTGCGGTCGGGCCGGCGGGTCGCGCAGGCGCTGCGTGACGTCGGCCGCGAGGTGATCGAGGCGGACGTCAACGCCGACCTGGTGCCGCTGCTGCGGCGCACGCCGGACGCCGTGGTCGTCCCCATGCTGCACGGCGGACTCGGCGAGGACGGAGCGTTCCGGGAGGTCCTCGAGGTTCTGAACGTGCCCTTCGTCGGGCCGACGGGGGCGTCGTCGCGGCTGACGTTCGACAAGTCCATCGCGACGTCGGTCGTCCGCGCAGCCGGGCTCGCCGCCCCCAAGCAGATCGCTCTTCCCCACGACATCTTCCGCGAGCTCGGCGCGCCGGCCCTCATGGAGGGCATCGGAGCACAGCTGGGCTACCCGCTCATGGTCAAGCCGTCGCGCAGCGGCTCAGCGCTCGGCGTCACCAAGGTCGACGACGCGTCCGGGCTCCCCGCGGCGCTTGTGGCGGCCTACGCGTACGGATCGGTCGCGGTCATCGAGTCCTACGTGGCCGGCACAGAGATCGCCGTCACCGTCCTCGACGACGGGTCGGGGCCGGTGGCGCTGCCCCCCGTCGAGATCCGTCCCGAGTCCGGCGTGTACGACTACGAGTCGCGCTACACGGCTGGTCAGACCCGGTTCGTCACCCCCGCCGAGCTGTCCGACGACGCACTCCTGGCCGCGCGGGAGCTCGCGGTGGCGGTGCACCGGGCCCTGGGGCTGCGGCACTTGTCGCGCACGGACATGATCGTCGAGGCCTCCGGCCGGCCGGTGTTCTTCGAGGGCAACGTCGCGCCCGGCATGACGGAGACGTCGCTCGCACCGCTGGCCTTCGAGGCCGCCGGCCGGGAGCTGGGCGAGGTGTTCGCGACGCTGGTCGACCTCGCGCGCGCCTGACATGGGGCTGCGGACGAAGCAGGCGCTCGCCATCATTGCGGGTGTCGTCGTCGCGGGCGTGATGCTGCTGCTCGGCCTGTGGCAGATGGCGTCGTACCAGGAGTCGACGCGCGACGTGTCCGCCGAGCGGGCCGCGGAGGCGCCCGTGGCCCTGGCCGAGAGTGTGAGCGAGTCCGGCGAGGTCGCGGACGTCTACGGTCGGAGGGTCACCCTCGAGGGAACGTACCTGCCTGACGAGGTTCTCGTCGGCGAAGCTGGGCCGCTGCGCGTGGTCACTGCGTTGCGGATGACTGACGGCCGGCACGTCGCGGTGGTGCGCGGCGCCGTCGCCGAGGGCGCAGAGCCGCCGGCCGCGCCGTCGGGGAACCAGAACATCGTCGGCGTGTTCCTGGCGCCGGATCTGCCCGCGGAAGGTGTCGCGGGGGGCGCCGACCTGGGCTCGCTGCGCATCCAGACGCTCGCGCAGACGTGGCCGTCTCCGCTGGTGGCGGGGTACGTGACACTGCCGGCCGACGAGGCCGCACGTCAGGGGCTCGATGCCGCCTCGCTCACGCTGCCGTCCACCGAAGGGTCCCCCACCCACCGGGGCTACGCGCTCCAGTGGTGGGTGTTCGCCGCCGGCGCTGTCGCGTTCGGCGTGTACGCCGCCCGTGGGTTCGCGAAGGACGCCGAGCGAGCGGCGGCGAACCGGCCGAGCGACTAGGCGGTTGAGGCCCGCAGCTTCGCGCGGACATCCTTGGTGGCGAAGTGCTCGGCCACGAACGACAGGAACGGCACGGTGCCCGCCGCCATGATGGCGAGGAACCACTTGATCGACCAGTTCACGCGGCGGCCGAGGTCGTACGCGGTGATGAGCAGGACCATGTAGAGCCAGCCGTGCGGCATGCCGGTCCAGGTGACGACGCGGCCGTCGCCCCAGATGTACTTGAGCGGCAGCCCCACGAGGACCAGCACGACGAGCAGGATCCCGACGACCCAGGCCATGATCCGGTAGCGCAGGAGCGCCGATCGGACGGCTGCGACGTCGTCGTCGGGGATGGACGTGGTGGGCGAGGTCATTCGGCGCCTCTCTTGATCGTTTTGTCGATATAGCTGTTTGAATGTTTATCTGTTTGGCGTTGTGGAGCTATACCGTTCGGCCGTCCAGGATGGCCATGATGCGTTCCAGATCGTCGCCGGATGCGAATTCGATGGTGATCTTGCCCTTGTTCCTCCCGATGGCGACCCGCACCCGGGTGTCGAAGTGGTCGCTGAGGTGCGTCGACAGGTCTCGTTCCCGCTCCGAGGGCATGCGCGGCGTTCTCACCATGGGCCGCTTCTCCTCTCGGCCGCGGCCGAGCGCAACGATCTCCTCCGTCGAGCGGACCGACAGGCCCTCGGCGACGATCCGGTCAGCGAGGCGCTCCTGCTCGGCGGCATCGTCGAGCCCCAGGAGCGCGCGGGCGTGACCGGCCGAGATGACGTTGGCGGCGACCTTGGACTGCACCCTTGGGGGGAGGTTCAGCAGTCTGAGCGTGTTGGATACCTGGGGGCGGGACCGGTGGATGCGCTGGGCCAGGTCTTCCTTGGTGCAGTCGAAGTCCTGAAGGAGCTGGGCGTAGGCGTTCGCTTCCTCGATCGGGTTGAGATTGGCGCGGTGCAGGTTCTCCAGCAGGGCGTCGCGCAGGAGCGCGGTGTCGTCGGTGCCTCTGATGATCGCCGGGACGGTGTCGCGGCCTGCCTGCTGGCTGGCGCGCCATCGTCGCTCGCCCATGACGAGCTCGAACCGGTCCTCCCCGGCCCTTCTGACCACGATGGGCTGGAGCACGCCGAACTCGCGGATCGACTCGGCAAGCTCCTGCAGGTCATCTTCGTCGAAGACCGTGCGCGGCTGCTGCGGGTTCGGGCTGATGCTGCCCACCGGGATCTCAGCGAACTCTGAGCCGTCGCTCAGCGTCGCCACCTCGTCGGCGTCGGTACGGGCGAACAGGTCCCCCAGCCCTTGTCCGAGGGCACTCTTCTTCATCGCTGCCATCACTTGGTCACCGCCACTCGTTCGGCGAGCTCCTTGGCGGCGGCCAGATAGGCGACGGCGCCAGGGGACTTCGGCTGGTAGTTGAGGACTGTCTGCTGGAAGCTCGGCGCTTCCGCGATGCGCACGGAGCGCGGGATCTCGTTCGAGAGCGTCTGGGTTGGGAAGTGCTTGCGCACCTCGTCGGCCACCTCCCGCGAGAGGTTCGTGCGGCTGTCGTACATCGTGAGCAGGATGGTGCTCAGCTCGATCGAGTCGTTGAGATTGCCCTTCACGCGCTGAATGGTCCGCATCAGCTGCGTCACGCCCTCGAGGGCGTAGTACTCGGTCTGAATGGGCACCAGGATCTCCGTGGACGCCACGAGGGCGTTCAGGGTGAGCAGTCCGAGCGAGGGCGGGCAGTCGAAGAAGATGTAGTCGACTCCGGACTCGTCGATGTACTGCATGATCGCGTCGCGCATGCGGTGTTCACGGCCTCGCATGTTGACGAGCTCCAGTTCCGCGGCGGCCAGGTCGATGGCGGCAGGCAGCACATGGAGGTTAGGGGAGTGCGGCGAGGGCTGGGCGTGCTCGATGATGCCGATCCCCTCCATCAGCACCTCGTATGTGCCCTTCGTCCCCGGCGAGTGGGGCACGCCGAGGGCAGTCGACGCGTTCCCCTGTGGGTCCGTGTCGACGACCAGCACGTTCAAACCGCCCATCGCGAGCGCATGCGCCAGGTTGACAGTGGTCGTCGTCTTCCCCACGCCGCCCTTCTGGTTGGCCACCACGAAGATGCGGGGCCGCTCGGGCCTGGGCAGCGTCGGGCTGGGCTCGCTGAAGTCGATGAACTCGTCGCCATACTCGGAGTCGATGCTGGCGTGGAGGTCGTGGGCCGCCCGTCGTGGGGCGGTGGCCGTTTCACGTGAAACGTTGCTGTGTTCCTTCCACAGCTCGTCCTCATTGATCTGCTGCTTGCGCTTTCGGAAGAACAACGCCATCCAGGGCCTCCTCGGTGATCCGCGACGACTCTACCCAACCCACCTGTCGTGCGAAACTCCGTTGGCGCGTCGCGCACCGTTTCACGTGAAACGCACCAAACCCGCGTCCTCCCATACCGGCACGACACGCCGTCGAACGCCGCGCCGAGCCCGTATACGGGCGTTCCGGGGGGGATTGGACGTCATTGGTGCCATTGCCGAGGATCAGAGTCCCGCCCCAGCCGTGAAGTCCATCGTGAAGTCCATGGAGCGCCGGCGAGCGGATCGACCGCGCCGCGGGGGGAGTCGCCCCGCGCGCACAATCCGTCGACCCAAGGTCTCGTCCACCGGCTCCACGCGTCGTTCCGCCGGTCACTGCCTGGACCCTGCGGCCCCATGCATCGTCTGGCAACTCGCGGCCTCGTCCTCTGGTCTAGCGCATCGGTCGGCGACTCAGGGCCTCGTCGTGCGGCTCCCCCCGTCGCCCGCCGGCTCCCCCTCGGCATACCGCGACGAGGACGCCGAGCTCGGCCGAGTCCGTGACCGCCGGCGCGGGACGCATCCGCGTTGGGCCACTGCGACCAGGCACATCCACCGCAGCGGTCCTCCATGGTCCGTTGAGCCGGACACGCTGTCTGCCGGCTCCGGATGAGCCTGACTCGCGGTCCACTGCAGCCGATTGAGCCTGGCTCGAGGCTCGACACCCGGATCGCACACACGGACCCCGAATCTCGGGTCGAGCCTTCGCCCAGGCTCAATCCCCCCACCTGCGACACGAATGACAGGGTTGGTGGCACATCGGTGCGCTATACGGCCGTCGGGGCGCAGTTCGACGGCGTGTCGTGCCAAGAGAGGGGGCGAAGCCGGGGCGGGCCGGGGCGAAGCGCGGCGCGACTGTGCGGGCGAGGGTTGGGGCGACGTTGGGCAGCGCCGCCGGCGACCGTGCCGCCAGCGGGGCGACGGGGGCGTCGGCTCAGCGGGTGGTCACCCGGATTGCGCGGGTCCCCTCGACGCCTGCAGCCACACGCAGCTCGAGCACCTCGGCCCGGGCACCCGACACCGCCAGGGCCTTGCCTGCCGCGCGGATTTCCTCCTCGGCGGATTCGCCCTTCAGTGCCAGCAGCTGGCCACCGTCGCCGAAGAGGGGGAGCGTCCACTTCAGGAGCTTCTCCAGCGGCGCGACGGCGCGGCACACCACGACGTCGTAGCGCTCGCGCACGTCCTCAGCCCTCGCGCGCACGACCGTCACGCGGTCGCCGAGTCCCAGCTCATCGACCGCCTCCTGCAGGAAGTTCGCGCGTCGCAGCAACGGCTCGATCAGCGTGACCCGCAGGTCCGGCCGCACGATGGCCAGCGGCAACCCGGGTAGCCCGGCGCCGGAGCCCACATCCGCGACGTCACTGCCCTGCGGGACCGCGTCGTCCAGCGCCAGGGAGTTGCCGACGTGCCGCTGCCAGAGCCGCTCGCCCTCCCGGGGCCCCATGAGTCCCCAGGAGATTCCACGACTTGCCAATATATCGACATAGCGCTTTAATGTTTCAGCGCTTCGCGGATACGCGTTCTCCAGCGCCGAGGCAGCCGCGAGCTCCGGCCCGTCGCTCACTTGGCGCGGACCACCACGCGACGTGCCGGCGGCTCACCTTCCGACTCGCTCACCAGGCCGGCAGCCGCAACCTCGTCGTGGACGATCTTGCGCTCGTACGCATTCAGCGGGGCCATGCGCACCGGCTCGCCACTCTGCTGCACCTCGGCGATGGCGTCCTTAGCCATCGCGACGAGCTCCGCCCGACGCCGTTGGCG
>Ga0247728_10109_pt1 | contig 17703 bp, 13 predicted proteins | sample SalenrCarbi39_FD_183048 | JGI IMG/M metagenome (GOLD analysis project Ga0247728, IMG submission 183048) | Saline wetland microbial communities from Lincoln, Nebraska, United States - Carb-i39 | ecosystem: Environmental > Aquatic > Non-marine Saline and Alkaline > Salt marsh | place: USA: Nebraska...
CCGCCGTGCCGGCCGGCAAGCTTGCGCAGCGTGACCCTCTCGCCCGATGAGACCTCCCAGATCGTCAGCGTCGGCGCCACCGACGCCACCCCACCCGACGGCGCCTCCCCGCCGCCCGCGAGCGACAGCACCGCCACCACGGCCGCCAGCGCCGCCATCGCGATCCACCCCCATCCGGCGGCCGGCTGCGAGTAGATCGACACCCCGCCGACCGCGCCCACCAACCCCAGCACCGACGTCACCAGCAGCAGCACGTTGCGCACCAGGGTCCGGCGGGTGATGCCGTCGCCACCGAGCGCCCCGAAGCAGTGACAGCGGACGGGTTCGTCGAACGTCAGGGCCCGCGCGATGACGACGGTGTACGCCGCCATCAGCAGCACCGCAGCCCCCGCGGTGACGACCAGAACCCACCCCGCGCCCACGATCAGCAGGACGGCCAGCGCCAGCTCCCCCCACGGCAGCAGCACGGGCGCCGGGGACCGCCGCAGCCACCCGGGCAGGCGGAGGGCCTGGAACGCGTCGCGGGTCTCCTCCGGGGAGCGGAGCTTGGCCGCCCCCGAGATGGCCAGTAGGACGGCGACGGCCAGGTTCCCCAGCACCAGATAGCTCACGAGTGGATTATTGCCGATCCCCTGACCCCCGAAGCCCCTTGCGCGAACCCCACAAAGCGGTAGCGTGGAACTGCTCGACTACGAGCCACAACCATGGGAGGTACTTGTGAAGAAGTCACAAGAGCTGAAGAAGGCCGCCGCGGAATCCGCTGCCGCCGCCGCCGAGTACAGCCAGCACGCACTCAAGGAAGGCATCGAGCGCGCCCAGATCCTGCTCGACGAGGCCCGCCTGCAGGCCGGCCCGTTGCTGCACGATGCGAAGGTCCGCAGCGCCGACTTCGCCGCGCGCCGTCTGGACGACCTCGAGCCGCACATCAAGGACGCCCTCGACAAGGTCACCCCCGCAGTGGACGCAGCCCGGGAGAAGCTCGAAGACGATCTTCTGCCGAAGCTGCAGGAGGCCCTGCACCACGCGGCCGCTTCGCCGGCAGTCGCCGAGGCCACGAAGCGCGGCACCGCCGCGGTGGCCGCCCTCAAGGGTGAGCTGGAGATCCAGCCCAAGAAGAGCAAGATGAAGGCGTTCGGCAAGTTCCTCGCCATCTCGGCCATCCTGGCCGGCGCGGTCGCCGCAGTCCGCCACTTCCTGGCCCCGAAGGACGACGGCTGGACGGCGCACGAGCCGTCGAAGGCATACGTCAACAACAACGACACCTTCTCCAACGCGGCGAAGTTCGCCTCCGACACCGCCCCCGAGGGCGAACCCGACGAGGTGGCCACGCCGGCCGAGGACATCGCCAACGACACCCAGTCGGCGGACGTCGAGGAAGCGGTGGCCGCGGAGGACGCCGTCCTGTCGGAGACCACCGCAGAGGATCAGCCGTACCACGACGGTGGCACCCCGGAGCCCGTCGAGGAGCCGGGTGTCGCGGCGACGGCGTCGGCCTACGGTGACGACGCGTATGTCGGCTCCGAGCCCCCGGAGGGTTTCACCATCAAGGGCAACGAGCGGTCGAAGAAGTACCACCTCGAGGGCAGTGCCGGCTATGAGCGGACGATCGCCGAGGTGTGGTTCAAGTCGGAGGAGGCGGCACAGGCCGCGGGCTTCACGAAGGCCCAGCGATAACCCCCATCCGCCACTGACAAGGGCGGCGCTCCTCAACAGGGGCGCCGCCCTTGTTGTTTCTGGAGCCAGTCGCCGCCACGTAGGTCCGCCTCGGTGCGGGTGCTCGCCGCGACCGCGACCAGCCTCGGGGACGCGACGGGGTCATCCACGCTGCAGGGGTGTCGGCGAGCCAGGCGTCGATCGAGCAGATCCGCCCGCGCGGAGCACGTTGCCGCTGGCGGATTGGGCGAGCAGGGCGTCGCTGGTCAGCCCCCAGTTTTCGAGCGTCGTCCACATCGGCCGAGTCGCGCCCCGGAAAGCGCATCTGGGGCCTGCGGTTCCGCCTTCACGGCCCCAGCAGCGCCAAGGGGATGACGGCGACGCCGTCGCGTCGGCGGTAGGCGGTGGTTCCGGTAGTGACGATGACCAGGTCTGCGATCCGATCCGGGATCTGCTCACGCAGCCACAGGAGATGCCGCACATCGGCGTCAGAGACCGAGTGCGCCAGCTTCACCTCGATGCCGAGCACCTGCCCGTCCGGGCCCTGGACCACCAGGTCGATCTCGTGCTGCCCTGCGTTGGTCCGCAAGTGGAACACCTTGGCATCGCATGCCTGCGCCGCCACCCGGACCCCCAACGTGACCAAGGACTCAAACAGCGGACCGATCATGTGGACACCGGAGTGACCCAACAGCGCATCCGCGGAGAGCGCGAGCAAGCGGGCCGCCAATGCCGGGTCGGCGAGCTGATGCTTGGGCGCCTGCTGCAGGCGGCGGATCTCATTGCTGGCCAGGATCCAGCCAGGCACCGGGTCGAGAAGCCACAGCCGCGTGAGGTGATCGCGGTAGGCGATCGTGGTCGTCTTCGCCGGCTGGCTTCCATCGCCCCCCGTGGTGGCGTCCAGCAGTCTTGAGTAGGAGGTCGTCGTCGAGGAGGCTGCCGCATAGGCCGTCAACCAGCGCCGAAGCGTCTCGGGTCGCCGAACCTCAAATCCGAGGTCAGGCAGGTCACGATCGATCACTCGCTGGAGATAGGCATCCAGCAGGCCTCGCCTCAGGCGGAGGGCGGTTCCCATGATTCCGGGAAACCCGCTACCGACGATCGCCTCGGCATAGTCGCGAATCGTGTAGCTGGAGCGACCAGTGACCTCGGGAGCCCCCCCACCCAGCAACGACTCCAGCGACACGGCGGGCACAACAGCCCCCCGCTCATGAAGGGCCATGGGACGCATGCGCAGCGACAGAATCCGGCCAGCCCCACTGTGCGTGCCCGACGCGTCGACCGGAGTCGCCGACCCGGTGAGCAGAAATCGACCGGGCCGGGCACCAGCGTCCACCTGTCGCCGTACAGAGTCCCAGACCTGCGGAAGCTTCTGCCATTCGTCCAGCAACAAGGTGCCCTCGGGGATCGCTGCGAGCCCGAAGTCGGCCTGCGCCACCTCGCGCTGGGCAGCATCGTCGAGGAACCACACCGTGCTGGCGCGCCGCTTCGCCGTGTCGGTCTTGCCGACGCCCTTCGGGCCATCAAGGGCGATCGCCGGCGCAAGCGGGAGCAACTCGTCGAGCTCCCGATCAACAGTCCTCTGCAGGTAGGGCACAGGCGTACCCTACCTCTCGCAGGTCCCCTACGCTACTGTTTTCAGAAACTTCAGGCTACCTCTTGCCGCGCTGGCGCCGCTTGGGCGCCCGGGGGCGCTGGGCCGGAGAAAGGGTGAACCATGAGTGATGTCATCGTCGTGATCGGTGCCGGGTCGATCAGTCGGGCGATCGCCCGGCGGGTCGGCGCCGGGAAGCGCGTGCTGCCCGGCCGACGTGTCGAAGGACAACGCCGACGACGCCGCCGGTATGCTGTCGGGCGCCGGCTTCGACGCGAGCACGGCAGTGGTGGACGTGTCGTCGCGCGCGCCACACCCGCAGGAGTGGCGCTCACCTGCAATACCAGCGGCCCCCACTCCCACATATCCAGTGGCCCCGAACCCCAATATTCAGTGGCCCTCACGCCCCCAAGTACTCAGCGAGGACGAGGCCCCCGTCTACCACGACGGCGGCGAGCCGGAACCGGTCGCGAGCCGAGCGTCGCGGCCGCCGAGTCCTCCTACGGTGAGGGCGCCATGTGGGCTCCTGTTGCGCGTCTCGTGGGGTGCCGATGATCGCGTCGTGGCTGGTGACAACGGGGTTGTGCGCGACCGGATTTGGTGTGGGCGGTCGGCGGCGTCATGCGGACGATGCGTTATGAAGCGAGCGGCCCAGCATGCGATTTGGAAGATTCACGCCGGCCTCCTGTCCTGGGTCGGGTCAGTGTCCACGCATGACGGCGAGCAGGTTCACACAGACAGCCGCGCGGACCCCATGAGACGCTACCCCCGAGCCGGGATTGTCCCGGTTTGGACAGCCAGAAGGAGTCCCAATGCCCCAGCCTACCGCTGACACCCCCCGAGACCAGAACGCCTTCCGCATGGGAGCCATGGAAGCGACGAGGCCAACCAGAGCCGAATCTACAAGCGCACCGACGCACACGCGCGAGGCTCAGCAGCCCTCTCACCCCGTGTGGGTAACCGGCGGCGAGCCAGACGGCCAGCCCAGGTAGCTGGCCACCAGGGTCCTCGTTCGGCCAAGCGGGGTTCACGCCGCACTCGTCGGGGCCTTCGGCCAGCAGCTGGGATGGCCGTCGATCCCGCCGGCCACCAGACGTCCTCGCCGGCAGCGGCGGGTACGAGCGCACGATCGCCGAAGTCTGGTTCGCCTCCGAGGAAGCCGCCCAGACCGCCGGCTTCACCCAAGGCCCAGCGATAGCCCCCATCCGCAACTGACAAGGGCGGCGCTCCCCATCGGGGGCGCCGCCCTTCTGCGTACGAGAGCCGTCAGGTCGCCGCGATGAACGACCGCCCGCTCCCCCCAAATGCGACGGTCCCAGCATCGGGGCAGAAGACCGATTCCCCGCGGCGCACCGTCTCTACCTCGTCGCCGAAAATGATTCTGAACTCCCCATCAAGGACCAGGATGATCGCCGGCCCGGAGGTTCGAATCTGCGCGTCCCCGGTCACCTCGCGCAGCCAGAAGTCAATGTCACGCCCCGAGGGGTGAGACGCGGGCATGTAGGCCTTCACGTAGGCCCCCTCCGGTTCGGGCACCAGGAATGCCGGCGGGCCCGCCTTGTGCTGCAGCACGCTGAGCAGTTCGGGCACGTCGACGTGCTTGGCGGTGAGACCTCCGCGGAGCACGTTGTCGCTGGGGCCCACCAGCTCGATCCCCACGCCGGAGAGGTACGCGTGGGGGGTCCCGGCCGCCAGCCACAGCGCCTCACCGGCGGCGAGGACGACGTGGTTCAGCATGAGGCTAAGCGCTGCGCCGGAATCGGACGGATAGCGCTCGATCACCGTCTTCATCGCAGCCAGTCCGCTGGGCGGTTCGACGAGCGCAATCCGCAGCCCGTGGAGGACGCGCTCCACCATCGGTTCACCCGAGAGGAGCCAGGTGACTGCCGCCTCGAGCCCCTCGTCGACGACGACCGCACGCCAGCGATCGACCGGGCTCCTGTCCGGCACACGTTCCGCAATCTCGCCGAGCAGGGAGTCAACCTGAACCAGCGGGCGGAAGCCGCAGAGCGCCTCGAACCCGTCGCGTAGAGCGACGATCATCTCCGACTTGGCATGAGCGTCCTTGTAGTTCCTGTGGCTGGACCCGAGTGGCACCCCGGATGCCTGTTCGCGCAGGTATCCCTCCTCAGCCTGGTCCCGTGAGGGGTGGACCTGAAGCGACAGCGGTTCCGCTGCCGCCAGGACCTTCATCAGGAACTCGAGGCGTTTCCCGATGCGTGCTCCCACTGCTCCAAAGTCGCCACGCCAGCACCGGAGAGCACCCGGCTGGGCGAGAGTGAGTGCGCCCCGAGCCAGTACTCGGCCTCGCGCCCAATGGACTCGGGCCGCCCGAACAGCAAAGAGATCCCTCCGGGCATCCCCCACGCGTAGTCTCTCGGCGCGTTCTCAACACTCATCAGCACAAACCTGTTGACTTCTCCCCCAAATCAGCAGCCCGACGGGCCGAGGCTACCGTAGGAGAGCTCGCGGCTCGAATTGCGCGAGGCGGCATGCAAGACCCCGTCCGCAAGAACGATCACGGGAGGACCCAGCGCGCGGGCACGGTCCGCAGCCTCGCTATACTCTCGCGTGGCTCAGTCGACACAGGGGGAGTTCTGATGCGCATCTGCGTCGCCGGTTTGGGATATGTCGGCCTTGCCAACGCAATGCTACTGGCACAACGCCATGATGTGGTCGCGCTGGACATCAATCCAGCACGGGTGGAGGCCGTCAACCAGCGATGGAGCCCAATCGCAGACTCCGAGATCGAGCGCTTCTTCGCAGAAGTCCCGTTGACCCTGAGTGCAACGACGGATCCCGGCACTGCACTGCCCGGTGCCAGATTCATCATCGTCGCCACGCCCACCAACTACGATGCGACGCTCAACGAGTTCGACACGTCGTCGATCGAGGCTGTTCTAGATCAGGTCGAAGTGCTGGCGCCTGACTCGACCGTCGTGCTCAAGTCCACGGTGCCGGTTGGCTACTCGGCCAGAATGCGAAAGGCCTACCCCGGGCTTAGGATCCTCTTCTCCCCAGAGTTTCTCCGCGAGGGGCGCGCTCTGCACGACAATCTCTACCCCTCCCGGATCATTGTCAGCGATCCTGGTGAGGACGCAGAGGAGTTCGCGACGATGCTCCAGGAATGCGCCCACGGACCCGCGCCAGTGCTCATCACCCATTCAACCGAGGCTGAGGCCATCAAGCTCTTCGCCAACACCTTTCTAGCCTTGCGCGTCGCCTACTTCGATGAGCTCGACAGCTTCGCGATGCAGCACAACCTTGATACACGGATGCTGCTCCAGGGCGTGTGCATGGATCCACTGATCGGCAGCTTCTACAACAACCCCAGCTTCGGCTACGGCGGGTACTGCCTCCCGAAGGACAGCCAGCAGCTGCTGGCCAACTACCGCGACGTCCCCCAGAACCTCATCCGCGCGGTCGTGGAGTCAAACCAAACACGGCAGGATGTCATCGCCGAAGACATCCTCGCCCGAAACCCAGGGGTCATCGGCGTCCACCGCCTGACGATGAAGACAGACTCGGACAACATCCGCGAATCCTCGGTGCAGGGAGTCATCCGACCGCTCGTCTCCGCGGGTGCCACGGTCATCATCTACGAGCCAATGATCCGTGAGTCCAGCTTCATGGGGGCCGGAGTGATCGGCGATCTGGCTGAGTTCACTTCACGCTCAGGCCTCATCCTCGCGAACCGTTGGTCAGCGGAACTCCAGCCTGTTGCTCACAAGGTCTACACGCGAGACATCTACCAAGCCGACTGATGATGGCGGCCCGTTGGCCGAGCATCGCATAGCAACGTCCACGGCTGCCCAGCTTGGCTAGACGTGACTCAGCGCACGAGAGGCGCGCGGACCGCGGTCCGCGGCAGAGGAGGAACATGATGAAGGGAATCATCCTAGCTGGCGGATCCGGGACCCGTTTGCACCCGATCACGCTAGGCACGTCGAAGCAATTGCTACCGGTCTATGACAAGCCGATGATCTACTACCCGCTGTCAACGCTCATGCTGGCCGGCATCGACGACGTGCTGGTGATCACGACCCCGCACGACGCTCCCGCATTCCAGCGCCTGCTGGGCGACGGGTCGCAGTTCGGCATTTCCGTCAGCCACGCCCAGCAGCCGTCGCCAGACGGGCTGGCACAGGCATTCATCATCGGCGCGGACTTCATCGGTGGCAACAAGGTGGCCCTCATGCTCGGCGACAACCTGCTGTATGGGCCAGGGCTCGGCGCGCAGTTGTCGCGGTTCTCAAACATTGAAGGCGCCGCAGTGTTCGCCTACCGGGTGAACAACCCGAGCGACTACGGAGTGGTCGAGTTCGACAACGGCGGCAAAGTGCTCTCGCTGGAGGAGAAGCCCGCGCAACCCCGAAGCTCCTATGCAATCCCGGGGCTCTACTTCTACGACAACGACGTCGTCAGTATCGCAGCCGGTCTGCAGCCCAGCCCGCGCGGAGAACTCGAGATCACTGACGTCAATCGCGAGTACCTGGCACGCGGCACGCTCCAAGTGCAGGCCCTCCCCCGCGGGGCGGCGTGGCTCGACACCGGCAGCTTCGACCAGCTCTCCGACGCCACCGAGTATGTCCGCACCGTCGAGAAGCGCACCGGTCTCAACATCGGCGTGCCTGAAGAGGTGGCCTGGCGACAGGGCTTCCTCTCCGACGACGAACTCGCCGAGCGGGCCAAGCCGCTCATGAAATCCGGATACGGCGCGTACCTGCTGCGTCTACTCGAACAGGAGCGTTGATGGCCCATCTTCTTGTCACCGGAGGGGCCGGCTTCATCGGCTCCAACTTCGTGCACCACGTGGTCAACACCACGCCCCACACGGTCACCGTTCTCGACGCCCTCACCTACGCCGGAAACCTGCGCTCACTCAACGGAATCCCCGCGGACCGGCTCACCTTTGTGCAGGGCGACATCTCGGATGCGGACCTCGTCGACTCGCTGGTGGCCTGCGCCGACGCGGTGGTTCACTACGCAGCCGAGTCGCACAACGACAACTCGCTCAGCAACCCCGCCCCGTTCGTGCAGACCAACGTCGTCGGCACCTTCACCCTCCTCGAGGCCGTGCGCCGACACAAGGTCCGCTTCCACCACATCTCCACCGACGAGGTCTATGGCGACCTGGAGCTGGATGACCCGGCGAAGTTCACGGAGCAGACGCCGTACCGTCCGTCGTCGCCGTACTCATCGACGAAGGCCTCCAGCGACCTGCTGGTGCACGCCTGGGTTCGGTCCTTCGGTGTCGAGGCGACAATCTCCAACTGCTCGAACAACTACGGGCCGTACCAGCACGTCGAGAAGTTCATCCCGCGGCAGATCACCAACCTCATCCGCGGCGTGCGCCCCCGCCTGTACGGCGCCGGCACCAACGTCCGCGACTGGATACACGCCGAGGACCACTCCGCGGCCGTGTTGCGGATCCTGGACGCGGGCCGGATCGGTGAGACGTACCTCATCGGCGCCAACGGCGAGAAGAGCAACATCGACGTGGTCCGCCTCCTGCTACAGCTTATGGGCCGCGCGGAGGACGATTTCGACCACGTCGCCGACCGTCCCGGCCACGACATGCGCTACGCCATCGACGCCACCAAGCTGCGCACCGAGCTGGGCTGGGAGCCGCGGTTCCGCGACCTCGAGGCCGGCCTGAGCGACACGGTCGACTGGTACCGGGCCAACGAGGAGTGGTGGGCCCCCGCCAAGGACGCCACCGAGGCCGCCTACGCCGCGAAGGGACAGTAACCGCATGGCAGACGCCGCACCCGCCCTCACCGCGACCCCCACCGCGATCCCCGGCCTGACCCTGTGGACGCTGCCGCTCCACGGAGACAACCGCGGATGGTTCAAGGAGAACTGGCAGCACGCCAAGATGACCGCGCTGGGCCTGCCCGACTTCGGGCCCGTCCAGAACAACGTGTCCTTCAACGCCGCCGTCGGCACGACGCGCGGCATCCACGCCGAGCCATGGGACAAATGGGTGTCGCTCGCCACAGGGCGAGCCTTCGGTGCGTGGGTCGACCTGCGCGAGGGACCAAGCTTCGGCACTGTCGTCACGGCGCAGTTGGACCCAGGCACGGCGGTCTTCGTACCGCGGGGGGTCGGCAACGCCTTCCAGACACTTGAACCGGACACCGCCTACAGCTATCTCGTCAACGACCACTGGTCCGCCGACGCCGAATACTGCTTTCTCAACCTAGCGGACGAGACCGTCGCGATTGACTGGCCGATCCCCCTAAACCGGGCTGAGCTGTCCGACAAGGACCGCGCACATCCCCATCTCACCGACGTCAGGCCCGTCCCGGCTCGGCGTACCCTCATCATCGGCGCACAGGGCCAACTCGGCCGTGCACTGACCCAAGCCCTGGACGGCCGCGGTAACGTGGTGCTCGTTGACCGGGACGAGTTGGACATCTCCTCGCAAGAGGCAGTTGATGCTTGGCCCTGGCGCGAGTACGACCTCGTGATCAACGCCGCCGCCTACACCGCCGTCGATGCAGCCGAGACCCCAGAAGGACGCACCGCAGCGTGGGCGATCAACGCCCGCGGGTCCGCGCTCCTCGCGCGGGCAGCCGCTCAGCACGGGCTGACCTTGGTCCATGTGTCCACCGACTACGTGTTCGACGGCACGGCGACGAGCCCGAGAACGGAGAACCACCCGTTCGCGCCCCTCAGCGTCTACGGCCACTCCAAGGCCGCGGGGGACCTCGCGGTCGGCACCGTGCCCCGGCACTACGTTGTCCGCACGAGCTGGGTGATCGGCGATGGCCACAACTTCGTGCGCACAATGTCCGGCCTCGCCGCGCGCGGGGTGTCGCCGGCGGTGGTCGACGACCAGATCGGTCGTCTGACCTTCACCGAAGACCTCGCCGCCGGCATCATCCACCTCGTCGAGTCGGGGGCGCCGTTCGGCACCTACAACCTCACCGGCTCCGGCGCACCGGCCTCCTGGATGGAGGTCGCCCGCGCTGTCTTCAAACTCCAGGGCCACGACCCTGCACGCGTCAGCGGCACGTCGACCGCAGACTACGTCGCCGGCCTCGGCCTCGCCTCGGCCCCACGCCCGGCGTCGAGCGTTCTCGACCTCACCAGAATCCAGACCGCCGGGTTCACCCCGCCCGACTGGCGCGAGTCACTCGCACGCTACCTGAACGGAAGCGGCTCTGCTAGTTTGCCTTAGGTCAACGCGGCTCACTGGACGAGGGGCGTGCGGACCGTGGTCCGCCGCGGAGGGGGAATAGGAGCATCAGTCCCGCTCAGGCAACTGTGCTGAGGCGGGCCTCTGGAGAGCAAGGAGCGCTGCCAGCACGAACCCGGTGACTGGAAATAGCTGAGACGAAACCGTCCACGGGAGCACGTATTCCGTTGACGAGATCACAAAGAGGACGCACACATAGGCTGTGAGAACCGGTCGTTGCCTGAAGCGATCTGCGGCGACTGCACTCTTGGCCGCCAAGAACAGAACAAGCGCGCCAACAAAAAGAAGTAATAGCCCTCCCGACACAAGCAATTGAACCAGCAAGTTGTGGGCTGAGGATGTAGGGGCGATCGCGTTGGCGATGCCATCAGCCCCCCACTGCGCGCCAATACCGAGCAAAAGCTCTCCCGATTCCTGCCAAGCAGCCAAGGAGTCTTGCCACAGCCCAACCCGCGTAGAAAGACCCGAACGATCAGAGAGAGATATGGGCAAGAACGCCGCAAGCCCAACAGCAACAAGAAGGACAGCACCACGAAAGGCGCGCACGCGAAAGTCGCGCACAAGAACCTCAAGCAGACGGAAGGCAGCCCACCCTGCCAGAGCTATCATCGCTGTCCTCGAGGCCGAGAGAAGTACGGTGACCGCGCAGACTAGCCACAGTGCTCGGCGCACCCACTTTCCTTCAACCAAACCCAAGAACGGCATCCCCAGCGCGATGGCAATCCCAAGCGTGTTGGAGTGGGTCACCGGACCGGCCAAGACGTACTCTCCGACAAACGCCTTGGTTCCTTCCGCGCCAGACCCGCCGATCAAAAACTGCGCATTCAATGGCATGGCCATCGCAAAAATGAGCGAGTAGACTGCGATGGCGGCTGCTCCGAGCCCAACGATACGCAGTTCGGCCCTGGTGGGGCGAAGACTCGAAATCGTGACCGCTACTAGTATGACCTGGAGCAGTGCCAACGCCCCACTAGACTTCAGTCCAGATGTCACGTCTTGGGTGATAACTGCGAATGCGATCAGGAGCCACGTCGCTGGCGGCACCAGAAGGCGTTTTTTACGGGCGATCAAAGCCAGACACACGGCCACCAGCATCAAGCTCAGACCGGATGACACTTGACCCGCGAGGGGGGTGAACTCGTACGTCAATCCGAGCCCAGGCAGTGGATGCGGCTGCTGGATGAAATTGACGGCACCCGGGATGACCGCTTTGGCGAGGCACGTCAGGAAGAGGAGGTCAAAGCCGGTCATACTGCGGGCACCAACAACCGCGCCCGAGGCTGTAGCGTGCGTTCGCGATGCAGGCTGATTCACTGAACTGACCTCGACGATCTCATAGCCACGAGCGCTCCAAGCAAGAAGAACCCGTCGGCCACAGCAAGGGCCCAGGCGAGCCCGGCGGCTCCCCACACTTTACCGCCGACAACCATGAAGGCGACGCCGATCACGGCGGAAGTGCTCGCGAGCAGAAGAACGACGGGAGTCCTCCCCTGCGGCACCAGGAAGTTCCGGGTGAGCGGAGTAGCGGTAGAGACAAAGAAGAAGGCGGCGCCGTAGCCGGCGGCGACGCTCGTGTCCGGGGCCACAGCTGCTCCGAAGATGAATGCGCCCAGCGGTTCGGCGAACAGGGTGAAAGCGAGGCCGCCGACGAGGCCCAGAGCTGCGTGCATGAGCACCGCGACACGCCTTGATCGCGCCAGCGCAGCACCTTCCCGTGCCAGTACCCATTGCTGCAAGGCGTTCGCGAGGCTGGTTACAGCGAAGAGGGCATATCTGTACAAGCGGTCAGCCGATGCTAACCCGGGAGCGTTGGACACTTGCACCGCCTGGGACACAGGCAATGGCGCTCCGGAGTAGGCGGCGCCAACCAGCGAGAGCAAACCAGCGACGACGTTGCTTGAGCCCGCCATGCCCATGCGGTCACTGGTGCGCGGCCACAACGCACCCGCGTGGGCTCGGTTGAAGAGCAGCACGCCGAGGCTGGTGAGTACAATCACAGACACCGGGTAGACCCAGACCGCGGCGAAGGTGGCAACGGCGGCAGCTGCGAGCACGCTCGCACCAAGCCTCGGGATGGTCTCGTACCGGGCGATCCACCCGGCTTGGCCGCATCCGATCGCGTACCAGCCCAGACCGAACCCGGACCACGCCCCTGCGGCCGCCATGGCGGCATGCGTGTAGGGCAGTTCGCCCCGAGCAACCAGCACCCCTGCAGACGCAGCCACTGGGAGCACAACCAGGGCCAGCTTGGCTCTCTGGGTGAGCGAGGTGGCGTACAGGGCCTTCCGCCTAGCGGAGTCCTTGGACGATGCCACTTGGGCCTGACCATCGATTCCCCATCCCGAGAGCAGCACCAGCCCCAAGAGCTGGCCTAGCGCCTGGCAGGTGAGGAGTGTCGCCCATGTCTGCGGGGGCACGCTCCTGGCCACGAACGGCAGAACGATGAGTGGGGAAGCGCTCGCCAGGAGCGATAGACCCCCGAAGGACGCGATCCGTGTGCGGAGAGTCCTACCTCTCACTGGGCCGCCAGGCATCGATCATGCTCGCTTCCAGAAGATCACACGACCGCGCGGTGTCGAGCTGCTCGGCACGTACCAGTCCTCGACCGCGATAGCGGTCCCAGAGCTCTGGGTCGTCGAGCAGGGTCTCGACGCCATGGTAGAGCTCGTCGGCGTCGCCCGCGGGGACGACGAGGACCGCCTCACCGGCAAAACCTGGAACGCCGCCGTTGTCCGTGGTCACGACGGCACAGCCGCTGGACATCGCCTCCAGCGCCGGCAGCCCGAAGCCCTCCTTGTCGCTCGCGCAGAGATATACCCGCGAGGCCCGGTAGAGATCGGCGAGCGCGGCTCGAGAGGGCTCTCTCACGTGCTCCACACCCGGCGGCAGTCCGTTGGGACGCTCGCAGACACCAAAGGTACGCAGCGGGAGGTCCGGCCGGTTTCGCGAGAGCCGCGTGAAGGCGTCGACCACCAGATCGGTCCTCTTCCATGCCTGGTCCGACACCATGGCCAACACTCCCGTGCCTGATGATCGAGCTGGGTCAGGGCGGAACACTCGTCGATCCACCCCGTTCTCGATCAGCGTGGCATCGAGGCCACGGCCCTGAAGTTCGTCCAGCAGCCACCGAGACACGACGAACCGCTCGAGCGGCAGGCGCCAGGAGCCCTCCACTTCCTCCAGAGGAACAGTGAAGTCCTCGAGGCCCTGGATGAGGTACAGGCCGTGGACACGCTGCTCGCGCACTCGAGCCGCGACGATGGGTGCCGTTGCCACCGACGTGGCCACGAGCGTGCGTGCCCGGGGCAACGCGCCCACATCGGGAGTGAACTCGTTCACCACCGACACCCGAGGACTCAGGTCGAACCAGGTAGGACGGCGATGACGGAAGGCCCGGTAGGCCGCGCGCATGCCGATCTCCCGTGGGGTGCGGCGGCGCAAGTGGGACATGCGCAGGTGCACGATGGCGACCGAGTGCCCGCGCTCCGCGAGCAGGCTGGCGTACTCGTACACCACGCGGTACCCACCCACCGGGGTGAGCGCCCACCCAGGGAGGACGAAGCACACGTCAACCGTCTTCTCGCGCCCCACCTTCATATCACTGCTGAGGCTCAAGGCAGTCATCGCGGACTCGCGCACGCGCTGAAGCCGAGTCATCTGGCCGGTGCTCGTGGTCGTAAGGAGCCCATAGAGGCTCCGAGCCGCCTGTATTCGAGCCGGCAGGCTAGTGCCCAGCGTGCGAGTCACGTCGGACACCTCAGGGAAATACCTCGCCATCGTGTCCAGAGCATGGAACCGATCGGCCTGGCGAGCGGGAAGCGTGCGGAGCAACCTGCTGATTCGGGCCATCGTCGTCGAGGGGGCCGGCCCGACCAGGTTGTGCCCATGGATCCTGTAGCTCCCCAAGGGACGCTCGACGGCGCAGGAGGTGCCGAGCGAGTGGGCCGCCGACAGGATCCACGACTCGTAGTAGCGGACTCCCTCAGGGGTCTCGCCCAGATGCATGGCGACCTCGCGCCTCGCCACGATCGTGTGACCGAGCACCGGGTTGCGGTAGATGGACAGTATGGGAGCCCCCGCCCGCGGCAGCGGACGCAGGCGCCTTGACTGCCAGTAGCTCGTATCCACCACCTTGCCGTGCTCGTCGACGGTCCTCACGTCGCTGTAGGCGAGGACGGCGCCCCGAGACTCCAGAGCACCGATCGACACCTCAAGCTTGTCGCGATCCCAGATGTCGTCCTGATCGCACATGGCGAAGTAGGGAGTTTGCACGGTCTGGGCCAGAAGCCCCACCGTCTTCACGAGGCCGGCGTTCTCGGCGCTCGCATGCAGGGTGACGCGCGAGTCCCGGGCCTCATAGACGCGGCAGACATCCAGCGAGCCGTCGGTCGAGGCGTCGTCCCAGATGTGGAGCCGCACGGCGACACCGGTCTGCGACAGCACACTCTCGATCTGCTCGGCGAGAAGCCTCGATCCGTTGTAGACAGGCAGGAGTACTGTCACCGCGGGCTCACTAGTTCTGCTCATACACGCCCCCCTTGACCGACCGCCGCCAGATGACCTTCACAACGTCGGCGAGGAAGATGGGGTTGAGCATGTGCAGGAGCTGGGTGTATGTCGAGCGACGCGATGTAGTGTCGCGCTGTTTCGACAGAAAGGCGCCCCAGAAGTACCTGTTGGGGATCTCGTACGGGTACTTGCCGCCTGGATCGAACCCAGCGACGGCCAGGTCAGCGTGCCCCAGCCGACGCATGAGGCGTGGCAGCCGCTCGTCCTCGATGGCGAACACCTCGCGGTCGACCGCGAGAGTCAGGGCAAGGTTGGTGGCCGCGGCATACTCCACCTTCTGCTCTCGACAGACCTCGACGAAGGCCTCCAGGCTCTCGGTCTCCTCGATCTGGTCCAGGTAGTGCTTGATGAGGTAGTAGCTCTCGGGCGTGTAGGTCCGCTCCGGGAAGACGTTGTGGAACATGATCGCCGCGAGCTCTGCCTGGGGGGACAGGACGGGCACGTTACGACCGTTGACTTGCGTCGTCCGGACATGCTTGCGCAGCTTCCGCGGGTCTAGGTAGATGAAGTAGTCCGTCGACGGGAAGACGTAGCAGTCGATGTAGTAGATCCCCCCCCTCTTGGTAGTGTCGGTGACGCCCTCCCCACCCGACTCGATCAGGGTGGTCTGCCTCGGAGCGACCTCGAGCAGCTTGAAGGCGCCGTCCCGAAGCAGGTGGTCGCAAAGCTCCGCGTGCCGGGACGGGTCTAGCGGGAACCAGTCCGTGTCGTTTGGAGTGGCCGCGAATGGCTTGATGGATTTGAAGAGCACCCACTCGCCGCTGGCCACTTCGTCGAGTTTGTCCGCCAGTCGCACCACGACGGCGTCGGTGGCCTGACGCCGTGTTGTCAGTGAGACGTGCAGCCCCCTTGCCTCGGGACCGAGTTCGACCCCGCGCGCCACGCACTCCTCAAGGAAGAGAAGACCCACGCGACTCTTGAACGCATACTCCGTCATCTCCTCCAGTTGCTCGGCATCTGGTGTCAGATCCCCACCGCCGGGCCGGGGTCCGATAGTCCTGAACAAGATCTGAGTCTTCGCCGTTGGGGTGAGCATCAGCGGGCCTCCTGCTGTGAATTGAGATCGCGTCGGTTGAATGGGTGCATGGGGGACACAGGACAACAACGAGCAGACAAGCTCGAATCCTTGTGTGCTGAAGCGAACGGCATCGTTCAAGCAGCTTCCTCTGGATTACCAGAGACTCGCGAAAGCCCTGACCGACTGTGTTGAGAGGAGCCCGTGGCGAGGCTCTCGTAGACCGATCCGAGTTGTCCGTCGACGACGGATGCTGAGACGAGTTCCTGCGCCCGCCGACGGCCTGCTGCTCCGTACCGTTCGCGTGGACAAACGGGGCTCGTGAGCAGAGCCTCGATAATCCCGGCCAGTGCTACGAAGTCTCCCGGCTCGTATAACAGCCCCACTTCCGGGCGGTCGATCATTTCCAGAACCCCACCAGCACCAACAGCCACGGTAGCTGCTCCGGCGAGCAGACTCTCGATCACCACCCCTGGGAAGGGATCCGGCTCGACCGAGCAGTGAATGGAGACATCCGCAGCGAGCAGGATGTCGGGCACGTCCGTTCGAGCCCCCACATAGTGAACACCCAGCCGCTGGGCTTCCCCTTCAACGCGCTCCGCGTACTTCTCCTTCCCAGGCACCCGGCCCCCCACCACGACGAAGGTGTTGCCGTTGCGCACCGCCGCCGGCAAGAGTTCGATCGCCTGAAGCAGGACATGCTGACCCTTCCATGGCTCTAGGCGACCAACCATCGCGACTAGGCGACCTTCGGCGGGGATACCCGCGGGTCGCGGACCCGGCTCAGCGATGCTCTCCGTGTGATCGACAAGTCGAGGGTTACCGAGATCGTGAACAACGAGGCTGCCGCCAACTGGACTCTTGGCCGACGAATATGCCTGACGCACCGCATGGGATACCGAGATCACCGTGGTCGCCACCCGAGGCAGAAGATAAGCAAACACCCTCCGCATTCTGCCGGTCTTGATCATGCGGATGTGGAAGACGACAGGTATACCACGAAGACGCGCAGCCACTGCCGGCAGAAAGTCGTAGAGGTCGTTAACGTGCACAATACTCGGACGCTCACGACCGAAAATACGCCAAAAGTGCGCTACGGTCACTGGCCCTCCAAGAATGAGCCTGGCTACGCCCACCAGACCAGAGGAAACCTGCGGCCTCACGAAAGAGGATATGGCAACCGGGGTGCCGGCATCAGCATGGGCCAAGGCTGCACGCGTCGGCAAGCGCAGGTGCACCATCGCTCTACATCCGTCCCCCCACTTTCGCATGTGCTCAGCCATACTGACCAAGACAAGATCAGCCCCGCCGACGTCTTCGTTATTAGAATGCACATAGTGCACGCTGGGGGTCCGCAACTGTCTCTCGACCATTCGCTGGAGAATTGCAGCACTTTCTCCGACCGGCCGCGTGCCATCAATCACGCTGAATCCGAACGCCAGAGCAATCGCCTCATAGTACGACGCTCGGAGGCGGACATATTCGATGTCTGGAATATCATCCTTTCGGCTCATCGAAACCTCTGGACTTACCCTGACAAGAACGCCGAGAATCGGCATCGGGAATCTCCAGAGCTGCGTCTGCGTGTATTGGATTGCTTGGGCCACCGACCAACCGAGGGCAAGAGCTAGATTCACCACAACATCGAATAGGTATCGATCCGCAACA
>Ga0247728_10111_pt1 | contig 17440 bp, 15 predicted proteins | sample SalenrCarbi39_FD_183048 | JGI IMG/M metagenome (GOLD analysis project Ga0247728, IMG submission 183048) | Saline wetland microbial communities from Lincoln, Nebraska, United States - Carb-i39 | ecosystem: Environmental > Aquatic > Non-marine Saline and Alkaline > Salt marsh | place: USA: Nebraska...
TCGATCTCGTTATGCCTCCGGCGGGAGGCAAAAGAGGTGCCGCGCGCTGCTGGGTACGGCCTCTACGAAGACAGTCCTGCTTCGTTGACCACGCTCGATTTCGTTATGCCTCCGGCGGGAGGCAGAAGAGGCGCCGCGCGCTGCTGGGTACGGCCTCTACGAAGACAGTCCTGCTTCGTTGACCACGCTCGATCTCGTTATGCCTCCGGCGGGAGGCAAAAGAGCTGCCGCGCGCTGCTGGGTGCGGTCTCTACGAAGACAGTCCTGCTTCGTTGACCACGCTCGACCTCGTTATGCCTCCGGCGGGAGGCAAAAGAGCTGCCGCGCGTTGCTGGGTGCGGTCTCTACGAAGACAGTCCTGCTTCGTTGACCACGCTCGATCTCGTTATGCCTCCGGCGGGCAAGGGGCCGCTAAGCGGCGGCCCCTTGCATCCCCGCGCTCCAGGGGGGCTGCGCCACCCCTGGACCCCCGACGTATCCTGCACCGCATTCCTGTGCCGGGCAGCTTCCCTCCGGCGCAGGGCGCCTCCGGGTGATCTGCCCGACGGAATGCGATGTGCACGAGGCTCTCGCTACCTCCACCCCACCCGGGTGCCCTGCGCCACACCCTCGTTGCGACGCATGTGCCGCCGTCAAGGCCCGACGGCACATGCTTCTACGCACGACACGTTTCGGTAAGGCAATGATAGCGAGCTATTCCCAAGGTCCGGCCTGCCGTGTGGGCTCGAACAGCGAACTTTTTTGCCTGACGTGACTTCAAATGCAACCTTGGTGCGGCGATATGTGTCCGCAGCCGGAGATCACCGCTGAGGCTTTGCGAGGCGGAAGCTCCGGCGTCGCGGATACGCGCCGCAAGAGAACCGTGGAAAAAGGCACCCTTGTTCCGCAATGGCTATGAGAGCTACATGCACATCGGTGTCGCTGGCGGCAGATCACCCGAAAGCGCTTTGGCCGAGGGAGGCTGCCGACGAAAGGAATGTATGATGCAGGGCACGCCCTGTGTCCAAAGCATTTCCATACTGTTCAACGGAAAGGTATCGCGCGTAGAAGCATGTGCCATCGGTCCTTGACGGCGGCACATGCGTCGCAACGGGGGTGTGGGGCAAGGCGCCCGACTGAGATGAGGGTACCGGGAGATTCGTGCACATCGCATTCCGCCGGGCAGATCACCCGGAGGCGCCTTGCGCCGGAGGGAAGCTGCCCGGCACAGGAATGCGGTGCAGGACAACCCGGGGTTCCAAGGGGCGGAGCCCCTGGAACGCGGGGGTGCAGGGGGTGTTCGTTACAACACCCCCTGCCCGTCGGAGACATAACGAAACCGCGCGTGGTCAAAAGGGCTGTCGTGTCTTCGTAGAAGCCGCATCCGACAGCGATCGACACTTCTCTTGCCTCCCGCCGGAGGCATAACAAAATCAAGGGGTATCATCAGGGCAGGACTGTCTTCATAGATGCCGTGCCCATCAGGGCACTCCCCCTCCCCACCGCCACGCGGTTACAACAAACACACATCCTCGCCGCAACACCGCTTCAAAAACGCCGTGTACGCCCCCAGTATGCGCCGCTCGCCCGCCGCGCGTTCCGGCGGCAGCGGCGGGCACGGGTGCTCCGCTGCCAACCGCCGCAAATCATCCCGCTTCGGCAACGCCCGCATGCCCTCGCCCAGCACCGCGCCATCCACCGCCGCCATGAGCAGGGCATCGCGCGTGTCGGTCACGGCCACCAGCGGCGCGGGGCCGCCGGGAAACAGCCGGGCTGCCGCCACGCTTTCGCGGGCATAGGTGCCGGGGGCACCGGGGCAGAACAGCACGATGCACAGCGGCGTGCCGTCGTCGTCGCGCAGGGTCAGGTCCACCACGCGGCAGCCTTCGTCGGGGTCATGGGGAGCTTCGGATGAAGAAGGAGAAAGAGAGAGGGAAGAATCGGGAAGGGTACCGGCGGGACGGGTCGATGGCACTCCCGGTTCCGCTCCGGGCATGCCTGTCGGCGCAGAAACGCTTGCCGGTTCATCTGGCACGTCTGGCACGTCTGGCACGTCAGGCACATCGGGGCCACGCCCGGCGCCAGCATCGCCGCCGTCCGGCACGTCGAACCGCACCCGCACGCGCGGCTCGACAAGCCCGCGCGGGTGGCCCAGTTGCTCCACCAGCAGCCGCGCCAGCGCCTGCCGCAAATCCTCGTAGGTGGTGTGGTCCACGTCCTGCCCGGTCAGATAGTCGCGCAGGGTGGCCCCAAGGCTGACTTCGTGCATGCGGCCCTCCGGCAAGCCCGCCACCACGCAACGGGCAGGTTTGCTCCGGAATTCACGAGCACCGCTCTCGCGGAACCCAATTGGCCTTCATTAACTGATATTCGCCAATCGTTCGCTGACCATCGGCCTTCGTCAATTGGCCTTCGTCAATTGGCCTTCAGCAGGGCGCGCGCCACGGACTCGTCGTACAGCACAAGGGGGTCGGCATCGCGCCCCATGTCGCGATACATCCCTGCGGCATGGCGGATGATTTCCAGCGGCACCCACTCGTGGCGTTCCCACACTTCTGGCCGGTCGGCACGCCACAGGCGAAATTCCACGCTACCGCCGTGCGCGCGCACGTAGACGCGGGTACGTTTGTCATTGGGATCGGGGTAGTAGTAAAGGCCAAGATCGTCCTGCATGGGCACTCCTGAACACATGGGCTGCGAATGGCGCCCGCCTGCCGTTGCCGGATGCGGGCATACGGTCAATGCCCTATCCCGCCGATGCACGCAAGATGTTGTCATTCCCCGGATGCTGGGCTACAAGCAAGGAAGTGTCGCCCGCCCCTTGCATGGCGGCACCAGGGTATCCGACGGGGAGACTGCCATGCCCCGTCCCCGCGCCAACGCGCGGCGGGCACCGGAACGAGGCAGGACGCGCGGCGCCACCGACACGCCGTCCCCTGCACCTTTTCGACAATCCCGACAAGGCGTTGCCTGCGTCCCGCCCTGCGGCGGGGAGAGGCGGTGGCCCGTGTCGGGGCTTGACAACGCGCCGGAATCCTTTTAGGAATGGCGTTACTTTGTCCAAAAAATCACGAGTTTTCCGGGCGCAAGGGCCGCGCCGACCGATGCCCTTACTTCCGGAAGACGCCGTCCTGTTGCGCCCCAGGGGCGATGGGCGTGTCTGTTGAGAGTCCAGAACTTCAACAAACCAATGTGGAGGTAAGGCAATGGCGAAACATTCAACCCCCAAGTTGGACCAGCTCGAATCCGGGCCCTGGCCCAGCTTCGTGTCCGACATCAAGCAGGAAGCGGCGTACCGGGCCGCCAACCCCAAGGGTCTGGACTACCAGATCCCTGTGGACTGCCCCGAAGACCTGCTTGGCGTGCTCGAGCTGTCCTACAACGAGGGTGAAACCCACTGGAAGCACGGCGGCATCGTCGGCGTGTTCGGTTACGGCGGCGGCGTCATCGGCCGTTACTGTGACCAGCCCGAACAGTTCCCCGGCGTGGCGCACTTCCACACCGTGCGCGTGAACCAGCCCGCGGCGAAGTACTACCACACCGACTACCTGCGCCAGCTCTGCGACCTGTGGGACCTGCGCGGCTCCGGTCTGACCAACATGCACGGCTCCACCGGCGACATCGTGCTTCTTGGCACCCAGACCCCGCAGCTTGAAGAACTGTTCTTCGAACTGACCCACAAGATGAACACCGACCTTGGTGGCTCGGGCTCCAACCTGCGTACGCCTGAATCGTGCCTTGGCATGTCGCGTTGCGAATACGCCTGCTACGACACCCAGGCCTGCTGCTACGCCCTGACCATGGAATACCAGGACGAACTGCACCGTCCGGCGTTCCCCTACAAGTTCAAGTTCAAGTTCGACGGCTGCCCCAACGGCTGCGTCGCCTCCATCGCCCGCTCCGACTTCTCGGTCATCGGTACCTGGAAGGACGACATCAAGATCGACCAGGCCGCCGTCAAGGCCTACGTCGGTGGCGAACTGAAGCCCAACGCCGGTGCCCACTCGGGCCGCGACTGGGGCAAGTTCGACATCGTGGCCGAAGTGGTGGAACGCTGCCCCTCCAAGTGCATCTCCTGGAACGGCTCCGCCCTGTCCATCAAGACCAGCGAGTGCGTGCGCTGCATGCACTGCATCAACACCATGCCCCGCGCCCTGCGCATCGGTGACGAACGCGGCGCGTCCATCCTGGTCGGCGCCAAGGCGCCCGTCCTCGACGGCGCCCAGATGGGTTCGCTGCTGGTTCCCTTCGTGGACGCCAGCGAGCCGTTCGACGACATCAAGGGTGTCGTTGAAAAGATCTGGGACTGGTGGATGGAAGAAGGCAAGAACCGCGAGCGCCTGGGCGAGACCATCAAGCGTCTCAGCTTCCAGAAGCTGCTCGAGGTGACCGAAATCGACCCCGTGGCGCAGCACGTGAAAGAGCCCCGTTCCAACCCGTACATCTTCTTCAAGGAAGAAGAAGTGCCCGGTGGCTGGGACCGCGACATCACGGAATACCGCAAGAGACACCAGAGATAAGAAGAGGGGTAGCACATCATGGCATTCATCTCTTCCGGGTACAATCCCGAAAAGCCGATGGAAAACCGTATCACGGACATCGGCCCCCGCAAGCACGACTCCTTCTTCCCCCCGTTCATCGCGAAGAACTTCGGGAAGTGGCTGTACCATGAAATCCTGGAACCCGGCGTGCTCATGCATGTCGCCGAATCCGGCGACAAGGTGTACACCGTGCGCATCGGCGCTGCCCGTCTGATGTCGATCACCCACATCCGCGAGATGTGCGACATCGCCGACAAGCACTGCGGCGGCTTCCTGCGCTTCACCACCCGCAACAACGTCGAGTTCATGGTCGACACCGAAGCGGGCCTGAAGGCGCTGAAGGAAGACCTGTCCTCGCGCAAGTTCGCCGGCGGCTCCTACAAGTTCCCCATCGGCGGCACCGGCGCCGGTGTGTCGAACATCGTGCACACCCAGGGCTGGGTGCACTGCCACACTCCCGCCACCGACGCTTCCGGCCCGGTCAAGGCGATCATGGACGAAGTCTTCACCGACTTCCAGACCATGCGCCTGCCCGCCCCGGTCCGCATCTCGCTGGCCTGCTGCATCAACATGTGCGGCGCGGTGCACTGCTCCGACATCGGCGTGGTGGGCATCCACCGCAAGCCCCCGATGATCGACCACGAATGGACCGACCAGCTGTGCGAAATCCCGCTGGCCGTTTCCGCCTGCCCCACCGCAGCCGTGCGTCCCACCAAGGTGGAAATCGGCGAAAAGAAGCTGAACTCCATCGCCATCAAGAACGACCGCTGCATGTACTGCGGTAACTGCTACACCATGTGCCCCGCCCTGCCCATCTCCGATGGCGAAGGCGACGGCTGCGTGATCATGGTGGGCGGCAAGGTTTCCAACCGCATCTCCATGCCCAAGTTCTCGAAGGTCGTCGTGGCCTACATCCCGAACGAAATGCCGCGCTGGCCCTCGCTGACCGCGAAGATCAAGCACATCATCGAGGTGTACGCCGCCAACGCGAACAAGTACGAACGTCTGGGCGAATGGGCCGAGCGCATCGGCTGGGAAAGCTTCTTCAAGCTGACCGGCCTCGAGTTCACCCACCACCTCATCGACGACTTCCGCGATCCGGCCTACTACACCTGGCGTCAGAGCACCCAGTTCAAGTTCTAAGCCGGACGGCAACCACATTCCGGGGGCGGGTTTGCCGCCCCCGGATAACCAAAGGGGCTATCCATGGAAGAAGCCAAGAACAAGGTCGTGGAATTCCTGCAGTCCAAGGCCGGCTCGAAGAGCAAGTTCTACTTCAACGACTTTCTCGACCTGTTCCCCGACAAGGGCCCGCGCGACGTGAAGAAGATCCTCACCGCGCTGGTGAACGCCGAAGTTCTGGAATACTGGTCCTCCGGCAGCACCACCATGTACGGCCTCAAGGGCGCCGGCAAGCAGGCCGGGGCCGAGGGCGAATAGTAGTTCTCCACGCCGGGGAACTGATTTTCCGAAAAGGCGTATGGACTGCAAGGTTCATACGCTCTTTTCGCATGCACGCCCGCCATGTGCGCCGCGCGCTCCATCCACGTTCGTCACCCGCCCCCCTGGCCGGGCCCTTCGGCATCATTGCATGAACCTTCCGCGCATCGTCATCGCCGGGCTTTCCGGCGGCTCGGGCAAGACGCTGGTATCCCTCGGCGTGGTACGCGCCCTTGCGCGCTCCGGCCTTGCGGTAAAGCCCTGCAAGAAGGGGCCGGACTACATCGACGCCTGGTGGCTGGCCCTGGCCGCCGGGCACCCCGCCACCAACCTGGACCCCTACTTTCTCGATGCGCCCATGCTGCGCTCGCTGTTCTGGACGCAGTGCGGGCTGGCGGGAGATGGAGCCAGGACCGACGCCGCGCCCGGCCCGTCAGGGGGTGAGCAGCCCGGCCTGCCTGGCCCGTCCGTTCCCTATGACCTCGCCGTCATCGAAGGCAACCGGGGGTTGTTCGACGGGCGCGACCTGTCCGGCAGCAGCTCCACGGCGGAACTTGCGCGCATCCTCGGGGCGCCGGTGGTTGTGGTGATGGACTGCACCAAGATGACCCGCACGGCGGCGGCCATCGTGTCCGGCCTGCGCCACTTCGAGCAGGGCGTGCACATCGCCGGGGTGATCCTGAACCGCACGGCGGGGCCGCGCCATCGCAGCGTGCTGCGCGAAACCATCGAGCATTACACCGACGTGCCGGTGCTGGGCATACTGCCCAAGATTGCCGACAATCCCATCCCCGAACGGCACATGGGCCTCGTTTCCGGCATGGAGCACGAGGAATGCGTGGCCGGGCTGGACCGGGTGGCTGACATCATGGCCGAACACGTGGACCTGCACCGGCTGCGCCAGGTGGCCAGTGCCGCACCCCCGGCACAGGGTCCGGTGGCCGACCTGTGGTCGCTGCTGCCCGGTGCGGCGCATGCCGCGCCGGAAGGCCCAACCCCGGCCAACGCCGATCAGGGCGCCGACGTTCCCCATGCGGCGCCCCCCCTCCGCCCGCGCATCGGCTATGTGCACGATGCGGCCCTGTGGTTCTACTACCATGAAAACCTGCTGGCCCTGCGCCATGCCGGGGCGGAACTGGTACGCCTTTCGCTGCTTGACGGCGCGGAGTGGCCGCAACTGGACGGCCTGTACCTTGGCGGCGGCTTTCCGGAAACCCTGGCCGCCCCGCTGTCCGCCAACCGTCCGGCCCTGGATCGGCTGCGCGCCCTTTCCGAATCGGGCCTGCCCATCTACGCCGAATGCGGCGGGTTCATGGTGCTGGGCCGGTCCATCGTCATGGACGGCATCGAGCACCCCATGGCGGACATCTTTCCGGTGCGCACCGTGTTCCACCCCAAGCCCCAGGGGCTCGGCTACGTCGACGCCGCCGCCGTGCTCGAAAACCCCTTCCATCCTCTGGGCGCCACCTTTCGCGGGCACGAGTTCCACTATTCGCGCTGCGTGCCCTGCGACGACGCGCCTGACGCCCCCGCCGTTCCCAGCGCCCTGCGGCTTACGGCCCAGTCCGGCCACGTCACCGGCATGGGCGATGGTCGCGACGGACTGCTGCGCCGCAACACCCTGGCCTCCTACACCCACATCTTCGCCCCTGCCGTGCCCCACTGGGCACCCGCCATGGTCCGGGCGGCGTGCGAGCACCGAGCGGCGCGCACACCCAAGACCTGACGCCTGCTTTCAGCCCTCCTCCAGCCCGGCTGCTCGATCCAGAGCCTTCAGAGCATGCCTTCTTCCCTGCCGAGGGCGCCGCGCATGCGATAGCGCTTGCACTGCATGGCGGTCTGGTTTAGCCTCCTGCACATCATTAGCAAGCAAATAATATATGCAGCAACCATATGCTGCCGCACGGGCCAAGCCCCGGGCACCCCGCGCGTGTCCTGTCCGCCGTGCCCGCCTTGCCCGGTCCAGCCGCTTCGGCGGCCGTTTCTTCCCCTTGCATCGGCACCCGCCGACCCCCTGTTTCTTCCTACCCGCAACACGGCGCGCCAGCGCGCCCTCAGGAACCGCACATGATCCGCACACACTCACCCCGTGCCATCCGTGGCGCCCACCGCTTCACGTCCGCCGCGCTGCTGCTGTGCGCGGCCCTGCTGCTGGGGCTTGTCGCACCCGCCCATGCCGAAGACAAGGATTTCACCGCCACCTTCACCGGTCGCACCGTGGGCGAGGCGGACATGGACGACGGCGGCTCGGTTTCCGTCACCGAAGCCGGGGCCAACCTGCGCTACCGCTGGTTCGGCATCGACTACCTGAATCGCCGCTACGACTGGTCGGACACCGCCAGCCTGCCCTTCGGCAACGGGTCCGAGCCGTGGGAACAGTTGCACATGCTCCGCCTGCGCGCCGACATTGCCGAACAGTTGGGCTTCGGCGGCCTTGGCTGGTTCGCCGGGGCGGGCCTGGCCGCCGGATGGGAAGAGGAAATGGACGATGCCTGGGGCCTTTCCGGCTCGGCCGGGCTTACCTGGGCGGTGGGTGGCGTGCGCCTGCGCGGCGGCATTGCGGCTTCGCTGCATCCCGTGGGCACCCGCCTGATGCCCGTTGCCGCCGCAGACTGGGGCAACCAGCGCGATATGGGCTTTTCGGCCACGTTGGGCATTCCGGAAACCATGCTGCGCTACCGTTCCTCGGACATGTTCGCCTTTCGCGTGGGTGGCCGGATGGACGGCGATACCTACCGCCTGGCCGACGACAGCCCGGTGGAGCGCGAAGGCTACATGAAGACCTCGTCCCTGACGCTGGGCGGCTACATCGACATCACCCCGCTGGACGACCTGACCCTGACCGTGGGCGCGGAATACCTGACCCGCCGCGAAATGCGCGTCTACAATTCCGACGGCGACGAACGGGACACCTACGACCTGGACGACGCCCCCGCCCTGTTCCTGCGCCTGCGTTACGGCTTCTAGGGTACTGCCGTGTCCTTCCCGTGGGGCGTGCCCCGCGCACTACGGGAAGGGCGCGACACCAACGACAGCGTGTCGCCCGGCGGCCCCGCAGGATTGACAGCGCGCGGGGCCGCCGCATAGGCAAAGGGAAACCTTCGAACAACTTCGCCACGGGAGCGCCATGCCCAAAGCCCGTTTCTATCCTCATGACGCCCCCCTGCCAGGAGTTCGCACCTCACACCGTCTCCTGTTCCTGCTCACAGAGCTGAACCGGGCCTGGCGGATGCGCCTGGACCACAGGCTGAAGCCGCTGGGCCTTTCCCTGGCCACCGGAGGCGTGCTGTGGTCGCTGACCGCGCGCGGTTCGCTGACGCAAATCCAGTTGGCCCGGCATATCGGCATCGAGGGGTCGTCCCTTGTCCGTCAGGTGGACAAGCTGGAAGCCGAAGGACTCGTTCGGCGCATCCAGAGCCCGGAAGACCGGCGCGCCAACCTGTTGGAACTGACGGAAGCCGGGGCACTGTTGGCCCGGCGCGTCATTGCCGAGGGCGTTGCCGTGCGCGATGAACTGTTCGACGGCATTCCCGACGCCGACCTGGACACCACCCTGCGCACCCTGCACCTGCTGCGCACCCGCCTGCCGGACTGAAGGCACGGCAGGCTGCCTCGTGTGCGGCATGCGCGCACGGTGACCGTGCGCCACGGGCTGCACGCCGCGCACTGTCCACCACGCCCGCATCAGGCGCATCCCCCCGCCCCGCACCTTGCCCTGTACCTTGCCCTGTTCGCATTGGCCGGCCCGAGTTGTTCAACCAGCCCCGCCGTGCTACGCAGGAATGACCATCCGCGACCAGCTTGAGGTCACTCCGTCATGTCCACCGCCTCTCCTACCCCCGGCGATCGCTCGTCGCGCCCGTTCCACCACGCACGTTCGGCATTGACCACACTTGCCTCGCTGGCGCGTTCGCCCCGCCACGCCATCGCCCTGACCTGCATGGCGGCAGGAGCGGCGTTGGCCCTGTGCCCCCCGGCGGCCCTGCCGCCGGACGCCGCCAGACCCGTGGGGCTGGCCGTTGGGGCCATCGGGTTGTGGGTTACCGCCGCGATCCCCGAATACCTCACCGCCCTGCTGTTTTTCCTGCTGGCCATCCTGCTGCGCGCCGCCCCGTCCGCCACGGTGTTCTCCGGGTTCCACTCGGCCACCTTCTGGCTGGTCTTCGGCGGGCTGTGCATGGGTACGGCCATGCAGCATACCGGGCTTGGCGCACGCATGGCGCGGGGGCTGCTGGCCCGCACGGGCACGGGCTATGCCGCGCTGGTCTGCGGGCTTGTGGCCGTGGGCGTGCTGCTGTCGTTCGTCATGCCCTCATCCATGGGCCGCATCGCCCTGCTCATGCCCCTGGCGGTGTCCCTTGCGGGGGCTGCCGGCCATGGGACGGGCAGCAGACAGCGCACCGGCATCGTTCTGGCTGCCCTGTTCGGGGCGCTGCAACCGGCCTTCGCCATCCTGCCTGCCAACGTGCCCAACATGATCCTTGCGGGCAGTGCGGAAAACCTGTTCGGCCACACCCTTACCTACGGGCGCTACCTGCTGCTGCACTTTCCGGTGCTGGGCCTGCTGAAAGCCATGGTCATCGCGGCCGTGGTGCTGCGGCTGTACCCGGCACCCGATAGAGGGGCGCCCCCCGCCACAATGCCGGTGGCCGATGCCGCAGTGCCGGTGACCGATGCCGCCCCACCGACGGCATCGGCCAGCCCGGCGGAGCGGCGGCTGATGGTGGTGTTGGCCGTGGCCGTGGGCCTGTGGGCAACCGACTCCCTGCACCACGTCTCGCCTGCGTGGATCAGCCTGGGGGCCGCCGTGCTCTGCCTGTGGCCGCCGCTGGGCCTTACCGGCAAACAGACCATCAGCAGGGACATGAGCATGGCGCCGCTGCTGTTCGTGGCGGGCATCATGGGGCTGGGTGCCATGGTGGCTGCATCGGGCGCGGGGCACCTGCTGGTGCGTGCCCTGCTGGATGCCCTGCCGCTGGCACCGGGGGACTCCGCCCGCAACTTCGCCGTGCTCACGGTGTACGCCATGGTCACCGGGCTGCTCACCACCCTGCCTGGCATCCCCGCCGTGCTCACCCCGCTGGCGGGCGACCTTGCCGCCGCTTCCGGCTTCAGCCTGGAAGCCGTGCTGATGACCCAGGTCGTGGCCGTATCGTCCATGTTCCTGCCCTACCAGTCGCCGCCGCTGGTGGTGGCCATGCAACTGGGCAGCGTGTCCTCCGGCCACATGACCCGCACCTGCCTGCTGCTGGCCGCCATCAACATAGTGGTGCTGCTGCCGCTGGATTACCTGTGGTGGCGCTGGCTGGGCGTGCTCTGACCGGCTTGCTGTCCGGACGGACGCGGGCGGACCGCGCCCCGTCCCGGCATGCCGCCTCCGCCCGCATGATCTCTCCTCCGCCTTGTCCACGGGGGCCACGGGTCCGCAGGTCCACAGGGGCCACGGGAGCCACAGGTCCACGGGTCCAGGGCCTCCGCGCCGCCAGCGTGCAGTACCGCCTGCGCCCGCTTCACCCCAAAAAAACACCGACGCCGCCCCCCAGCCGGGGAGCGGCGTCGAAAACCCTGGCGGCCGGTGGCCGGGCAGGTGCGCGCGGACGCGCTATTCGTCGTTCAGTTCGGCGCGGAACTTGCGCGACAGGCGGAACACCACGACCTTGCGCGGGGGCAGGGTGATGGTTTCGTCGGTCTGCGGGTTGCGCCCCTTGCGGGCCTTCTTGTCGTAAGCCTCGAACTTGCCGAATCCGCTTATGAGCAGGGCATGATCCTTCTTGATCGCCTGCTTCATGATGCCGAGAAGCGACTCGACAACGCCTTTCACTTCGGCGCGGTTCCTGTCGGTCTTTTCATAGATGGCATCGACGATTTCCGCCTTGGTCAGGGTCTTGCCGCTCATACTGTCCTCCGGGCCGGTGCTTCCGGCTACTCCATGCGTTCCCTGATGGCCTTCGCGAGTGCCTGCATCTCGTCGATGCTGCCGTACTGTCCCTGCGGCCACAGTTCGTGGCCATCGCCGGGAAAGCGGGGCACCAGATGCCAATGGACGTGGAACACCACCTGTCCCGCCGTCGCGAAGTTGTTTTGGAATATGTTCAGCCCTTCCGCTCCGGTGGCCTCCATGACGGCACGGCCAACGCGCTGCTGGGCGGCGATGATGTGCTCGCCGAGCCGCGCGGGCATGTCGAGCACCGTGCGGTGATGTTCCTTGGGAACGATCAGCGCATGGCCCCGATTGACGGGTCCGATGTCCAGAAAGGAGAGCACGTGGTCGTCGGCGTAGATCTGCGCGCAGGGAATTTCGCCACGCACTATCCTGCAGAAAATGCAATCGGACTGGGACATGGATTCTCCGTCACATGGAACACTTTGAAATCATTCAGCCGCGCGAACCGGCGCGCAGCGGCGGGCATGTAACTAGTTATATACACAGTCAAAGCCGCAACCGCAAGTAAAATCTTGCAAGATTATGCCGGGTTGCCACGCCTTGCGGCACAAGGGCTTCCGTGCCATCGTCCCTGGCTGGGGGGCCTGCGGACCTCGCTCCAACCCCCTTTCCGGAAAGGGGTTGGGCGCACCTTCCCTTTCGCGCGCCGGTTTCCTGCCCCGGAAATGGAAGGACCGCACAGCGAAAATAGAGGCCCGCGTACGCTCGGGAACCATCAACTTGGCTTCGATAGTAACACATCAGCAACACAAGGCAATCATGTCGGCGTTGATTTTTCCGGTCCCCGAGCCAGTTTGCGGCTGTCGCAGAGCGGCGCGCGCCACGCCAGCCACGCCCGCCAGCCCAGACGGGCCGGGGCACAGACGCGGCGCGACAGCCGCCGCACCGGCTGCCGCGTTGCGCAGGCGGCCACGCATCCTGCCTGTTTTCCTGCCCTTTGCCGGGTGCCCCACCCGCTGCGTGTTCTGCGCACAGGACGTGCAGACCGGCCAGCGCGGCGGCACCCACGGCGTGGCCCATGCCTTGGCGCTGGCCGAAGCCCGACTGGCGCAGGAGGCACGCCTGCAGCAGGATGCGACGACGGGCGGTTATCCGGAACCGCACGCCCCCTCCGCACCGGACACCGGACCTGCCGTGCCCGCACGTGACCAGACCCCGCCGCCGCTGGAAATCGCCTTCTACGGCGGCACGTTCACCCTGCTGCCGGAAGCGGAGCGCGCCGCCTGCCTGGACCTTGCGCATCGCTGGCGGCAACGCGGGGTGGTCTGCCGGGTGCGCTGTTCCACCCGGCCCGACGCCGTCACCGAGCGCGGTCTGGACGCATTGCGGGCGGCGGGCATGGACTGTGTGGAACTGGGAGTGCAAAGCTTCGACGATGCGGCCCTGGCCGCCGCCAGCCGGGGCTACGCCGGGGCGGTGGCCCGCGCCGCCTGCGCCATGGTGGCCGGGGCCGGGCTGGAGCTGGGGGTGCAACTGATGCCCGGCATGCCGGGGGTGACGCCGGAAGTGTTCCGCGCCGACGTGCGCACCGCCCTGCTGCCCGATGTCGACGAAGCGCCCCCGTTGGCCGCCTTCCTGCGCTTCTACCCCTGCCTCGTGCTGCGCGGCACGCCGCTGGCGGAGCGCTGGCGGAGCGGAAGCTATCTTCCGTGGACGCTGGACACCACGGTGGACGCCCTTGCCGACGGCCTGCTGGCCGCGTGGGCACGCGGCGTGGCCGTGGTGCGCATGGGCCTTTCGCCGGAGGACGGACTGGACGACGCGGTGCTGGCCGGGCCGGTGCATCCCGCGCTGGGCCAGTTGGCCAAGGCCGAAGCCCTGCGCCGCCACGTGGCCGCGCATCTGGCCCGCCTGCCGGGACCGCCCGTACGTCTGGGCGTACCGCGCCGCCTGCGCGGGCTGCTGTGGGGGCACGCCAACGGGCTGGTGGACGCCTACGCGGCCATGGGCATTACCCGCGCCATGGTATACTGGCGGGACGGCGACACCTTTTCGCTGGAATGACAACGGCGGCCACCCCGCACTCCGGGACGACCGCCGCCGCAACGTCTTCCTGTTTCCGCCCGTTCACCAACGGATGGGCGCCTCTCCCCGTGCGGCCAGCCACGCGTTGACCCGCGAAAAATGCCCGCACCCGAAAAACCCGCGCGAGGCCGAGAGCGGCGAGGGATGCGCCGCCGTCAGCACCAGATGCGCCGGGTGGGTCACCAGCCCGGCGAACCCGTGCGCGGGCCTGCCCCACAGCAGGAAGGCGCACGGCTGCGAACGCCCGCCCAGCGCGGCCACCATGCCCCGCGTCACCACCTCCCAGCCGAGGCCCGCATGGCTGTTGGGCAGCCCCTCTTCCACGGTGAGCACCGTGTTCAGCAACAGCACGCCTTGCGCGGCCCAGCGCGACAGATTGCCGGAGGGGGCAGCGGAGAGGGGCGGAGCAGCGCCGAACGGCGCCAGCAGCGGCCCGCCTGCGGGCGTGCCGCCAGCCGCCTGTTCGCCGCAATCGGCGGCCACTTCCTTGAAGATGTTGCGCAACGAACGCGGCGGGGGCACCCCGTCGGCAACCGAAAAGGCCAGACCGTGGGCCTGCCCCGGCCCATGGTAGGGGTCCTGCCCCAGGATGACCACCCGCACCGCGTCCCACGGCGTGGCGCACAGCGCCCGGAACACGTCGGCGCGGGCCGGATAGACGGTGCGCCCCTGCGCGCGCAGTGTTTCTGCCCGCGCAAGGGCTTCAAGATGTTTCCCGGCAGCCAGTTCCGCCACCTGGTCCGGCCAGCCGGTGCCTGCCAGCGGGTCCGGTCCGGCAAGCACCGCAGGATCGGGCCCGGCCAAAGCGGCGGCATCCAGACCGGCAGGCGCACGGGACGGTGCGGAACGTGCGGATGCAGCGGGCGCGCGGCCAGGCGCGTCCTTGAACATTCCGCCGGGCATGGCGGTTGCGCCCGGCGCGGCGGTTGCGGCCCCATCCACCTTGCGCGGCCTGCCGCGCCGCCGGGGTGCTGCCTGCGCCTCGCCGTCCTGCTCGGGCGGGGATGCCGCATCAAGCGCTGACGCGGCACTGGCCGCAGCCGCCCGCGCGTCGCCCGCTTCCCCCGGCCTGCGCGCCGGGCCGTCCACCAGTATCCTGCGCCGGGCCATCTACAGCGCCGCCACCCAGTGCTGGATGCGGTCGAAGGCCTCTGTCAGTTCCGCCTCGTCCATGCCGAAGGACAGCCGCAGATGACGTTCGCCCGTGGGGCCGAACGAACCGCCCGGCACGGTGATCACCCGCGCCTCTTCCAGCATGCGCCGGGCCACGGTCATGGAGTCGGCGTCGGTGAAGGCATAGCGGGCCATGGCGTAAAAGGCGCCGCGCGGCGGCACGTAGGTGAAGTGCGGGGCCAGCGCGTCGAGGCGGCGACAGGTCAGGCCGCGCCGGGCGGCCAGGGCCGCGCGCATGACGTCCACGCAGTCCTGCGGTCCGGTCAGCGCCGCAAGGGCCGCGTGCTGCGACACGGTGGGCGCGCACACCGCCGTGGCGTCGTGCACCTTCAGCAGTTCCGCCATCCATGCGGCGTCGGCGGCCACGTACCCCACGCGCCACCCGGTCAGGGCGTACTTCTTGGAAAAGGAATTCACGGTGATCACGTGGCGGCGCAGTTCCGGCTGGCCTACGGGAGAAAAGCGCGGCGTGCCGGGGGCTTGCCCGTACACCATGTAGTCGTAGGTGTCGTCCACGATGAGCACCAGGTTGCGCTCCAGCGCCAGGTCGCACAGGGCGCGCACGTCGACGTCGTCGTACACCCCGCCGGTGGGGTTGCCGGGGCTGCACACGATGATGGCCCGGGTACGCGGGGTGACGGCGGCGCGCACCGCGTCCACGTCCAGCCCCCAGTCGGCGGCGCGCAACGGCACATGCACGGGCACGCCCTCGGCCATCAGTACCTGCTCGGCATGCGAGGCATAGCCCGGCGAGGGGATGATCACCTCGTCGCCGCGCTCCACCACGGTGAGCATGATCATCACCAGCGCTTCCATGGCCCCCACGGTGACGCCGATTTCCGTTTCCGGATCGAAGCGCGCGCCCTTGCGGGCCAAGATGTCCGCCGCAATGGCCTCGCGCAGGGCGGGCATGCCGGGTTGCAGGCTGTAGCGCCCGGCCGTGGGGTCGTCGCGCAGGGCGCGGCACACGGCCTCGACGATGTGGTCCGGCGTGCGGAATGAGGGCACGCCCTGCCCCAGCGACACGCAGCCGCCCACCTTGGCGGCCAGCATGGGCATGAGCTTGGTGGCGGAAATGCGGATGTTGCGCACGCGCTTGGCAACGCGCAGGGAAGATTCCGAAGAGGCTATGTCGGACATGGTTCGGCTCCGGTGAGTGGCAGAAATGGGCGGAGGTAGCGAAATGGCCGCGCGGGTGGGCAAGCTCCGCTCTGCGCGCGGGCACCCGGTGGCACGATGCGTCGGCCAGCCTTGGGCTATACCCGCCCGCGCCGCGCTCGGCAACGCGCTGGGGCTGCGGAATCGGCGGCAGCGGGCAACGGGCCTGCCGAGAAGATCGGGCACCGCAAGGAGGGCACTGCCCCTGCGTGGCATGGTGGTGGCTGTGTGGCAGCCTGGCAACGTGCACGACACAGGCGCACATCGGCACGCGCCCTTGCATCGACCTGCGCACGGTGGCACCCTGACGGCACGGCAACATGAACGAATGCATGCCGCCCGCCATCCCGAGAGGACCGCATGAAATTCACCTGCACCATCGAACATCTGCCCGGCTCGCGTCCGCTGGAGGTCCCGCCCCGGCAGCCGCGCCATGTGGCCGGGTACGTGGCCGGGTACGACACCGGATACGGCACGGACGCCGCGCCGGACACCGACGACCTCAACCACGGTGGCGACTATGGCCAGCGCCCGGTGCCCGCATCCGGGCTGCCCCTGCCGGTGCGTGACCGCATCGTGCTGGATGCGGCCCCCGGCGAGGTGCCGTGGCACATCGCGCTGAAATTCCTGGGCTATCTACTGTACCGGGAATGGGAACCGCGCGTGGAGGAAGGCGTGGGCTGGCACTACAAGCCGGACCTGGTCGCGCTGGACGCGGCGGGAAACATCCGGCTGTGGCTGGACTGCGGAAACATCGCGGCGCGCAAGACCGACCGGGTGGCGGCCAAGCTGGGCGAGGACACGCCCTTCCGCATCCTGCGCCGGACGGAGAAGGACGCCCGGCAACTGGCGGCCACGCTGGCGGGCAAGGTGCGCCACCCGCAACGGGTACGCCTGATCGCCTTCGACGCGGGATTCGTGGACGCCATCGCGGCGGGGCTGGACAGCACCAACCGCATCAAGGCCCTGCGCGGGGCCGACCGGCTGGACCTGACCTTCGAGACGCGGCAGGACCGGGTGGAGTTGCACAGCCGGTTGCATGTGCTGGAGTTGAAGGGATAGCAAAGACTCTCGACTGCAATTCAATCACACCGGACTCGCACGGACTGTTTTCGTAAGCATGCCGCGCAATGTAGCCCCAATGGAAAAGTCTTGAAAGAGGGGGGAGGGTTCGGGAGGG
>Ga0247728_10113_pt1 | contig 16095 bp, 13 predicted proteins | sample SalenrCarbi39_FD_183048 | JGI IMG/M metagenome (GOLD analysis project Ga0247728, IMG submission 183048) | Saline wetland microbial communities from Lincoln, Nebraska, United States - Carb-i39 | ecosystem: Environmental > Aquatic > Non-marine Saline and Alkaline > Salt marsh | place: USA: Nebraska...
CGGCGCCCTCCGACAGGAAGATGGTGACGTTGCCGACGCGGTCCATGACCTCGCTCAGCCGCTCGGCCTCCTTGGCCAGGTCGATGACGCCCTCGGGGACGTACACGCCGTGGATGTCCCACGCCTCGCGGGACAGCCCGATCTCCGGCAGCCACTCCTGCGTGTCGAGCCACTTGCGGTACTCGGCAGCGGTGGCGGCGGTCAGCCATCCGCAGTGGCGGCCCATGACCTCGTGCACGATCAGCATGCGCGAGCCCGAGTTGTGCTCGGCGACGATGTTCTCGGCGAAGATCGCGCCCTGCTCGGCGGCGGTCCATGCGCCGAGGGACTGCTTGATGGGCACCACGTCGTTGTCGATGGTCTTGGGCAGGCCGACGACCGTCAGCCCGTAGTCGTGCTCGGCGAGGTAGGCCGCCAGGTCTGCAGCGGTGGTGTTGGTGTCGTCGCCGCCGATGGTGTGCAGCACGTCGACGCCGTCGGCGACCAGGCGGTCAGCCGCGACCTTGAGCGGGTTGTCGCCCTCGGCGACCAGGCCTCGCTTGACGAGGTCCTTCGCGTTGGTGAGCTTGACGCGGGAGTTGCCGACGGGGGAGCCGCCGAACTTGTGCAGCAGCGCGGCGTTGGCGCGCACGGTGTCGTCGACGACGAGGTAGTCGCCCTTGAGCAGACCCTGGTACCCGTGGCGGTAGGCGATGATCTCCACCTCCGGCGCGACCTGCGTGTAGCGCTCGATGAGGCCACCGATCGCCGAGGACAGGCAGGGAGCGAAACCACCGGCCGTGAGGATGGCTACCTTCTTGACCATGAGTGTCCTTTCATGAAGTTCGGGGCGTCTGCGCGACGCCACCCCCAGCCTATTGCACCGCTCTCCGGAGCCCCGAAGGGGTGTCGGATGCCGGGGATACGACTTGTCCACAGGTCGCCGGCCGACGGCGCGGAGTGACCCCGTGGCTTGGCACGATGGCGCCATGCATGGACGAGAAGATCAACGCGGTCTGACCCAGGCCGTCCAGGCTGTCGTCCTGTTCCCGCTGGCCCTCGGGGTCTTCCTGGGTCTGCTGCAGTGGTCCCTCCACGCGTGGGCACACTCCACGGCCCTGGCAGCCGCGCAGGAAGGTGCCGCCGTGGCGGCGGCCTTCGACGGCACTGCGGACCTGGGGCGCACGGCTGCGGCCCGCGTCGCGGCCAACGGGTCGCTGAGCGCGGTCTCGGTCCGGGTCACGCGGAGCAGCGCGGCGACGGAGGCGACGGTGCGCGGGCGCGTAGTCACGATCATCTGGGCCCGGGACGTCAGCGCCACCGCCCGGGTGCCCACCGAACGGGTGACCGGCTCGTGAGCAGGCGGGATCAGCGCGGCCTGTCCATGTCCGTCGAGGCCGTCGTCCTCATCCCCGCGCTCCTCCTGGTCGTCGGGTTGCTCCTGGTTCTCGCGCGCGTGGCGATCGCCGACCAGCACGTGGGGGTCGCAGCGGGGGCAGGCGCGAGGGCCGCATCGCTCGAGCGGACTCAGGCCGCAGGCGAGCGGGCGGCGCGGGCCGCCGTCGTCCAAGCGTTGGGGGACCGGGGTGTGGCGTGTCGGCACACGTCGGTCATGCTCGACACCTCGGGGCTCACCCGCGCGCTGGGCGAACGGGCGCGCGTCTCGGTCGAGGTCGGCTGCAGCGTCGACCTGAGCGACGTCTCGCTGCCGTTCATGCCCGGAACCGTGGCGGTGTCGGCCACCCGAACGTCCCCGGTCGACCCGCTTCGCGGTGGCTAGAGTGGCGTCATGACTACGACGCACCGCCGCCTCGGCCAGTTCACCGTTTCCTCCGTCGGCCTCGGGGCCATGCCGTTCTCCATGAGCGACAAGCCCGAGAAGCCGTCCGAGGAGCAGGCGATCGCCACCGTGCACGCCGCCCTCGACGCCGGGGTCACCCTCATCGACACGGCCGACATCTACGCGCCCAGCTGGGATTCCATGGGCCACAACGAGCGCATCGTCGCAAAGGCTCTCCGCAGCTACACCGGCGACACCAGCAACGTCGTCGTCGCGACCAAGGGTGGCATCACCCGGAGCGAGGGTGAGCGCTGGGGACGTAACTCCGATCCGGCATACCTCCGCTCGCGCGTGGAGGCCGCCCTCGACGTGCTCGGCGTCGACAAGCTCGACCTGTTCTACCTGCACCGTCCGGACCGGAGCCGTGTCTACGCCGAGGTGATGGAGACCTACGCCGCACTGAAGGCCGAGGGGCTCATCGCGGAGATCGGCATCTCGAACGCCAACGTCGAGGAGATCCAGATCGCGGTCGACGTCCTGGGCGAGGGGGAGCTGGCGGCGGTGCAGAACGAGTTCTCGCCGAAGTTCAACCACACCAGCAAGTCCGAGCTGGACTTCTGCGCCCGCCACGGGATCGCGTTCCTGCCCTGGTCCCCCCTCGGCGGCACGGGCGGCGGGGCCGCCGCAGTCGGGACCAGGTTCCCGGTGCTGGCGGAGATCGCCGGCCGGCACGGGGTCTCCCCGCAGCAGGTGACCCTGGCCTGGGAGCTGGCTCTGGGCGACCACGTGATCGTCATCCCCGGCGCCTCGCGTCCCGAGTCGATCCGCGACTCGGCGGGGGCCATGCAGCTCACCCTCACCGCGGACGAGGTCGACGCCATCTCGGGCGCGGTCCTCTGACCCTCAAGTAGCCTGGGCCCATGGCCCAGTACTTTGACGTCCACCCCGAGAACCCACAGCCCAGGGCCCTGGCACAGGTGGCCAGGATCCTGGAGCAGGGGGGACTCGTCGCGTACCCGACCGACTCCTGCTTCGCGCTCGGGTGCGCGCTCGGCAACGCGGCCGGCATCGAACGGATCCGCAGGATCCGTCAGCTCGACGACAAGCACCACTTCACGCTGGTGGTCGACTCCTTCGCGAAGCTGGGGGCGTATGTCGAGATGGACAACCGGATTTTCCGCGCCGTCAAGGCCGCGACGCCGGGCCCGTACACCTTCATCCTCAAGGCGTCGCGGGAGGTGCCGAAGATGATGCAGCACCCGAAGAAGCGCACCGTCGGGGTCCGCATCCCGAACCACCGGACCACGTTGGCGCTTCTGGACGCGGTCGGGGCCCCGCTGGTGTCGTCGACGCTCCTGATGCCGGGGCATGAGGAGTCCCTCACGGACGGCTGGGCGATCAAGGAGCTCCTGGACCATCAGATCGACGCGGTGCTCGACTCCGGGGACTGCGGCGTGGAACCCACGACCGTCGTGGACCTGAGCGGCGACGAGCCCGTGATCGCCCGCGTGGGGGCGGGGGACCCGTCGCCGTTCGTGGCCTAGAGCCTCAGCGCCGGCCGCCGCCGAGGAGACCGCCCAGGATGTCGCCGAGGATCCCGCCGCCGAGTCCGCCCGGCAGGCCCTGGCTCTGCGGCGCCTGGGGCGTCGGCTGCCGCCCTGTCGACTGATCCGGCATCGGCATGCGCAGACCGCCGTCTCCGCCGGATGTTTCGGGGACCCGGAACTGAGGTTGGCCGCCCGACTGCGGGGCGGGGGAGGGCGCGGGACGGCCGCCCTGCTGCCCGCCGCCGAGGATCTGGCCCAGGATGTCGCCGAGCCCGCCGCCGGACTGCTGCTGGCCCTGGCCTCGCCCCGTCAGCTTGCCCGCGAGCCACGCCATCACGATGGGCGCCAGGAGCGGCAGTAGCTTCTGGATGAGCGAGCTGCCGCCGCCGAGGCCGCCCAGGCGGTCCACGACCTGCTGCTCATTCGAGCCGAAGACGTTGTGCGTGATCTTCGCGCCGTCGTTCTCGTCGAGGGCGTCGAGGTCGACCCCACCGTCGAGCAGGTGCGGATCGTGCTGGGAGAGGGCGGAGCGCAGCGAGGCTTCGCCCGCGGGATCCTGGGCGTTGGCGCCCATGCCCATGAGCAGGGCGGGGAGGGCCGTCCGCGCGGCCTGCTCGACCTCCTCCGGGGTGGCGCCCACACGGCGGGCCAACTGGTCGACGGGGAGGGTGGACATGAGGTCGTCGTAATCGAACACGTGCTACTCCTTCTGGTGCGGGTACGGCTCGTCGGTGCCGTATGTCCACGCTACCCAGCCGGACGCCGTGTCGGGCTCGATCGCGACAGCCGGTATCCGGGACCGCGTCAGGCCGGCGGCCCCAGACGGTGCGCTCGGAACAGGCAGGCGTGGTCCACGCCCATCATCTGGCCCTGGCCAGCCAGCATCTCGGGGATGAAGTCCCTGGGGGCTGGGTGCCCCGGGATGTCGGCGAGATAGGCCGCATGGGCCTCGAGCGAGCGGACACCGGCGTCGACGTCGTCGCTCGTCAGCACAGCGCCGTGCGTGGGGGAGTTGTCCGCGGCCACGAGCAGCCATCTGGCGGCCCACTTCGGTAGCCCCTCGTCCCGAGCGAGCTCAGGGTGGACCCAGGTGTTGTCGGCGTCGCGGACCGCGTCGAGGGTGACCAGCCCTGCCACCCGGTGGTCCGCCTGGTTGAGCCCCCAGCCCACCTCGACATCCCACGAGGTGGTGACGACGACGTCGGGCCTGAACCGCCGGATCTTCCGCGCCACGTCTCGGCGGAGAGCGAGCGAGTACACGAGCATCCCGTCTGGGTGGTCCAAGATCTCCAGATCCGTGACCCCGACCTCCGCACAGGCAGCACGCTGCTCCCTCGCGCGTAGGGGGCCGACCTCCGACGGCGGACGCTGCATGCCTGCCTCGCCCGCGGTGAGGAGGAGGTAGGCCACCTCGGCGCCCTGGTCGACCCAGCGGTGGACACACGCCGACAGCCCGTACTCGACGTCGTCGGGATGGGCCACGACGCACAGGATCCTGCGGAAGCCGTCGTCGGGCAGGACATCCAGCGAGCGCGGCCCAGGCTCAGCTGTGCTCATGCTTCCTCCTCGTTGCGTATCGGCGTGTCGACCGCGAGCGCGGTCACCGCGCGGACGATCAGGGAACGGGGGAGCGGCTCCTCGAGCGGGAACCACAGGGTTCCCTTGCCGCGGACGTACGGGGCGAGCTCGGATTGCAGGTCGGGCTGCGCGGGAATCGGGTACATGGCCACGTGGTCCCTCCACCCCGAGACGAAGACCCTGGCGCGGCCCGTGACGGGCTTGTACCCCACGATGCCGTAGCTGAGGACCTCATCGGCCTGGGGGAGGGTGTCGCGCACCAGCCGTCGGAGCTCATCGAACTTGGGCCGGGCCACCGGTGGGACGGTAGCGACGTACTCGTCCACGGTGGACGGCTTGGTCGGCGGGGCCTCCGCGAGCGAATAGCTGGCCTCGAGCATGTCGCGCAGGACACCGAGATCCGCGTCGTTGAGCTTCGTGAGGTACAGGCACGACACGCTGCTTCGGTGTTTGCCCAGCCGCGCGAGGTGGTCGCCGTACCGGTCGAACCCCTCGCTGAAATAGATCGTCAGAGTCGCCTTGCGCGGGCTGAAAGAGAGTCTGGGCATGTCGCCCTCCCGCCCGCTGTCGTAGCGGTAGTGCTGGGAGCCGAACCCGAGGATGCTGGGGCCCCACATCGTCGGCTCCGCCCCGGTGATGTCGCGCATCATGGCGATGAGCTGCGCCGCCTCGCGGCGGCGCCGCTCGGGGACGGTGTCGAGAAACTCCTGCACCGGTACAGAAGTGGGGCGGGTCACTGGATCGCCGGGCATCTGTCCACTGTCCGTGCAGGGACACGCAGCTGTCAAGGCTCAGTATCAAGCCGTGCAGCATTGTCAGGTAGCCCCGAATCTGTCACCAGCGTCTAGGGCTAGTGCCAAGTAGTTGCGAGAGACGACCGCAGAACAGGTTTCGCAGGTAGTTGGCACAATCCGGAGCCGCCTGCGCCTCATCACCTAACTCCAGCATGGACCTTACTAGAGAAGCAAGGGCGCAGGACCAAGCATCACTGCGCCAGGCCAAAGAACCTGGCTACAGGCGCATGAGAGCGACCAGCAGACCTTGATCACCGCCGTCTTCGAGGCAGCGGAGCGCGCTACGGACAGCCTCACCCACCTCGTGCCCGACATCGACCGGGACCGCACGGAGTACGCCGTCGCGAGCGTGCTCCTGGATGAGGCGTGGGTCGCGCAGAGGTAGCACGGCAGCGGGGGCGCTCAGGCGCGTGGAGCCGCTCCACCGTCCGCGAAGCCCTCGAAAGTCCGGAGGTCCCGCTTGGGCTCGGGAAGGCCGTCACGGCGGCGCTGGGCCTCCTTGCGGCGATCCTCTCGCTCTTCGGCCTCGAAGACCTTGGCGAGTGCCTCCAGATCGGCCTGGAGGGTGTCCTTGGGGTTCTGCTGGGTCATGACCATCCCTCCTGGGTGGGGGCTTGTGCGACTGGGTGCTATCGAGCGTAGACACACAGGTGTCCGATTCAGGTCATGCCCTACTTCAACGCAGGTTGTGGTACTTGAAGTGTGCGAGTTTCTCCCGATGCGCTACCAGTCGTTGGTCCTGCTCGCTCTCTCCACCGAGGAAGTCGATCCATGGCCACTCTGTGGCGAGTTCGCCTGCTTCGCGGAATGCGATCTCTGCCAAGGGCACATCTTGTTGCTGCCATGACCAGGCTGTCTCTCCGACGTACTCGCCCTGCATAGGGCCGTAGAGGTGATCGGAGCCCTCAGCGGTGACGGCGTAAATGAGACTCATCCGGTACTCGTAGCCGTGGAAGGTCTCTGCGTACTGCGCATCATCGGGGATGAGGTCACGGAACACATCGCGCGTGTCCTGCTTCAAGAGACGGCTGATGGGGTAGGTCCATCGTCCCCCTCCCCAGCGTGGCAAGAGGTTCACGTCGTCTGCGTCGAGAACTCGCCACGGGTGCACGATCTGTGCCGCAGGCAAGCGAAGGCGGACGCCGTGGTCAAGTGTTCCGATTATCTGCGTGGCCAGTTTGATGACGAGTCCGTCGCGGCGGCGATACGTCGCAGCGGTCCCGAGCGCGGCTTGGACAAGCAGGGCTGGGTACAGCCTCGCTCTCTCCAGATGCACTTGGGTGGGGACACCCAAGCGGCGGACCGAGCCCACGTCCACCAGCCTCTGGAACACATCCATCCAGAGACGGTCGTGAACGCCGTCGTCGTGCCGTACGCCTTCCACAAGGAGTGTCCGCAGAAGGTGCGACCTTTCCCGGTGCCCGTCGAGCACATGCTGGAGAGAGGTGCCCCTGTCACCCGGCAAGGACAGAGCCTGGTCGATGACGCCCTGGGCCACGTCCTCTGTAGCGTTGACCACGAGGTCGTGCAGGTCGATCCGTCGCACGGGATTGGGCAGATAGCGCTTCAGACGTGCGACGGCCATCGCCGTTGTGAGTGGAGGAACTACCAGCCGCTCCAGCGCCTCGATGTTGGAGGCGATCGCGGTGAACAGTTCATCCGCCCCCGCTGCCGGAATGACGGTTCCCCGACGCCCGGCCAGCAACCGCTGGGCTGTGTCCCCCCTGCTGCTCCGGCCATCCCAATAGAGCGGGTAGCGCCGATTGGGGGAAGCCTCCATCAGGGCCACCAGTGCGGTGTCCCAGTCCGCCGACCACCCCGAGATCAGGAGCCCGTAGTCGTCCAGTACACGCTCGATCAGCCGGTTCCACTGCTCGGGATAGGAGGCTAGTTCATCAGGCGTGTTGAGCGAACCCAAGTCCTTGTAGTCGCCATGGAGTTTGATGACCGTGGCGGTGGCGTGCGCCAGCGGCTCCATGCCCGCAACTGCCTCCGGGCGGGCGATGACCTGCGGTGCGACCCCCTCGGCCTCCAGCGCCTGCTCCATGAGCCGGTCGAAGTTCGTAGTGATGACGACCTTGATGTAGCCCTTCTTCACGAGTTGGGCGATGGCTTGGTGCGCCTTGCTCGGGGTCTTCACCCCCTCCTCACGCTCCTCGTCCGTGGGCTCAAAGTACCCGGCGAGGAGTCCCTGGCGTGCGGCAGCGGTTGGGGCAAGCGACCCCAGCAGTGAGGAGTATCCCAAGGGCTCGCCGTGCTTGTCCTGCCACCACGACTCAGGGTCTGCCTGAGCCTGGTCCACGGTTTCGGAGTCCTCCTGAGCGGCCACCTTGCGCACTAGGTCATTGACGACGCCCCAGCCGGTTGGCATGCCCGCTCCGGTGGACACCCCCGAACCGAGCAGCAGTGCGTAGACCCCCGGCTGAGCGTGCATCGAGGTGGCCAGCATTGCGCTGGGTGACAGAGGGGCAGCCATGATTCTCCTTCGGGTAAGGCGCTGAGTGGCAGAGACTCAGCGCAGGCCGCGCAACGCGCTGCGTCGCTGGGCGTCGCGCTCACGCTTGGCAGCGAGGGCTTCTTGCATGCGCATCTTCTGGATCGCGCCCCGAACGTGGGTGGGGATGTCGCGCTGGGTTTTCCCCGCTCGTATGGCGTCACAGAACTCCGGCCCGCACTTCTCACACCAACCTGATTTGAGAACAACGGCGGCCCGGTCGTCCTGCGGGAGACGGTCAACGGTCGTATCCGTCCAAAGGTTCGCGGACGGACCGTCGTTGCAGTCACAACTGAAGACGATGTAGTCGTTCGCCTTGAACCTCTCCCACACTGCCTGCGTGACGATGACCTGGTGGCGCTCTGCCGCCTGCGCGCACTTGGCGGCGTAGTTGACCGGCTTCCCGGCCCAGACTGCCTCCTGCTCGCTCACGACCTTGCGTGTGCCGATGCGCTTCACCAGCGTGCGAGCGGCGTGGATGCCTACCTTGTAGCCCGTCTCCGGCGCGTTCGGCCAACGTTTTTCCAGTCGCTGCACGAGATCGTCACTGAAGGTGCGGATCGTGACGGCTGTGCACAGGGCACGCTCGTAGGCCCGGTCGCCCCAGAAGAGGCCGAATCCGCCGTCGCCTTGGATGTCGATGAAGTTCGCCTCGAAGTCGTGGAAGATGCGCACCGCACCCTCGACGCTGCTCTTATAGATGCGGGCGGTCGACTTGTCGTGCTTGCCGGTCCCGAGGTGGGTGGACCCCTTCAGGTCACAGACCACGGCGACGACCTCAGGAAGTTTGATCCACGTGTCGCTGGACGAGGAGGGGATGTCCTGCGCCTTGAAGGTGCCGTCCTTCTCCACCACAGGGATGTCGGAGTTGTTCAGGACTGTGTTCACCTCCTCGCCCAGTTCGTCGAGGAGGGAGGTCAGGAAGGCGGGTTCATCACTCATGTGAACAAGGCTACGGAGCCGGTCTGACACTCCTGGGCTACCAACACAGCGCCTGGCCTACGACTACGGCCACCGTGCTCAGTAGGGACAGGAAACCGAGAAAGATGGCCCGGTTGGCCCACGTGTACTTGCGGACGGCTACCTCGGAGTTGGCCACAATCTGACGCGCCAGGTGGTCCGTGACTGCTGGCGGGCTGGAGAGCGCTTCCCTGAGATGTGCCGCATACTCCTCGGGCTTCCCTGCGAAGTGCCGTCGAATGTCGCCGTAGTAGAGCGGGTTCAACTTGGCATGGTCGGGCTCGTGTGCGAACTGGGGCAGGAGACCCAGCGAGGCGCACCCAGTGGCCAAGAGCAGCAGCAGCCCGGAGACACCCTCCAGGGCCAGCATGAGGGCGGAGCCGCGCCCCACTTCGATGACCAACGTGATTAGTCCCGCCGCCAGGACGCCCAGGAACGCCAGAACGACGCCGAGTTTCGTTTCGGCATGCTTCACCCACTCGTTGACGTTGGTCAGTACGCCCCACGCCTCCGTGGCTGTTTTCGGATCGGGGGCACCTGTCGAGGTCGATGCGGCGGGCGGACTGCTTTCCGGCACCGGAGAGGTCCAGGTGCGACGAAGCCAATCAAAGAAGCCCATCTCAGTGGTCGCTAGCCGCACCGGACTCGTAGAGCCCCTTGGCCGTCTTCGATTCCCTGATGGCCTGCCGGGTGCCGACGTGACCCGATCATGCCCGGACCTCCTCCTCGGGCTTGGTCTGCGTACGACTGGCGCGGGCGTCGAACTCCACCGAGATCGACTCGTTCGGGAACGAGTAGTCCACCGTGGCGAGGTACTTGCGGTAGCCGAGCATCTCCAGAAGAACCGACAGCGAATGGTGGTTCTGGTCCTTCAGCAGCGCAGTCGTGAAGTCGGCGTTGTTCTGCGCCATGTCGATCACTGTGGTCAGGAAGGCCGCAACGACGCCGGGGTCGGAGTTGAAGTCCTGATCGGAGTTCGCCTTCGCCTTGGCCACCAGGTCGGTGTTCTCCTTGGTCTTGCGCAGTGTCAGTTCCAGTTGCTGCACCGCGTCGTCGGCGGTCAGCCCGCTGTCCGCGAAGAGGCTGTTGATGGCGTCGATGATCTCATCCCACTGGGCCTGGTCGCGCTCGCGAGCCTGGGCTGTTCCCATCTCGGCCAATGGGGTCAGGGGAGTGGCTTCTCCCTTGGCTAGGTCGAGGCTCTGGCTGCCCTTGTTGTCGATCTTGTAGCGGGACAGGGCGATGTCAGCCACGCGCACTTTCACTCCGGACTGTTCGTCACGCAGGCGCTTGGCCAGCAGGCGGTAGTAGATCGCTCGCTGCTCCATCTCGACGCCGTAGGGCACGATCTGGGACAGGAAGTCGTACGCCTTGACGTAGTTGGACAGGTCGGAGCGGAAGCCTTCCAGTCGCTGAACTTCCTCGTCGTCCTCGTCCTCGCGCGACTGGTGCAGGGCGTCAACGAAGCGCTTGGCTCCGGGGTCGATGGCCCCAGCAAGCATGCCGTGCAGGCCCTTGGTCAGGGCGTCGCTGGCCTCACCCATCTCCTCCTCCGTATAGACGCGATCCAGGCCCACGGCGTCCAACTTGGCTGCGATCCGGTTCACCAGGTCGGGGTCCGTGGTCTCGGTGAGTTCGGCTCCCTCGTAGTAGGGCATGAACGCTGTCAGGATGTCCTCGCCGGAGTTCACGAAGTCGAGCACGTACACTTGGTCCTTGCCAGCCCACGTGCGGTTCAGCCGTGAGAGGGTCTGCACGGCCATCACTCCGTCGAGGCGCTTGTCGACGTACATCGCGCACAGCAGCGGCTGGTCGAAGCCGACCTGGTACTTGTTGGCGACGATCATCACCTGATAGTTCGGGCCGTGGAAGGCGTCCGCGAGGCTCTTGCCCTTGGTCCCTGTGTTGACGCTGGCCTCGGTGTACTCACCGACCCCCAGCAGGTCATCGGGTGCAATGTCGTGGTCATCGTTGCTGACGGTGACCTTCCCGGAAAAGGCGACCAAGGCGTGCACGTCGGTGTAGCCACGCTTGGCGACGTAACGCTCAACCGCGTTGTAGTACCGCAGGGCTGCCTTGCGCGAGGAGGTGACGATCATCGCCTTGGCCGCACCACCCAGCATGTGCGACACGTTGGCGCGGAAGTGCTCCACGATCAGTGCCACCTTCTGGCTGATGTTGTGCTCGTGGAGTTGCACCCACTTGACCGCAGCCTTGCGCGCGGCCTCCTTGTCGACCGACTTGATGTCGTCGTCCTTGGTCTTTAGGGCCAGTTCGTAGGCGACCTTGTACTCGGTGAAGTTCTGGAGCACGTCGAGGATGAAGCCCTCCTCGATGGCCTGCCGCATCGTGTAGCGGTGGAAGGGCTCTGGCTTGGGGTTACCCTCGTCGTCCAGCACGTCGGGGTTGGGGGTTCCGAACAGTTCGAGCGTCTTCGACTTCGGCGTCGCGGTGAACGCCAGATAGGTGACATTCGGGGTCTCTGCCCGCTGGCCCAGTTCTGCGGCCAGGACGGCCTCGGTGTCCACCTCGCCGCCCTCGTCCAGAGAAGCCTGTTCCTCGGGGCTCAGGACAGCCTTCAACTTCGACGCAGCCATGCCGGTCTGGGATGAATGCGCCTCGTCCGCGATGACTGCGTAGTGACCCCCCTTCGACTCGGCCTGCTGGCGCAGGTACTGGAGAGCGAAGGGAGCGGTCTGGATCGTCACGACGATGATCGGGGTACGCATGGCCAGGGCCTCAGCCAGTTCCTTCGACTTGGACGAGCCCGCGCCGTCGATGGAGACGACCTGGGTGCCTCGCGGGTCCAACTGCCGCATGGCGTCGGTCATCTGCTTGTCGAGCACGTTTCGGTCGGTCACCACGATCACCGAATCGAAGACCTTCTTGTTGTCTGCGTCGTGCAGGGCGGCGAGCCGGAACGAGGTCCACACGATGGTGTCGGTCTTGCCGGAGCCAGCCGAGTGCTCGATGAGATAGCGGTCCCCGACACCGTGATCCTTGACGTGGCCGACGATCTTCTCCACGGCAGAGAGTTGGTGGAACCGGGGGAAACGCAGCGAGACGGAGGTCTCCTGCTTGCCCGTGACCGGGTTGGGCTTCTCCTCCTTTCGCGTGACCAGGTACTTGGTCAGGATCGTCAGGAACATGTCCTTGTCGAGGATGTCGGCCCAGAAGTATTCGGTGCGCGCACCCTTCGGGTTCAAGGGATTGCCCTTGCCGCCGTCATCGCCCTTGTTGAACGGCAGGAACGTTGTCTTCTGCCCGTCCAACTTCGTGGTCATCGAGACCTCGTTGTCGGTGACCACGAAGTGCACCAAGGTTCGCTTGCCCCACGCCAGCAGCGTCTCCTTGCCGTCCGCGCCGGGGTTGCGGTCGTTCTTGTACTGCACCTGCCCCCGGGTGACGGACTGGGTGAACTCGGTTTTCAACTCGATGGTCGCCACCGGCAGGCCGTTGAGGAAGAGCACCAGGTCGATGGACTTCTTGGAGTCCGTCACGGAGTAGTGCACCTGCCGCACCACGCGCAGCCGGTTGTGCTGGTAGTCCTCGACCGTCTTCGGGTTCAAGGTTTCCGTGGGCTTGGGCTGGGCCATGAGGAAGCGAGACCCGATGCGACGGAAGCCCTTGCGGAGGATGTTGAGTGTGCCCCCGCCGTTCTCGACAGGCTGATTGAGCGCCGTGGCGAGGGCGTCGAGGATGCCATCGCGGGCCTTCATCTCCTGTGTGGAGTCCATGCCCGGCTTGATGAACTTCGCCAGTTCGTCACTCTGCGTGGCCTCCAGCCAGGCGAACACGTCCTCGGGGAACAGGGCACGCTTCCTGTCGTAGCGGGCGTTGCTGCCCTCTTCGTAGAGCCAGCCCTTCGAGTCCAGGAGTGCGACGGCCTCGTTCTCCATCGCCAGTTCCTTGTGCGCCTCGGTCACGACGCCTCCCTTTCCGTCGTCGGGTCGATCCGCTCGACGCCGGTGGCGGGGTCGATCCTGCCCGTGACGGCAGCGGTGATGAGTGCGTCGCGGCGCTCGCGGAGAAGTCTAACTCCCTCAGAAGCAGCGTCGAGCACTCTTTCCACCTCGCCCGTTCTCTCTCGCCAGTCGGCCAGTGCGTCCTCCTGCGCGGCTTGGCTTGGCAGCGCGAGTCGGATATCCAGGAGGTCACGTGCGTTGAGCCGTGGGGTGCGCACTTGTCCGGAGTCAGCCGAACCGATCCCTCTGATGCGAGAAGCCATCTCTTCGATGAACGGCGCGCTACGCATGATCGAAGAGAGCCATTCAGGGTTCACTCCCTCCCGCGCTCGGAAGACTGCGTAGTCGGGACTGACGATTCCATCCTCGTCCGAGTGTCCCAAGGCTCCTTGGAATGCCCTCATGCGATTAAGAACGATGTCGCCCTTGCACACGACCTTGTACTTCGAGAGGTCTTCGCTCGCGGCTTGGTTAGTGGAGGTCTCATCTCGACGCCTGACTCCCCAGTCGATGGACACGGACAGCAAAGGGAGAGAATCTGCCGCGTCATTCGCGCGCTCTTCAGTTTCGAACATGGCGGTCTTCAGCCGATCTCCGGAACCCAGCAGTGGGAGCACAGCATACGCTCGCCACGCCGAGTCGTACTCGCTTATCCGCAGAATCAAAACTTCCTGCGCTTCGATCATGGCGTCGATCTGTGCAGTCTCGCGGTCGAGGAAGTCAGCGATGGCTCGTTGGTGCGACATAGGTGGAAGCGCGCCCAGGGGTAGATGCCGAATGTCCTCCTGTCGCAGGCCCACCCGCGTTACGCCGCTCGCACGCGTTTCCCACCACGCGAACGCCGGTCGGCTATTCAAGTACCAGAAGAGGAACTTTGGATCAACCAAGTCTTGGTGCGGAGTCGCGATGGCGACGTGGTAGCCGCACACTAGGTCAGGCGCGCTCGTCTTGACAAAGGCGGGAATGCCGATGTCGTCAGCCGTTTCCGAATCTTTCGTAAAGACGACATCGCCTGGTGCGAGCCGGAAACGGGCGATTTCATCCGGCGTGCAGGTTGCGGGCATGAAGTCGAAGTCGTTGAGAATGACCTCGTTCTTGTACACGTCCACGTAGTTGCATAGCCGAACCGCCTGCTCACCCTCGTTGGTGTGCTTATCCACGGTGCTAACGCGGACATCGGAGACGTTGAAGAGGCGAGCCTCTCGCGGCTGGATCAAGCCTTCACCTCCGCGAAGAGTGCCTGTACGCGAGCGATGGCGGCCTGCACGTCGGCATCGATCTCCGCGAGTGGTCGCGGCGGGACGTACTTGTAGAACGCCCGGGTGAAGGGAATCTCGTAGCCGATCTTGGTCTTCGACTCGTCAACCCATGCCTCGGGAGCCCAAGGGAGAACCTCGCGTTCCACGTACGCGTTCACGTCCTCGGTGAGCGGAACGTTCTCGGTGTCGCGCAACCCCGAGTCGGCCTCGATCTTGCCGCGCGGCGTCTTGACGATCTCTCCCTCGGGGGAGGGCTCCGCGAACGCGGCGACGACCGCCTTGCGGACGGCTGGCTTCAACGTCACGCCGTGCGCACCCAACGCCGGGCCGAGCGCCTTCTCAAAGTCCGCCTGGCTCTTCCATGTCCGATCCTTCTCCAACGTCTCCAGCGCCGTCCGAAGGTCGTGGCGGTGGTCCTTGTCGAGGGCCGCAACCGCCTTGGCCTCCATGACCTGCTCAACCTTGTCGGCGTCCACGGAGAAGACCAGACGCAACGGCTGCTCGACGGTGATAGTGCGGTAGCCGAAGTCCTCGGTGTTGAAGACCTTCGAGACCTCGGGGTCTGCGTCGGTGAACTCGCCGTAGAGGTTGACGATGGTCGAGATGTTGGCGGGGGAGAGCATCCGTCGCTTGGCACCGATGGACTTGTGCATCTTCACCCACTGCGCGGTGGCGTCGATCAACTGGACCTTGCCCTGACGCTCCTCGGGCTTGTTGTTGTCCAGCACCCAGATGTAGGTCGCGATGCCGGTGTTGTAGAACATGTCGGTCGGCAGGCCCACGATGGAGTCCACCAGGTCGTGATCCAGCAGCCAGCGCCTGATCTCCGAAGGGCCTTGACCCGCTGCGCCGGTGAACAGTGCCGAGCCGTTTAGGACGATGGCTCCTCGCGCTCCGCCTTGGGAGGCTGGGCGCATCTTGGAGACCAGGTGCTGGAGGAAGAGCATCGCGCCGTCGCCCACGCTGGGAAGCCCCGCGGCGAACCGGCCCTCATCGCCGTCACGCTCCCGCTCGGCCTTGACCGACTTCTCCTGGACCTTCCACTCCTGCCCGAACGGGGGATTGGACAGGCAGTAGGTGAACGTCCGCCCCTCGTGGCCGTCCTTCAGCAGGGTGTCCCCGAAGAAAATGTTCTGGGCGTCCTGCCGCTTGATGATCAGATCGGCCTTCGCCATGGCGTAGGAGAGCGCGTTGAACTCCTGCCCGAACAGGTTCAGCGTCGCGCCACTGCCGTGATTCTGGAGCCACTCGTGGGCCTCCGAGAGCATGCCTCCGGTCCCGCACGTGGGGTCGTAGACCTGACGGATGGCGTGCGGGTCTGACAGGTCGTCCTCGTCCGGGGCGAAGAGCAGATTGACCATGAGGCGGACCACTTCGCGCGGGGTGAAGTAGTCACCCGCCACGTCCTTCGACGCCTCCATGAAGCGCCGGATCAGTTCCTCGAACACATCGCCCATCTCGGCGTTGCTCACCCGATCAGGGTGCACGTCCAGGGCCGCGAAGCGCTTCACGATCTCAGGCAACCTGTCCCGGTCGTCCAGGTCGCGGATGATCTTGGGCATGTCGAAGCGCTCGAAGACCTCGAACACATCCGGGTCGAAGCCCTCGATCATGGCCTGAAGGTTGGCCGCGAGGTTCGCCGGGTCGCCCAGGTTCTTCAGGCTGAACGGGGAGGTGTTGTAGAACGTCTGGCCCGAGGCCCGCCGCAACATCTCCTGCCGCACCAGGGCAGGGCTGCT
>Ga0247728_10115_pt1 | contig 15460 bp, 16 predicted proteins | sample SalenrCarbi39_FD_183048 | JGI IMG/M metagenome (GOLD analysis project Ga0247728, IMG submission 183048) | Saline wetland microbial communities from Lincoln, Nebraska, United States - Carb-i39 | ecosystem: Environmental > Aquatic > Non-marine Saline and Alkaline > Salt marsh | place: USA: Nebraska...
ATTCAAATAATAGTATATATAATGTTAATTGATAAATACTTACCTCTATATGTTCATATTTTCTATATAGTTTAATAATAACTAATTCTAACTATTTTATGAGTTAATTAGTATTTTAAAATAATAATGTGTTAAGTGCAAATTCCATAATTTTTATTTATTCTCAACTAAAATGTATTAATTATTTAAATATAACATGTTATGATAAATAATCTTAAGATAATATTCGTTATTTATCTTTAGCTGAGTCCAACATTGTCTTTTTGTATGTTTATTAAAATATAATAATATAAATTTCCAAAATCATATATAAAGACATATTAAAAAATTAAAGTCTGTGGGGATATATATGAATTTCAATTTAACCAAAAGAAATGATAGTATTGACATTATAAGCAATTTAAAAGATGAAATTACTTATGGGGGATATCTAGTTTCACTATGTAGTCCATGTTTAATAGTAATAACCTGTTTAATTTTAAACCTTCATATAGATGTTCCTATACTTCTAATCTCTTTTCTACTTCCTTTGATTGTATATAGTTATGATTACTATAAAGATATTGATAAAGATGTTCAGAATAACTCTGTAAGAGCTATTTATCTCAAGAAAAAAGCAAAAAATTATCCTTTTGTTTTTAGCTTTTATGTTATTCTTTTAATTTCGCTTATAATTCTTTATTCAAACTTTAATTTGATTTTATTTATAACTATGATAGTAATAGGGGGTATACTGTATAATTTTCTGCTTAAAGACATAACAAAAAGAATTCCAATATTTAAAAACGTTTATACCGCAGTAACATGGGCATTAGGTGGAGCTTTTTTCCCTCTTTTTTATTATTCTCTGGAAATTAACTCTGCATTTATATTGATATTCTTTTTAATATTTTTAAGATGCTTAATTAATGTTGTTTTTTTTGATTTGAAAGACATAGATAATGATAAGGCCGAAAGACTTAAGACACTTCCCGTAATGGTAGGAAAAAAAGCTACTATTAAAATATTACATGTATTAAATTTAATTGCATTTTTACCGTTAATTATAGGAATATGTTTCAATATGATTAACATTTACGCAATTTTCCTGCTGATATTCACCATTTATGGGTATTTCTACATTAGTAAGGCTAGTTCAGCTTCAAGCAACGAACTAGAAACAACAGCACATACACTAGTAGATTTTGAGTTTTTACTTTGGCCATTATTGCTTTTAGGAATCACATATTTCATTTAATCAATGTATTCAAATTTTTATTTTTTCTTTTTTAGTATATGCCATTCCCTGAAAAATAGCAATTAGTTCGTTACTTTGGTCCATAATATCAATGGTGTAGGTTGAAATCTTTGGGTTTCTGGAAATTTCACGAGCTTCGGCAATTAAAATACCGCTTTTAGCAGCCTTCATAAATGAAATATTTGCATTTATGGCTACAGTAACATTTTCGTAGGAATTTGCAGCAGCAGCAAATGTAAAATCAGCCAGTGTAAATAAAGCACCTCCATGAACTGTACCAACTCCATTTAAGTGATTTTCATTAATTTTCATTTTTGTTCTTGCTGTTCCTTTTCCCACTTCAATTAATTCTATACCAACATAAGCTGCAAATTTATCTTTTTTAAAGAAGTTTTTTATTCTTTCCATTTTAATTACCAGTTTATAATATAAATTCATGGATTTATTAAATTTAAGATGAAATTATAAATGTTAATAATAGAAGGAACATATTATACCCAATCAATTTAGGATGGAAGCTTATGGAAGAAACAAAAGATTCAGATTTAACACAAATTACAAAGAATGTTCCAGTTGTTCAGCTTGGAGAAACTGTTGGATATGCTGTTGATTTACTTTCAAAAAAGGCTAATAAGTTTGATACAATTGACTACATATATGTTGTAGATAAAAATAATGCTCTTAGGGGTGTTATTTCTATTAAAACTGTTATTTATGCTGACCCTGAAATTAAAATAGAAGATTTGATGGATAAGGATTTGATAACTGTTCTTCCTCATACAAGCCAAAGAAAAGTAGTCTATCTTGCATTGTCAAATGGATTAAAGGCCATACCTGTTGTTGATGAGCAGAAACACTTTTTAGGCATTTTTCCTTACGATGATATACTGCATATATTTAATCAGGAGTATAAAAAAGAAATATTCAGCGCTGGGGGAATTTCAGCAAAAGTTGGGGATGAATACACTACAATCAAATCAACTGCAGGAGTTATGATTAAATCAAGGCTTCCCTGGCTGATATTAGGTGTTTTTGGAGGTACATTGGCAGCTTCAGTAGTTAGTGGATTTGAAGAAGTTTTAAGCAAGGTTTTAGCTTTAGCAGCATTTATCCCTGTTCTCGTATATATGAGTGATGCTGTTGGAACTCAATCTGAAGCATTAATTATACGTAGCATTGCTCTTGAACCCAAATTACCAATTAGACCTTATCTTATAAGAGAATTCAAGATTGCATCTGCCCTGGCTATTATTTGTGGTGCTATTATTACTTTAGTAGCGTTTATTGGTTGGGGAAATTATGTTTTAGGACTAATTATTGGATTTTCAATGTTTTTAAGCATTATAATTGCAGTTTTAATTTCAACAGTTCTCCCATTAGGATTTAAAAAATTACATTCAGATCCAGCAATTGCTACTGGGCCATTTGCTACAATGATAAGTGACATTGCAACTCTTGCCATATATTTCAGCGTTGCAATATTGTTTTTAGGGTATTTCAGGGTAATTTAACTATTTTACTTTTTTTAAGTATTTTCATAAATAATATTTATCTATAAATTTTTATTACTAATTAAAATCTTAGTTTATAGTATTATAACTATTCAAAGATTAGCAATTTAGATATAGAATAATCTATAGGAAGGGTTATTTATGGAAATTGAAACTAAAATTAATGAAATTACCTATGGAAATACTAATAATGAATTTTTGGATGTAACCTTAAAAACAGATAGAGGAGATATTTTATGCAGGTACTACAAAGTTCCTAACAGTAAATTAGGAGCCATATGGGTTGGTGGTGTAGGCGGGGGATTTGATACTCCTTCTAAAGACTTATACCCTGAATTATCCAAAAAACTAATGAATGAAAACATTTCTTCATTAAGAATTCAATACCGAAATCCAGTTAATATGGAAGAATGCATATATGATGTAATTACTGGAATCATTTTTCTTGAAAGGGAAGGAATATCTGAAATAGCTTTAACTGGACATTCTCTTGGGGGTGCTGTTGTTATTCAGGCTGCAGCAGTATCGAGTTCTATCAAAACGGTTGTTACACTTGCTACTCAAAGTTTTGGGACAGACAATGTTAAAGAATTTAATAAAGGTACTTCAATTTTATTAATTCATGGAAGTGAAGATTCTATTTTACCTGTATCATGTTCACGAATGGTGTATGGAATTGCTCATGAACCTAAAGAAAGAGTGATTTTAAGTGGAAATGGACATTGCCTGGAAGAATCAGCTAATGAAGTAAAGAAATTAGTTTATAACTGGATATTATCTGAATTAAAATAATTAAATATTAGTCTGAATCCAGTATACGATTTCTATCACTTCTTCCTATTACATAAAGAAAAATTCTGTTTTCTTTATCTACTTTAACTGGCATCCATCCATCAAATGTCCAAACATAGGATACTACAGGAGTTCCAGGTTTTAATTCTTTTAGTAGCTTACTTTTAAGTTTTTGATTTGCTTCATCTCCTAAAAAGAGTGTAACTGCTGTTGCATCACTTATATCATGATTAAAAAAGTTTCCCCATATAATTTTGGAGTTTTTAAGTCTGGAAAAAAATAAGTAGAAACGTGACCACATAACCCTTATAGGATCTGCTTCTATTCCAACAGCCCGTGCATTATATTTTTTAATTGCTTCTGCAACAATTCTACCATCACCAGAGCCAAGATCATATAATACATCATTAGAATCAATTTCGGCTATTTGAAGCATTTTACTTACTTTTCTCTTTGATGTTGGCTCAAAACCAGCACCTATAATTGTGGACCACATTATCCATACTGTAAGTAATGCAATGACTAAGATAGATATTATAATAGCACTAAATAACGATATCAAAGCAATCCTCCCATTCCAATGTATTATTTTATTAGTATATATTATTATATAACATTTAAAGCTAAATATTTTTTTTAAATTATATATTTTTTCAAAAAACTATTTATTAAGATTATATATAATTTAAATTGATTTAATCTTTTAAGCTAATTTTATATTCATTTTAATTGAAATAATTAATTATTTAGTGATTACATGAATTCCCAAAAAAATTATGCACTTATTGTAGCAGTTATTGCTTCTTTTATTACTCCATTTGTAGGTTCTTCTATTAATGTAGCGCTACCATCAATTGCTGCTGAATTTACAATTAATGCAGTACTTTTAAGCTGGATTCCAACGTCCTATTTACTGGCCCTAGCTGTATTTCTAGTTCCTTTTGGTAGAATTGCAGATATATGGGGAAGAAAGCGTATTTTCACCTATGGAATCGCTATATTTACTATAGCTTCTTTTATATCAATATTTTCAATTTCAGGAGAGATGTTGATTATTTTAAGGGTATTTCAGGGTCTTGGAAGTGCAATGATTTTTGGAAATTTATTTGCAATTATAGTATCTGTTTTTCCATCAAATGAAAGAGGAAAAGCTCTTGGAATAACTGTTGTAGGAGTATTTCTAGGCCTTTTTTTAGGTCCTGTGCTTGGAGGTATCTTAACACAGAATTTTGGTTGGAGAAGTATCTTTATAGTTAATGTACCCATTGGAATTATTTCAATTCTTTCATTAATGCGATTAAAAGGGGAATGGACAGAATGTAAAGGAGAATCATTTGATATTGTTGGGTCTATCATTTTGGGTATCAGCTTAATTTTGATAATGTATGGATTTTCAGTTCTTCCAGATTTTACAGGATTTATACTAATTGCATTAGGTTTAATATTCTTTATTTTATTTGTAACCATTGAAAGAAAAATGGAAAGCCCTGTTCTTGATGTGAATATCTTTAAAAATAGATCATTTACATCTAATAATATAGCTGCTTTCATTAATTATAGTTCAGGAATTTCAATAATATTTCTTTTAAGCCTATACTTACAGTATATTAAAGGTTTAGCTCCTCAAGAAGCAGGATTGATACTTGCAGTACAACCAGTATGTATGACAATATTTTCTCCATTTGCTGGTAATTTATCAGACAAAATAGAGCCTCGAAAAGTTGCATCTGTTGGTATGGGAATTAGTGCAATTGGATTATTTTTATTTACGACTATCAATAGGTTTACAAACATTTGGGTTATAATTGCAGGACTTATATTCATAGGAATAGGTTTTGCTCTCTTTTCTTCACCTAATACAAATGCAGTCATAAGTTCAATAGAAGAAAAGTATTATGGAGTTGCTTCTGCTACTTTAACTACAGTCAGAGTAATGGGACAGATGTTTGGTATGGGAATTACTATGCTTTTACTTGCTCTTATCCTTGGAAATGCAGATATTGCAACCAGCAATTATAGCATGTTTTTAGATAGTGTCCAGTTTTCATTTTTATTATTCGCTGTTTTAAGCTCTTTTGGAGTAGCTCTGTCTTTAGTAACGAATAAATAATAAAATTAATGAATATTTTTATTTAATGTAGTCCATAGTATAAATGATGCGGGATAAAGAAACTTTAAGGAGAAGAGTGTGGGATACTTTAACAAATAATAATTTGATAATTCCTCCAAAATCAGCTTATGGTAGAATACCAAACTTTAAAGGTTCTATAGAGGCTGCTGAATTACTTAGATCAACTGATGAATGGATAGACTCAAATACAATTTTTTGTAGCCCAGATACTGCTCAAATAAAAGTTCGTGAATTTGCATTAAAAGATAGTAAAACTCTAGTAATGGCTACACCTAAATTAAAATATGGCTATCTTTCAATTAATCCTGAAAATGCTGTAGGAATTGAAGAACATGCTTCAACTATTGAAGGTGCCTTTGAAATTGGAAAAATAATTGATAAATTCCCTAAAATAGATATAGTAATTGAAGGGTCTGTAGCAGTTGATTTAAATGGTAATCGCCTTGGTAAAGGTGGAGGTTATGGAGATAGGGAAATATCTCATTTATTTCAAGAAGAAGTGATAGATAACAAAACTCCAATTGTAACAACAGTTCATAAGATTCAAATTGTAGATAAAATACCTGTTGAAGAACATGATAGACAAATAAATATGATAGTTACACCTCTAAATATTATTAGAATATAATTTAGGGAGAAATCAAATGAATGATGAAAATAAATCCTCAAAATTTTCAAGAAGGTTTATGAAGCGTAAAAAAGCACAAAAATCTGAACATATAGTTGCAATAATCGTCAACATAATTCTTTTTTATATTTTTAATAATCTACTTAACTGGAATATTTCTTTTGTAACCCAAGCTTTAAATAATATATTATGGATTATAAATCTCTCTATTATAGCTGCAATAATTGGAAATGCCCTTTTACTTATATATAACCCTCAATGGTTCAGGAATATTATAAAAATTATTTTAAATATTTTCTCATTATATGCAGTTTATGCACTTTATACTGTGTTTCCATTTAATTTCAATGAATTTTATATTGGAATGGCACTGCAATTTGCTCTACTTATAACCATTGTAGTTTTAATTATTGCTACAATTGTTGAATTTGTATTTCTTATTTTTCTGCTTATTAAAAAGCTCGAATAGGAAAGAATTATTCTTTCATTTTTTCTATTTCTTTTATCCATTCTTTACTTTTTTTGAGATTATCATTAACTGTATTTAATTCTTCAAACAGCGTTTCCAAGTTTTTAGCAGATATAACAACTACTAATTCTCCTTTTTGAAATATAGTTTCATCTTTAAGCATTACTCCATCTGAACCTACTACTCCAACTGTTGATTTAATGTTATTCATCATCATTCCTCTTTGTTAAAGTATTCTCCAATAACTGTAACCTCTAATTTTCTTAATCTACCAGATGTATCGGATTCAATAAAAAATAAATCCTGCCATGTGCCTCTAATAACTCTCCCATTTCTTATAGGTAATGTTTTATCTGGTGCAAGTAGCATTGACCTTAGATGAGAATGCGCATTTTCACTGTGGGTCCATCCTTCTTCCGGAGTTATATTATCCATAAATTTTTTTATATCATTTCTTAAATTACTTTCGAGTTCAGTTAGAGCAAAAACAGCAGTTGCATGTGGTGCAAACACATGTACAATTCCATTTTGAATTTTAGATTCCTTAACTACATCTTCAATTTTATGAGTTAAGTCAATTATATCTCCGGGACCTTCAGTTTCAATATATAATGTTTTTGTAAATACCATTTCGATACCTCTTTAAAATAAATTTACATTTAAGGACTTTTGGTTGCTTCAACTTCTAATCTAACCATTTTGACATTTATTTTGCCTTTATTATCCTCAGGATATTTTTCAATATATTTAGATGCTAACTCATCAATAAATTGATCCCTTAGCTTTTCAGGAACTCTTTCTGTATATGGTAGCCATGTTGTCCTGATCCATGCCTTTAAATCATCCTTATCTTTTTTTGCCATATTTTTATTGATTAATTCAACCCTATTAGCTTTTAGACCAGATTCTATAAGCCATTTTTCATATTCATCCTTTCCATAGAATCCAAACTTAAAATCAAAGCCCTCAAAATCTTTGATTTTGGGGTTTAGAATTTGAAAATTTCTCCAATCTTTAAAATACTGTTTCCATGATTTAGTTTTAATATATTCATCTGCAATTTCTAAAATATATTGTGCATTTCCTTTTCCACCCATTTGAAATAAGATCCTTCCAGAAGGTTTAAGTGCATTTTTGGCTCTCTTTAAAATATCTAAATGATTATTAACCCAATGTAAGACCGCATTTGAAAATAAAATATCAAATTGCTCGTTAAAATCTAAATCATGCACGTTTTTTACCTTAAAACTAAGATTTTTATTATTATATTTAGAAAATGTTTTTTGTGCAAGTTCAATTATATTTTTAGAACTGTCAATACCTAAAATATATCCATTATTTAAAATAGATGCTATTTCAGCTGTAACTTTACCGTCACCGCATCCTATATCAAGTATGCATTCATTACCGTTTAATTTAAGCTTTTTTATTAGTTCTTCAGCCCATTTTTGTTGTGTAGATGAGCTCTTTTGGTAATCTTCTGCATTCCAATTATACATTTAAAATTCCTCGTTTAAACATCAATTATAAGGTAATATCTATCAAAATTCATATTTGAATTTTTCTAGTTAGAAAATAAACACCACCTAAAATAATCATTTTATTGAGAATTTGAACATTTATTCCATATTTATTTTTTTTAATAAATTGCTTCTTTTATTCTATTTACGTAATTAATCTATCTATTATTAAAATAGAACCAAATTAGCAATATTTACGTCATCTGAATCCTATAATAACTTTAGAATAATATAAATAACATAATAATAAATAAAATAATCACTAAATTGATATCTTTAAAATTTAAAGATTTTAAATGATAAATCATCAGGTGGAATAAAAATCGATCAGGAATCTAAAAATTCATTTTCCTTGAGTGAGAATGCATATTATAATATATTCAATAATATGCAGGAAATTATGGCTATTTTTGAAATTGTACGTGAAGAAGATGGTAATCCTGTTGATATGATAATTAAAGATGTCAACGAAGCTTATGTTCATAGTATCGGTATTCCACGTGAAAAGGTCATTAATCAAAGTGCCAGTTTAGTATATGGGTTTGAATTTGTTGAAGGTTATTTTAAATTAGTTCAAAAAAGCCCACAAATCGGTGAAGGAAAAAAATTCGAGACTTATTTTCCTCCTTTAGATAAATATTACTTAACAACACTATTTAAAATTGGTAAAGACTTATACGTAACTCTTGGTATCGATATAACAAAGCGTAAAAAACTAGAAATGGAATTGGAAGCCCAACGTAATAATTTAGAATTAAAAGTCCAAGAAAGAACTGAAGAGCTACTTGAGAGTCAAAAAAAATTAACTAAAGCACAAGAAATTGCACATGTTGGTAATTGGGAGTTGGATTTAAAAACTAACAAACTCTGGTTTAGTGATGAACTATATAGAATTTTTGGTTATGATTCTAATCTTCAAACGTCCAGAGACCTTCAAAAATTAGATATAACCTATGACATCTTATTAAATATGATTGTTCATCCAGATGATAGGGAGTTTCTGGATAAATCATTCCAGGAAGCATTAAATGGATACAAACCTTATAATACTTGCCATAGAATTATTCTACCAAACGGAGAAGAGCGAATTATTCATGAACAGGCAGATTTACTTTATGATGAAAATGGGGCCCCATTTAAAATGTCTGGAACCACTCAAGATGTTACAGAACTTAAAAAGACAGAAAAAGCTCTTATAGAAAGTGAAGAAAAATTCCGCGAGATTTTTAATAATGCTAATGACATGATAAGCCTTAATGAAATGATTGATGGAATGCCGGGTAAGTTTATTGAAGTTAATGAAGTTGGATTTAAACGTTTAGGTTATAGTAGAGAAGAAATCTTAAATATGGGACCTCCAGATATTGTTGCTCCAGGAAGTAGAAAAGAGATGCCTGGAAATGCAGCAATACTTATAAAAGATGGATGCAACACTTTTGAAATAGTACATGTTACAAAGAATGGTAGAAAAATACCTGTTGAAGTAAATAACCACTTAATTAATTATAAAGGAAGAAAAGTGTGCCTTGCAGTTACTAGAGATATATCTGAGCGTAAACTAATGGAAAATGCACTAAAGGAAAGCGAAGAAAAATTCAGAGAAATATTCAATAAAGCTAATGATATGATTACTTTAAGTAAATTAACAGAAAAAGGAATTCCTGGACAATATATTGAAGTAAATGATGTTGGTCCAAGCCGATTAGGATATTCTAAAGAAGAATTTTTAAAAATGAGTCCCATTGATATTATTGCTGATGAATGCAAAAAAGACGTTGCAAAATATGCAGTTGAATTATGGACCAATGGACATGCAAGATTTGAGATTATTAATGTAGCTAAAAATGGGAAAAAAATTCCAGTTGAACTAAACGCTCATATTTTTAAAATGAAAGGTGAAGGTGTTATTCTAGCTATTGCACGAGATATTAGTGAGCGTAAAAAGTCTGAAAAAGAGTTAAAAGATATTTTAAATAAACTGAGTACTTCAAATGAGGAACTGGAACAGTTTGCATATATTATTTCTCATGATCTTCAAGAACCACTAAGAACTATTGCTAATTTTACACAGCTCCTTGAAAGGCGTTATAAAGGCCAATTTGATGAGGACGCCGATGAATTTATGGATTATATTGTAGATGCCAGTGTTAGAATGAAAGAAATGATTCATGATTTACTTGAATATTCGCGTGTATCTACAACTAAAGAAAATTTCAAACCTGTAGACCTTAATGAATTACTTAAAAACGTATTAAATGACTTAAAATTTGCAATTAATGAAAATAAAGCAGAAATTACATATGAAAACCTTCCAATTGTAATTGCAGACTATGAACAGATGAGTAGAGTATTTCAAAACTTTATTTCTAATGCTATTAAGTTTAAAAAAGAAGATGAGCCACCAAAAATTCATATTTCATCAACTGAAGATAAAGAAAATGATGAATATATACTAACTATTTCAGATAATGGTATTGGTATCGATAAAGAGTATTTTGATCGTATTTTCACCATATTCCAGCGTTTGCATACTCGAGATAAATATAAAGGTTCTGGAATTGGTCTTTCAATTGCAAGGAGAATTATTGAGATGCATGGAGGTAAAGTATGGGTTGAATCCGAACCTGAAGTTGGAACAACTTTCTTCTTTACCTTTAAGCACTTCTAATCTTCTTTTTTTATTTAATATTTCATTTTTATGGATTATCTAGTAAACTAAGCTTAGTAATCTAAAAGCTACTCCCCCTAAAATAATTGCAGTCGCAAGGTTAGCAAATGTAATCATTCCTGCAGATTTCCATCCAAATTCTCTTGCAAGTACTGCAATTGTAGAAGCACACGGTAAGTAGAGCATTGCAACAAAAGCAAGTACAATAAATTGTACAGGACTAAGTACTAACGCTAAATTAGTACCAAAGAACGCTACCAACATAAGAAGGATAAATTCTTTCCTTATTGCACCAAACATCAGTAAAACACCTGCAACAGCTGGAAGTCCAAGCCACCAAACGGTTATAGGAGTCAGAAAGTCACTTATTGGCCCCAAAATTCCGAGTACATAAAGAGCTTGTATAGCTGCTGTACCAAATATATAAATTGGCAATACAAGATATATTAGAGATTTAGTTCTAACCCATGTTTGTTTAGCTATTACTGATAGTGTGGGTACTTTAAAGGTGTGCATTTCCATTATTAATCCTGTTGATTCTCCCGGAACTAATTTTAAAGCAATTCTACCTAATGCAAATATGATTAGAAGATCAATAACGTATAACGCCATTGCCCACCATATATTAACGAAAACGGCTACAAGTCCTAATACTACAATAGTTCTGGCTGCACAAGGAGCAAATGTAATTGCAAAGGATGCAAGTAATCTTTCTCTTTTTGTTTCAAGGATTCTTGTACTATCAATTGCAGGTACATTACATCCATATCCAAGAATTAAAGGTATCAATGCTTTTCCGTGTAGCCCTATTTTATGCATTGCGCTGTCCATCATAAATGCTACTCTGGTTAAAATCCCTGAATTTTCAATTGCACTGAGCATTAGATAAAATGGGACTACAAATGGAATTATAAGAGTTAATCCAGCAACTAAACCTCCGAATGCTCCATTCCATATGATGGCTACAAGTGAACCACTAACTTGAGGATCAACAGGTTGGAAAAAGCTAAATGCATCTGCAAGTAATCCTGAAAAGAAATTACCAACTACAAATGTCCATAAAAGAAGACCACCAACTACAAGTGCAGAAATAACATATCCAAAGATTCTGTCTGTCGCTAATCTGTCTAAACGTTCAGAAAGAGATAATTTCATTTTTGTCTGCACTTGAGCTCCAGCAGCTATCATATTTGCAAGTGAATATCTTTCAGATGCAATTACAGAAAATGAAGGTTCATTATGTATTTTTTCAATTTCTCCAGCTAACTGGAATGATTTCTGCACAATCTCTCTGGATTTATCTTCAACCATTTTTTTAATTTCTGGATCATTTTCTAAAAGTTTTATAGCAATCCAACGTGAAGGATATCCTAATTCGAGATTTTTTGAATCAATAAACTTGGAAATTTGATCTACCCTTTCTTCAACCTCTTTTCCATATTCTATTTTTGCTCTAGGAATATTCTTCTTTTCTTCGGAATATTTAGTTGCAATGGTCATTAATTCGTGTAATCCTTCGCCTCTAACTGCTATAGTGCCCACTACAGGAACTCCAAGTGCAGCTTGAAGTTTTTCAAGATCGACAATTATTCCTTTTTGTTTTGCAATATCAATTTGATTAACACATACAATTAATGGAACTTCCATTTCCAGAAGTTGCATGGTAAAAAAAAGGTTACGCTCTAAAACTGCAGCATCAATTACATTAATAACAACATCTGGCTTTTCAAATGCTATATATTCCCTTGATACTATTTCCTCCATCGAGAAAGTAGAAAATGAATAAATTCCGGGTAAATCAACGACATTTACATCATAACTATTAAAGCATAGTTTTCCTTCGGCCCTTTCAATGGTTTTACCTGGCCAGTTCCCTACAATTTGATTTGAACCAGTTATTTCATTAAAAATAACACTTTTGCCAACATTTGCATTCCCTGCAAGGGCAATAGTCAATTTTTTTGGATTATTTTTTATAGGTTTGGAAGCACTGAATTTTTCTGATTTACCCACTATCAGCACCCCGCCTCTTCACAGGCTTCAACAAATACATTTGATGCAATGTCATGCCCAATGGCTAGCTTTGAACCCCTTACTGCTACTTCTACCGGCCCTCCCAATGGAGCAACTTTAATGACACTTATTATTGCACCTATTGTAATTCCCATGTCTAAAAGTCTTCTAATAACGTTATAATCTCCTCTAATAAAGCTTACTTTACCTTTATTCTCTTCCTTAAGATCAAGTATTGAAATGAGATTTTGATTACGTTTTCCAACCTCTTCGATGTCATCTTCTTTTCTACTTAAACACTCTTCACAGCTTGTAAACTTTAAATCACATTCTGGAATGATACTTTCTCCAGGACATTTATCTGGCTGCTCTAAAAGATGACAGAGTGCTCTTTCAGCATCATCTGATAAAGAATGTTCCATTTCACATGCCTGTTTATGGATCCTATCTTTTTTAATTTTTAGAACGTCACAGAGAAATCTTTCAAGTAATCTATGTTTTCGAGTAATTTTTTTAGCAATCTTGAGGCCTTCCTTAGTTAATACTGCTCCTTTATATGGAATATATTTGACGTAACCTTTTTCTGATAATTTCTTCAGCATTTGAGTTACGCTTGCTGGTGCAATTTTGAGTTTTTCTGAAATTTGTGATGTGGAGACCATTTCTCCCTCTGGGCTGAGCTTATATAAAACTTCAAGATATTCTTCAACGTTTTCACTTAAAGATCTTTCTGACATTTAGGTTCACCTAATACTTTATAATTATACTTAATAATTGAACTATATATATTTTTGGTATGCCTAAAAATTATAATTGAGATTTTACTTATTTAGTAATAATATTATCTATTTTAGTATTCTTTTTATATAATTGAATTCATAAATAACTATGATGAGGGATGATAATTACTATTTAAACGTTAAAAGAGTATTAATTATAATTTTAATTTTAAATATATTCGTAGCGGTCATTAAGGGATTCTATGGAAGCTATACAAATTCTTTAAGTATGATTTCTGATGGTTTTCACTCTCTTTTTGATAGTACATCAAACATCATAGGTTTAATAGGAATATCCATAGCATCCAGACCTCCAGATACAAATCATCCCTATGGATACAATAAAGTTGAAACATTTGCTTCTATTGGAATAGCATTTCTGCTATTTATTACATGTTTTGAACTTATTCAGTCTGCATTTAATAGATATTTTACCTCTGAAACTCCAGAAATTACAGTGCTTAGCTTTCTAATTATGATAATTACTATAGGGATAAATATAGGTGTTTCACGATATGAAAATAAAAAAGGGAATCAATTTGGAAGTAGTATTTTAATATCCGATTCATTACACACAAGAAGTGATGTTTATGCTTCAATATCTGTTATTATTGGATTTATAGCAATTGAATTAGGATACACATTTATGGATTCCATAATTGCTGTTTTTATAGCAATTTTAATTGCTTTAATGGGAATAAGAATTATTAAACAGAGTTCTAACGTTCTTATAGATAAAGCACCTGTTGATGAAAATTTAATAAAAAAATTGGTTAATTCCATGGATCACATTAAAGGATGTCACAAGATAAGAACTAGAGGATCAAAATCCTTTATCTTTGTTGATCTACATATAATGCTTGATTCTTGTTATGATTTGAATGATGCCCATACTATAGCTCATGAAGTTGAAGAAAAGCTTAAAAATACTATTAGGGGTATTGAAGACGTAGTTGTTCACGTTGATCCATGTGATGAAGATTAATTTTTAATATGTATTTAAACCTATTAATTTGCACACAAAATTTATTTTATTTACAAAGAGAATTATTAAGTAAATCTTCTCCGAAATACATATAAATAAGCTAATTAAAACTCTAATTAATATTTATAGGTGAAAATATGGCCAGATTAGGTATGGGAGCAGCAGTGTTAATAAGTGTAATAGCGGGTGTAATCTTACTATTAATAATGGGTTTAAGCAGCATGTTCTCCCTTCTTTTTATAGGATTTGCTGCAACTTATCTAACTGCCCCAAGTGAGAGGAGGTATAAGGTTGGAGGTTATGCAGGAATTATTCTAGGAATTATAATCTTTATTTATGGGTTTGTTTCACCTACACTGCCCATAGAACCTCCGAATATATCTACTTTTACATGGATTGGTTTAGAATTAAGCGGTATTTTCACTTTAATTCTGGGATTAATTCTATCTATATTAGTGTGCTATTTATTCGGGTCAATTGGAGGCTTAATTGCTCAAAAGATTCTAAATAAAGAAACGACTAGGCCTAAAACACATACTAGAAGTACACATAGCAAATCAAATAAAAAACCCGGAAGATCATTAAATAGATCCTACAAAAATTCAAATAATAGTATATATAATGTTAATTGATAAATACTTACCTCTATATGTTCATATTTTCTATATAGTTTAATAATAACTAATTCTAACTATTTTATGAGTTAATTAGTATTTTAAAATAATAA
>Ga0247728_10116_pt1 | contig 15407 bp, 13 predicted proteins | sample SalenrCarbi39_FD_183048 | JGI IMG/M metagenome (GOLD analysis project Ga0247728, IMG submission 183048) | Saline wetland microbial communities from Lincoln, Nebraska, United States - Carb-i39 | ecosystem: Environmental > Aquatic > Non-marine Saline and Alkaline > Salt marsh | place: USA: Nebraska...
TGCTGCTGCAGAGCTGGGGACAGAGCCACGTCGCCGCGACGCCGGCCGCGGTGATCATGTGCACGGAGCCGGTGTGGGCGGCGGTGTTCTCGGTCGCGGCAGGGCTGGAGGCGGTCACCGCGACCATGGTGGTCGGCGGAGGGCTCGTGATCGCGGCCATACTGCTCGCCGTCCTGCCGGGTCGCCGGGCGAACGCGTGACAGAACTCACATCAGTCGTGGCAATCGGCCGGATTGCGGCTGCATGTGCTCCCTGGTGTGAGTTACGTCACGCCCGACGGGCGTGACCGCGGGCCCTGTCACAATCGTCGGCATGGATCTCGGCCTACTGCTCATGCTCCTCATCGGAGCGGTCGTCATCGGCGCCGCCGCGTGGGGCATCCACCGGCACCTGTACGTCAAGCAGCTGCGCGAGCGAGGCTGGACGTTCGTCACGTCACCGTCGATCGCGGTGGCGTTCGGGCTGAACGTGCCGCCGTTCGGGCTCGGCTTCAGCCGCTCCGTGGACGACCAGGTGACCGGGCAGGCATCCGACGGCACCCCGTTCTCCGCGTTCCGCTACAAGAGCTCGCAGTGGCGTTCGGGCGGGTACGTCGTCACGATGCCACTGCCCCACAGCCTCATGGAGGGCGAGGTGTCCCACGGCGACGCGCCCCAGCTGCGGCTCGGCGATTTAGTCACGCTCGGGCCGGTGACGGCGTCGGCACCCGACGCCGAGTACGCGGCGATCCTGGCCGAGGCCGCCGCCCCCGCGCTGGCGGGCCCGTACCGGGTGAGCGTCGACGGCGACCGGCTCGTCCTCATCGACGCGCCGAAGCAGGCCGACCAGCTGGCCGCGGCGATCGAGACCCTCGCGGCGGTCCGCGCCCGGCTGCGGGCGTCGCGGGCGATGGAGTTCGCGGCTCCCCCGCCGCCGTCGTCGCTCAGCTTCCACCGGCGCCCCTCCTGGACCTACGTCCCTCGCGACGACTCGTACCTGGAACTCCTCGAGCACACCGGCGGCGGCCGCAACCACAAGGCCGTCGACATCATCCACTCCGAGAACGCCGGCATTCCCTTCGTGCGGCTGCGCCACGAGTGGGAGACCACCCACACCCGCACCGACGCGCAGGGCCGCACGCACACCGAGACCCGCCGGCACAGCGAGGAGCTGTGCGAGTTCCGCACGACGTTCCCGTTCGGCGACATCAGCGTCAACTGGGGCCTGTTCGGGGCGGCGCAGTCGTTCGAGTGGGAGGAGTTCAACCGGCGGTTCAAGGTCCGCTGCCCGAACCCGAGGTTCGCGTCCGACATCGTGCACCAGCGGCAGATGGAGTGGATGCTGGCGGTGCGGGCGCCGTCGTTCCAGGTCGAGGGGTCGCGGATCCGGGTGGGCGACGGCGGCGAGTGGCTCCCCGACGACATCGACCGGGCGTCCCAGTTCCTGCACGGCTTCTTCGGGCGCGTGCCGGACTTCGTGTGGCAGCAGCTGGGCGCGTGGCCGCGCCCGCTCCCGGAGCTGGCCGGCCGCTGATCAGGCCAGGGCGGCGAGCTCGGCGCCGATGACGGCCCCGGCCTCGCGGCACTGCTCCTCAGTCACGTCGAGGTGGGTGACGGCGCGCAGCGACGTCGGGCCGAGCACGCTGATCCGCACGCCGCGCTCGGCGAGCCGCGCCGCGACCGCCGACGCGCCGGGCGTCGGGATCAGCACGATGTTGGTCTCGACCCCAGCCTCGTCGACGGCGCCCGGGCAGGCCTCGTTGATCGCGGCGGCAAGGGTGCGGGCGGCGCGGTGGTCGTCGACGATGCGGCCCATGTTCTCCCGCACCGCGACCAGGCCCGCGGCGGCGAGCACCCCAGCCTGCCGCCACCCGGCACCCAGGCGCTTGCGTTGCTCCCGCGCCCGCGACATCTGTTCGGCGGTCCCCACCAGCACACTGCCGACGGGGGCGCCGAGGCCCTTGGACAGGCAGAAGCTGACGGTGTCGAAGAGGCGGCCGTAGTCGCTGAGCGGGCGGCCGGTCACGGCCACGGCGTTGGCGAGGCGGGCGCCGTCGAGATGCGTCGCGACGCCGAGGCCGCGCGCGCCCTCGCTGAGCGCAGAGAGCTGTGCGTAGTCCTGCACGGTGCCGCCGCCGAAGTTGTGCGTGTCCTCCACCTCGAGACACGCGGTCTCGACGAGGTAGGGCCGGCAGTTGACCGCCACCAGGTTGAGGGCGTCGTCGGCGACGAGGCGGCCGCGTTCGGACACCCAGGTGCGCATCGTCACGCCGTGCAGCGCGCCGTGGGCGCCCATCTCGGCGCGGGCGATGTGGGCGTAGGCATCGCAGAGGACCTCACGGCCGGGCGCGGTGTGCAGCCAGACGCCGAGCAGGTTGCTGAGCGACCCGGTGGCGCAGAACAGCGCCGCCTCCTTGCCGAACAGCCCCGCGACCTCGGCCTCCAGCTCCGCGACCGTCGGGTCCTCCCCGTACACGTCGTCGCCGACGGGGGCCTCGGCCATGGCCGAGAGCATCGCGGCGCTGGGGCGGGTGACGGTGTCGGAGCGCAGATCGATCACGTCGTGGGGGCCGGTCACAGTTCCTTGGCCCTGAACTCCTGGACGGGGTTCACGCGGCCGAGCCGGCCCGAACGCAGGCGCTTGGCGACGGTGAACGCCAGCTCCAGCGACTGATTGCGGTTGAGGCGCGGGTCGCACACCGTCTCGTAGCGGTTGGCCAGGTCGTCCTCGCCGAGGTTGAAGATGCCGCCGACGCACTCGGTGACGTCGTCGCCGGTCAGCTCGACGTGCAGGCCGCCGGGCCAGGTGCCGAGCTGCTCATGGACGTCGAAGAAGCCGTTGACCTCGTCGACGACGTCAGTGAAGGAGCGCGTCTTGTAGCCGTTGGCGGCCTCGAATGTGTTGCCGTGCATCGGGTCGCACACCCAGGCGACCTTGCGTCCCGTGGCCTCGATGCCGGAGATGACGCCCGGCAGGACGTCGCGGACCTTCTTGGCGCCCATGCGGGTGATGAAGGTGATGCGGCCCGGGACGCGGTCGGGGTCGAGGCGATCGGCAAGCTCGATGGCCTGCTCCGGGGTGGTGGTGGGGCCGAGCTTGATGCCGAGGGGGTTCTGCACGCGGCGCAGCAGTTCGACGTGCGCGCCGTCGAGCTGGCGAGTGCGCTCCCCGATCCACAGCATGTGGCCGGAGCAGGTGTAGAGCTCCTGCGAGCGGGAGTCGACGCGGGTGAGCGCGCGCTCGTACTCGAGCAGCAGCGCCTCGTGGGAGGCGTAGAAGTCGACGGTGGACAGCGAGTCGTCGTGGACGCCGCACGCGACCATGAAGGCGAGCGCGCGGTCGATCTCGGAGGCCAGCTCCTCGTATTCGGCCTCGACGGAGGAGTCGCGGACGAACTGGGCGTTCCAGGTGTGGACGCCGCGGAGGTCGGCGAAGCCCCCCTTGACGAAGGCGCGGACGAGGTTGAGCGTGGCGGCCGACGCATTGTAGACGCGGAGCAGGCGCTGGGGGTCGTGGGCGCGGTCGTCGGGCGTGAAACCGAAGCCGTTGATGGCGTCGCCGCGGTAGGCGGGGAGGGTGACGTCGCCGCGGGTCTCGGTGTCCTTGGAGCGCGGCTTGGCGTACTGGCCGGCGATGCGGCCGACCTTCACCACGGGCACCTGCGCCGCGTAGGTCATGACGACGGCCATGGAGAGCTGGACGAGCAGCTTGGACTTGATGTTGGTGGCGGTGACGGCGTCGAACGTCTCCGCGCAGTCGCCGCCCTGCAGCAGGAAGGCGCGGCCCTCGGCGACCTCGGCGAGCTTCAGGCGCAGGTCGTCGCATTCGCCGGCGAAGACGAGCGGGGGCAGCGCTTCGAGCGCGTCGATCGTCCGATCCAGGGCGGCCTGATCCGGGTAGGTCGGCTGCTGGATCATCGGCAGCGCGCGCAGTTCTTCCCGGGAGATGATGCTCGACATGGTGCGTAGGTTACTGCACCGTCGGAACGGGCCCCGCCCCCCGGACCCCCCGTGGACCCTCGCTCCCCCGCTCGCCGAGGTCGCGCCGTCCCGCCCGCTGAGGTCGCCCCTGCACCGTTCGCTGAGGTCGCGCCCGGTGCGCAGCACCCGGGCGAGTCTCGAAGCCGACGCCACCCCGTTCGCTGAGGTCGCGCCCGACGGCGCAGCCGTCCGGGCGAGTCTCGAAGCCGACGCCACCCCGCTCGCTGAGGTCGCGCCCGACGGCGCAGCCGTCCGGGCGAGTCTCGAAGCCGACGCCGCAGGCGTCGATCCCCCAACCCCAGCACGAATAACAGCCGCACTCGGACCCCAGCCCGACATAGGACGTTGAGGGCGGAGTTCGACTGCGTGTCGTGCAGGTGGCGCGGCGCGCGATTGGGCCGAAGTTGCGCCATCCGCTCGCCGAGGTCGCGCCCGGTGCGCAGCACCCGGGCGAGTCTCGAAGCCGACGCCGCAGGCGTCGATCCCCCAACCCCAGCACGAATAGCAGCCCCACTCGGACCCCAGCCCGGCATAGGACGTTGAGCGCGCACTTCGACGGCGTGTCGTGCAGGTGGCGCGGCGCGCGATTGGGCCGAAGCCGACGCCTTCCCCGCTCGCTGAGGTCGCGCCCGACGGCGAAGCCGTCCGGGCGAGTCTCGAAGCCGACGCCGCAGGCGTCGATCCCCCAACCCCAGAACCCAGCCCTACTCCGACGGGTCGTGCAGCCCCTGGTCGATCGCGTACAGCGTCAACTCAACGCGGTTATGCAGCTGAAGCTTCCTCAGCACGTTGTGCACGTGGTTCTGCACCGTGCGGTGCGACACGAACAGCTCGTCCGCGATCTCCCGGTACGCCATGCCCTTCGCGACGCGCCGCAGCACCTCGATCTCCCGCGACGTCAGGACCGGCCCCTCGTGGTTCAGCGACCGCGCCGTGCTCACCATCCGCCGGAACTCTCCGAGCACTAGCCCCGCGAGCCCGGGCGTGAACACGGCGTCGCCGGCGGCGGTGCGGCGGACGCCGTCGATCAGTTCGGCCTTCGACGCCGACTTCACCAGGTAGCCCTTGGCGCCGGCCTTCATGGCGCGCAGGACGTCGTCGCGCTCCCCCGAGGCGGACATCACCAGCACCTGCAGGTCCGGCAGCTCGCCGAGGAGGTGTTCGATGCAGGTGGCGCCGTCGGGTTCGGGGATCTGCAGGTCCATGACCACGACCTCCGGCCGGGTCGCCCGCGCCCGGGCGAGACATTCGGTGCCGTTCTTGGCCACCGCGACGATGTCGAAGCCCTCCTCGGACAGGTCCTCGCTCAGGGCCTCGATCCACATGGGATGGTCGTCGACGAGCATCACGCGGCGCCGCATGGGGGCCTGGGTGTTCATCATCTGGCGCGGTCTCCTGCCTCGACGTCGATCGGGATCCTCAGTTCCCATTCGGCACCGGCACCGGGCGACGATTTCAGCAGCGCGCTCCCGCCCAGGGCGGTGATGCGGCCGACGATGGAGCCCTTGATGCCCATGCGACCGGCCTCGGCCGCCTGGGTCACCTGCTCGGCACTCATGCCGACCCCATTGTCGCGGACCCAGAGGATCACCTCGCGGTCCGTTTCCTGGTCCAGCAGGATCCAGGCCTGCGCGTCGGGGCCGGCGTGGCTGCGGACGTTGGTGAGGATCTCGCTCAGCGCCGACTCCACCTCGTCGACGACAGCGCGCGGCGCCATGACGAGGCTGGCCATGGTGGAGACGGTGACGCGGGCGGACTGGTACTTGTCGAGGGCGGCGGCGAGATCGACGAGGTTGTCGTGGTCGGCGTCCACGACTTCGCGGTCCTGCAGCAGCGCCCGCAGCTGTGCCTCGGACTCGCGGGCCAGCGCCGCGAGCCGCACGCCCCGCTCCCCCATCTCGGGTCCCTCGCGTTCGACCAGGGCGAGGACCTGGAGGGCGCCGTCGTGCACGATCCGCGACAGTCGTTCGCGCTCGGCCAGGGCCGCGGTCCGGACGCGTTCGCGTTCATGTTCCATGATCGTGGCGCGGAACTGCTGGATGAGGACGCCGAGACAGGCGATGAGGACGACGGTGACGAACGACGCGCCGAGGCGTTGCAGCTCGAAGTGCTCGGGCACGCCGAGGAGTGCTGCCGAGGTGGCGAGTGCGAACACGACACCCCACGGCGTCGAGAGGAAGATCGCGGCGTAGGCGGCGCAGCCAGCTGCCCAGTACCCGGCCATCGACAGCGGCGACCCGCCCGGCGGCACGACCAGCACCGAGTACAGGATGATGGTGACGGTCATGCCGAGGTCGGCGAGGTGCGCGCGGACGGTCCGGTTGGCCGGGTCCATCATCCACCAGGAGATGAACACGTGCCAGACCGTGAGCGCCACCGACGCCGCCGTCACGCCGATCGGGCCGTACGAGTAGGGGATGACGTAGAAGAGGTTGACGAAGACGGCGTGGAAGCCGAGCAGCGAGCGCGCGACGACGGCGACGGCATACACGCGCCCCAGGAGGTCGTAGCGGTCGCGGAAGCCGACGACGGCCTGGCCGCCCGGCCACGCCGCGGACCGGGCGCGGCGAGGGCGCGTGGTGGTGAGGGCCTGCTCAGGCACCCGCGTCCCTGGGTTCGAGCTGCGGCTTGTCGCCGCCCCCCGGGCGCGGCAGGACGAACGCGTCGGAGCCGCCGTCCTTGAGGTCGCCGGACTTGACGCGGGTGGCGTAGACGTCGACGTATTCCTGCCCGGTGAGCGCCTGGATGGAGGCGAGTACCTCGTCGGTCACCCAGCGCAGCACCTTGGTGTTGCCGGGGACGTGGGCGAACTCGGGGAACCGCAGGGGCTTGCCGATGCGCACGACGGGGCGCTTGGCCCACGGGATCCCGAACGGGCCCTTGTAGGACTTCGTCCCCACGACGCCGACGGGGATGATGGGGACGTCGTTCTGCAGCGCGATCCGGGCCATGCCGGTCTTGCCCTTGTAGAGGCGCCCGTCCGGGGATCGCGTGCCCTCGGGGTAGATGGCGACGACGTGGCCGGCGGCGAGCTGGTCGGAGATCGCGCCGAGGGCGTCGGCGCTGGCGCGGCCGCCGCTGCGGTCCATGGGCACCATGCCGACGACCTTGAGGAACCAGGCGATGATCTTGGCGCCCACGCCGCCCTGGCCGGTGAAGAGCTCGGCCTTGGCGGGGAACGTGAGGGGTCGCGGCATCATGGCGGGCACGACGAGCGAGTCGAGCGCGCCGATGTGGTTGCTGACCAGGATGGCGCCGCCGGTACGGGGGAAGTTCTCAGCCCCGATGACCTTGGCGCGGTAGCCGAAGCGCACCAGGGGATGGAAGATGAGGGCCTTGAAGAAGCGGTACCACATGCCCGGCAGTCTAGGGGACCCTCCGGTCGCCACCCCGTCCCCCGCGACACCGACCGCGCCGTATCCTCGAGCCATGCTCTCCTCCCGCCGTCCCGCGCCCCACGTCTGGCCCGAAGCCCGCCCGCTGCACCTCGGCGACGGCGACGTCGGCGTCGTGCTCGCCCACGGCTTCACCGGGTGCGTTGCCGCGATCCGGCCCTGGGCGGAGGCGCTCGCGACACCCGACGACGGCTGGGCCGGCGCCCGCGTCGTCGCCCCTCGCCTGCCGGGACACGGGACGTCGTGGCAGGACATGGCGCGCACGCGGTGGTGGGACTGGTACGCCGCCGTCGAGGACGCCTACCTGCACCTGGCGGCGGAGCGGCGGCTGGTGTTCGTCGGCGGGCTCTCGATGGGTGGGGCGCTGGCGCTGCGCCTGGCCGCGCGGCACAACGTCGCGGGTGTCATGCTCGTGAACCCGGCGATCGCGTCGCGGGATCTCCGAATCGCCGTCGCGTCCCGGGTGCGGTGGCTGGTGCCGCCGCAGAAGGGCATCGCGTCGGACATCGCAAAACCCCACGCCGTCGAGCCGGCTTATCCGAAGTTCTCCGTGCGCAGCCTGGGCTCGATGACGGATCTGTGGCGTGAGGCGCGGGCCGGGCTACGTGGCGTCGAGGCCCCGGTGCTGCTGATGCGCTCGCCGCAGGACCACGTCGTCGACGACCTGGGCGCGGAGCTGATCCGCCGAGACGTGCGCGACGTGCGGGTGGCGTCGCTGGATCGCAGCTACCACGTCGCGACGCTGGACCACGACGCGGACCTGATCGTGGCGGAGTCGCGGCGGTTCATCGCGTCGCTGAGCTAGCCTCGCGCCGCCGTCGAGCGACACCAATCGCAGACACACTCGACCCCCGAGCCCGCAGAGGGCACCGGGGGTCGAGTTCTGCTGCTATTCGTGCTGCGGCGCGGACCCGCGACTCAGCCGACGACCCGGCGCACGCCCGTGATCGGCATCGAGTGCAGGCCGGCGGTGTTGACGCCGGTGCGGGGGTTGGCGGCGTGCACGATGCGCCCGTTGCCGATGTACATCGCGACGTGGCTCACCGGGCTGTAGTAGAAGACCAGGTCGCCGGGCTTGATGTCCGACAGCGGAACCCGGTAGCCGGCACCGGAGTACTGCGCCCGCGACGACCGCGACAGCGTGATCCCCACCTGGCGGTAGGCGTAGCTGGTGAGGCCCGAGCAGTCGAAGGTGCTGGGACCGGAGGTGCCCCACACGTAGCGGCTGCCGACCTTGGCCAGCGCCGCGTTGACCGCGCCCTGCGCCCGCGACGACGCCGGCCCGCTGCTCACCGCAGTCGCGGCAGCCGGAGCGCTCGACGACGCGGCGGCCGACGACGATGCCGCCGCCGTCTCCCGCGACCGGCTCGTGCCCGCCGCGGCGGCGGCGCGGGCCTCGGCCTGACGCTGCGCCTCCTCGGCGGCGCGCTGACGCTCCTCCTCGATGCGGGCGAGGCGCTCGCGCTCCTCCGCGGACAGGCGGTCGTACACGCGCTGGGCGGCGACCTCCTTCGCGTCGTAGGACTTCGCCAGTTCGGTCTTGGCCGCGACGTCCTTCTGCAGCGCAGCCTCCGTCGCGGCGGCGTCCTCGCGGAGGGTGTTGAGCTTGGCCTGGTCCAGCTGGAGCTGCTGCACGCCGGCGTTGGAGCGCTCGAGTTCGCTCTGGTAGGTGGCCAGGCCGCTGAGGAAGTTGTCCGACGACCCGCTGGCGAGCAGCTGGGCGGTGACGCTGATGGAGTCCTGCTGCATCTGCAGCGCGGCGACGTCGCCCATCTGGTCCGCGAGTGTGGCGACCTTCGCCTCCTGCACCTGCAGGTCCGCGGTCAGGGTCTTGAGCTTGGCCTCGGCCAGCTGCACGCGCTCGTGGGCCTCGATCAGCTGCTGGTCGATCGCCGAGGCCTCCTGGTGGATCCGGGCCAGTTCCTCACGCGCCTTCTCCACCGCTGCTGGATCGGCTTGGGCGGCGATGCCCGAGGTGGCGAGGATGGCGGCTGCCAGGCCGGCGGCAATAGCGAGTCGAACTCGGTTCACGTCATCTCCAGATGGAAGGACAAATCTGAGAGAATCTTAAGCGCGTTTCAGGCTCTTCTCAAACTGCTCGTCGATGCGTCTCACCACCCCGGGCTGGACCCCCAGTGGGACCGGCGTGTCGCGCGGCCGACGGCGTGTCGCCCGGCGAGCCGGCAGCCCCGGCCAACCGCAGCGGCGGAACCAGTCCGGCGTCGGCGAGGACGGCCAGCGCGCTGCGCTCCTCGTCCTCGAGCCCGACGTCGTCCGGCGCCCCGAGCAGCAGCGAGATCACGCAGTCGGCGCACCCGGCGCCTCGGGCGGAGCAGGTGGTGCAATCAACATGGAGAGTTGCCATGGCGCCACCCTGCCCCCACCCTCCGACATTTCTGTCACCCCCACCTTCTACTGTCTGCCCCATGCCGGACATCTCCCCCGCACAGCCGTCCTTCGAGGACCTCGGTGTGCACCTCTCGGACGTCACCTTCGTGGTGGTGGACCTGGAGACGACGGGGGGCGCGGCCGATTCGGAGATCACGGAGGTCGGCGCGGTGAAGGTCCGCGGCGGGCAGGTCGTCGGCGAGTTCCAGACGCTGGTGCGGCCGTCGGCGCCCATCCCGCCGATGATCCAGGTCCTCACCGGCATCACGAACCAGATGGTGGCGTCCGCTCCCCCGCCGTCGCAGGTGCTGCCCGCGTTCGCGGAGTTCGCGGCCGGGGCGGTGATCGTGGCGCACAACGCCCGCTTCGACACCGGCTTCCTGCGCCGCGGCTACGAGGAGCTGGGCCTGCCGTGGCCGCGCCCCACCGTCGTCGACACCGTCGCGCTGGCCCGCACCGCCCTGCTGCGCGACGAGGTGCCCAACTGCAAGCTCGCCACCCTCGCGCGGTACTTCCGCGCCGCCACCGAGCCCAACCACCGGGCGCTCAGCGACGCCCGCGCCACCGTCGACGTCCTGCACGGCCTCCTGGAGCGGGTCGGCAACCTCGGCGTCCACACGTTGGAGGACCTGACGGAGTTCGCGCTGCAGGTATCGCCGGACCGCCGGGCCAAGCGGACGTGGGCGAGCAACGCCCCGGAGTGTGCCGGCGTCTACTACTTCTACGCGGACTCGGCCACGCCCGAGGGCGAGGCGAAGCGGGAGGTGCTCTACGTCGGCAAGTCCACCAACCTACGCCGCCGGGTGCGGTCCTACTTCTCGGCGGCGGAGAAGCGCGGGCGGATCCACGAGATGGTGCGGGTGGCGTCCGGCGTGGAGTTCGTGCCGTGCGCCACGGACCTCGAGGCGGAGGTGCGGGAGCTGCGGATGATCGAGTCGCTGGCGCCGCGCTACAACCGCCGGTCGAAGAACCAGCGCAAGATCAGCTGGCTGAAGCTGACCGAGGAGGCGTTCCCGCGGCTGTCGATCGTCACGAAGGTCCGCGAGGACGGCACCTACTTCGGCCCCTTCCGCTCCCGCGACGCCGCCGAGGAGGCCGCCCTCACCCTCTACGACGCCTTCCTCCTGCGCCGCTGCACCACGCGGCTGTCGCCGCGGAAGGAGTCGACCGCGTGCGCGCTGGCGGAGATGGGTCGCTGCGTCGCGCCGTGCCGGCTGGGCGACGGCGCCGCCGCCTACCCCGCCATCGCGCAGGCCGTGACAGACAGCTGGCTCACCGATGTTCGCCCCGTCCTGCGCAGCGTGCGGCTGCGGATGCGCAAGCTGGTCGAGCAGGAGCGGTTCGAGGAGGCCGGCACGATCTCGGACCGGCTGACCGCCTATTACCGGACCTCCATCAGGTTCCACCGGATCCGGTCGCTGGCCCTGTGCCGGCAGCTGGTCGCGGCGGCGCCGTCCGCACACGGATGGGACATCCACGTCATCCGCTACGGCAAGCTCGCGGCGGCCACGACGGCGCCGTCGGCCCGGGCGCGGCTCGCGGCCGAGGAGGCCGCCGCCACAGCGGAGACCGTGCTGGCTCCCAGCGGCGGGCTGCCGGCGGGCAGCGTCGAGGAGGCGGAGCGGATCGCGGCGTGGCTGGAGCTGCCCGGGGTGCGGCTGATCGAGACCGACGGCGACTGGGCCTGGCCCGTCAACGCCGGGCTGCCCGAGGGCGCGCTGGCGGCGGAGCTACTCGGCCCAGAGCCGTGCCTGCCGCTGGAGCCGGCGATCCGCCTCGCCTCCTGACCCCTCCGCGCGCCTCAGCGCCGGCGGAACCTGCCCGGCACTACGGTGATCACACGGGCAGGCGACGACGCCAGCCCGCGGCACCGCACGGAAGGCACCGCCATGAATCCTGACCTGGCCGATCTGGCCGACCTCCCCGTCGGGCTGCTCGTCGCCCTCGGCGTCCTGGTCGTGGTTGAGATGGCGCTCCTCGTGATCGCGCTACTCGCGTGGGCCCGCACCCCCGAGACGCACATGCCGCCGCCCAACAGGTGGGTGTGGCTCGCGCTCATCCTGTTCCTGCAGATCCTCGGCCCCGTCGCGTTCCTCATCGCGCGCCGCGGCCGCGCCCGCACCGTCGGCGCCGGCCACGACGAGCCCACCCCGCAGGCGCGCCGCGCGGCCCGGCAGCGCGCCAACGACACCGTCGACCTCCTGTACGGCGACCGCGAGGACGGCAAGTGAACGTCGTCGAGACCCGCGACCTCACCAAGCAGTACGGCACCGTCCGCGCCCTCGACGGCGTGTCCCTCACCGTTCCCGAGGGGTCGGTGTTCGGGTTCCTCGGCCCCAACGGCGCGGGCAAGACGACGATGCTGCGGATCCTCCTCGGCCTGGCCCCGCCGACGGCGGGCAGCGCCAGCATCTTCAACCGCGACACCTCCACCGAGCGCGACGCCATCCACGCCCGCGTCGGTTTCCTGCCGGACGTGCCCGGGTTCTATCCGTGGATGACGGGCGCCGAGTTCATGCGGTTCGCGGGCTCCCTGTTCGCGATCCCCGAGCCCCAGCTCAGTCAGCGCACCGACGCGCTCCTCGACATGGCCGGTCTGGCGGGGAACCGCAACCCGGTCGGCGGCTATTCGCGCGGGATGAAGCAGCGGCTGGGGATTGCGCAGGCGCTCATCAACGCACCTGACCTGCTGATCCTCGACGAGCCGACGTCGGCGCTCGACCCGCTCGGGCGCGCGGATGTGCTGCAGATGATCGCCTCGCTGCGTGGCCGCACCACGGTGCTGTTTTCCAGCCACCTGCTGGGCGACGTGGAACGCGTCTGCGACCAGGTCGCCGTCCTCGACCGCGGCCACCTCGTCGTCCAGGGCACCGTCGACGAGCTGCGGCGCTCGCACGGCGGGTCGACGACGGTGCGGATCGCGGTGACCGACGGCATCGGCGCGCTGGTCGCCGCAGTGGAGGCCGAGCCGTGGTGCGTGCGGCACACGCCGGTGCCGCACGACGGGCAGGCCACCGACGTTGTCGTCAACGACCTCGACGCCGCCCGCCAGGCCCTGCCCGGGCTGCTGGCCCGCCTCGGGTTGGGGTTGCGGCGCTTCGACGAGCTCGAGGTGTCGCTGGAGGACGTGTTCGTCGGACTGGTGGGGGTGGACCGGTGAGGAGCTTCGGGGCGCTGTTGGCGAAGGATCTGCTGGAGATCGTGCGGACGTGGCGGATCTGGGTGGTGCCGGGGATCCTGCTGTTCTCCGCCGTGTCGGGGCCGCCGACGGCGGCGTACACGGCCGAGCTCCTGGCCTCGCTGGGCGGCGACGTGTTCGCCGGGATGCTGCCCGATCCCACCTGGGTGGACTCCTATGCGCAGTGGACGAAGAACCTGAGCCAGTTGGTGGTCTTCGCGCTCATCATCGCGCTCGGCGGGGCGATCTCCGGCGAGAAGCGGGTGGGGACGTCGATCATGGTGCTGACCAAGCCGGTGTCGCGGGCGGGGTTCGTGCTCGCGAAGTTCGTATCGACGGCGATCCTCCTGGTCGCGGCGACCGCGCTGACGATGCTCATCACCTGGGGGCTCACGCTCATCTGGTTCCCCGACGCCCCGTTCGGGCCGCTGGTGGCGGCGACGGCGGCCTGGCTCCTGTTCGCGCTGCTGCTCGTGGCGGTGGTGCTGCTGGGTTCGGCCGCGGTCGACTCCGGCGCGGGAGCGGCCGGGATCGGGTTGGGGTTCTTCTTCCTGCTGATGCTCTCCGGCATCTGGGGTCCGATGATGCGCTGGACGCCAGCGGGGATGGCCAGCGCCCCGGCAGCGTTGGGCGCGGACCTGGAGGTCGAGGTGCTGTGGCCGGCGGTGACGACGGCGATCCTTACGGCCGTGCTGGTGTGGGCCGCGGTGAAGGTCTTCGAGCGCCGCGAACTCTGACTCTCGATCCCTGAGGAGCCCGCGTCGCGAAGCGACCGCGGGCGTCTACTCGCTCCCTGAGGAGCCCGCGTCGCCTCCCCGATCCCTGAGGAGCCCCGCGTCGCGGAGCGACCGCGGGCGTCTCGAAGGGTCGTAACTCTCACCCCACAGGCAGGCCCGCGGACAACTCGGGCCACGACCCTTCGAGACGGGCCACGCCGCTTCGCGGGCGGCCCTCCTCAGGGAGCGGGGGGGACAGGCCACGCCGCTTCGCGGACGGCCCTCCTCAGGGAGCGGGGGGACAGGCCACGCCGCTTCGCGGGGGCCCTCCTCAGGGAGCGGAGAGACGGGCCACGCCGCTTCGCGGACGGCCCTCCTCAGGGAGCGAGGGAATGGAAAACGCCCGCCGGCATCAGCCGACGGGCGTCCGCGAGTCAGGTCAGGCGACCGTCACCTTCTCGATCACCACCGGCTCGACCGGCTTGTCGCCGAAGGAGGTCTTCGTCGTCGCGATCGCGTCCACGACCTTCTGGCTCGCCTCGTCCTTCACCTCACCGAAGATGGTGTGGCGACGGTTCAGGTGCGGCGTCGGCGCGACCGTGATGAAGAACTGCGACCCGTTCGTGCCCGGCCCGGCGTTGGCCATCGCGAGCAGGTAGGGCTTGTTGAAGCTCAGCTCGGGGTGGAACTCGTCGCCGAAGGTGTAGCCCGGCCCGCCGCGACCGTCACCGCGCGGGCAGCCGCCCTGGATCATGAATCCGTCGATGACGCGGTGGAAGGTGAGGCCGTCGTAGAAGTTGCCGGTGGTCTTCTCCCCGGTGGACGGGTCGGCGTATTCCTTGGCGCCGGTGGCCAGCCCGACGAAGTTCTCGACGGTCTTGGGGGCGTGGTCGTCGAACAGCTCGATGACGATGTCGCCGTGGTTGGTGTGGAGCGTAGCGGTGCTCACGCTGGGTCCTTTCGGTTGCCTCCAGATGGACTGCTCCAGTCTGGCAGAGCGGGCAAGCCCCGCGCCGTCACTCCGGAGGCGGGAGCTGGGACTCGATGTCGGCGACGAACTCCTCCACCTCGTCGAGCCCCCTCACCGGGCCGCCGGCCAGCAGGCCGTCCGCGCCGAGCAACACGGCCGCGACCTGCCCGGTCACGCCGAGCGCCCGCGACGCGACCCCACCATGGTCGTAGTACGCCGGGAACCGCAGGGCCTCCGGCACGTCCGCCGGGGCGAATCGCTTGGAGCTGACGAGCGTGACCGCGAGGATCGGCAGCCGGTCCTGCCACTCGCCGAGCCGTGCGATGGCGTCGCGCGCCGGGTCGCAGAGGCAGTCGATGGCGACCACCAGCCTCGCCTCTGTCGCCGCCAGCTGTCGCAGCGTCACGGGCTCACGGTCGGGGGCCAGGAGGATGGCGTCCGGGATGGGGCGGCGCACGTAGTCGGCGAGTCCGTCGTCCTCGGCGGCCGCAGGAGTCGCGACGGCGGGCTCGGGCTCGACCCGCCCCCGGATCAGTTCCTCAACCGCCACCGGCCCCACGGCCGGTTCCCCCACCGGCACGCCGGCGGCGTCGAGTTCGATGGCCGAAGGCGTCCGCGACCCCACCAGCGTGTGCGCCACGTTCGATCCCCAGTCCTCGTGCAGCAGTGCGAGGCTCTCCCACTTGGGATCGTCGACGGCGTGCCCAGCCGGGCGCATCGGCACCACGGTGCGGCCAGGGTTCTCGGCCAGCCAGCCGGGCAGCGCCGCCAGCACCCGCTCGCAGCCGCCGCAGCCGGAGA
>Ga0247728_10118_pt1 | contig 15229 bp, 13 predicted proteins | sample SalenrCarbi39_FD_183048 | JGI IMG/M metagenome (GOLD analysis project Ga0247728, IMG submission 183048) | Saline wetland microbial communities from Lincoln, Nebraska, United States - Carb-i39 | ecosystem: Environmental > Aquatic > Non-marine Saline and Alkaline > Salt marsh | place: USA: Nebraska...
CGGGAGGGGGGAGAAAACTTCTTCAGAAGTTTTCTCCCCCCTCCCGATTCTCTTCATTCCTGCTCTTTCTTCTCTACCCGAACACCTTGCCGGGGTTCATGATGTCCTTGGGGTCGAACACCTTGCGAATGCCCTGCTGCAACCGGATGGAGGCGGGGGAAAGTTCCAGGGGCAGCAGGTGCTTCTTGGCTTCGCCTATGCCATGCTCGCCGGAGATGGTCCCGCCAAGCTCCAGCACCTTGCCCACCAGCGCCACGATGCCCTGCTCCACCACGTCGCGGGTATCGCGGGTGGGGGCGGTGACGTTGAGGTGGATGTTGCCGTCACCCGCGTGGCCGAAGGCGAAGATCTCCATGCCGTAGCGCCGCTCATACTCCGGCAGCGCGGCCACCAGTTCGGCAATGGCCCCAAGGGGCACGGCCACGTCCTCGGACATGTACAGGGCGGCGTAGTCGTGGATGCGCAGCGACACCTGGCGGCGCGCGCCCCACACGCGGGCGCGGGTTTCCTCGTCAGCGGCGGGCAGTACGTGGGTGGCGCCCTGCTGGCGGCAGATGGCGGCCACCAGATCAAGCTCGGGCACGATCTGCTCGCGCGCCCCGTCCAGTTCGATGATCAGCAGCGAGGGCTTGTCGCCGGGCACGGGGATGGGCAGCAGTTCGCCCAGCAGGCGGATGCAGCGGTGGTCCAGGAATTCGATGGCCGAGGGCAGGTGCCCGCCCCCCAGCACGGCGGCCACGCCGCGCATGGCGGCGGCCATGTCCGGGAAGGCCACGGCCATGCTCACGGTGGCGGGCGGCAGGGGCACCAGCTTCAGGGTCAGGGCGGTGATGACGCCCAAGGTGCCTTCCGATCCGCACAGCAGGTGGGCCATGTCGTAGCCCACCACACCCTTGCGGGTGCGCACCCCGGCGCGCAGCAGTTCGCCGTCGGGCAGCACGGCCTCCACGCCCAGCACGTAGTCGCGGGTGACGCCGTACTTCACGCAGGCGGGACCGCCCGCATTGGTGGCCACGTTGCCGCCGATGGTGGAACGGTCCATGCCCGCCGGGTCCGGCGGGTAGTACAGGCCCTGTTGGGCAGCGGCATCGCGCACGCGCTGCGAGATGACGCCCGCCTCCACCTCGGCCACCAGATTGCGGGGATCGATGGCGCGGATGCGGTTCATGCGCTCCAGCGACAGCACCACCCCTCCGCGCACGGCAAGGCAGCCACCCGCAAGGCCGGTGCCGCCGCCGCGCGGAATGACCGGGATGGAATGGGCGCTGGCGCAACGCAGCAGCGCCTGCACCTGTTCCACGGTTTCCGGCAGCACCACCAGGTCGGCGGGGGCGCGCAGTTCCGAGGCGTCGCGGTCGTAGGGCTGGCCGGGGGCGTGCAGCACGGCGGCTTCGCCCACGGCAGCCACGATGGCGGCGCGGTGGGCGTCGGTGAGCACGAAACGGGGAGAGGCGCCGGTATCGGCACCGGGGATGCAGGGGGACGTCTGGTCAGACATGTGGGGCACGCTGGCCCGGCAGCACGGCTGGTGGCGTGCGCCGCCGGGTTCCGCCACCGGGCGAGGCCGGAGGGGAAAACCGGCGCGCGGCGCGCTACTGGCGCGGGCGGCCGAACCCGGGAATGTGGAAGCGCTCCTCCACCTTGTGGAGCAGCCACGAAGCCACGGTGACAAGGAACAGGTAGTACGCGCCCACCACCAGGAACACCTCGGTGAAGCGGAAGGTGCGGGACGCGAGCACCTTGGCCTCGCCCGTGAGTTCGATACACGTGATCACGTAGGCGAGGGACGAGTACTTGATGAGGTAGACGATCTCGTTGCCGCAGCCCGGCAGCGCGCGCCGCACGGCCTGGGGCACCACGATGGAAACGAGGGTCTGCATGGTGCTGAAGCCCAGCGCCTGCGCCGCGCTGAGCTGCCCCTGCCGGATGGAGAGCAGCGCGCCGCGCACGTATTCCGAGTTGTAGGCCGCGCTGCACAGGATGAAACCCAGCACGGATGCGGCGTACGGTTCGAGGTAGATGCCGATGTTGGGCAGCCCGAAATAGAGGATGAACAACTGCACCAGCAGCGGCACGCCCCGGAAGGTGGCGGTGTAGGCGTTGGCCATGCGCTGCATCCACGGCTTGCCGAACACCCGCACGATCCCGATGATCACCCCGAACAGCAGGCCGAACACGGCGGAGGGCACGATAAGCTTCACGCTCATCCACAGCCCGGCGTTCAGTTGGGGGAACACCCGGTCGACGAGGAAATCGACGTCGAGCACTAGCTGCACTCCTCGCACAGGTCGGTCAGGCGGCTGCAAAAGTCGGCGGTGCGGGTGCCGGAGCCGGGGGCCAGCAGTTCCGCCGGAGACCCGCGCTCGATGATGCTGCCCCGCTCCATGAACAGGATTTCGTGGGCCAGGGCGCGGGTGAAGTCCATCTGGTGCGAGGCCATGACCATGGTCATGCCGCCACGGGCCAGATCGCGGATGACCGCCAGCACTTCGCCCACAAGTTCGGGGTCGAGGGCAGAGGTCGGCTCGTCCAGCAGCATCACCTTCGGGTCCATGGCCAGGGCGCGGGCAATGGCCACGCGCTGCTTCTGGCCGCCGGAAAGCTGTGCCGGGTACAGGGTGGCGCGGTTGGCCAGGCCCACCCGTTCCAGTTCGGCCATGGCCCGTTCGGCGGCGGCCTTGCGGCTCATGCCGCGCACCTTGCGCAGGGCGATGGACACGTTGTTCAGCGCGTCAAGATGGTCGAACAGGTTGAAATCCTGAAAGATCATCCCCACCTGCTGGCGAAAGGCGTACAACTCCGACTTGCGCGCGGCGTCCACCACCCGGCCTTCCAGGCGGATGTGCCCCTCGTCCGGCGGGATGAGGTAGTTGATACACTGGAGCAGCGTGCTCTTGCCCGCGCCGGAAGGACCGATGAGCACCTTCAGTTCGCCCTTGTCCACATCCATGGAAATGTCGGACAGGATGCGCTTGCCGCCAAGGGTCTTGCCGATGTTCTCGAGGCGCAGGATGGGAGTGCCGGACGTGGAAACGCTTTCGGGCGTGGCCATGGTATATCCTTATAACGGTCCGTGGCTGGCATAGCCCGGAATGTGCAGCTTGTGTTCGAGACGGCGCAGCACCTTGAGCCCTATCAGGGTGATGACGAAGTAGAGCGCCCCCGCCGTCATGTACAGCGGCAGGTGCTCGTAGGTGCGCGAGGCCACGAAGTGGGTGCGGGCCATGATCTCGGGCGTGCCGAGCACGAAGGCCAGCGCCGAATCCTTGAGCAGGATGGAATATTCGTTGGACCAGCCGGGTATGGACAGGCGCAGGGCCTGCGGCAGGACAATGGACCGGATGGCAGTGCCGTCGCTCATGCCCAGGGCGCGCGCGGCGCGCAGTTGGCCCTGCGGCAAGCCCTGGATGGCCCCCCGGAATATCTGCGACTGGTAGGCCGCGCTGGTCATGCCCAGCACCAGGCACGAGGCGGCAAAGGCGGAAAGGTTCAGCCCGATGAGCTGGAACAGCCCGAAATAGAACAGCAGCAGCAGCACCAGAATGGGCATGCCCCGAAAGAACCAGACGTAGAACCCCACGGCAAGCCGCACGGGCAGCGTCCCGTACACCTGGGCCACGGACATGGGCACGCCGAGCAGCAGCCCCAGCGCCATGGCCCCGAACACGGTGGCGACGGTGACGAGGGTGCCTTCCAGAATGTACGGCAGGGCCTCTATGATGGTGGTGATGCTTTCAAGCATGAACGCGGGCCGTACGGCCCCCCCTTTTTTTGCTGTGGCGCGCCGGGGCGCAACGGGTTGCATACCCAAAAAAGGTCCGGAAGGCGACAGGATATTTCCCGCGCCCTCCGGACGGACATGCTCTGGCTGGCCGCGACCGCGCATGCGCGGCCACGACCGGGACCGGACGCGGCAGCGCCCGGCAGCCCTCGGCCGGATTACTTCTTGGCCAGGTGCTTCTGCTTCAGCTGTTCCCAGTAGGGGTCGGCCATGAGCAGCTTGTAGCCGTCGTTGATCAGCTTCAGCAGTTCGGCGTCTTCCTTGCGGGTGGCCACGCCGAAGTCTTCGGAATCGCCGTACACGCCCACGACCTGAATGGCCTTGCCCTTGGCGGCAGCGTCGTCGGCGGGCAGGTTGTCCATGGTGGCGGCGTCGATGCGGCCGTTCAGCACGTCCTCGATGGCCAGCGGGGCGGAATCGTAGAAGCGCAGGTCATAGCCGTAGCCCTTGGCTTCCTTGTCCTTTTGCAGCGCTTCGGCCTCGGAGGTGCCGCGCTGCACGCCCAGCTTCATCTTGCCCTTCAGGATCTGGTCGGCGGTGAGGGCGGCCCCCTTCTTGGCGATGAAGACCTGCTTCACGTTCCAGTAGGGGTTCGAGAAATTGACCTTCTCGCGGCGTTCTTCGGTGATGGACATGCCCGAGCAGACCATGTCGATCTTCTTGGCCAGCAGGTTGGGGATGATGCCGTCCCAGTCCATGGGCTGATGGGTGACCTTGAAGCCCATCTTCTTGGCGATCCAGTCCATGGATTCCACGTCGAAACCGGCGGGCTTGCCGCTCTTGTCCACGTAGGCGAAGGGGGGGTAGTTGGCGTCGATGCCGTTGATGTAGGTCTTCTCGGCAAAGGCCACGCCGCCAAGCGCCAGGACCAGGGCCAGGGCCGCCACAAGGGTGGTCATTCTGAACATGCTTGTGCTTCCTCTCGTTCGTTGAACCGTTGCTTCACCACGCCCACGCGCGGGGGTCCGTCCCCGGCACGCATACCGGCCACGCATACCGCCATGCGAACATGCCGGAAAAGCTAAATTTCTTCATTTCGCTACCAGAAACGGATTGCCCACGCAAGCGCCCCCCGCGTGATTTTGACAATTGCGTCGCCACTTGCCTTGCCGCGAGGGACAAAGTCTGCCAAACTTGCCCCCGGTGCCAGCCGCACCCGGACCTCGCCGTCCGGCACGGGCGGCGCCATCACCCCCAAACGAGGTCGGACATGATGAAATCCCTGGGTGCGCGCACCCTTGCCTATCCCACTCCGCTTTTTCTCGTGGGCACCTACGACCGCGACGCCCGCCCCAACATCATGGCGGCGGCGTGGGCGGGCATCTGCTGCTCGCAGCCGCCGAGCATCGCCGTTTCACTGCGCAAGGCCACCTATACCTACCGGTCCATCACCGAGCGCGGGGCGTTCACCATCTCCATCCCCTCGCGCGCCTACGTGCGCCAGGCGGACTACGCGGGCATCTACTCCGGCGAGAACGAGGACAAGTTCGCCTCGCTGGGGCTCACCCCCGTACCGGGCGAGCATGTGGACGCGCCCTACGTGGGCGAATTTCCCATGGCCATCGAACTCAAGCTGATCCACCAGATCGAAATAGGGCTGCATACCCAGTTCATCGGTGAAATCATGGACGTGAAGGTGGACGAATCCTGCCTGCGCGACGACGGCCTGCCAGACATCAACAAGGTGGACCCGGTAATCTTCGCGCCGGTTTCGCGCGAATACTACGCCGTGGGCGAATTCCTGGCCAAGGCATTCTCGGCCGGCAAGGGCCTGCGGTCCTGAGCATCCGGCAACGATGCACTGCGCGGTGCCGCACCGGTTGCGGCACCGCGTCGTTTTCCTTTATACAGGCAGCCCGGCACAAGACTTCCGTGCGCCGCACGGACCATGGAACGATGTCCAGAACAAACCGGCACCGCGCCTGATGCCCATGACACTTTGCTCCGTCCAGACCGCGCCCTGGCGAACCACCCTGCTGCTGGTGCTGGCGGATACCGCCGTCATCCTCTGCGTCACGCTGGCGGCAACCCTGCTCCGCGACCTTGCGGGCAACAGCATTCAGTGGGACTTCTATCCGCAGTTGCTGCCCTTCCTGCTGCTGCTGCCGTTGTTCAATGCAGCGCTCGGGTTGTATGCGGGCATCACGCTGCCCCCCCCGCAAGAGCTGAAAAAGCTCACCCTTGGCGCCACCATGGCCTTTTTGTGCGCCGGTTCGTTCATCTTCTTCGCCAAGGGCGGCGAACGCTATTCGCGCGTGGCCTTCCTGCTGGCCTGGCTGGGGTGCACCGTGGCCCTGCCGCTGTGCCGCCACTGGCTGCGTACCCGCCTTGTCCGCCGTGCCTGGTGGGGTGCGCCCGCCGTCATCATTGGCAACGGGGTCGCCGCAGAGGAGGTTGTGCGCACCCTGCGCGAGCGCCCCTTGCTGGGCCTGCGCCCCGTGGCCTGCGTGGTGCCGGATGGCAGCCCGGAGCTTTTCGCCGAAGGGTGCGGCCTTGCCTGCTGCGCCAACGACGAAGAGGCGGTACGGCGGTACCCCCACGCCTACGCCCTGCTGCTGCTCGACAGCTTCTCGGACAGCGAGGCGCGGCACCGCATCGTCGAGGCCACGGCACGGTTCCGCAACGTGCTGATCCTGCCTCCCTTTTCCACGGGCGGGGCTCGTTTGTGGGTCAGCGCCATGGACATCGGCGGGCTACTGGGCCTGCTGGTGCGCCAGAACCTGCTGGACGACAACCGGGTACGCCTGAAGCGGGCCATAGATCTTCTGCTTACACTGTCCAGCGCCATACTCGTCCTGCCGCTGATCCTGGCCATTGCCGCGTGGATCCGCATGGACAGCCCCGGCTCTCCCTTCTTCACCCAACGCCGCATCGGCCAGAATGGCCGCGAGATACGCATACTGAAATTCCGCACCATGGTCCGCGACGCCGAATGCGCGCTGCGCGACTGCCTGAGTGCCGACCCCGCGCTGCGCGCCGAATGGGAACGCGACCAGAAGCTGAAATACGACCCGCGCGTAACCCGGGCCGGGGCCTTCCTGCGCAAGACCAGCCTGGACGAGTTGCCCCAGTTGTGGAACGTGCTGCGGGGCGAGATGAGCCTTGTGGGGCCGCGCCCCATCGTGCAGGACGAGGTGGACAAGTACGGCGAGGTGTTCGACCTGTACACCCGCGTCAAGCCGGGCATCACCGGGTTGTGGCAGGTTTCCGGCCGCAACGACGTAAGCTATCCACAACGGGTGGAAATGGACCGCTACTACATCTGCAACTGGTCGGTGTGGTTCGACCTCTGGATTCTCGCCAAGACCGTGCCCGTGGTGTTGCAGCGCAACGGGGCCTACTAGGCCTGCGGGCCTTGCGAGAGGCCCCCTGAACCATGCCGCACACGCAGGAAGACCGGGAGCATGCTCCCGGCCTTCCTGCGTGTGCGGTCAACGCATGCGCCGCCCTGCGGGTCATGCGGCCCCCCGTCAGCGTTCTGGCCTCTGCATCATCCCCTGCCCCGCCACCTCGTGCAAGGCTTCTTCCACCACCGCGCCGAACTCCGTCCGGAATCGTTCCTCGCCGAAATTCCGGGCATGCGCGGCGATGCGCAGGGGGTCGAACCGCTGCTCCTCCCGTTCGTAGCGGTCCAGCGCGGCCACCAGCGCCTCCACGTCCTGCGTGCCGAAGAACAACCCCGTCTCGCCGTCCACCACCGTTTCCAGCGCCCCACCCCGCCCATAGGCAATCACCGGACGCCCGCAGGCCATGGCCTCCACCGGCACCATGCCGAAATCCTCTTCACCGGGGAACAGCAGCGCCCGGCTCTGGGTATACACGGTACGCATGGCGGCGTCGTCCAGCCGCCCCACGAAGCGTATCGAGGGACCGGCCACGGTCTCCAGCGCGCGGCGCATCTCACCGTCGCCCGCCACCACCAGTTGCCGGTTGGTGGCGGTGCAGGCGCGCACGGCCAAGTCCACCCGCTTGTACCCCACAAGCTGGCCAAGGCACAGGTAGGGTGCGCCATCAGCGGGCCGCGAAAGCTCGGCTGGTGCAAAGGCGTCCACGTCGACAGGAGGGGTTACGACGACCGCGTCGCGCCGCCAGTGCTTGCGAATGCGCGCCGCCACCGTGCGCGAATTGGCCACGCAGCGGTCCACCCGCATGGCCGACACGGCATCCCACATGCGCAGGTAATGGAACCACGGGCGCATCATGCCCCGCAGCAGCCAGCCCGCTTCTTCCAGGTAATCCTGATAAAAATCCCACAGGTAGCGCATGGGGCTGTGGCAATAGCAGACGTGGGGCGTATCCGCGCGGGTCAGCACCCCCTTGGCCGGGCCCGATTCGCTGGAAATGACCAGATCGTAGCCGCGCAGGTCCAACTGCTCCAGGGCCAGGGGCATGAGCGGCAGGTACTTCTTGTAATGCCGCACCGCACCGGGCAGACGCCCGATGAACGTGGTGCGGATGTCGTGCGCCAGCAGTTCGCGCGAAAGGCGGGTGCGGTCGACCACGTGGGTAAAGACGTCGGCCTGCGGATACATGCGGCACAGCGCCTCGACCACCTTCTCGCCGCCACGCATGCCCACGAGCCAGTAATGTACGATGGCTACCTTCATCCCGCCTCCGGCCCCGTGCCGTCATTGCCTGCATGTTCCATGATCGTGGCCTTGTAGCGCGCCCGGCCGGGCCGCGTCCAGCACGGGCTGCCTCCCCGGTCTGGACCACCAGCAACTCCCGTCCCGCATGCCAAGCGAAACGCCCCGCCGGTACTTGCCGGCGGGGCGTCGTCATGCCTTCTCCCGACCATTGCGGCGGGGGTTACTTCTGGGGTGCCGTGGGGGCCACCCCGTGCTTGTCGGCCAGCAGGCGCACGGCGTGCTCGATGGCCCGGTCCACGTTCTCGAACACGTTCTCGCGGCCTATCATGTCCAGGGTGCCGAAGCGCTGCATCATGTTGCGGGCGGCGGGCCGCACGCCGGACAGCAGCAGCACGGTGCCCCGGCGGCGGCAGGTGCGGTAGAACGCCTCCAGCGCGTTGGCCCCCGTGGAGTCCACGGTGTTCGCCTTGCGCATGCGCAGGATGAACACCTCCGGCTGCTTCTGCAACGCCTGCGACACGCTCTGGAAACGGTCGGCCACGCCGAAGAAGAACGGCCCGTCGATCTCGTACACCTGCACCCCGTCGGGCACGACCAGTTCCGCCGTCTCGCGCCCCTGGATCACCGGCTTGTCGTCGATGGCGCAGGAGCAGATGGCGGTCACCTCGCTCATGCGGCGCATGAACAGTAACGAGGCCAGCACCACCCCCACGTACACCGCAACGGTCAGGTCGATGACCACGGTGAGCACGAAGGTCAGGCACATCACCACCACGTCGGACTTGGGCGCGCGCAGCAGGCGCAAGAACTTGTGCAGTTCGCTCATGTCCCACGAAACCATGATCAGCACGGCGGCCAGGCTGGCCAGCGGAATGAACGAGGCCAGCGGGGCCAGGAACAGCACGAAGGCCACCAGCACCGCCGCGTGCACCATGCCCGCCACCGGGGTCTGCCCGCCGGAACGGATGTTGGTGACCGTGCGCGCGATGGCCCCGGTGGCCGGAATGCCCCCGAACAGCACCGAGGCGATGTTGGCCACGCCCTGTGCGGTCAGCTCGACATTGGAATTGTGCTTGTCGCCGGTCATGCCGTCGGCCACCACGCACGAGAGCAGCGATTCGATGCCCGCCAGCAGGGCGATGGTCATGGCGTCGGGCAAGAGTTCGCGCACCCGGGCAAAGGTGAACGTGGGCCAGACGAAGCTGGGCAGTTCACGCGGGATGCCGCCGAACCGGCTGCCGATGGTTTCGACCTGCAAGCCCAGCGCCCACACGGCAAGGGAGGCCACGGCAACCCCCACCACGGGCGCGGGAATGCGCGGAATGAACCGCCGCGTTGCCAGAATGCACGCCAGGGCCAGCCCGGCCACGCAGAGCGTCGTCGTGTTGATGGTGCCCAGGTGCTCGGCATAGGCCAGCCACTTGTCAAAAAATTCCGGCGGCACGGCATCCATGTGCAAGCCGAAGAAATCCTTCATCTGCGACGAGAAGATCAGCACGGCGATGCCCGCCGTGAAACCGGTGGTGACCGGATAGGGAATGTACTTGATCAGCACGCCGATGCGGCACAGGCCGAAGACCAGCAGCAGGGCCCCGGCCAGCAAGGTGGTGATGACCAGGCCGTCGTATCCGTGCCGGTAGATGACGTTGTAGATGATGACCACGAAGGCGCCGGTGGGGCCGCCGATCTGGTAGCGGCTGCCGCCCAGCAGCGAAATGAGAAACCCGGCCACTATGGCGGTGAACAGCCCGCGTTCCGGCGTGGTGCCCGAGGCGATGGCGAAGGCCATGGCCAGCGGCAGGGCCACCACGCCCACGGTAAGGCCCGCCAGCAGGTCGCGGATGAATTTCTGCGCCGAATACCCGGCGCGCAGTTCGGTGATGGTGCGCGGCAGAAAGGATGTCGCGCCGTCGTCCATGTTGTCTGTGCCAGCCATTACCGCTCCCTTGCTTGCGCGCGCCGGGGTGGTGCATGCAACCCCAGGCTCCGGTGGCGCCGTCAGTCCCGGCCGGATGCGGCAGCCCACCGCGCCCGGCCCCTGTCAGGAGTGCGCCACGCCCCAATTGACGCGCGTACTCACTCTCGAAAACCGCCTGCGTTTCGCCGGTCGTGCCGCACGATGCCTTGCCCCGACGGGACCGCAGGTCAGCTGGGATACGCGCCGCAACCTGCGGCAATGCTGCCGTTTTCAGCAGTAAGTAAAACATGCATCCCAAAGTCCGCAGCATTACGCCCGGTGCGGCGCATTGGCAAGCAAACTGTTATCCGTTGCAATTTCAGCGCATTGTAAAGTGTTATACAAGACTGTCGCATGCCAAACGCGCACAGGCGCCCCCCAGGCGCATGGGGACCGGCCCGTACCGCAGGCGTTGGCCGGTTTCACCTGGCAGGCAGGGCGTGCACGGGGGGGGGGTGAACCGCTGACGCAACGCTGCCCGGATACAAAGACGCCCAGACACAAAGAAGCCCGGACGCGCTGATGCCCAGACACGCCCACCCGCAGTTTGGGCAGGCTCGGCACGGCATGCCCACGACACGGGCAGCGCGCCCCCCGAAACGCACCAACCGACCGTGGGCCGTGGCCTGCGGTCGGTTGGTACGAAAAAAGTGCCGATAACGGCTGCGAAGCGCTGCGACATGCCACCGCGCATCGTCCGACGCGCGCGCCTTCAAGCGGGTGGCCCACGCCGGGCGGCGCGCCCCCCCCGTAAGCGCCTACAGCGGTCGCACCGCCACGCAGATGCCCACGTCCCACGGCCCTTCCGCCGGGCACCCCAGCATGTCGTGGTACAGTTCGTAGCCGGGGCGGTCGTCGCACTGCCAGCCGCTGGCGGGCAGCCACTGGGTGTACATGTCGTTCCAGGCCCGAAAGAATCCGTCGCAGGGAATCATGCTGCGGTATTCGGCGTACAGCCCGCCGGACAGGGTCTGCACGCTGATGCCCGCCTCGGCCAGTTCCAGCGCATCCGCCTCCGGCCCTATGGCGATGCAGGCGTCATAGCGGCAGTTTTCCGGCGGGGTCACTTCCGGATTGTCCCAACTCACACCGAATCCTGGCACACCGGGCCGCAACAGGCCGCGCTGCCCGGCCCAGGCCATCAGGCGTCCCCACACCGGGCCGATGGTTTCGCTGGCATAAGGGCCGATGTGCCGCAGGTAGGCCACGCGGTAGGCGGGCTTTTCCGTAACTTCCACGTTCATGACGTCGCTCCTTGCGCTGTCCGGGTCCAGCCGGATGTATGGCGGGTCGCCCGAAAACCACGGCATGCCCCCGTGCGGAGGAACCGTGCCCGGCAGGGCCGGGGTGCCGGACGACTCCGGATGGTGCGTCGTGGGGCTGACCGCCCCGTCGCGCCCAGTTGCCTCATTACGCATGACGGGTTCGTACACCGGGCCGCCGGACAGGGCGTTTCGCGCCTTGCCATTCCCGGCATGCGCGCGAAAGGGGTCGGCCAGCAGGCAGTAGGCTCCTTCCCGGTCCGCGCCGGTCTGATAATGGCGGCGGCGGCGGTACTCGCTGGGGGTCATGTCGAAGCGTTCACGAAAGGCACGGGCGAAATTCTGCGACGAGGAAAATCCGCAGTACATGGCCACGTCGGTCACGCTCAAGGTCGGGGCAAAGGCCAGCAGGTTGGCCGCGCGGTCCATGCGCAGGCGGCGGATGAACGCGTGCAGCGTCTCGCCCACCAGCCCGGCGAAGATGCGGTGGAAATGAAAGCGCGAAAAGGGCGCGGCCCCGGCCAGTTCGTCCAGGGTGAAGTCGCGCGCGGGGTCCGCCGCGATGTAGTCGATGACCCGGTTGATGCGCGCCTCGTACCGGCGCAGGGTGTCTCCGCGCAGGGGCAGGCATTCCGGGCGGGGCAGGCCGAAGGCGGTGTCCGCGCCGGGCGGGGCGTAGTCTGCGAAGCCCCCCGTGGATGACATCGCGGAAGCCTCCTGCACGGTGCTGCCCATGCCGGAAGAACCGGCGGAGGTACCGCCGGGGGGTGCGGCACCGGGTGCGGTTCCGGACACGTTGCCGGGGGCGGTTTCGAGCCGAGAACACGTCATGGGAATCTCCGGTGACGGGGGATGCCGGTTGTGAAGCAGGCCGCTGAAAATTCGGGCAGGGTCCGCAACGGCCCGCTTGCGCCTTCGCGCCGCCGGTGCCGCAGCACGCCCGCGCGTGCGGGGCATGATGCCTCCGGGCGGTCAGAGCCGGGTGTCCTTGGTGCCCGAATAGGTGAAGGCGTTGGAGATCATGGCCCAGTGCCCGCCCCTGTCCACGCCCACGGCCTGCCCGCAGGCGCACCAGATGCGCCCGTCGCGTTCCTGTGCATCGTACACGCGGGTGATGCGATCCTTGTGGCAGCGCAGCACCTCGCCCTTGCCGAGCTTCGCGTATTTCCAGAGTTTGCGGCGGCAGGCCGCGCAGCGCAGGGTGAGCATGGCCCGTCAGATAGCAGGTGAGGAGGAAAGTGTCAGCCATGGTGCGGCGGACGGGCAGGACGGGCAGGCCGGGATGGGTCCCGAGGCACGCCCCCCCCCGCATGACGCAACAGGGCCGCGACATCCCAGCCGCGGCCCCGGTGCATCATACAGATGGTGATCCTGGCGGACCGGCTACAACGTTTTCAGGGCCCCCTCCACCAGCGTGGCCAGCGGCGTGGTGGGCCGCCCGATCAGCGCGGAAAGCTGATGCCCGTCGTCGAACAGGCCGCCCCTGGCCGCGCCCGCATCGGAATCGGCCAGCAGGTCCGCGATGGGCTCCGGCAGCCCCGCGCCCACCAGCACCGCACGGAACTCCGCCTGCGGCAGGTTGGTGTACCCGATCTGCCTGCCGGTCTGGCGGCTGACCTCGGCGGCCAGTTCCGCCAAAGTGTACGAGGTATCGCCCGCCAGTTCGTACACCCTGCCCGTGTGGCCCTCGCCGGTCAGCACGGCCACGGCGGCCGCCGCGTAGTCCGCCCGCGCGGCAGAGGCGATGCGCCCGTCACCCGCGCTGCCCACGAACGCGCCCTGTTGCAGCGCGCCCGGCAGGCTGGCCAGATAATTCTCGGTGTACCAGCCGTTGCGCAGCAGCACGTGCGGCAGGCCGGACGCCCGCAGCAGGGCCTCCGTTTCGCGGTGTTCCGCGCCAAGGCCCAGCGGCGTGGTGTCCGCATGCAGGCTGCTGGTGTAGACCACCAGCCCCACGCCCGCGCGTTTGGCGGCCTCGATGACGTTGCGGTGCTGCGGCACGCGCGCTCCCACCTCGCTGGAAGATATCAGCAGCAGCCGGTCCACGCCCGCCAGGGCCGCATCCAGCGTTTCCGGCGTTGCGTAGTCCGCCGTGCGCACCACAACGCCGCGGGCGGCCAGGTCCGCCACCTTGGCCGGACTGCGCACCGCCGCCACGATGTTGTCCGCAGGCACGCGGGCCAGCAGCCCTTCCATTACCAATCGGCCCAGTTGGCCGGATGCTCCGGTTACGGCAATCATGGTCAAACTCCTTTACGTTCAGGGTTGGAGTTGCCAATATATGACCGACACGCACTTTTCGTAAGTACGCACACGAAGGTAAGTATGAAGAAAATTGTCCCCGACTCTGCCACCGTATCCGCTGCCGTCGGAAATCCCACTGTTTTCGGCCCACCCGACACATCCGGCGCATCCGACATACATGGCGCATCCGACATACATGGCGCATCCGACATACATGGTGCATCAGGCGAATCCGGCATGCCCACTGCCACAACCGGCACCGCGCTCGCCCCCGGCCCCACGGCCCCTGCCGCCCTCACGTCCCCCGCCGCGCTTGTATTGCGCGGCAACCTGTTCGCGGAAAAATGCCCATCAGGACAGATCCTGACCCATGTCACCAGCCGCTGGGGCGTGCTGATCCTGGTGGCCCTGCTGGAAGGCACGCACCGCTTCAGCGAATTGCGCCGCCGCATCGGCGGAGTGAGCGAACGAATGCTGTCCCAGACCCTGCAACGGCTGGAGGCCGACGGCTTCGTCCTGCGCACCGCCTACCCCGTGGTGCCGCCCCACGTGGAATACAGCCTGACGCCGCTGGGCCGGGAAATCAGCGGGCGGGTCCGGCAATTGACGGATTGGATAGAGGAAAACCTGGGAAGGATCGGCAAGGAACAGCCCGCCAGAAGCATCGAATGACCACGGTTTCCAACTGCGCACGCCCAAAACGCAAAAGGGGCGAGGTATTGCTACCTCGCCCCTCGTGCATTCGATGGCGGAGCGGAAGGGACTCGAACCCTCGGCCTCCGGCGTGACAGGCCGGCGTTATAACCGTCTTAACTACCGCTCCGCGGAAACCCGGACATGGATACCGACCGCAAAGCGGTCTTCCATGCCGGGAAATTCGGGCTTTAAAAAGGGGGAGCTTGCGCTCCCCCCTCTGGGATCCTGGCGGAGCCGAAGGGACTCGAACCCTCGGCCTCCGGCGTGACAGGCCGGCGTTATAACCGTCTTAACTACGGCTCCGCGTGGTGGTGGGCAGTGCAGGGCTTGAACCTGCGACCCCCGCCGTGTGAAGGCGGTGCTCTCCCAGCTGAGCTAACTGCCCACGTAGGAAGGACTGTCTATCCTCACCCCCCCGAAGTTGTCAACGGAATTTTGCCGGGCGCGCACACTTTTTTGGTTCGCACATGCAACCAAATGTACTTACATGTATTTTTCTGAAAAACATCACGCTCCCCACCCCAAAAACCAACCCCATGCCCGTTGCCCGCAACGCCGTGGCCTGCCTGCCGGGGCAGTGCCGTCTGCCCGCAAAACAGCGTCCGCCAAGGCCCGGCGGCATCTGCCTTCGCGCAACCGCCCGCCACACGTCCGGCACATGTCCGGCAACATCGCCCGCCTGGCGGCCACGCACGCTAGG
>Ga0247728_10119_pt1 | contig 15071 bp, 10 predicted proteins | sample SalenrCarbi39_FD_183048 | JGI IMG/M metagenome (GOLD analysis project Ga0247728, IMG submission 183048) | Saline wetland microbial communities from Lincoln, Nebraska, United States - Carb-i39 | ecosystem: Environmental > Aquatic > Non-marine Saline and Alkaline > Salt marsh | place: USA: Nebraska...
GTCGGACGCAGGCGCCAACGGCATGCTACGGAGGGGTCCGCTTCGCTGCCCTTTGGCAAGCAGCGTCCCACCGGGAACCCCTCGTCTTAAGACCTTCACTGTAGTCGTGCAACCCCATTGTCCCCGAAGGCGTCCCTCATCCCGTTAGGGAGGGTGAGCATAAGGAGCGACATGCAGCGGGAGCGCGTGCAAGACCAGTACCCATGGACGTGGGAGATTCCCTTGGCCGTCGTCTGCGCGATCGTCGTTCTTGGGGTCGCCGCCTGCCAGGTGGGCCGGTCGTTCGCGAACTGGTTCGCCGGCGCTGGGTGGCGATGGCCCGCCGCGGGCGATCTCGTAACGAGTCTCCCCGGCTTGCTGGCCGGTGACGCCGCCGCCGGACTGTCCGGAGTCCAACATGCGGCCAGCGCCGCCGCCCTGTGGGGGTGGCTGACTGTCGTCGGCCTGCTCACGATCACGGCGTCCACCCTCACCTGCGTTTGGGCGTGGCGCCAATGGGGGCCAGAACGGATGCGCGGCATGGCGACGATCACCGAAGCCCACGAACTCCTCGGCGAGGATCGGCTGTGGAAGGTGCGACACGTGGTCCGACCCGACCTGTACCCCTCAGCCAGGAAGGCCAACAGATGACCGCCGGTGCAGCCGTCGTGCCCCGAACCAAACGGGCCAAGCGCTTCGATCCCGCCCAGGTGGGGTGGCGCATCGGCGTCGGCCATCAGCCGAGGTCGGGGGCGCTGTGGTGCCCCTGGGATCGGACAGCCGGCGTCATCGGCCCGCAGGGTTCCGGCAAGACGCTGGACCTGCTGACGCCCGCCCTGATCAACGCCCCCGGCGCTGCGCTCGTCACCCTCACCAAGCCCGACGACCTGCTCCTGTCCCTGCCCGAACGCTCCAAGGACGGACGCCCGTGCGTGGTGCTCGACCCGTTCGGGCTCGTCTCTGGCCTGCCGGAGCTCGTGTGGGACCCGATCGCCGGGTGTGTCGACCGCCTGGTGTCCGAACGACGTGCAAAGGCGTTCACGGCGGGAACCATCCACGGGACGAGCTACGGGTCGGGGGACGCGGCGGCTCGCTTCTACGCCGCCGAAGCAGCAAAGGTCCTGATGGCCTACTTCCACGCTGCAGCGCTCACCGGCAAGACCCTCGATGACCTCTTGGCGTGGGTCGCCAAGCCGTTGTCGACCTCCCAGCCGGAAGAGATCCTGCGCCGACACCCCCACTCGGATCCCTTGTGGGCGGGTCTGCTCCAGGGAGCGCTGCGCGGGGACGAACGGACGAGCGCGAACACGATCACCACGGTCCAGCAGGCCATGTCGCTCTTCTTCCAAGACGACATCCGCCGCCGCTGTGTGCCGTCAGTGCGACGTCCGGCCACGGACATCGCTGACATCATCCGTGAGCGTGGGACCGTCTACTTGCTCGGACGTGAGGATCCGTACGCATCGGCGTCCCCGTTGATGACCGCCGTGGCCGAGCATGTCCTGGACACCGCTCTCCAGCAGGCCAATGCCAGCAGGCACGGGCGCTTGTGCCCCCCCATGCTGGCATGTCTGGACGAGCTGCCCTCCACTGCGCCGCTGCCCACGCTCCGGACGCGGATGGCGAACGAGCGGGCGCTCGGGTTGTCGTTCATCTACGCGGCGCAGACATTCCGGCAGTTGGCCGCGATCTTCGGCGAGCAAGAGGCCCGCGCCCTGGTGGGGCTCACCAATGTGCTGGTGTGGTTCGGCGGCTCGAAGGACGTGTCGTTCAACCAGGAGGTCTCCGACCTGGTCGGCCGCGTCCGGGTGCCTCGCTCGTCGTGGCAGATGGGCGGCGGAAGGGGACGCACGATCCACTCCGAGGAGATCCCAATCCTGCGCCCCGAGGAGCTCCGGCAGTTGCCCGACAAGCAGGCGCTGGTGATCGCCGAGAACGCCAGACCGATCATCGCCCGCCTCCACCGGTGTATCGAGGGACGCGACGGCCGACGGCTGCTGGCCCAACAGCGAGCGCTGCGGGAGCAGCTTGCGGCAGGACGTGCCGGGGGCCGTGACGTGGGGGCCCGTACCGCCGCCGCCCTCGTGGAAGCGCAACGTCATGGCTGGTGAACAGGCGACCCACGCTAGCCCGCTCGTGGCGGGCTTCCCGGCGCCGGGAAGTCGGGTCCAGAAGGCCTACCACCATCTGTGGGAGGCCCAGAACGGCAGCGAGGAGCGCAAGAAGAAGCTGGGCAACCCCGCCAACCTGCCGCGCCCGTGGGACCCGACCACCTGTCTTGACCGCGGCCTGCGGTGGGAGGTCTGGCTGTGGCTCGACCAGGTCGCGGAGTGGATCAACACCGAGTACGTGTGGGAGGGCTCGGGGGGCGGGTGCATCCCACACTGCTGGCCGCTGCATCCGCACCTGGTCCACGAGCTGGCCGTCGTGGCCGACCAGCGCCGGCGAGCCGGCCACGCGCCGACGTCGGACGTTCTCGAGAACTGGCACCGCTACGTCCTGCCCGGCTTCGTGGACCGGATGCGGCAGCGGCTCAAGCAGTCCTGCGACGACGAGCACCAGACCTGGCCCAGCCGCAGCCGCTACACCCGCCACACGAGCGAAGAGGCGTCGGCCCAGCGACTCCGAGCGTTCGAGTCGGACCTGTTCGCACTCGCCCACGACGAGGACGTTCGGTCCGCCCCGCACCAACTCACCCTCCTGGACGGCGGCGACCTGATCGACCCGTCCACCGGCGAGGTCTTCTAGCATCGCCAGACGTTGCGCCGTTCTCGTGCCTCCGCGAGGACACAGTCGACCTCGCGTCGAGTCAGAGCACAGATCGATGGGCGAACCGCGACCACCGCCGGCCCGGATCAGTCCGGGTCAGCTCCGATGCTGGCACAGTAGGGGGACAGCCCCCGACGAAGAGAGCATCCTCAGCGTGACCCTCAATGGCAATGCCCAACACCTGACCCAACCCGAGCTAGAGCGGACGCTGTGGGCTGCAGCGAACGCGCTGCGTGGACCGGTGGACGCAGGGGACTTCAAGGCATACGTCTTCCCCGTCATGTTCTTCAAGTGGGTGAGCGACAACTGGGACTACCGACACGCCCGGGCGGTTTCTGATTGGGGCGACGACCTGACCCCGGAGATCGAGTACGCCGACTACCAGCCGTTCGTGGTTCCGAACGGCTGCCACTGGTCCGATGTCCACGGCACGGCGGTCAACGTCGGCGCGAAGCTCGGCGACGCCCTGGACCGCATCCAGGAGGCTAATCGCGACCTGGCCGGCGTGTTCGGCGACGTCCAGTGGGCCAACACCGACCGGCTCCCGGAGTCGGCGCTGACGGCGCTGCTCGACACCTTCCACCCGGTGCGACTCGACCCCGATCACGTGTCCGGCGACCTGCTGGGCAACGCGTACGAGTACCTGCTGCGGGAGTTCGCGGAGGCGTCCGGCAAGAAGGCCGGGGAGTTCTTCACCCCACGACATGTGGTGCACTTGCTGGTCAAGATCCTCGACCCGCAACCGGGCGACGAGGTGGTCGACCCAGCGTGCGGATCCGGCGGCATGCTCGTCGAGACGGTCAACGCGGTACGTGAGTCGGGCGGTAACCCGGACTCTCTGCGTCTCCACGGTCAGGAGATCAACTTGACCACCTCGGCGATCGCCAAGATGAACCTCTACCTGCACGGGCTGGAGGACTTCGAGATCCGCCGCGGCGACACCTTCCGGGATCCGAAGTTCACCGAGAGGGGACGGTTGCGGAAGTTCGACGTGGTGATCGCCAATCCGCCCTTCAGCCTGCAGAACTGGGGGGCCAGCGCGTGGGCGAATGACCCGTGGGGGCGCGTGCTGTGCGCAGTGCCGCCGGCGAAGAACGGCGACTACGCGTGGATCCAACACATGATCGCCTCGATGAAGGACGACACGGGGCGCGTCGGCGTCGTCATGCCGCACGGTGTGCTGTTCCGCGGCGGCAGGGAGGGCGAGATCCGCCGGTGCCTGCTCGAGAAGGACCTGTTGGAAGCGGTCATCGGCCTGCCGAACAATCTGTTCTACTCCACCTCAATCCCGGTGTGCCTGCTGATCTGGCGCAAGTGCAAGGCAGAGGAACGCCGCGAGCGCGTGCTGTTCGTGGATGCCTCGAAGCGGTTCAGGCCCGGCAAGAACCAGAACTCGATGTCGGACGCCGACGTCGCCGCCATCCTCGCGGCCTACGCTCGTGGTGAAGACATCGATGGCGAAGGCGGCGTCAACCTCCGCCTCGTTGATCTCGACGAGATCGCAGGCAACAACTTCGATCTCAACATCGGCCGTTACCTCCAGGCCGCTGCCACCGCCGAGGTGGACGTGCAGGACGCACTCGTCGCCTATCGGGATGCTCGCGAAGCCCTCCGGGCCGCCGAGCGCACGCTGGACCAGAGACTGCAGGAGGCGGGCTTCTATGCGTGAGGGCTGGGGATCCCGACCGCTGGGGGATGTCCTCCGTCAAGTTCAACGCCCGGTTTCGGTGGGGGGCCTCGATCTCGTCCCGTTCGCAGGCGTCCGATGGTACGCGGAGGGCGTGTATCACCGCGACGACGTGCCGGCCTCGACGGTGAAAACCAAGACGCTCAATCGCATCGTGTTCGGTGACATCGTCTACAACCGCATGTGGGCCACTAAGGCTAGTTTCGGAGTAGTCAAAGACGACGCAGATGGCTGCCTTGTGACAAACGACTTTCCCATCTTCGAGGTCACTGAGGCAGTCCTGCCAGGCTTCGTCGGGCTGCTGTTTCAGTGGCAACAGTTCCAGACGGCAGCGGCGGCCGCCGCGACCGGGACAACCGAACGCAAACGGCTCAACGAAAAGGAGTTCGTCAGAATCAAGATGCCGATTCCTCCCCTCCGAGAGCAGCGGAGAATCGTGGACCTTATCGGTGCGCTCGATGACACCGTCGAGTCGGCTGAGGTCGCTGCGAGGAACGCGCGTCGCTCCGCCGCGTCCATACTCGTTCACCCGACGTGGGAGATCGCAAACACCGTCCCACTGGAGTCTGTGTTTGAGCACGTTATTGGGGGAACCTGGGGCGATCCCCCCGGCGTGAGCGAGGTGCCGGTGCTGGCATTGGGTCCCAAGTCGTATGCCGGACGTGTCGAGGTTGACGCTGAGACCGCGACCCAGCGCTCGTTGTCGAGCAAGCGCGCCGCTGAGCGGGTCCTGCGACCGGGGGACATCGTTCTCGAACGTTCCGGCGGATCACTGGCTCAGCCGGTCGGTCGGGTGATCAGGATGAGCAATGAAGGGGCGCCGAATGTGGTGCCGTCTGACTTCCAGCGCCTGCTTAGGCCAGACCCTTCGAAAGCGCATGCCGGCTTCGTCTTCTGGAGCATGTGGGCCAACTATGAGTCGGGCGCGGTAATTCCTTTCCAAAAGGCCACTACGAGTATCCGAAACCTCAACATTCCACAGTACCTCTCGCAGTCGCGAATCGCCCTGCCCGCTGTTGAGGAGCAAGTGAGGTTTGCGGCGCTCGCCGAATCCTTCGAGGCCGTCGTCAACCGCCACGAACAACAGGCTAAGCAGCTCCGGGAGTTGCGCTCGAACGTGTTGACGGCCCTGATGTGCGGTGTGCACGTGATTCCTGATTCCTACGACGAGTTGATGGGGGTGGCGTCGTGACGAGCGTGTGGGTGGTGCGGGCGGGTAACCGTGGCCAGTCGGAGGACTTCAACTTCGAGCGGGGCCGCGCGACGATCGGCTGGGAGGAGATCGGGGACCTGTCATCGTGTTCGTCGCGGGAGGCGGTGCGGCACCTCGTGGATCAGGCCTATTCGGGCGACAATCCCCAGCGCCTGGCGGTGTACACCGGCCAGTTATGGGCGTTCCGTCATGGTGTTCAGCCCGGCGATCTTGTCGTGATGCCGCTCAAGACCAAGCCGGGGTACTTGGCGTTCGGGCGTTGCACCGGCGGCTACGCGTATGACTCAGCCGCGCCCCGTGATCGACGCCACTTCCTGACTGTCGACTGGCAGCCTGAGCCGGTGTCGCGTGCGGTGTTGAAGGACGATCTGTTGGCGATGGTGAATGGCGCGATGACGGTGTTCAGCCCGTCCCGGAACCACGCGGCGGCCCGGCTGGAGGCGGTCGCGGCGGGTGGCGCAGACCCGGGCGTCGGCGTCCCGACGGTTGCGAGCCCGTCGCCGTCGTCGGCTGACATGGCGGTGGCTGATCCGCCGCAGGTCCCGACGTTGGATGCGATCCGGGACCGGGTGAGAGCGCGGATCGTGGAGGATTTCGGTCAGCACAAGCTGACCCATCTGGTGGCCGAGGTGCTGACGGCGCTGGGGTTCGTGTGCGAGGTGTCCCCGGCCGGCCCCGATCAGGGCATCGACATTCGCGCGGGTCGCGGTCCGCTGGGCCTGGACACTCCGATCATTGTGGAGGTCAAGTCGGAGCCCACGGCGGTCGGTGCACCGGTCATGCGCGGCCTGCACAGCGCGATGAGCAAGAACAACGCGCCGCAGGGGCTTCTGGTGGCGATGGGTGGCATCACTGCCCCCGCGAAGAAGGAGTTCGAGTCGCTGCGCACGATCATCCAGGTCTGGGACGCCGAAGCCCTCCTCGACCAGTTGTTCGCCACGTACCCCCTGCTGCCCGACTCGACCAAGGCGGCCCTGCCGCTCAAGCAGGTCTGGGTGCTGGACGACGACACGGAGGCCTGACGTGGCCGGAATGACCGAGCACAACTCCGTTCAGCTGCCGCTTGTGGACGAGCTGGTGCGGCTGGGCTGGTCGTACTTCCCGGGCAAGAGCCTGGACCGCCAGTTGGAGCAGGTCTTCATCGAGTCCGAGGTGGTCGACGCACTGGTGCGCCTCAACCCGGACGTGGCGGAGGTGCCAGGACGGGCGTCCGAGGTGGTGAAGCTGCTGAGGAACTTGACGTTCCAGGTGAATGACGAGGGTCTGGTTGAGACGAACCGTGAGGCGATGTCCTGGCTGCGGGGGCTGCAGACTCACAAGTTCGTTGGCGCGGACGCCTTTCGTCCGGTCCGGCTGATCGACTTCGAGGGCCCCGCGAACAACCGGTTCGTGGTGGCGGATGAGGTGTCGTTCGGGTCGCCGGGGAACAAGGCGCGGTTCGACGTCGTCCTGTTCGTCAACGGGTTGCCGTTGGTGGTCGGGGAGACGAAGACGGCGTTCAAGCAGAAGGTCAGCTGGATCACCGCCGCGAACGAGGTTGCCGACCACTACGAGACGAAGTTCGCGCCGTTCTTCACGACCAACGTGTTCAGCTTCGCCACCGAGGGCCGAGAGCTCATGTACGGGGCAACCGGAGCGCGGGTGGAGCACTGGATGACGGCGGGTCCGACGAAGGACCATCCACTGCTGACCGACGTGCTGGCGGCAGCCAGGTGGCTGTTGGCGCCGGCGACGGTGCTGAAGTTCCTGAACTCGTTCACCTTGTTCGAGACCCCGGAGGACAACTCGGGGTCGGCGTCCCTGATCAAGTTGATCGCTCGGTACATGCAGTTCGAGGCAGTCGAGCTGATGGTGGGCCGCGCCCACGAGGGACAATCGCGACGCGGCCTGATCTATCACACGCAAGGGTCGGGGAAGACGCTGGCGATGGTGTTCGCGGCCGGGCAGCTGCTGCAGGATCCGGTGTTGGCGAACCCGACGGTTGTGCTCGTCGCCGACCGGGTCGATCTCGTGCGCAACGCGTGGGACCAGTTCCGCACCACCCACATGCCCCGGCTGCTCGCCCCGGCGACGGCGAAGGCGTTGCAGGACACCCTGGGCGCCGCGGATCGGCGGGGCCTGATCTTCACGACCGTCCACAAGTTCGCGGGGGCGGCATCCGACCTGAACACTCGCGGCAACATCGTCGTTCTGGTCGATGAGGCGCATCGCACCCAGGAAGGCAACTTGGGGTTGACGATGCGGGCGGCTCTGCCGAACGCGTTGTTCTTCGCGTTTACGGGGACCCCGATCGCCAAGCTGGACCGCAACACGTTCGCGACCTTCGGTGACCCGGCCGACGAGAAGAAGACGCTGCACGCCTACACCTCGGACCAGTCGATCGCGGACGGCATGACGGTGCCGATCCACGTGGATCCGCGGCTGGTGACCTTCCAGCTGGATAAGGACGCGGTCGACGAGGCGTTCAAGGAGTTGACCGACGCCGAGGACCTGGACGAGGAGTCGGCCGAGGTGCTGGTCCGGCGGGGTTCGCGCGTTGATGTCGTGTTCGCGAATCCGGCGCGCACGGAGGCTGTCTGCGCTGACATCGTCGACCACTTCTACTCCACGATCGACCCGCTCGGGATGAAGGCGCAGGTCGTCGTGTTCGACCGGGCAGCGTGCGTGGCCTACCACAAGCAGCTCACCTACCTGCTGCAGCAGCGGCACGCGCAGGGGCATCCGTTGGACGAGGCGGCCGTCGTGATGCACGTCACGAACGGGAAGGGGGAGGACGAGGAGTGGGGGCAGCACCGGCGCAGCGAGGCAGAGGAAGCGGAGTTGTTACGGCGGTTCCGCACCCACGGTGATCCGTTGAAGTTTCTAGTGGTCACGTCAAGGCTGGGCACTGGCTTCAACGCTCCGATCGAGGCGGCGATGTACCTCGACAAGCCCATGAAGGACCACACGCTGTTCCAGACCATCACACGTACCAACCGGACGTGGCGCAACCCCGAGACCGGCCAGGAGAAGCGGTACGGGTTGGTCGTCGACTATGTCGGGTTGGGGTCGGGCTTCGCCCGGGCTATGGCGCCCGCCAACGGCGACCAGGACCCGCGCAGCGTCGAGGTGGACGCCCTCATCGACCAGTTCGAAGCCGAGCTGGACGCGACGATGCGGTGGTTCGCGGGCATTGACCACACCGTGATCGCGTCGACCACGCTGCTGGAGTGCCAGCAGCGGATCGCGAAGGAGAAGGACCAGGAAGCCTTTGTCACGAGTTTCCTGCTGCTGGAGGGCATCTGGGAGGCTTGCTGGCCACACCTTCGGCTGCGGGCCCACACGGAGGCGTACCGGTTCCTCGCCAAGATCTACGCGTCGATCGCGCCAGTGGGGCCGCGCGTCGACCTGGTGTGGACGCGGCTGGGCGCCAAGACCCTCGACATCGTCTTCGAGCACATGACCGACGTGAAGGTCACACAATCCAACGCGGTTGTCGTGGCGGACGCCGACACGATCCGGAGGTTGGAAGAGGAAGGCCTGCTGCCGGGCCTCGAAGAGGTTGAACACAAGACCGCCAACGAGGTCCTTGACACGCTGTACGCGCGGCTCAAAAGACGGCTGGAGGGCCCCAACGGCAACCACCCGGTCTACCAGTCGCTCGCGGAGCGTCTGGAGAACCTGCGTCAGCGGACCATCGCCGAGGCACAGCAGTCGATCGAGTGGCTGCGTGAGGCGTTCACTCTCGCCAAGGACGTCACGGCCGCAGAGAAGGCGGAGGACGAGGCTGGAGTTGACGGGCTGAACCTACTGCCCGACCCGAACGTGTTCGCCCTGACACAGATCTTCCTGGAGTACTCGACTCCGGACATGCCCGTCATGATCGAGCGCGTCGTCGAGGAGGTGGACTCGATCGTCAAGGAGGTCACGGCGGGCAACGCCGGCTGGGCCTCCACACAGAAGGGCGACATGGCTGTCCGCAAGGAAGTCCGGCTCGTGCTGAAGGACAAGGGCCTCCACACCGTTCCGGGCCTGTTCGACAGGGCCTACGAGTACATCGCCGAGCACTACTGACGGCCGAGCGCGGCCTATCCCAGGAGGGCGAGGGCGACCAACGCGCCGGCAGCTAGCCAGGGCCCGAACGGGAAGTTGGCTCGCCGGCGGCGGAGAGGCGTGGCGATGATGGCCGCAGCACAGGCGAGAAGAAAGGCCCACCACTCGACGGTGAGACTGACGGCCGCGGTGGCGGCACCGATGATGGGGACGTACTTGCCGTCGCCCCAGCCGAAGCCACCGGGGCGGAGTCGATCGAGGATCCAGAAGACGGCGAACGCCACTGCACCGCCCAGTGCGGCTGGGATCGCGATCATTGGATCGTTGGTGATGAAGGCGACGGCGCCCACCCCGGCAGCGACGAAGCCGGCGTGGGCGGCGAGCAGACGGTTGGGCAGCCGTCGGACATCGAGGTCGATCGCTGATAGCCAAGGGCCGAACCAAGCGAGTGGCAGCGTTGGGAGCAGCAGTGGCCATCGGTCGATCCCGATTCGCCAGGCGAGGAGACCGGACGCCGCCGCCACCGCGGCGGGGACCCACCAGCGAGGGCCAGGGGAGGGCTGGGTGACTTCGTCGTCACGTCGGTAGGCAAGGGTGGCGAGCCGCCACCTGACAATCAGGCCGATGATCGCGCCGACAGTTGTGAGCGCCCCGATCAGCACGAGGTCGCTGCCGGTCATGGTGCTGCCCGTTGCTGGAGACGCCGCGGTGCGGTGGTCAGTCCGCGGGTGACGAGGGCGAGCCAGCGTCCGCGGGCGGGGCGCGGGAGGTTGGCGGGGGCGGTGCTGAGCAGCAGGTAGACGTCGTCGACACCGATGTCGTCGGCGATCTGGCCGGCGTCGCGGGCGAGGTCGAGCAGGTGGGCGAAGGCGTCCGTGGCGGCGCGTTCGGCGTCCTGGTCGACTGTAGTGGCTCCGGTGACCGCCTTGATCGCGAACAGTGTCGCGGTGTCGTCGACGATCTCTTCCAGCAGGGTGGCGATCTCCTGGCTCGGGGACGCTCCGGCCTGGGCCCTTCGCAGGGCAGCGTTGATCTTGATGGCGATGCCGTCGACGGAGGCGGCCATGACGGCGGCCACGAGTTCGTCCTTGCCGGGGAAGTGGCGGTACAGGGTGCCGACCGCGACGCCGGCGCGGGTCGCGATCTCCTCCATGGACGCCTCGGGGCCGACTTCGGCGATCAGAGCCCGGGCGGTGTCGAGGATGGTGGTCCGGTTGCGTAACGCGTCGGCTCGCACCGCAGCTCCTTCCTGTGGGGGACTTGCCACAACATGAATCATGGTTCATGATAACTGAGAATCATCGTTCATGTTAGTGGTAGGAGAGCCCATGAGTACCAGAATCGCCCTCGTCACCGGAGCGTCCTCCGGGATCGGTGAGGCCACCGCTCGCGCCCTGGCGGCAGCCGGCGTCGTCGTCTACGGCGCCGCCCGCCGCCTCGACCGGCTCGAAGCCCTGGCCTCGGCCGGAATCCGCCCGCTGGTGATGGACGTCACCGACGACGACTCGATGCGGGCCGGCGTCGCCCGGATCATCGACGAGGCGGGACGCCTCGACGTGCTGGTCAACAATGCCGGCTACGGCTCGTATGGGGCGATCGAGGACGTGCCACTGGAGGAGGCCCGTCGTCAGTTCGACGTCAACGTGTTCGGCGCGATGCGGTTGACGCAACTGGTGCTGCCGCACCTGCGTGCCCAGGGTTCGGGGACGATCGTGAACATCACGTCGATGGGCGGACGCATCCACACCCCGCTGGGGGGCTGGTATCACGCCACCAAGTACGCCTTGGAGGCACTCAGTGACTGCCTCCGAATCGAGGTCGCGCCCTTCGGGATCGACGTCCTGGTGATCGAGCCGGGCGGCATTCAGACCGAATGGGGTGCCATCGCGGCCGGGAATTTGGAGGGCACGTCCGGGACGGGCGCGTACGCCGACCAGGCCGTGGCGGTCGCGTCCTCGTTGCGGTCCGAGGCCCACGGGACCCGCAACTCCCCGCCTAGCGTGATCGCAGACGCGGTCGCCACCGCTGTCACCGCTCGCCGGCCGCGGACCCGCTACGCCGTCGGCTTCGGCGCCAAGCCCCTGATCGCCGCCAAGACCGTCCTGCCCGACCGCACCTACGACACGCTCATCAGCCGGGCCGTCGGCCTGCCGACCGGACGCCCCCGAACCGCCGGCTGACGCCCGCGGTAATCCAGCCGCGGGGGGCGGTGGTGGATCCGCCCCCTGCAATACGCGAAGCCTCACCAGCCGATTCCGGTGCGGGGCCGGTGAGGCCCGCTGTGGTGGTGACCGTCCCGATGGGTGGCATCGACTTCGCCCGTCGGGTCGACGGTGAACGGTTCGGGCTCGGTGACTCGTTCGATCCGGCTCGCGAGGTCGGCGGCGGGTGCGTCCGGGTTGAGGGGTCCGTCCTCGAGGGCCACGGTAATGGCGTCGGGCACATCCACTCGGCGGGCATGCGCGTCATGCAGCGCGGAGGCAAGCGTGCGCCAGTGGGGGTCCGCCACCAGGCGGGGGTCGATTCGGCTGGCCAGCGTCTCCCAGCGGTCGGCGTTCGCGGCTGCGGTGAGCCGGTCCCGGACCTGTGCGGTGAGGCTGAGTTGCTGGTCAGCGAGGCGGGTGGGGTCGTTGTTCCAGGCCCGGATGAACGCCGCGACGCTGGAGCGGATGACGTCGGCGTCGACACCGATCCGCTCGGCCACGCTCTGGACGGCGGGTTCCCACGCGTCGACGGATTGGGCCGCGATGACTGGCGCCGCGGCGAGGGCTGCTTCGACGGGAGACAGATTGGCAAGGCGCTCGGCCATGAGGACGCCGGCCAGTGGCCGAGCCTGGTCCAGGGCATCGACCAGGTTCTTGGCGCTGCCGGTGGCCACGAGTTCGGCGGGATCGGAGCCGTCAGGCAGGGCCGCGTAGCGCGGCTGGAGGAGCTGCGGGGTGAGGATCCAGTAGTCCCGCTGTGCGGCCACCTGGCCGGCGACGTCGGCGTCCGTGGCGATGATCGGGTCGACGCCGTAGCCCCGGAGTTGGGTGGCTTGCTCGCTGGTGAGATTGGTTCCGAGCGGTGCGACGCCGACGTAGCGGCCGTGGCTGGCGCGGGTGACGGCGATGGCGTCGGCGGGTCCCTCGACGACGACCGGGATGCCGCCGGCGTCCAGGTGTCGGGCTCCGCCGACGAACAGCTGGGCTCGCTTGTGGAAAAGCAGGGTCTCGGCGGTGTTCAGGTACTTGGGTCCGGCGTGGTCGAGGTCGGTGGCGTCGGGGTGGCGGCGTCCGACGAACCCGAGGACCTGCTGGTCGTGAACGATGGGGAAAACGGCTCGGTCGCGGAACCGGTCGATGAGGCGTCCGGTGGAGGCGGTGACCGCCAGCCCGGCCGCCAGCAACTCGTCGTCAGTGACCCCCTGGCCGTGGAGGTGGGTGACCAAGCTGGTCCAGCCGGCGGAGGCGTAGCCGGGGCGGATGTCCGGGTCGTCGGTGAGGTCGGTGCCGAACCGCTCGGTCAGGTAGGGCTGGGCCCACGAGCCGCGGTAGCGGTCCTGGTAGAACTCCAACGCGAGCTCGTTGACGGCCGCGAGGCGTTCGGGGGTGTGGGGACTGGTGCGCCAGGCGTCGGCGCGGTCGAGTTGGGCGTTGAGGTCCGCGGCGGAGATCTCTGGCGGCGTCATCACCCGGCGTTCGAGGGCTTCCCATGTGAAGGCCAGGTTGGGTTCGACCTCGTCGAGCTGGTGGTCCTCCGTTGTCGCGCCGGCGGCGTCCCCGAGGTCGGCGTGCGCCTTCCAGTGCTCTTCCGGGGCGGTATCGGCGGGGTCGGGGGGCAGGTCGTCGGTGTCGGGGAGGGGGTCGAGCAGGACGCTGGTTCGCCACACAAGGGCCTGGCAGTCGTCGATGTCGACTGCACCCTCGGGCGTGCTGATCAGGTCGGTGAGCTGCCAGCCGCGGGCGAGTGCCTGCTCGATCGAGACGACGAGCGCCGGCCACCACGGCGAGGCCTGCAAGGCGGATGCGCGTTCGCGGCCGACGTTCTGCTCGAGATCAGCCAGCCAACTGGTGGTGACGGCGTTGTGCTGGTCGGCGAGCTGGGTGGCGACGGCGGGGGTGAGGTGCCGGCAGATCCGCCACCACAGGGCTGACGCCGCGTGGTCGTCGGGGAGCTGGCCCGCGATGGTGGCGGCTTGGAGGAGCCGGTGGGCGTCCAGGCCGACGCCGGAGATCTGCGCGAGCCGATGCGCCAGCATGGGGAGGTAGGGGTCCCGGTCGGCGGCCGGTGCAAGTTGGTGAAGCAGCGGCGTCCATTCGGCGACGGCGGGGGCGAGGTGGTCGATGATCCGACGGTCGAGGCGGGCCTGCCAGCGGGCCTCGACGGCCGAGAACTGTCGTTCGCCGGTGGGTCGCGTGTCGGTGGGGGGAGTCCGGTGCGCGGCGCGCCACACGGTGAGGTCGGCGACGGTGGCGGCGTCCGGACGGAAGCTGCCCGCGGGCGCCCACGCCGGGAGCTGGGTGGACGCCAGCGCCTGGTCGCGCACCTGGTCGGCGAGTTCGACGACGAGTGCGTGGCGCCGCTGCAGGTAGTCCCCCCAGTCGTTGTGCCGGGTGAGGGTGACGGGCAGACCCGGCAGCCAAGGCAGGGGGCCGGGCTGGGTGTCGCGTCCGGGGGTGGGTTCGAGGCGCCAGTCGAGGACCGCGGCCGGGTCGGCAGCGCTGCCCAGTTCGCGAGCCTGCACGGCCTCGGTGAGCGCCCGGACCGGGTCAGTTCCGGACGCCGCGATCAAGAGCAGGTGGGCGCGGAGCGTGGGCCACGCCGGGGCGTCGGTGAGCCCGGCGACGAGGTCGTCGGCGGCCTGTTCGAGGCGCTGGACGCTGTCGGCGCCTGCGGTCTGTTCGGCGGCGTAGCCAAGGGCGTCGCTGTAGCGGGCAACGGCGTCCGCGAGTCGGTTGGCCGGGTCGGCGAGGGTGCGGGCGGTCGTGGTGGCCGAGGCGTTGTCCTCGTCGCGGGCGAGGATGCGTTCGAGAAGGTCGGTGGCGGTCGGCGGGATGATCGCCTCGGGCCGGATGAGCGAGTGGGCGTCGCCGTCGCCGACGACTTCGAGGTGGACGTGGTTGGCGTACCGGCCCCGGGTGAGCATCGTGTACAGCTGCTGCCGGGTTTCGGCGCCGGTGGCGATGCCATGCAGGACGTCGGCGGTGACGCCCTGGGCGCCGTGGATGGTGCACGCGTAGCCGAGTTCGACCGACTCGGTCACGTAGGCCGCGGGCAGGATCACGGCCTGCCGGTTGGTCTGGTGGATCGCGCGGAGATCCCCGTTGGTGGCGATGCCGGTGATGGTCCAGCGGTCTCCGTTGCGGACCCAGTCGGTGCCCGAGGTGCGCAGCCGACGGTCGTTCAGGC
>Ga0247728_10120_pt1 | contig 15037 bp, 10 predicted proteins | sample SalenrCarbi39_FD_183048 | JGI IMG/M metagenome (GOLD analysis project Ga0247728, IMG submission 183048) | Saline wetland microbial communities from Lincoln, Nebraska, United States - Carb-i39 | ecosystem: Environmental > Aquatic > Non-marine Saline and Alkaline > Salt marsh | place: USA: Nebraska...
GTTTGAGCGCCGCGACCAGACGGCACAGGACATCCTGGGCGGCCGCCGCGACATCGAGTTCCTCCGCGGGTTGGTGGAGATCTCCCGTCGCAACAACGAGAAACGCGAGCTGATCAGGTTCTATACGGTGATCGCGGGCGAGGCGACCAGCCCGGACCATCCGGCGCACGCGCGCTTCAAGGAGCGATTTAAGCTCATCGTGCGGGAGACCTCGCAGGCCTTCGAGGACCTGCGTGAGCTCGGCATGTTGAACGAGGGCGTCGACCCGCGCGCGGCAGCCCTCAGCTGTGTGGCGATGGTGGAGGGGCTGCAGCTGCTCTGGCTCAACGACCTCCCCGGTATCGACATGGCCGAGGATATGCGTCGCCACATGCAGCAGTTCCTCGCGGTCGAGCTCTGACCGTAGCCGAGGTGGTGAACGAAAAGATTTAACTGTTCAGAATTTCGTCGCTCGTTCTCTCGACGGCGTGTCGTGCTGTGGGTGGTGGCGCGACGGTGGCGGGGGTCGTGCCCGGTCCGTTCGCTGAGGCCGTGCCCGGTGCGGAGCACCCGGGCGGGTCTCGAAGCCGACGCCGGAGGCGTCGATCCCGCACCCGCAGCACGAATAGCAGGCTCACTCACCGCTGGGGCTTGCATACGGCGCCGAGGGCGGAGTTCGACGGCGTGTCGTGCTGTGGGGGTGGCGGCGGCAGAGCGGCCTAGCAGCCGCAGGACCCGCGCAGGATCAGCTCGGGCTTGAACACCTGGCCCTTCCCGCCCGGGTGGAGCAGCTGCCGGACCGCCGCCTTCGCCATGGCGGCCATCGGGACGCTCGCCGTCGTCAACGGTGGGATGGTGAATTCGGCCTCCGGGGAACCGTCGAAGGACGTGATCGCGATGTCGTCGGGGGCGGACCGGCCGAGTCGGTGCAGGCCGGCGATCAGGCCGATGGCCTGCTGGTCCGACATGGCGAACACCGCCGTGCAGTCGGGGAAGTCCCGGACTAGACGCTCCGCGGCCTGGCGGCCACCGGCCGAGGACCAGCTGACCCGGATGATGGCGTCGCGCGGCAGCCCCTCTTCGGCGAGGACGTCGCGCCAGGCCCGTTCGCGATCGTCCACCACGGTGTGGCTGTCCGGGGTGTCCGAGCCCGCGACTAGGGCGATCCGCCGGTGCCCGTGCACCTCGATGAGGTGCCGCACCGCCTCCCGGCCGCCCTCGTAGAAGTCGGGCAGCACGGAGGTCGCGTCGATGTCCGGCGGGACGAGGCTCAACCGGACCATCGTGATCTTGTTGCGCAGGATCACCTCGACGGCGGCAGGCTCGGGCACGGCCGCGGTGATGATGCCCGCGACCAGGTGCCCGCTGAGCGACTCGACCAGCTCGGCGAGATGTCCCGTCGACCCCTGCGCCAACACGAGGTTGACCCCGGCAGCCCGTGCCTCCACCTCGACCGCCTGCGCCAGCGCCGCGAAGTAGGGGTTGCGGACGTCCGGGACCACGAGCCCGACGAGGTCCGAGCGCCCCATGATGAGCGACCGCGCCGCCGCGTTGGGCCGGTATCCCAGCTTGTCGATGGCGTCCAGTACTCGCTGGCGCGTGGCCTCGGCCACCGGCCTCGGCCCGTTGTTGACCACGTAGCTGACGACGGCGGAGCTCACGCCGGCAAGGCGTGCGACGTCGTCGCGGGTCGCCCCGCGTGTCGTCCGCACCGCTCCGCTCGACATACTCTCCTCCTCACAGCTGTGGGCAAGCCTAGGGCCGCGGCGCGCGGCGGCCGAAACCGCCTCAGTCGACGGCGTCTACCAGGTAGATGAGCGCGTGGTCGGGGTGCACGGACGCCTCCATGAGGCCCGCGGAGGCGAGCAGGCTTCCGGGCAGGACGACCCCGGCCTCCTCCGCCACCGGCACCAGCTTCGGCGGCCGTCCGTGGGTGAGGTCGACGGTCTCGGTGGCCATGTCGCGCTTGACGCCCCACCAGGCCGGCGGCCGCAGACCGGACGGCACCCGCCCGACAAGGACGGGCGAGACGCGGTAGCGGCGGGCGGGGTCGAGCCCTGGCATCCGGAGCCGGCCACGCAGGCTCGTGACGTGGGTCGAGACCGCGGCGTACGAGTAGATCGCCCGCGACCGGTCGGGGGCGACGACGCCCGTGGCCGTCAGCGACTCGTCGGGGAAGTCGAGGCGCACGAGGTCACCGCCGTGCAGGAGGTCGCGGTGCGCCTTGTGGAAAGCGATCCACTCACCCAGCTCGGCCAGCTCGTCGTCGGAGGCCTGGCGCAGATCCCACTCGATGCCGAGGTGCCCGAACAGGGCGGTCGCGGCCCGGAAGTTCAGCTCGTGGGTCCGGCCGGTGGTGTGCGACGTGAGCGAGGCGATGTGCGAGCCCAGCATCTCCGGCGGCAGCAGCTGCTGCGTCCAGCGCATCATGTCCTGCCGCTCCAGCGGGTCGATGCAGTCCGACACCCACACGCGGTCGGTCCGCTGCAGGATCCCGAGGTCCACGCGGGCGCCGCCCGACGAGCACGACTCGATCTCCAGCCCCGGATGGGCGGCCTTGATCTCGTCGATCAACCGGTACACCGCATCAGTCTGGGCGTGCACCCCGGCCCGCCCGAGCGGGTGGGTGCCGGCGTCGATGAGGTCACGGTTGTGGTCCCACTTGATGTAGCTGATGTCGTACTCGGCCAGCATCGCGAAGATCTGGTCGCGGATGTGGGCGTAGCACTCGGGGATACCGAGGTTGATCACCTGCTGGAACCGCGTCTCGACGGGGGTCCGGCCGCCGGTCGCCATGATCCACTCGGGATGCGCGCGGGCGACGTCGGAGTCCTCGTTGACCATCTCGGGCTCGAACCACAGGCCGAACTGCATGCCGAGTTCCTTGACCCGGTTGACCAGCGGGTGGAGCCCGTTGGGCCAGACGTCGCGGGACACCACCCAGTCGCCGAGACCCGCGTGGTCGTCGCGACGGGCCCCGAACCAGCCGTCGTCGAGCACGTAACGCTCCACGCCGACGGCGGCGGCCTTCTCCGCGAGCTCCAGCAGCGGCTCGAGCGAGTGGTCGAAGTAGACGGCCTCCCAGACGTTGATGGTCACGGGGCGCACCGACGACGGGTGCTGCGGCCGCGACCTCAGGTAGCGGTGGAACCGGCGGGCGACCTCGTCGAGACCCACGCCGTAGGAGCCGTAGAGCCAGGGGCTGGTGTAGGACTCGCCCGGGGAGAGGACCACCTCGCCAGGGAGGAGGAGTTCGCCGCCGCCGATGACCTGCTCGCCGGTGAAGTTCCGCTCGGCGAGGTGCGTGTGGTTGCCGGACCAGCCGACGTGCACGCCCCACACCTCGCCGTCGGCGAAGCTGAAGCCGGGCACACCCGCGTGCAGGACGGTCGCGGCGTCGGCGCCGGTGCGGCCCTTGCGTCCTTCGCGGACGTGGGCGCCCACCGTGAAGGCGCGGCGCTGCGGCACCCGCTCCTTGGCCCATCGGCCCGCCTGGTCCTGGAGCTCGGACGCGACCGTCGGGACGGGGTAGGCGAGGATCAGGTCGTCGACGCGGTACTCGTCGCCGCCGGTGTTGGCGAGCACCGCCCGGCTGCGCAGCACGCCGCCCGCGGTGAGCTCGAGGGTGAGGGTGATCTCGAGGCCGGCGACGTCGTCGCGCGCCACGACGGTGAGGGCGCCGGTGCCCAGCTCGATCAGCGCGGGCGTGTCGTCCGAGGCGTCGCGCGGCTCGCCGTCGATGAGGAGGGTGTGCGTGACGAACCGCGGCGACCAGGCCGAGCCGTCGGGCCGCGAGCCGCTGAGTCCGGGACGGCCGACCCACCCGGCCCAGTGCTCGGGGAGGATGGCCAGCCGAGTGGGGTCGTCGACCATGCTGGGCGCCGCGGGCATCACGGCGGTGAGCGCGAGGGTGGCGACGTCGTCGAGGGTGAGCTCGCCGGGGTCCGCGCCCCAGTGGAGGAGCGCGGGGAGGCGGCCGGCTGCGAGGTCGACAACGACGCCGACCCCCTCGGACCGCAGGGTGACGAAGGCGTTGACGGGGTGGCTCATGGGATCCCTCCTGGATCTGGCCGTGCTGTGTGGGGGAGCGGCCGGCGAGTTAGCGGCACTCCGTTGGCCGCCGGTCATCTACTCATGTAGACAACATGGTTGCACCCGCTGTGCCAAGAAATCAAGCGTGAAATTCGCCCGATAACAAGTTGGTAACGGAAGGTTGCGCTCTACATGTGACGCGTGTAGATTCAATCATGCAAACCCGCACACCCCCCGTCAGAGATGCCGGGGCAGTCCCAAAGAGGGGAACGTGGTGAGTACACGAACACTCGAGCACAGCCTCGACACGAACCGAAAGCGCACAAGCGACCTCCGCACTGCGCTGCTGTTCATCGCCCCCGCCGCCATCGGCTTCGTGGTCTTCTACCTCGTACCGGCTGTTCGCGGCGTCTACTTCAGCTTCACGCGCTACAACATCCTGGGCACCCCCACCTGGATCGGCACCGAGAACTTCGAGAAGATCGCGGTCGACCCGCTCTTCTGGAACGCCATGTGGGTGACCGTCGGCTACGTGCTGCTCAACATCGGCTTCCAGACGGTCATCGCAATCGTGCTGGCAGTGATGATGCAGCGGCTGACCAAGTCGATCGCGCTGCGCGGTGCGCTCCTGCTGCCGTGGCTGATCTCCAACGTCATCGCCGCCATGCTGTGGTTCTGGCTGCTGGACTACCAGATCGGCCTGTTCAACCAGGTCATCGAGTGGATGGGCGCATCCAAGATCGCCTTCTTCGCCGACGAGACGTGGGCCATCCCCACCATCGCCTTCGTCAACGTGTGGCGGCACATGGGCTACACCGCCCTGCTGGTGTTCGCCGGCCTGCAGACCATCCCGAAGTACATCTACGAGGCCGCCTCGATCGACGGCGCCTCCGAGTGGACGTCGTTCTGGAAGATGACGCTGCCGCTGCTGCGTCCCGTGCTGGCGATGATCCTGGTCATCACGGTCACCGGCTCGTTCCAGGTGTTCGACACCGTGGCCGTGACTACGCGCGGCGGACCCGTGAACGTCACCCGCGTGATGCAGTACTACATCTATCAGAAGGCCTTCGGTGAAGGTCAGTTCGGCTACGGCAGCGCCCTGGCCGTCATCCTCTTCATCATCCTCGCCGTCCTGGCCGCCATCCAACTGCGGATGCTGCGTGCCGGCGAGTCGGACCTGGCGTAAAGGAGTCCCACCATGGCCAACCACGCTGACACCAGCACCGACGCGCCGGTGCGGAAACGAAAGAAGATGAGCGCTGGGCGGATCCTCGCCTGGGCCGTGATGATCGCCTTCCTGATCCTCTCGCTCTTCCCCTTCTACTGGATGCTTCGCACGGCACTGTCGACCAGCCGGTCGCTGTCGTCGGACCCGTCGTCGCTGCTCCCCGTCGACTTCACGTTCGGCGCCTTCGAGCGCGTGCTCGGGCTCGCCACGCAGGAGGAGGCCATCGCCGAGGGCGGCTCCGGCGCGTCGGTGAACTTCTGGCTCTACCTGCGCAACTCGGTCATCTACGCCGGTGCGGTCACGCTCGGCCAGGTGTTCTTCTCCGCGATGGCCGCCTACGCCTTCGCCCGGCTCCGCTGGCCCGGACGCAACCTCGTGTTCGGCATCTTCCTCGGCGCGCTGCTCGTGCCGCCGATCTTCACCAGCCTGCCCAACTTCCTGCTGATCAAGAACCTCGGTCTGCTCAACACCTTCCCGGGCATGATCCTGCCGACGTTCCTCATGACCCCGTTCGCCATCTTCTTCCTGCGCCAGTTCTTCCTGGGCATCAACCGGGAGATCGAGGAGTCGGCCTCGCTCGACGGGGCGGGACCCTGGCGCACGTTCTTCAGGATCATCCTGCCGATGAGCACCGCGCCCATCACCACCCTCGGGATCCTCACCTTCATCACCACCTGGAACGACTACTTCTGGCCGCTCCTGGTGGGTAACTCGGAGGGCACCAAGGTGCTCACCGTCGCGCTCGGCGTCTTCAGGTCCCAGACGCCCGCCGGCTCGCCGGACTGGGCGGGCCTCATGGCCGCGACCCTCGTGGCAGCGGTCCCCGTCCTCATCCTGTTCTTCATGTTCGCCCGCAAGATCATCGATTCGATCGGGTACTCGGGCAGCAAGTAGCCCGGGCCCGCCCTCTCCCGTGTCCGTCCACTCACTCACCCCACCCGTTCCACGTAAGTGCACGAAAGGAATTCCCATGGCCACGTTCAACTTCCGTAAGGCCGGAACCGCTTTGGCGGCCGTCACGGCCCTGTCCCTCACGCTGACCGCCTGCGGCGGCGAGTCCGAGCCCGCCGCCACGAACGGCGGCGACGGCGAAGCGGTCGACACGTCTGCCGCGTCGGGCCAGATCGACTACTGGCTCTGGGACAACAACCAGAAGCCCGCCTACGAGCAGTGCGCGGCCGACTTCCAGGAGGAGACCGGTGTTTCCGTCACCATCACGCAGTACGCGTGGGACGACTACTGGTCCGGCATCACCAACGGCTTCGTCGCGGGCACCGCGCCGGACGTGTTCACCAACCACCTCTCCCGTTACCCCGAGTTCGTCACCCAGGGCCAGCTCATGGCACTCGACGCCACGCTCGAGGCCGACGGGGTGGACGTCGACGGCTACCAGGAGGGCCTCGCGGACCTGTGGGTGGGCCAGGACGGCCAGCGCTACGGCCTGCCGAAGGACTTCGACACCGTCGCCATCTTCTACAACAAGGCCCTCATCGAGGAGGCGGGCGTCGACGAGGCCGACCTCGCCGCCCTGGAGTGGAACCCCGAGGACGGCGGTACCTACGAGGAGATGATCGCCCACCTCACCATCGACAACAACGGCGTGCGCGGCGACGAGCCCGGCTTCGACAAGACGAAGGTGGCCGTCTACGGCCTCGGGCTCGACGGCGGCTCCGGCGGCGGCAACGGCCAGACCCAGTGGTCCATGTACAGCGGCACCACCGGCTGGACCGTGACGGACAAGAACCCGTGGGGCACCAAGTACAACTTCGACGCCCCCGAGTTCAAGGACACCATCTCCTGGATGGCGTCGCTGGCCGACAAGGGCTACATGCCCACCGTCGAGGCCGTCACCGGCCAGAGCTCCGGCGACATCTTCGGCGCCGGCAAGTACGCCATGATCACCAACGGCTCCTGGATGATCAACCAGATGTTCGGCTACACCGGCATCGAGACCGGCCTCGCCCCGACCCCTGTCGGGCCGTCCGGCGAGCGTGCCTCGATGTACAACGGTCTCGCCGACTCGGTGTGGGCCGGCTCGGACAACAAGGCCGCGGCCGTCAAGTGGGTTGAGTACCTCGGCTCCGCCGCCTGCCAGGACGTCGTCGGCGAGGCGGGCGTGGTCTTCCCGGCCATCCCCAGCGCCACCGAGAAGGCGCAGGCTGCGTTCGCGGATCGTGGCATCGACGTCGAGCCCTTCCTGGTGCACGTGAACGAGGGCACGACCTTCCTGTTCCCGATCACCGACTACGCCTCGCAGATCAACGGCATCATGCAGCCGGCTGTGGACGCAGTGTTCACCGGTCAGGCCGACGTGGACTCGCTGGACGCCGCCAACGAGCAGGTCAACGCGCTGTTCAACGGCTGATCCACTGACCGACGAGGGGCCGGGCGGGTGACCGTCCGGCCCCTCGTCTGGTCTGGGTTGAGCAGATGGCACGTGTCGCGGCCGGGCCCACGCTCAGGCGCCGCGGGCGGATCTCCGCGACTGGTGCCATCTGCTCAAACCATCCCGCCCCACAGGAGGAGCCATGCCGAGCCTGACCGTCCCGACGCCGGACCTGGTCCGGGTCCAGCCCGGACCCCGCGACACCTGGCGCGCCCCGGCCGCGGCCGGCGTCGCCGTCGACCTCATCCCAACAGCCGACGGCGGACTGACCGTCCGGCTCGCCACGGCGGGAACGCCGCTCAGCCGAGTCCATCTCCGCTGGCGCCGCACACTCCCCGCGGACGCGCTCCTCCTCGGCGACGCCTGGGAGCGCACCTACGGCGACACCTGCTGGCAGCCGCTGCGCCCCGACGTCGCACACCCGTGGATGGTGCTCGCGCACTCGCCAGCCGCCGGGTCCACGTGGGGCGCCGGCGTCGACGTCCGCGCCGGATCGTTCGCCTTCTGGACCGTGGACGACGCGGGAGTCTCGCTCTGGCTCGACGTCCGCGCCGGCTCCGACGCGGTCCTACTGGGCGACCGCCAGCTGACCGCCGCCGTGGTCCGGTTCGTCGACGGCGGCGACCCGTTCACGGTCCAGGGCGCCCTGGCCGCCGCGCTCTGCCGCGACCCGCGACCCACCGGTCCGCTCGTCGGCGCCAACAACTGGTACTACGCCTACGGCCGCGACTTCGACGCCGACGCCGTCGTCCGCGACGCCCGCACGATCGCCGACCTCGTCGGCGACCATCCCGTCCGGCCATTCGGTGTCGTCGACGACGGGTGGAGCATCGACGGCACCGCCGACGGCCTGCCCGCCTCGGGCGGCCCCTGGGACGTCGGCCGCCCAGGCGAGTTCCCGAACATGGCGGAGGTCGCCGCCCGCATCGCCGCGGAGGGGGTGCGGCCGGGGATCTGGTTCCGCCCGCTCCAACACCGGTGGCGGCCGGAGGCCGGCGGGCTGCGTCCGTGGGAGGGCGGCTGGGCCCTCGACCCGAGCCATCCCGCGACCATCGAGCGCGTCACCGGCGACGTCCGCCGCATCCGCGAGTGGGGCTTCGAGCTGATCAAGCACGACTTCTCCACCTTTGAGGCGCTCGGCCAGTGGGGGCCGACCATGGGCCCGCGTCCCATCGCCGACGGCGTGCACGTCCACGACCGGACCCGGACCACCGCCGAGGTGCTGGTCGACTTCTACCGGGCGATCCGGGCTGCCGCCGGTGACGATGGGGTCGTGCTCGGGTGCAACGTCGTCGGGCACCTCGCCGCGGGCCTCGTCGAGGCGCAGCGCACTGGCGACGACACCTCCGGCCTGGTCTGGGAGCGCACCCGGCGCGTGGGCGTCAACACGCTGGCGTTCCGGCTGGCCCAGCATGGCCGGTTCTTCGCAGTCGACGCGGACTGCGTGCCCAGCACCCCGGGCACCGACTGGGGCAAGAACCGGCAGTTCCTCGACCTGGTCGCCCGATCCGGAACGGTGCTGTTCGTCTCGGTCGACCCCGCCACGCGCACCGAACGGGTCGACGCGGATCTCGCCGCCGCGCTGAGACTGGCCCTCGACGGCGGCGCCCCTGGGGGCGTCCATCCGCTGGATTGGCTGCACACGGCCACTCCCGCCCGCTGGCGCACCGGCGACGCCACGATCCACTACGACTGGCTCGCCCGCGAGGGGGCCGACCCGTTCGACGCGACCGAGTCCGCGTCCCCGTCCGAGTGAGGGGGACCTGCACTTTTCTCGCTGTGGGGCTTCCTGCGTGCATATGCACAGGAGAGGCTCCACAGCGAGGAATCTGCAGGTCAACAGCCGAGACACAGCGCGTCTGACAACGGATTCTGTCCGAAGGTTACGTTGACTCACCCCGCAGTCAGGCGGCAAAGTGCCACCGATTGGCGATCGTGGGGCGCCGAGGACCCTCCAACGGGAAGGTGGTGCGTCGGGTGCACGCGAACCCCTGCCCGGTGGCGGACGCGGTCGCCAGGCGCGTCGTGTCCGCGCTCCGCACCGATCAGCTGATTCTTGTCTGCGCCCCGCCGCCGTACCACCCGCGGCGCATCGTCGACCGCGCCGTCGCGCTCCTCGATGTCGGACGGGTCACGCGGCTGCGCCTCACCGGCGACGAGCCTCAGCCGTCGGTCATCGACGCCGACCTCGTCGTCCTCCATGTCGACGACGCCGATGACCGGGCAGCGCAGCGCGTCCGGAGGCTGTTGGCGGACCCGGCGCTGGTCGGTACGAGGGTGGTCGTCGCGGCCGAGCTCGACGGATGCGACTGGGCAGAGCTGCTGACAGTCGACCGGATCCTGCGGCACCAGGACCTCGTACTCACCGAGGACGAGATCCTCGCCGTCCACCCCGAAGCCGCGGACCCCGTCGTCCTCCATCAGATCCTGCACCAGACGGGAGGGGTGCCGGCCCTGTCGCACGTGCCGTACAGCGACCCGCGCCGCTACGTGCTCGAGGTTGAGGAGGCGGCCCGCCCGTGGGCCGCCGTCGTCTTGCCACAGGTCCATCGCGACCCCCTCCTGCGGCTTCAGGCAACCCTGGGCCGTGCCGGCGACGACACCGTCGCCACCGTCGCCACCGCACTCCTGGAGCGGACGGTCACGCCGCAGGAGGTGCGCGAGCTGCGGGAGTCGTCCACGGCGGTGACGGTCGCCGGCCCGCACCGATCCAGCCTGCCGGACGGGCTGACCAGCGCCGTCTTCCGCGCCTGGGGGGACGCCGACCCCGCGGCGGTCGATGCGTGGCACGCCGACGTTCTCAAGGCGGCCGACGCCGTCGCGCCGGACCTCACCGGGTTGGAACGCATCCGCGTCTACTCGACGCTCGGAGAGTGGCAGCGGGTCGACGAGGTCCTCGCGACCACGATGCACCCGCTCGTCCACCTCACCGCCGCCCATGTCACGTGCGTCCGCAGCGCCTGGCCGAAGCACTTCCCGCCCGCCCTGCGCCACCTCACCAGGGCCCGGCGCTACCTCGACGGCCTGGAGCGGCCGGCCCGCATCAGCTCCTCGACACCCGAGGCGTGGCAGGACCTGGGATACCTCCTGTCCGCTCAGCGGGCCCCCGAGCCCGGGTCGACCCTGGCGAGACTGCGCGAATGGTTCGATCCGCTCGCCGCGGGCGGGCGGCCGGCGAGCGCGACGCAGGCGCGCCGCCAACTCCTCGACGCTGCCAGATGGCTGGTGGCCGAAGCGGCCACCGGGCTGTCGCTGGACCGGAGGCGGCACGACGAGGCCGCCGTGGTGTGCGGGACCCTCCTCGGCGCCGCGGATGCCGGCCTCGTGCTCGGCGAGATGGGGATCGCCCGCGACTGCTCCTCGGCCGCGGTGCGCATGAGCATGGACATGGGCGCGCGCATGGACCACTACTCGGGCCTCCGCCGCGGCGTCATGCTGCGCGCCGCGCTCATGGCCGCGCACGGTGGCCTGCCCCGCGCCGCCGAGGCCCAGCTCGCCGAGGCTGACCGGTACCGCGTGGGGCAGGAGGCGTCCCAGGACGCGCTGCGCTCGCTGGCGGCCGCCTACGCGGTGCTGGACCTGGGACAGGCCGGGCCGGAGGAGGCGCCGCTCGTGGACCCGGACCGCGCGTGGGCTCCTCACGAGTCGACCATTCGGACCCTGGAGCTAGCGCTGTGGCGGGGCCCGGAGGCCGGCGCCAGGTGGGCCGGGTCCATGCTGCAGCGCGCCGCGTGGGCGGGCCGCCCCGGCTGGGAGTGGTGGCCGCTGCAGAGCGTGCTCGTGATGCTGCTGCTGCGCCGCGGCATGATCGGTCAGGCCCGGAGCGTCCTGGAACGCGCTCAGGTCCCCGGATCGCTCAACGCGGTGCTCCTGGCCGCGCTGGAGTGCGCGGCCGGCCGGACGGGAGCCGCGGCCGCGCAACTCGACCACGCACTGCGCTCGGATCAGCTGTCCAACCGGTGGCGCATCGTCGCGACGGGGGTGCAGATCGCCTGCATCGTCGACGACCCGGCGCGCGCGGACGACGTCCGCGTCCTCGCCAACTCTCAGGACTGGGGCAACGTGCTGGGCGCGCTCGCAGTCCTGCCCGACGCCGCCCTGACGGCCATCGCGCCGCTGATGGGGCAGCGCCTGGCCCGGTATCCAGGGCTCGCCGTCGCCCCGACTCCCGTGGCTGGAGGCGTCGACGGGGCCCTCACCCGCCGCCAGCGGGAAGTCCTCCAGGCGCTCGCCGAGGGAGGGACCATGGCCGACGTCGCCCGACGACTCGTGGTGAGCACCGAGACGGTGCGCTCGACGGCCAAGGCCGCCTACAAGCGGCTGGGCGCTGGGGACCGGGCTGGAGCGCTGGCGATCGCCCGGGCACGCGGCCTCATCTGACGCTGAACGCAGCGGACGCGCGGGTGGCCGTGGGTGAACCGGGTGAAGTCGTGGGTGAATCCGGAGACCGGCCGGGGGGAACCAGTCGACCTTCGGCGGGTGGATCACTAACGAAAGTGCATGGCGGGAGCGTGGTGAGGGTGGCATGAGGGTGATTCCACCCCATCACCCGGACGCCGCGGTCCCGATGCGGCACCGCATCGTGCCCAGTAGACATGGGGTCACGGCGCCGGCCTCGCGGGATGGCACACGCACCACCCACCGCGGGCCGTGGCGCACCCACCTGCACCGAGGAGAACCCATGAGCACCACGTCCCCCGTGTCGAAGCGCCGGATCGGCGCCGTCGTCGCCGCTGTCGCCACGTTCGCGATCGTCTCGGCCTCGGCCGCCACGCTGGGCGGCCTCGACAACCAGTCACTGGGCGCGAACAGCAACACCGTCGTCGCCCCCGTCGAGAACGGGGTGACCCTCACGTTCGACACCTCCTACGACGCGGCCGCGCAGGCGTACGTCGTGACCGCCGTCGACCTCCAGGCGACCGACCCGGCAGAGACCATCTCCGACGACGCCGAGATCAAGCTGACGCTCGTGGACGCTGCCGACGCCGTGCTGGTCGAGTACGTCAGCACCGACGGCGGCGAGACCTGGACCGATCCGGCTGCCACCGTGACCGCCCACGATGTGGCGCGCGCGTCGGTCGTCATCGACGGCGGGGTCGTGGCGGTCTCCGCGTCCGAGATCGACTGACCGCCGGCATCGTGCGTCGAGTGGGGCCTTGGGCGCTGACGCTCCTGCTCGTCGCGGCCGTCTGGCCGGCGACGTGGGGCGGCATCACCGGGCTGACCTTCGTCCAGGGCCACTCGATGGAGCCGACCTACTACACCGGTGACCTCGTGCTGACGATCAGGCAACCCGCCTACGAGGTCGGCGACGTCATCTCGTTCCAGGTGCCGCCCGGTCAGGCGGGGGAGGGCGGCCGCGCCATCCACCGGATCAGCGCGGTCGGCACGCTCGACGGCGCCGAGGCTTACGTCACCCTCGGGGACAACAACGCGGAGGCGGACCCGTGGCTCACTCCGTCCCGGCACATCATGGGCAGGGCGGTCGCCCACGTGCCGAAGGTCGGGCTGCTGCTCGGGTCGTCGCTGCAGCGAACCCTGCTGGCGGGCGCGGCTGCTCTGGTCGTCCTGGCGCTGCTGTGGCCGAGCCGGGCGCCGACGCCGGATACGGAGCCGGCAGCGTGACGACCCCCCGTGTCCGCGCCCGTGTGGTCGTCGTCCTGGCCGCCGTCATCCTGGGCCTCGGTCTGGTGACGAGCTCGGCCGCCACGCTCGGTGGGCTCGTCGTCGCCCCGCTCGGCGGGGCGCGCGCCGATGTCGGCGGCGCAACGACGGTCACGCTCGACTGGAACGTCGGCGTCCCCGCGGCCTCCTTCGGCCGCCTGCAGAACGTCAGGGTCTCCTCGGCCGACGAGTTCGGGCCCGACGCCCGCATCGAGGTCACCGCCCGGGGGGCGGGCGGGACCTGCGGCGGGGCGGCCGCCGTGGGGGAGTCGGGGGCCGTCGTCGTCGACTTTCCCGGCTGCACCCTGGCGCTCGTCGACCTGGCGGGGGTGACGGCGGTCGCGGTGAGCCGCGGCGAGGCCGTCGTGCTGGAGGGCGACCTCGGCGGCGTCCGGGGGACCGTGTCGGCATTCCGCGGCGAGGTGGTCCAACCCGCAGCCGCGTCGGCGGATTTCGCGCTGGTCGAGCGCGACGGGTTCCGCTACCTCGCCACGGTCAGCGTGGACGTGCCGGCGGCCCGGCCGGAGGAGGTCGACGGAGCTCGGCTGCTGCTCAGCCTCGAGGGGGCCGGTGGTGCGGTCGCTGTCGCCCGGGTCGGAGACGACGGCGTGGCAGTGGTGCCGGGGGGCGCCGGGTCGCGCGTCACCGTGGACCTGGCCCGGGTGCTGACGGAGCTGCCGCGGGCGGCCGGTGTCGCGGGATTCGCGATCCTGGTCCTGCGCCCGCAACTCCTGATCGCGGCAGGGGGAGGTGGGTACGCGGTGACGACGGCGGGCTCCACGGTCGACGTGACCGACCCCACCCCGACGCCCACCCCGGACCCCGGGCCGGACGCGTCGGGACTCGTGCCGGTCGCCACCTCCGCGGGCCACGTCGTGCGACAGCGCTCCCTGTCCTGGAGCGACGACGGCTACTGCTTCGCCTTCGTCGTCGTCGGCGACGAGCCGGAGAAGCAACGGTGGACGGCCACGTTCGACACCCGGCTCCCGCCGATGCGGGGCATGGATCCCACGGCGATCCAGGTGTGGAACGGGGAGACGATCGCCTTCGATGCGGATTCTGGGCTGTGGACCATCGGCGGCACCGGACCCAACCGCAACATCAAGGACGGGGAGACCTCGGCCGAGGTCGGCTACTGCGTCGCCGTGCCGTCGGCGCCCACGGCCACCGCGACACCGTAAGCGTCAGGCAAGCGTCTTGGCCAGCAGATCGCCGCGCCGCTCGAAGCCGACGTGCTCGAGATAGTGGCGGTGGACGTCGGTGGTGGGCGCCGCCGTCACCTCCCGGATTCCGTGGGCGCGCAACGCGCTGGTGCGGGCACCGTAGATCCACCGGCCGAGCCGTGAGTCGCGGTAGGCGGGGAGCACGTAGTCCAGGGCCAGGTGCAGGGAGTCGCCGTCGCGGGTCCCGAGGACGGCGCCGGCGGGCATGCCCTCGCGCATGAGGACGAAGGCGGTGTCGGCCGGGCGCCGGCGGTACTCCGGCTGGGAGGCGGCGATGTCGTCCTCGTGCGAGTGCAGGAAGTCGACGAGGAACGGCGCGTCCGGCGCGATGGGGACGGCGCCCAGCTCGGTGGAGCTGCTGAACTCCTTGGACAGCGCGATGACGTGGAACACGACGATGGTGGCGTTGGCGAGGATGATCGGGATCGAGCCGATGAGCGCGCCGTAGCCGACGTAGAAGACCGACCCGATGAGCGAGATGGTGCGGATCTTCACGATCGAACTCATGGCGAACGACAGCACGAC
>Ga0247728_10123_pt1 | contig 14929 bp, 13 predicted proteins | sample SalenrCarbi39_FD_183048 | JGI IMG/M metagenome (GOLD analysis project Ga0247728, IMG submission 183048) | Saline wetland microbial communities from Lincoln, Nebraska, United States - Carb-i39 | ecosystem: Environmental > Aquatic > Non-marine Saline and Alkaline > Salt marsh | place: USA: Nebraska...
GCACCGGAAAGGAGTACGGGGAGCCGCCGTTGCGGAAACCGTACTCATCGGCGGTCCCCTCGTCCTGCGCGAGGGCTTCGAGGAGCTCCGGCAGGTCGACGGCGTTGTCGGTGATCGCCGGAACGACGTCGGCCTCGTAGACACCTTGCGCGTAGCTCACCGGATCGGCGACGACGTTCTCGTCGCCGACCGCGCCGGAGGACGGCTCAGTTCCGGGCGCGTAGAACCGGGTCCCGGCGATGATCACGACGAGGATGACCAGCGCGAGCGCGAGCCGCACCGCGGCCGGGCGCTTCCACACCGGGAGACTTCGTGAAGACTGCATTGTCACTTCCTTGTGATGGATGAATAGACATTCATCGCCGCACTGATACCCAGCCAATCACATCGGGCCCCTTGTCACCAAACGAATCCGGTAACGATCTGGACACGATCTGGCCGCCACTGGGGCTACCGCGCACCCGTCGCCCGAGCCGCCACCGGGACGCGGCGAGCCCGGTGGCGGCTCACGGGGGTGCGGTCAGCGCCCGATGAGGGATGCGGCCGAACCGGCGATGCCGGCCGGGTCCAACCCGTAGTGGTCGAGGATCCACTCCGCGGAGCCGGTCGGGGCGAAGGTGTCGGGCAGGCCCAGCGTCGCGACGCGCACAGGGTGATGGCGCGCGACGGTTTCCGCGACAGCGCCCCCGAGACCTCCGGAGGCCAGGCCCTCCTCGACCGTGACGATGCCGCCGGTCTCCTGAGCCGCGGCGATGATCGCCGCTTCGTCGAGCGGCTTGACCGAGGCCACGGACAGCACCCGCGCCTGGATGCCGCGCCCGGCGAGCAGCTCGGCCGCGGCCAGCGCGCGGTGGAGCACCGTCCCGTTCGCCGCGATGGTCACGTCCGTACCCTCACGCAGGACGGCCGCCTTGCCGGGCGCGAACGTGTAGTCCTCGGGATGCACCGCCGGCACCTTGGCACGCGAGACACGGATGTAGACCGGGCCGTCGTGGGTGTAGGCCCAGCGGATGGCCTGCTCCGTCTCGACCGGGTCGGCCGGCACGAGGACGGTCATGTGCGGCAGAACGCGCATCCAGGCGACGTCCTCGATGGAGTGGTGCGTCGCGCCGAGCGCGCCGTACGCGACACCCGGGCTCTGCGCGCACAGCACGACGTGACGCTTGCTGTAGGCGAGGTCGGCCTTGATCTGCTCGGTCGCGCGGGCGCTGAGGAAACAGCCAGCGCCTGACACGAACGGCACCTTTCCGCCGTTCTCCAGGCCCGCGGCCGTCCCGACCATGTCCTGCTCCGCGATGCCGACGTTGATCATCTGCCCGGGCAGTTCCTTCTTGAACGTGTCCAGCTTCGATGATCCGACGGAGTCGTTGACGACGACGATGACGTCGCGGTCGCCTCGGGCCAGCTCGAGCAGCGTCGAGGAGTACGCCTCACGGCAGTCGTAGGTGGGGGTGCTCACTTGGCTTCCTCCAGTTCGGCCAGGATGGCGTCGATCTCGGCCTCCGAGGGCACGTGGTGGTGCCACGCGACGTTGTCGCTCATGAAGGAGATCGGATGGCCCTTGTGCGAGTGGGAGATGATGAACGTCGGCTTGCCGGGCTCCGGGGCCTGCGCGAACGTGTCGAGGATCTGGTCGAAGTTGTGCGCGTCCATCTCGCGGACCGTGAAGCCGAACGCGCGGAACTTGTCGGCGAGCGGCTCCAGGCCCATGGTGTCGGCGACCTTGGCCCCCTGCTGCAGGTGGTTGCGGTCCACGACGGCGGTCAGGTTCTCCAGCTTGTAGTGGGCGGCCGTCATCATGGCCTCCCAGTTGGAGCCTTCCTGCAGCTCGCCGTCGCCCATCAGGACCACGGTCCGGCGCGGGGAGCCGTCGAGCTGTGCGGCCAGCGCCGACCCGACCGCGATGGAGAGGCCGTGGCCCAGCGGGCCGGTGTTGGCCTCGATGCCCGGGATGTAGGTCCGGTTCGGGTGGCCGTTGAGCCGCGACTGCGGATCCATGAAGGTCATGAGCTCGTCGACGGGGAAGTAGCCCGCCAGGGCCATGGCGATGTAGAGGGCGCCGGCGGTGTGCCCCTTGGACAGCACCAGGCGATCCCGATCGGGCGCGAGCGGGTCGGCCGGGTCGAGGTTGAGCTCGTGCAGCATCAGGGTGACCAGGACGTCCGCGATCGAGTAGTCGCCGCCGATGTGCCCGTTGCCGGAGTGGGCGATCATGATGGGATCCCTGCGCCGGAGTTCGTACGCCGCCGACTTCAGGTGCGCGACGACCTCCTCACGCGACGCATCCTTCCCGATCCGCCCGAGCACGGGCGTCGCGAAGTCCCACTTGCTGGTGTCGCTCACAGATCGACCGCCATGGACTTCAGCAGCGCCTCCTGGATGATCCGCTGCGCGCCGAGCGCGTCCTGCTTGGCCTGAGCGGCCGCGAGCCCCTCCTCGTCCAGCGTCTCGAGGGCGCGGTGGACGGCCTTGAGGAAACGGATCGACAGCTTGGCGTTCTCGACGGCGTCCTCGCGGAAGGGGAACTGATCGAGGTTCCAGACGCCCTCCCAGTTGTTGACCTTGAGGACGTGGAAGAACTCGAAGATCTCCACCATGTGGATGGAGCCGACCATCATATCGTCGTCCCAGCCGCGGTAGTTGTCGTTGACGTCCATGCCCCACAGGAGCCCGTGGTCGATGAGCATCTGGGCCGCCTCGGCCGGCGGCTCGCCGCCGAACATCGCGTGGCCGAAGTCCAGCAGGACGCCGACGTTGTCCACGCCCATCTGCTGGATGCCGAGGATCGTCTTCGGCGCGGAGCTCCAGAACATGTGGGTGCGGGGCTCACGCGGCTTGTATTCGATGACGAACTTCAGGTCCGGGTGCCCCGAGGCCAGCTCGCGCATGCCCTCGACCGCCAGGCGGTTGAGCTCGCGGTAGTCGACCTGGAACGGGTAGTCGAAGCCGTCCTGGCCGGGCCAGATCTTAACGTACTTGGCGCCGAGTTCGCGCACCGCGTTGGCGGCGTCGTTCATGATGGCCATGGCTGAGGCCCGCTTGGCGGGATCCGGGTTGGTGAAGGCCCCCTTGCAGTGCTCGCGCAGGTAAATGTCGGGCGTGAGGCCGATGGCCTTGATCCCGTGCTGGGCCAGCTTGGCCTTGACGTCGTCGAGGGATACCCCGGGGGAGAACGGGAAGTTCAGGTCGACCCAGGTGATGTCACCGACCTCAGCGGCGAGGTCGATCTGCTCCAGCGTTCCGCGCGGCTGGCCGTAGCCGTCGATGGCGTAGCGGTCGACGTAGGTGGCGAAATTCCAGAGCCCAGCTCCGAACTCGGGTGCCGTCATGATTGGGTCTCCTTTGAGTGGGTCGAGGGGGCGGGCCCGCGGGTGTGCATATCCATTCAGCTATGCCTGTACATTCAGTATACGCATGTGGCGGGCCACGTCAACGCTGGGTCGGCGAAACGTCGGATCATGCCGTGGGCCTCCCCCGGAACGGCCCCTCAGCCCCGCCCCGGCGACCCGGACGCTACGCTCCCATCAACAGCTCGCTGCCGAGCATGCGGCAGCCCCGGACGAAGGATGGCTCACGTGGGTGTGGTGGTCGTCGGCTCGCTCAACGTCGATCTGCACCTGTGGCTCGAACGCCACCCGCTCCCCGGCGAGACGCTGCTGGCCGGGGGCGGAACCCTCTCGCCCGGAGGTAAGGGCGCCAACCAGGCCTGCGCCGCCGCGCTCGCGGGCGCGCCGACGGCCATGCTCGGCGCGGTGGGGTCCGACGACTCCCGGCACACGGCGCTGCGGCTGCTGAACGAGGCGGGGGTCGACATCGACCACGTCCTCCAACTGCCCGGCCCCACCGGTCTCGCCGTCGTGTCGGTGGCGAGCGACGGTGAGAACACGGTCGTGGTGGTGTCGGGCGCGAACGCGCAGGTGTCCGTGCAGCATGCGGAGCAGTGGGCCGCGCTCATCAGGGCCGCCGACATCGTCGTGTCGCAGGGAGAGATCCCCGCTGAGGTCACCGAGACGGTGGCGCGGATGGTCCAGGGCCGCTGGCTGCTCAACCTCGCGCCGGTCATCGACCTCGCGCCGGACGTGATCCGTCGGGCGGATCCGCTGGTGGTCAACGAGCACGAGGCGGAAGCGGTCCTGAGGCAGCTGGGTGCGGAGGCGGCCGGCCCCGAGGCGCTGGTCGCCGCGCTGCGGGATCAGGGGGTCGCCTCCGTGGTCCTCACCCTCGGCGCCCAGGGCGCGCTCGTCGCCCGGGACGCCGGCGTCGCCCGGGTGGGCACCCCACACGTTCGCGCGGTGGACACCGTCGGAGCCGGCGACGCGTTCGTCGGCGCCCTGGCCGCGCGGCTGTCAGAGGGCGTCGATCTCGTCGCGGCGGCCGAGTACGCCGCACGGTTCGCGGCCTACACCGTCCAGTTCGAGGGGGCCCAGTCCTCCTACCCAGCACCAGGCACCCCACTACCGGAGCTCACATGAAACGCAGCGGCCTCCTCAACCCCGACCTCGCCTCGGCGATCGCGCGCCTGGGTCACACCGACACGTTCGTCATCGCGGACTGCGGCCTCCCCATCCCGCAGGGGGTGCGCATCATCGACCTGAGCCTCGTGTTCGGGATCCCCCGGTTCGTCGACACCCTGTCCGCGCTCCTCGCCGAGGTCGTGATCGAGGGCGCGGTCGCGGCCGACGAGGCCCGCGGCGGACCCGTCGAGCAGATCCTCCGCGATCAGCTGGGCGCCGACCCGGAGTGGGTGCCACACGCGGACCTCAAGGCGCGGGTCCGCGGCGCCTCGTTCGTCATACGCACGGGCGAGTCGACCCCCTACGCCAACGTGATCCTCAGCTGCGGCGTCCCCTTCTGACGGCGACGCGCGCGCTGGGTCAGCGGCCCCGCCAGTCCTCGAACTCCTGCAGCTTGAGGTAGAAGTCCTCGAACATCAGGCGGACGTCGACATGCGTGTAGACGCGCATGGGACGCGTCCCCCGCACAGGGCGGTAGGCGCCTTCGTCGGTGATCTGCGGGGTGGCCTTCTCCACGTAGACGCTTGAGCTCGAGTCGGGCTCGAACAGGGAACGCAGCGCCGTCAGGAGCACCAACGGCGAGTCGCCGAGCGCATAGGTCTCGAACGCGGGCATGCCGAGTTCCCGGATCACGCCCATGATGGCGCGCACCTCGTCGTAGAGGTACCGGCCGAGCGGCCCGGCCTTGGCGACGCGGAACCGCAGCTCGGTCTCGGAGACGAGGCACTGCCGGTAGACATCGCGCGGGATCTGCCAGATCTCGAGATCCGGGGCGTCGAACAGCACCTGGGCCGCCACGACGTCGATGAGCAGGTTGTACTCGATCGGCATGGCGTTGGGCGGCGGGACGGCGAGACCGTCGTGCTCCGGTCCACCGATCCAGATCAGCGACATCCGCGAGGCGATTGCGGGTTCGAGCAGATAGGCCGACGCGACGTCCGTCAGTCCGCCGCCGGCCGCGACGACGAGGGGCAGGTCGGTGTCCTCGCGCATGGCCTCGGCGATGATCGCGCGGGCGGCCGGTGTGTCGCGCGGGGTCGAGTCGTCCTCCAGGGCGACCTCGGAGCCGCGGTGGATGATCCCGGTGCTCTCCAGGCCCATGCGGGCGAAGACGTCGCGGGCGACGAGTTCGGCGTTGGTGGCGGTGTGGTCGGACGGGTCCATGCCGTCACCGGGCCTCAGGTGCGACGCGACGATCGCCCGGATCTCGACGCTGGGCGAGAGGAGGTGGTGGACCAGTTGGAAGAGGTCGTCGGGATCGCCGGAGAAGTCGTTGTCGATGATCAGCCGCATGCTCGGGGGCACGGCATCCCGGTCATCCCCCCGCCAGGGGGCCTCGCCGAGCCGCCAGCGCTTGGCGGCCGGGACGTCGTGATGGCTGCCGGGCGAGGGAGTGCGCGTCATCGGGTCTCCGACTATCTATGCGGTACTGAATAGGACTGCTCACGGTACGTCCCGGGACACCTCGAGTCAAGCGTCCCCATCGGCCGCGATACCCTGTGGGGTACATGCCAGCGCAGGAGGAACCGTGGCGCCCACCATCCTCGTCGTCGACGACGCAGCCGAGATCCGCACCCTCCTGCGCACCTACCTCGAAGCAGAAGGCATGGACGTCCACGAGGCGGGCTCCGGGGAGGAGGCGATCCGGCTCACGGCGGACCTCAGCCCGGACGTGGTCCTGCTCGACCTCGGCCTCCCCGACCTGTCAGGTCTCGACGTGCTCGGGCGCGTCCGTGCGACTTCCTCGGTCTACGTCATCGTCGTCACGGCGCGCGCGGAGGAGGTGGACAAGCTGGTGAGCCTCAGCCTCGGCGCCGACGACTACATCGTCAAACCGTTCAGCCCCCGCGAGGTGGTGGCCCGGGTGCACGCGGTCCTCCGCCGGCCGCGCCTGGAATCCGTCGCCGCTGACGACACCCTGAGGTTCGCCGGACTGACGATCTCGCCGTCGTCGCGGGAGATCAGCCTCGAGGACCGCGCCGTCACCCTCAGCGCCCTGGACTTCGACCTGCTGCTCGCCCTGGCCCGCAAACCGGGGCGCGTCTTCTCCCGCGCCCAGCTTCTCGAGCAGGTGTGGGGCTACGCCTTCTACGGCGACGAGCGAGTGGTCGACGTCCACATCCGCACGATCCGCGCGGCCCTCGGCGACGACGGATCCCGGTACGTCGGGACCGTGCGCGGAGTCGGCTACCGGTTCATCGGCACCCCCGCGGACCGGACATGAAGCGCCTGGCGACCAGGCTGGCCCTCAGCCACATCCTCGTCGTGGCGGTCGGCTCGGTGGTGGCCTTCCTGCTGTCGCGGACCCTCGCCCCGGCGCTCTACGACCAGATGCAGCAGCGCGGCCCACGGCCCGGGCAGGGGGCGAGCTTCCGGCAGCAGCTCATCGAGTCGGTCGACCTGGCGCTGCTCATCGGCGCCCTCGCCGGGGTGGTCGTGGCCACGGTCCTGGGCGTCGTCATCGCGGTGCGGTTCACCCGCCCGGTGCACCAGCTGCAGGAGGCCGCGCGGCGCATGGCCGCCGGCGATTACGCCGTCGAGGTCCCGGACGCGCCGTCGCAGGAGCTGGGCGACCTCGCCGTCGACCTGCAGGCGCTCGGCGCCTCACTCGCAGGGACCGAGGCCCGCCGCGTCAGGCTGCTGGGCGACGTCGCGCACGAGTTGCGCACCCCGCTCACCGTCGTGGGGGGCTACGTCGAGGGCATGCTCGACGGCGTCGTCCCCACCGACGCCAAGCATCTGACCCTCATCGGACGCGAGGTGTCGCGGATGCGGCGCCTCGCCGAGGACCTGGCCTCGCTGTCGAGATCGCAGGAGGTCGGGGTGGAGCTGCGCCGCACTCGCATCGACGTCGCGGCCACCGTGGCCGAGGCCGCCGAGCGGCTGCGGCCGCAGGCCGACGACGCCGGCGTGCGGCTGGCCGTTGCCGGGGCCCCGGCGTGGGCCCACGCGGATCCGGAACGGCTCGCGCAGGTCGTCACCAACCTGGTGGGCAACGCGCTGCGGGCGGTGTCGCGGGGTGGGTCGGTGGCCGTCGACACCACCGCGGCCGACGGCTGGGTGCGGGTCGACGTCCGGGACGACGGCGTGGGACTCGCGGCCGAGGACCTGGAGCGGATCTTCGAGCGCTTCTACCGGGTCGATCATCGCCACGCCGACCGGCGTGGCGGGGGCTCGGGCATCGGGTTGACCATCGCCCGGCAGATTGCGCGGGCGCACGGTGGGGACCTGGTCGCACAGTCGAACGGGCAGGGTCAGGGTGCGTTGTTCACCCTGACCCTGCCCGCCGCCGGCTGACGGCGTCCGCCCTCGCAGGTTCGTGACCGTTCGCCGAGGTCGCGCCGATGTGGTCCGCTGAGGTCGCGAGCCTGCCTCGTTGGCTGAGGTCGCGCCCGACGGCGGAGCCGTCCGGCGAGTCTCGAAGCCGACGCCGCAGGCGTCGATCCCGGACCAGGCCGGCGATCCGAAACTGTCAGTGGCCCCTGTCAGAATAGTTCACATGAGTGATTCGATGCGCGAGCAGATGCAGCGATCCATCGCTGCGCTGTGGGCCGCGCTGTCACTCACCACCGACGACACCCCCGCGGACCGTCTCTCCGGCCTCGTCGCCGCGGTCACCGAAGCCGAAGCCCAGCTCGCCGGACTCCGCCTCCACCTGCTGCATGAGGCAAAGCTCGCAGCGGCGGAGGCCGTGATCGCCCAGGTCCGGCAGTCGGTGCGCACCACCCCCGCCCAGGCCACCGCCAGTCTCCGGCTTGCGCAGGACCTGTGCGACAGGTTCCCGCTGATCGGCGCCGCGCTCAACGACGGCTCGATCTCGCTGGCGCAGGCCGACGCCATCGTCGCCGGCTTGTGGAAGCTGCCCGCCCGGCTGACCCGGGCGGAGTTGACGCGTTGCGAGGAGGAGATCCTGCAGCACGTCGACACCCTGGGCCCCTCGGAACTGCGGGTGCTCGCGGCGCGGCTGGTGGAAGTGATCGATCCGGACGCATCGGATGCGGATGATGCGAAGCGGTTGGCGCGGGAGAAGGCGGCTGCGCATCGGGGCAGGTTCCTGCGGCTGGCGCCGGACCATCACGGCTCCATACGGATCACCGGACAGTTGCCGGTCGCGGACGCGGCGTTGCTGAGCGCGCAGTTGGATGCGTTGATGCCTAACGCCTCCACCTATGCCGCTGCCGGTGAGGTCGCGTCCCGGGACGCCAGGCGTGCGGACGCGCTGGTCTTACTGATCCAGAAGGCTGCCTCGAGTGGCGCTCTGCCGGCGCATGGTGGGGATCGGCCGCAGGTCCACGTCACCCTCGACCTCGACACCCTCACCACCGGACTCGGCAAGGCCGGCCTGATCGGTGCCGACGACGTCGACGGCCTGCCAGCCGGGGAGGTGCGCCGGTTGGCGTGCGACGCCGGCATCATCCCCGTCGTGCTCGGCGGACCATCCCGACTGCTGGACGTCGGCCGCACCTACCGCACCTTCACCCCCGGCCTGCGGGCCGCCCTGATGCAGCGCGACGGTGGCTGCGCATTCCCCGGCTGCACCGCCACCCCCGCATGCTGCGAAGCACACCACATCGTCCCCTGGTGGCAGGGCGGAGACACCCGGCTCGGAAACGGCGTCTTACTCTGCCCCCACCACCACCGCCTCGTGGAACCCGACCCACTCCAATCCGAAACCTCCCAATGGCAGGTGCATCTGGATCCGGTGACCGGGCTGCCGTGGTTCACCCCACCCAGACACATCGATCCGGCCAGACGACCACGGCAACACCGCCGCTTCCGACTCCAACAGATCCGCGCCGGGGCACCACCGGGCGCCGACGGCGACCGGCCAGACACGGACCCGCCGCAAGTCCACCCGCCGGACACGGAGTTGTCCGCCGCTGGCCGGCCGGACCTGGACGACCTCATTCGCCGCTCCGCCGCCATCTGGGGCGACGGCACCTGACGACCCTTGAGAGATCGACGCCTGCGGCGTCGGCTTCGAGACTCGCCCGGCCGGCTCCGCCGTCGGGCGCGACCTCAGCGAACGGTGCAGCGCGACCTCAGCCATGAGAGAGGGGGTGGGACGGTGGGGCGGCTGCGCGCAGTGATGCCCAACCCGACGATCACCCAACTGGCGTCCCGCCTGGACCAACCCGACCCAGGGCCGCCCCGCCGGCACGCACCCGAACCCGCCCACGCCACCGTCGGAACCAGTGTGGGGAGACGGGACCCGACGCTCGGGCGGCCTCGACTACTCACCCCCAGCCAGTCGGTCAGCCGAACAGGGCACCCGGCCACAAGGGCCGCCCGAGCGTCGGGTCGCGGCTCCCCACACCAGCAGCGGATGGGATTGGGAGATCGACGCCTACGGCGTCGGCTTCGAGACTCGCCCGGGTGCTACGCACCGGGCGCGACCTCAGCGAGCGGGTCGCGGCTCCCCACACCCTCCAGAGGATGGCGTGAAGGGATCGACGCCTGCGGCGTCGGCTTCGAGACTCGCCCGGATGCTCCGCACCGGGCGCGACCTCAGCGAGCGGGGTGGCGACGGCTTCGAGACATGCCGCGACGTCGCGCCCGTAACGGGCGCGACGTCAGCACACGGCCGGATCGGTCAGCGATTCATGCCGCGCCGGGGCGCGTCCTCGTTGCCGGAGCCGTCCCGGAGCCGCTGGCCGGGGCCACCGGTGCCGTTCATGGGGGCTCCGTCGGGGGCGTTCTGCCCGGTGCCGTCGCACATCGCGCCCGCAGGCCCGGTGCCGTCGCCGCCACGGCGCTGCCCGGCCCATGCCGGGGGCTGGCCCTCGAGGGTCTCACCGTTGGCGGCCGCGGTGAAGGCGGCGAGGTGCCGCTCGGAGCCGCGCAGCAGCGACTGGTACACCTGCTCGATGGCCTCGTCGTCGACCGCGTCCAGCTGGGCCTTGAGGTCGGCGATGTCGCGGGTCTCCAGTTCGATGGCGGCCTGGAAGGCGGCGTCCTCGGTGGACCCGTCCTTCAGCCAGTCGGCGTACAGCCCCTGGATGGTGGCGTCGGCGAACTCGCCGGCGTCCTTGCCCTCGGTCGGGTCGCTGAGTTCGTACTGCTCCAGCAGGCGGCCGACGGCGTCGAAGTGGCGTTGCTCGCTGGCGGCGATGCGGTCCCAGACGACGCTGTCGTACTTCTCACCGAACGCGGTGTAGAGGTCGCGGGCGAGCTTCTCCTCCTCGCGGCTGAACGTCAGGGAGGTGGACTCCTCCGACTCGAGGGTGCCCGCGTCGGCGGTGGCGATGGCGGCTCCGCCCACGCTGAGCGCGGCGACGGCCAGACCCGCAGTGAGGATCTTGACTGTGCGGTTCATGATTCACTCCTTCTTCGTGTGACTGGTTCCAGTCCACCGCGGCGATGTGAAGCGATGTCGTCGCCGACTGTGAAGCTTGCGTGAAGTCAGCGGCCGTCCGGCTGGGTGAGCCGCAGGTACTCCCGCGTGCCCAGCAGTTCCAGCCGACGCCACAGCACGCTGCCGGGGATGGCCTGCGTGACGTGGAGATGGGCGGCCTGGATCTGGCGCGCACGGTCGACGTCGATGACGATCGGCAGCGCGTCGGCGGCATGTCCGGTGAACCCCGCCCCGAACTCGCCGCGGAGCACGGCCGCGACCTCGTCGGGGAGGCCCCACTCGAGCGCCGGCAGCCCCCGGTCGGCCGCCACGGTCAGCGCGGCCCGGCTCGCCGCCTCGTGGTCCGGATGGCCCGTGACGCCGCCCTCGACGGCGAAGGCCAGCAGTCCGTCGGGCCGGGTGGTGTCTACGGCGACCTCGATGTCGTCGATGAGCGCGGCCTCGCGCCCGGGCAGCCCGCCGTCGGGATGCGTGCGGAGGGCGGTGGTGCGGCATCCCAGCGCGGACGCGGCGGCATCGAGTTCGGCGGCCCGGATCTCTGCCAGGTCCGGGGACGCACCGAGCGTCGAGGCCTCGCCAGCCGTCAGGCACAGGACGCTGACCTCAGCGCCGTCATCGACGAGGCGGGCGATCACCGCTCCGAGGCCGAAGGATTCGTCGTCGGGGTGCGCGACCACGACGAGGACGCGCTTCCAGTTGGGTAGGGCTTCCGTCATGCCGGCCACTATACCCCAGGGGGTATCAGCGCGTCCGCCGTCCCCATCGTAGATACGCGCAGGGCAGCAGACCCAGGGAGTTGACCACGGCCAACGCCGGGATCCACGCCTCCTTGGGTCCGTTGATCTCCTTGTCGGGCCGCCGGGCCACGTCGATCAGGGCGTAGACGCGCAGCCCCATGTCGGCCAAGCCACCGAGCGCCAACACCGTCCGCACCACCGGGTGCAGGCTCTCCCACTTCCTCGTCGCGTGCTTCATCGCAAGCCTCCTGTACCTCAGACTACGCCCGGGCCGGGGTAGGTTGGGGGCGGACCGCGATCGGACGCCCAGGCTGCCGGGAGAGGAGGACTGACCGCATTGTTGATCGATGACTGGACGTGGGACGATGCCCGCGTGAACGCAGATCTGTGGGAGGGGCAGGCCAGCTACCGCCGCTCCCTCGAGGCCGTCGCCAACGATGTCCTCGACGCCGCCGGCACGGGGCTCGACGCGCGGGCCTTCGTCGTCGGCATCCCCCTGGACCGCGACGCCGACGTCGTGGTGGAGCCCGCACGCGGGCACTTCGACCGCTCGGTGGTGGCCCAATCCACGTACCTGGGCACCCGACGCTTCAACCGGCTCCTGCGCGAGGAGGAGGCGGCCGAGAACTCCCCCACGTACCTGGCGGCGCTGGAGGCCCGGACCCGCCGGCGCGCCGTGGCAGACAAGCTGGACGCCGCCTCCCGCGCCTCGGGCCGCATCCACGTCGTCGGCGTGGGGGTGACGATCGGCGACCACACCGTGTTCCCGGTCCTCGCCCTGCAGGAGGACCAGTGGCGGGAACTCCCCCAGTTGCCCGACGACGCCGAGGACGACTTCCTCACCGCACGGTCCTTCCAGGAGGCGGTCGTCGGCACGGTCCTCGACGTGGCGTCGCGCGAGCTCGACCGCCAGGTCCCGGGATCGATCGTCCGCGTGGACCCGGAGGCAGTTCTGCGGTCGGCCGCCGATTTGTTCGTCTCCGCCGTCGTCGCCCGCACGGGCCAGGAGCTGGCGTTCGGCGCCCTCCAGGCCTTCGACGCCGTCTCGGCTCAGCCGTACGAGGGCCGGGCGGGTAAGGGCTCGATCCTGCTGGCCCCCCGCGGTGACGCCGGGGTCCAGACTGTCATGCACCTCGAACATCCCGTGCCCATCGGGCGCGCGCGGTCCCTGCGCAAGGTGCTGGAGCTCTCCGTCGGCGATCTGCACCTGCTCTGCGACGGGCGCGAGGTGTACGGGGTCGGCAAGCTCGACCCGGACACCCCCCGCGAGCACACGTTCGAGGCGCGCATCGCCGGCAACGGTTCCTGGGAGCTGTGGGACGGCGACGTGCCCTATCTGCGCGTCGACAACGGCGTCGCCGCCATGCCGCGGGAACTGCTCGACGAGGACGAGTTCTCCGTCACGGTGGACCGCGTCTTCCCCGAGGTGTCGGCCCGCAACGCCCGCTACCTGTGGCAGATCGCCAAGGCCTGCTCGCAGCAGCCGCACGGCACGATGCTCGTCGTGCACCCCGAGGCCGAATCGGAGGCGCAGCGGCTCCTCCCCCAGGCGTACGCCATCACGCCCGCGCGGCTGGGGCCCGAGGCGCTGGCCGCGGCCACCGGCATCGACGGCGCCGTGCTGGTGTCGCCGGACGGCAAGTGCCATGCCGTCGGTGTCATCCTCGACGGGTTGGCCACCGGCACCGGCGACCCGTCGCGGGGCGCCCGCTTCAGCTCCGCGATCCGCTACCTCGCCGGCGCCGGCAAGGGCGCGATGGTCATCATCGTCTCGGAGGACGGCAAGATCGACCTCCTGCCCAAGACCAAGCGGCGCGTGCGCCGCGCGACGGTCCAGCGGGCGGTCGACCGGCTGGTGACCGCGTCCGCCGAGGGTGAGGACCCGGACCGCTTCCTGCGCGCCGACAAGGCTGTCGAGGCCATCGAGTTCTACCTCAACCAGGACCAGTGCGACGCCGTCAACGCCGCGCGCGAGGCCGTCGAGGGTCGGCAGTGGGACCTGGCGCGCGTTCGCCGCCAGTACATCCCGATCGCGCCTGACCCTGCGATGGACGACTCCTACTTCGTCGACCGCGCGCAGGACCCCGAGGACTGACGCCACCGGGAGCAGTGGCTTGTAGATTCAGGCCATGGACCCGTCGACGGCGACGACCGCGGCGTGGGAGCGGTACCTCCCCGGGGCCGCAGTGCTGCGCCGCTACGAGCGTCGCTGGCTGCGGGGCGACGCCGTCTCCGGCGTGACCGTCGCGGCCTACCTGGTGCCCCAGGTGATGGCGTACGCGGCGATCGCGGGCGTGCGGCCCGTCGCCGGGCTGTGGGCGATCCTGGCCCCGCTCGCGCTCTACGCCCTGCTCGGATCCTCGCGACAGCTGTCGGTGGGCCCGGAGTCGACGACGGCCCTGATGACGGCCGCCGGCGTCGGGGCGCTCGCCGCCGCGGCCGGCGGCCCGGACCACTACGCGGAGGTGGCCGCGCTGATGGCCATCGCGGTCGGCCTCGTCTGCCTGGCCGGCTGGGCGCTCCGGCTGTCGTTCCTCGCCACGCTGCTGTCCCGCCCGGTGCTGGTGGGGTACATGGTGGGCATCGCCGTGCTGATGATCGTCAGCCAGGCCGGGAAGGTGGCCCAGCTGGACATCGCGGCCGAGTCCACTCTGGGCACCGCCTGGGAGTTCGTGACCCGGCTGCCCGAAGCGCATCTCCCGACCGTGCTGGTGGCGGGCACGGTGCTGGCGCTGCTCCTCCTGGCCAGGTGGGCGGTGCCGAAGGCCCCCAGCCCCCTGCTGGTGCTCCTGCTCGCGGCGGGCATCGTGGCGGTGTTCGGCCTGGAGCGCTTCGGCTTGGAGGTCGTCGGCGAGGTTCCCGCCGGGCTGCCCATGCCCGACATCCCCAACCCCGACGGAGTCAGCCTCGCGTCGCTCCTGCCGTTCGCGGCCGGCATCGCCGTGGTCGGCTACTCGGACAACGTCCTGACCGCCCGGGCGTTCGCCGCGAAGCGCCGCCAGAACGTCGACTCGCGCCAGGAGCTGCTGGCGCTCGGCGCGGTCAACATCGCGGCCGGCGTGACCCAGGGCTTCCCCGTGTCGTCCAGTGGGTCGCGAACCGTCCTCGGCGACGCCGTCGGCTCCCGCACGCAGCTTCACTCGCTCGTCGCGCTCGCGTGCGTCGTCGCGACGCTGCTGTTCGCCGGTCCCGTGCTGGCGTCGTTCCCCACCGCGGCCCTCGGCGCCCTGGTCATCTTCGCCGCGACCCGGCTCGTGGACGTCGCGGAGATCCGGCGCATCGCCCGGTTCCGATGGAGCGAACTCATCCTCACGCTCGTCACG